>Ga0114980_10003919_pt1 | contig 10083 bp, 9 predicted proteins | sample S_140806_EF_Meta_FD_87018 | JGI IMG/M metagenome (GOLD analysis project Ga0114980, IMG submission 87018) | Freshwater microbial communities from Lake Simoncouche, Canada to study carbon cycling - S_140806_EF_MetaG | ecosystem: Environmental > Aquatic > Freshwater > Lake | place: Lake... | reverse complement strand
GGTCTCCTTCGTACTCCTGGCGGCGGCTTATGTGCCGGGCAACCGGATCAAAGCCCGCCTGCGTCACCCCATGGTCCTGGGCGTGAAGGTCTGGGCGCTGGCGCACCTGTTGGCCAACGGGCAGCTGTTGCATCTCATCCTGTTCGGCGCCTTCTTGGTCTGGGCGGTAATGGATTTTCGGGCCGCACGTCAGCGCGACCGGCTGCAGCAAGCGATGGCCACGGCGGGCACGGCGGCGGCTACGGGCATCACCCTCGCCCTCGGGGTGGTGACATGGCTGGTCTTTACCTTTTGGCTGCATGGCCTGCTGATCGGGGTGCGACCGCTGGGCTAGCCTAAGCGCCGTATGAGCACGCGCAACCTTGACTCGCTTTTTGACCCCGCCTCGATCGCCGTGTTCGGAGCCTCGCTGCGCGCGGGCAGCGTCGGCGCCACGGTCTGGCGCAACCTGAGTGACGGCAGCTACCCCGGTACCCTGTTCGCCGTCAATCCACGCTACACCGCTCTGGGCAGTCATCCGGTGTATGCCAGTGCAGCCGACTTGCCGGCGGCCCCCGAACTGGCCGTGATCTGCACACCCCCAAATACGGTGGCCGGGTTGATCGATGCGCTGGGCCGGCGCGGCACCCGCGCTGCCGTTGTGGTGACCGCAGGCTTGGACCTTGCGCAAAAGCAGGCCATGCTCGATGCGGCACGCCAACACCTGCTGCGCATCCTGGGGCCGAACTGCATCGGACTGTTGGCACCGCACAAAGGCATGAATGCCAGCTTTGCGCATGTCAACGCCCTGCCGGGCGCGCTGGCCTTTGTGTCGCAATCCGGCGCGCTGGTGACAGCCATGCTGGATTGGGCACAGGGCCGCAGCATCGGCTTTTCCCATTTTGTGTCATTGGGAGAGCACGCCGACGTCGACTTTGGCGACATGCTGGACTACTTGGCCAGCGATGCGAAAACACGGGCGATCCTGCTTTACGCCGAGTCGATCGAGTCCCCACGCAAATTCATGTCGGCGGCAAGGGCAGCCGCGCGCAACAAACCAGTGATCGTGGTCAAGGCCGGTCGCTCGCCTCAGGGTCAACTGGCCGCCGCTTCGCACACCGGGGCCTTGGCGGGCTCGGACCTGGTATTCGACGCCGCGCTGAGCCGCGCCGGCATGCTGCGCGTCAACACACTGCAAGAGTTGTTTCTGGCGGCGGAAACACTGGCGAGGTTTCGCAGCAACACCAGTGAGGCCATCACGGTGCTGACCAATGGCGGCGGCGCCGGTGTGATGGCGGCCGACGCGGCTGCATTTGCCGATGTGCCATTGGCGCCTCTGAGTGCCGCCACCCTGACACAGCTTGACGCCGCGCTGCCCGCCAACTGGTCGCGCGCCAACCCGGTGGACATCATCGGTGACGCGCCTGTGGCACGCTACGAGCAGGCGCTGAAAATCCTGCTGCAGGACCCCGGCAGTGGCGCCCTGCTGTTCATCCACGCGCCCACGGCGATCGTGCCCAGCGCCGAGATCGCCGCTGCGCTGGCGCCGTTGGTGGAAGGGGCCAGTCACCTGCCAGCCCGGTTAATGAGTTGCTGGCTCGGCGACAAGGCGGTGGCACAGGCGCTCCAGACCTTTCAGGCGGCGGGCATTGCCAACTACGACACACCAGAGCAGGCGGTGCGGGCCTTCTCCATGCTGTTGCGCTACCGGCACAACCAGATTGAGCTGGCCCAGGCCCCACCGGCGCTGTTGCCAACGCAGCAACCCGACACCGTTCGCATTCAGGCCACGGTGCAGGCGGCGCTGGCAGCCGGCCGCACCCTGCTGACCGAGCCCGAGGCCAAAGCCGTGTTGCAGGCCTGCGGTATCCCGGTGGTGCCAACCCTGCAGGTGACAGCCGATGGCGCTGCGGCGGCCGAAGCGGCCCGCAGCCTGGGTTTTCCGGTGGTTTTGAAGATTCTGTCTGACGACATTTCGCACAAGTCAGATGTCGGCGGTGTGGCCCTGGGTCTGCCGGATGAGGCTTCCGTTCGCGTTGCCGCCGACAAGATGCTGACACAAGTAGGGACGGCACTGCCTGAGGCACGGCTTCAGGGCTTCACGGTGCAACCCATGGTGCATCGCCGCCATGCGCAAGAGCTGATTGTGGGCAGCGCGATTGACCCGGTGTTCGGGCCGGTGATCCTGTTTGGCCAGGGCGGCACGGCGGTGGAGGTGATGGCCGACCGGGCGGTGGCACTGCCACCGCTCAATGTGCCGCTGGCCCGCTCCCTGGTGGCGCGCACCCGGGTGGCCCGCTTGCTCAAGGGCTGGCGCGACACGCCGGCGGCGGATGAAGCGGCGCTCCACAGGGCCTTGATCGCGGTGTCGCAGCTGCTGGCGCAGGTGCCGGAAATCGCCGAACTCGACATCAACCCGCTGATCGTCAATTTCGAAGGGGCGGTGGCGCTGGATGCCCGCATCCGTATCAGCGCCAAGGGGCCAGCCGGTGCCGACAACTTTGCCATCCGGCCCTACCCGGCCCAGTTGGAAGAGCACGTGCTGTGGCAGGGGCGGCAAATTGGGCTGCGCCCGATCCGCCCCGAGGATGAGGCCATGCAGCTGGCGTTTTACCAGTCCCTTGACCCGGAGGACATCCGGATGCGGGTGTTCTACAGCCGCCGCCGCATCGAGCGCAGCGAGCTGGCCCGCTTGGTGCAGATCGACTACGCCCGCGAAATGGCTTTTATCGCCATCGCGGCTGACGAGGATGGCACGCCGCAAACACTGGGCGTGGTGCGCGCCGTGACCGACCCGGACAATGTGGAGGCAGAGTTCGGGCTGATCGTGCGCTCCAAGCTCAAGGGGAGTGGTCTGGGCTTGCTGCTCATGCAGAAGATGATTGCCTACCTGCGCGGCCGGGGCACGCAGCGTCTGGTGGCCACCGTGCTCGACAACAACGAGCGCATGCTGGCGCTGGCGCGGCAACTCGGTTTTGAACTGGGCGCTGGCGGCTCAGCCGAGGCAGGGGTGCGCGACATCCGGCTCAAACTCATTTGACACCGATCACCCGCCAGATCCGGCTCTTGGCAACAAGGCAGCCACAGCGCCGGGCGCTGCATAATCAGGCACATTACCGCAACAGGATCATGCCATGCCCCGCTCCATTCTTGCCGAAGCCCAGATCCACCCCGCCATCCGCGACCAGGTCGCCAACCATGAGCGCGCCTTGGTGCAAGAGGTGCAGGCAGCGGTAGCCCAGCATGCCGTGGTGGTGGTCGGTATGGCCATGAACCCCTACCCGAAAAAGGCGCGCAAAGCGCTCGATGCAGCGGGCGTGGCCCACCATTACCTGGAGTACGGCAACTATGTCAGCCTGTGGCGGCAACGCAATGCGCTCAAGCTGTGGACTGGCTGGCCCACATTTCCCATGGTGTTCGTCAAAGGCACGCTGATCGGCGGCGCCAACGACCTGGAAAAACTGATCAACAGCGGTGAGCTGAAAAAACTGCTGGCTTGAGTCAAATTCGGCTGCGGGCCTTGTTGGTATTCGAGTTGTAGCTACTGTTTTAGTAGCGTTTTTGAAGCTGTATTGGTTGGCGCGTCGGTCAAGGTGGCGCCGGGCTGAGCGGCTCCGCGGCTGTCCCCCGCCCTGCGGGCTCCTCCTTTATGCCGCTGCGCCGCTCAGCCCGTCACCACCTTGACGACCTTGGCGCGCGGGCACTGGGATCCCAGAATTTGGGTCTTCGGTTATCCCGCCTTGCCCGACCAGGGAGGGGCTGGCGTACCTGATGCAGCGAAGTAAAGGCGGAGGATGCAGCAGACGATCAGGCTGCTGCATCCGGGGGACATGAGCGGAATCAAGCACGCCAGCCCCGCCAATGCCAACGCCAATGCTAATGCCAACGCCAACGCCAATGCTAATGCCAACGCCAACGCCAACGCCAATGCCAAGCGCTAAGAACCAAGAACGCTAGCAACCCATGGCCAACTTCAAGGCTTGGCTTTAGGCCGCTCCGCCTGGTCCACAGGCCGGGCACGCCATTGTCCAGGCATGGCGCTGGCGTCAAACACCTTTTGCTGCTCGGGCGTCAGCGTCGCATAAAACACCCGGGTCGCGTCGTCACGTTTGTCCATCTGCGCCATATGCTGGCTGCGCAAGGCCTTCATGCGGTCCAGCCGTTCGGGCGTCGTCAGCTTCTCCATGGCGGCCCGGTCTGGCCGCTTGGCCATCATCTCGGCCGGCACTTTGTGCGCCGCCACAAAAGCGGTCCAGCCCGTCTCCTGCGCTGGCGTCAGTTTGAGCAAGGCCTTGAGTTCAGCGGCGTGTTTGTCCATGCGAGCCTGCATGCGCGCAGGGTCCATGTGGCGCATGCCCTCGTGCATGCCGTCGCTGTGGCCGTCCATCATGCCCGAGTGGCCGCCCGACGGCGACATTTGCGCCAGCGCAGCCAGGCTGGACAGGGTCAGCAGGCCGGCCAGCAGGGCGGGTTTGAGTCGTGAAGTCATGGTGATGTCCTTTCAATAGCGCCAGTGCGCGGGTAATGGCATCAGACTGGTTGCCAGTGTCGGCCAACTGTGTAACTGGACCATGAGGCAGCGCTAAGCGGGTGTAAAGATTCGTGAAAAAACAGGCGCGGTTTGATGGGATGATCGGCGCCGTGTGGCTCACATCAATTGTCTGGAAAGTGTTTTGTGTTCAAAAATCTGATCGTTTACCGGATTGCTGCCGGTTGGGCCGCGACTGCGGCAGTCGTGGAGGAGCGGCTGGCCAGCGCGCATTTTGTCGCCTGCGGCCCCAGCCAGGAAAAGTCACTGGGCTGGGTTGAGCCGCGCGGCCTGGCGCACGGCGCGCTGTTGGAGTCTGTGTCTGGACAGTGGCTGCTCAAAATGATGGTCGAGACCCGGGCGCTGCCAGGCTCGGTGGTCAACCGCAAGACCGAGGAACGGGTGGCCCAGATTGAGGCCAGCACGGGACGCAAGCCAGGGCGCAAGGAGATGCGCGACCTCAAGGACGAGATCCGGCAGGCGCTGCTGCCAATGGCCTTCACCAAACTGGCCAGCCATCTGGTCTGGATCGACCGCGAGGCCGGCTGGCTGGTGATTGACGCCAGCAGCCAGGCGCGGGCCGACGAGGTGGTGACTGCGCTGGTGGCTGTGCTGGACGGCTTTGCCGTCACGCTGCTCAACACCCAACAGTCGCCTGCGGCGGCCATGGCGCAGTGGCTGACGACCCAGGAGCCGCCAGCGGCTTTCAGCGTTGACCGCGAATGCGAACTCAAGGCCGCCGACGAGTCCCGCGCTGTGGTGCGCTATGCGCGCCATGCACTGGACACCGAAGAGGTGCGTCAGCATGTCGCCGGCGGCAAGCTGCCAACCCGGCTGGCACTGACCTGGGCCGGCCGGGTCTCGCTGGTGCTGACCGAGAGCCTGCAGCTCAAGAAACTGGCCTTTTTGGAGGGGGGATTCGAAAGTACGGGCGAGCAGCGCGCCGACGGCTTTGATGCCGACGCCGCCATTGCCACCGGTGAGCTGCGCAAGCTGCTGCCAGACCTGCTGGAGGCGCTGGGCGGCGAGATGCTGGCCGGCTGAGCTCGGGGGTGAGGCGCTGAGCCAGCGCGGCTCAGACGGGGGTCTGGCCCAAACGGGTCATCTCCGGCGCAACGGTGTAACCCTCGGCCGCGATGGCGCTGGCAAGCTCCGCGCGCTCACATTCAGACGCCACCAACACCTGGCCGATGTTGCGGTCAATCGTCACCACTGCGTTCGGATCCAGCTGCCGCAGGGCGCGGCTGACCGCTTTTTCGCAATGACCACAGGTCATGCCGCTCACGTTGAAATGATGTTTCACAAGGTGCTCCTGAACAAATCGGCCTGCCGTATGACCTGAACCATACGGACATATCATGCGCTAAGTCATCAACTTGTAGCAGAGCTGGCCATTTCAAGCCCGGAAGCGGATAGGCTATCGACCATGACACCCACTGCGGCCCCCGCACCAGCACCAGCTCCAGCATCACCCCTGCCTTTTGTACCCGTCACCCTTGACATCGGTGTTGACGGGATGACGTGTGCCTCCTGTGTGTCACGGGTTGAGCGCGCACTGAGCAAGGTGCCCGGAGTCGAGTTGGCCAGTGTCAACCTGGCGACCGAGTCGGCGCGCATTCGCTTCATTGGCGATGCCGACACTGACATCCGCCTGCGGCGCGCCATCCGGGATGCTGGCTACGAGCCGCGCGCAGATGACAGCCTGCTGACGATCGCCAAGCCCTCCGCCTGGGCCGGCTTCGGGCCGGTGGCCTGGGGTCTGGCCCTGTCCTTGACGCTGGTCACGCCGATGCTGCTGGTCCTGGCACCGGACAGCCTGAGCGCCCTCTGGGGCGGCGCCATGATGCTGCCGGCCTGGCTGCAGTGTCTGCTGGCCAGCCCGGTGCAGTTTTGGCTGGGCGCGCGCTTTTACAAAGCTGGCTGGCATGCTTTGCGCGCCAGCAGCGGCAATATGGACCTGTTGGTGGCCATCGGCACCTCTGCCGCCTGGGGTTTGTCGGTCTGGCTGTGGCTGAGCGCCATGCCGGGTGCCATGTTGCACCTTTACTTTGAAAGTTCAGCGATGGTCATCACGCTGGTGCTCTTGGGCAAGTGGCTGGAAACGCGCGCCAAGCGGCAAACCACTGAGGCCATACGCGCCCTGCACGCACTGCGCCCCGAAGTGGCCCACGTGATCGGACCCGACGGCGAAACCGATTTGCCAGCTGGCGAGGTACTGACAGGCGACCAGCTGGCCGTCAGGCCCGGCGAGCGTTTCCCCGCCGATGGCTGCCTGAGCGATGGCCGGACGTTGGTGGACGAATCGATGTTGACGGGTGAGTCCTTGCCCGTGGCGAAAGATATTGGTGACAGGGTCACCGGCGGCTCGATCAACGGTGACAGCCGGGTTGTGATGCGGGTGGACGCCGTGGGCCGGCAAACGGTGCTGGCGCACATCATCCGCCTGGTTGAGGACGCACAGGCCGCCAAGGCGCCCATCCAGCGGCTGGTGGACCGGGTCAGTGCTGTTTTTGTTCCGGTGGTTTTGGCGTTGGCGCTGTTGACGCTGCTGGGCGGGTGGCTGAGTGGTCACACCATGGAAATTGCGCTGATCCACGCCGTGGCCGTGCTGGTGATTGCCTGCCCCTGCGCCTTGGGGCTGGCCACGCCCACGGCCATCATGGCTGGCACGGGTGTGGCGGCGCAGCACGGCATCCTGATCAAGGATGCGCTGGCCCTGGAGTTGGCGCATCGGGTTGACACGGTGGCTTTTGACAAGACCGGGACGCTGACCGTGGGCCAACCCCGCTTGACCGGCCTGTACCTCGGCAACGACGATGACGCCAAGTTATGGCCTGACACCGAGGTGTTGCGCTGGGTGGCTGCGCTTCAGCAAGGCAGTGAGCACCCGCTGGCAAAAGCAGTGCTCGTGGCGGCGCAGGCGCGCGGCGTCCAGATACAAGTGGCGAACAAGATCGAGGCGGTGCCGGGGCGCGGCACGCAGGGCGAGATCTCAGGTCAGATTTGCCGGGTTGGCAGCCTTCGCTGGATGCAGGAACTCGGGGTACCACTGGCGCCCTGGCTGGCACGGGCCGAGCCGCTCCAACACGCGGGCGCTACCCTGTCAGCCTTTGCCAGCGAAGGCCCCATGGGTATGCGCGTACATGCCTTGCTGGCTTTTGGTGATGAGCCCAAACCGGGCGCCAGGCAGGCTTTGGCTGACTTGCGCGCGCGCGGCATTCGGCTGCGCATGATTTCTGGCGACAACCCTGGCGCTGCCGAGGCCATGGCCACACGTCTGGGCTTGCAAAGTGCCCATGGTGAGGTACAGGCCAACGTGCTGCCTGCCGACAAGGTGGCGCTGATTCAAGACCTCAGACAAGGCGGCCACGTGGTGGCCATGGTAGGTGACGGGATCAATGACGCACCGGCGCTCGCAGCTGCCGACGTTGGCATGGCCATGGGCACCGGGACCGATGTGGCCATGCACGCGGCAGCGGTGACACTGATGCGGGGTGACCCGGCGCTGGTCAGCGCGGCCCTGGACATTTCGGCCCGCACAGTGGCCAAGATTCGGCAGAACCTGTTTTGGGCTTTTGCCTACAACGTGGCTGGCATCCCGCTGGCGGCCCTGGGTTACCTCAACCCTGTCGTTGCAGGTGCTGCCATGGCCTTAAGTTCCGTCAGCGTGATGGCCAATGCCCTGTTGCTCAAGCGCTGGAAACCCTGAGGGTCCGGGCCAGCCCTGATGCCTCAGCGGGCGTCAGGCAATTCGATTTTGACTTCGAGCACTTCCAGGTTGTCTTGCCGTTCCAGGTTGACCTTGATGTCGGCGGGATTGATCTTGATGTATTTGCTGATCACTGCCACCAGGTCGCGCTGCAGATCCTGCAGGTAATCCGGTTCAGCGGCATTGCGGCCGCTGCGCTCATGCGCCAGGATAATTTGCAGTCGTTCTTTGGCGACACTGGCGGTTTTCTTTTTTTCACCCAGCAGAAAAGAGAGGAATGACATGGCTTCACCGCCCCCCGAAAAGTCGCTTCAGCAGCCCCTGTCGTGGGACATCAATGAAGCGCATCGGCTTGTCAGTACCCAGAAAACGATCGATCACGTCCTTGTAGGCCTCTGACACATCACTGCCCTCCAGATGCACGGCGGGCACCCCCTGGTTGGATGCCTGCAACACCGATTCACTTTCAGGAATCACGCCAATCAGCTTGATGCGCAAGATGTCCTGAATATCTTCCAGCGACAGCATCTGCCCCTGGTTTACACGGGCTGGGTTGTAACGCGTAATCAGCAAATGTTCCTTGATCGGCTCCAGACCTTCAACGGCCCGGCGGGTTTTGCTAGCCAACATGCCCAGAATACGGTCCGAGTCACGCACCGATGAGACCTCTGGGTTGGTCACCACCAGGGCTTCGTCTGCGAAGTGCATGGCCATCAGGGCACCGGTTTCAATGCCGGCTGGCGAATCACAAACGATGTACTCAAACTCCATGGCAGCCAAGTCATTGAGCACCCGCTCTACGCCCTCTTGGGTGAGTGCATCCTTGTCACGGGTTTGGGACGCGGCCAAGACAAACAGCTTCTCACACTGCTTGTCCTTGATCAAGGCCTGATGCAGGTTGGCCTCGTTGTTGATGACGTTGATGAGGTCATAGACCACACGGCGTTCACAGCCCATGATCAGATCGAGGTTACGTAAACCGACATCAAAATCGATGACGGCAGTCTTGTGGCCGCGTAGGGCGAGTCCGGTTGCAAAACTGGCGCTGGTGGTGGTTTTGCCCACGCCACCCTTGCCTGATGTCACCACGATGATTTTTGCCATGGGTCTGCTGTCTTTCAATATGAAATGGTCAGTGCATTGATCAGCAGACGGTCCTGTCCGTCATTGCTGAGTTGTACTTGAGCCGCCTTGCCCTGCACGGTGGCCGGGAGGGGATTCTCACTGGTGCGATAAACCCCAGCGATCGATATCAACTCGGGCTCCAAACACAGGGAAAAAATTCGCGCATTGACATTGCCGCTGGCACCTGCCATGGCCTTGCCACGCAGGGGGGCGTAGACGTGGATGTTGCCATCAGCCACCACTTCGGCACCTTGGTTCACCATGGCCAAAACAACCAGATCGCAGCCTCGGGCATACACTTTTTGACCTGAACGCAAAGGCTTGTCAATCACCATCGTTGTGGCATTCTGCGGACGTTGCTGCACGGCAGTCGCAATGGGTTCAACCGTGGGCTGTTGCGCACTGCCGGGTAATTCTGGCGCATGGCGGGCGGCTTCAGGGTCTGCCAAGCCAAGGCCAAAGCGCTGTGCCATCTCCAGCCAGGGCCCGTTTGCACCACGCAGGGCCACAGGGAGCAGACCACAGTCTTTCAATGCCGTCAAAAGGGGCGTCAGATCGGGAATGTCGGTTTGCTCAGGCCAGGACGCCACATCGATCACCACTGCATCCTGGTCAAAAAAGCCCGGATTCTCTCCGCTCACACCAAACTGATGTTGCAAGGCTTGCACCAACTGTGCCAGATCGGTGTTTTTGACCAGCAAGGCCAACAGCGACCAGCGTGTGCTTTTGAGTTCAAAAGTGG
>Ga0114980_10003916_pt1 | contig 10085 bp, 4 predicted proteins | sample S_140806_EF_Meta_FD_87018 | JGI IMG/M metagenome (GOLD analysis project Ga0114980, IMG submission 87018) | Freshwater microbial communities from Lake Simoncouche, Canada to study carbon cycling - S_140806_EF_MetaG | ecosystem: Environmental > Aquatic > Freshwater > Lake | place: Lake... | reverse complement strand
CGTTGTGGTATCCGATAACTATCGATCCGATAACTATCGATCCGATAACTATCGATCCGATAACTATCGATCCGATAACTATCGATCCGATAACTATCGGATTAAAAACTCCCATGTTTCTCAAATATAGAGCATTTAGATGACAAATACAATCCTTTGATTTTTGATTGGGCATGGAAGTTTGTTTCTGTAATCTCAAAGTATCAAACCGTATGTAGGTCCTATGATTTATATAATTGTCTTGCATAAGAATCGTAAGTTACTATGAGGCCATAACGGGTACAGTTGTGTGAGACCGTGTGCGCCGTGGCGTAGGCTCACTCTGTCAGCTTAATGGCTGGCAGGGCAGCTTACTCTATTAGAGGTAGTGCTTTATTTGTCATTATTGTTTCATTTTTATAATCATATCTTTCGCGTTTTCATTATTTTGGTCTAATTGTAAACTTATTTCATAATTCTTAATCGCTGAAATTTTGTCGCCTTTATTCATATAGGCTTCTCCTAAACTATCAAAAGCATTAAATGAATTAGGATTGGCAATACAATTTATTGTAAAAATACTTATTGCTGCATCGTAATTATTTTGCGATAGTTGTTCATAGCCCTTTTTAATTAAAAAATATTCTAAAACGTCTGTTTCAGATGGCCTCTTTTTATATGTCAACTTGGCTTCTTCCAATCCTTTACTCAGAATAATTTCAACTATTTGTTGCGAAAACTTTTCATTGGTTTCATTGTCAGGTTTTGGAAGAGTTGGTTTGTAGTTATTCTCAAAAATCATTTTTGCAATTTCAAAGGTTATTTGGTCTGTGCCTAAGAATGTTTTATTAGACATTAAAATCAAAGTTGTATTTTCATCTATAAATCTCATACAGTCGGCATAAAAAATGTTATTTGTACCATTATGCCAAACACGAAAAGTATTTCTATTAGTCTTGGAAACATCCCAACCATAAGCATAAATAGCATTGATGTTTTCATTTGCTCTTATTGATGGATGGTATAGTTTTTCTTTTGCTCCTTTCGATAAAATGTTTTCAGTCATCAGAGATTTATGCCATTTATACATATCTTCCGAAGTTGAAAGTATTCCTCCATTTCCTAATAAGTGACGGTAAGGAGCTTTTCCATTCCACTTTTTTTCCGTTGGTTTTCCCCAAACAGTATTGTTTTTAGTATAACCAATAGCAATTAAATCGGAATCAAAGTTTGGTCTGCTGTAACCTGTTGTCTCCATTCCCGATGGTTTCCATAGGTTTTCGTAAAGATATTGCTCATATGATTGCCCCGAAACATTTTCAATAATAAGCGCAAGCAAACTATATCCTATATTAGAGTATGAAAAATCTGCACCAACTTTAAATTGTAGAGATGATTTCATTAGCGTATCAATAAAATCTTGATCACTAATTGGCTCATAATCTTCACCTACTTCACCAACTAATCCTGATTGGTGTCTTAATAAATCGTGAATTGTGAAAGTTGATTTATCAACTGGCACATTTTGAAAGTATTTAGTAATGGTATCCGAAATGGATAATTTGCCTTGCATTTCTAATTTTAGAATTGCTGCTGCCGTAAACTGTTTTGTCAGAGAACCGATGTCAATAATTGTATTTGGCGTATTTTTTTCTTTGAGTTCTAAGTTTCTAAATCCATAACCTTTTGAAATGACTTTCTTTCCGTAAAGTTCTACAAGAACAGCACCGGAAAAACCAGCTTTTTCAAATTCAGTTAGGTAAGTTTCAATTCGTTTAGTTAATTTAGATATCTTTACTTGTTGTGCAAATGATGTTGTATAAAAAAACAAAGTCATTAATATTGCTATTGATACTTTTTTCATTTTTTGTCTGTTAATGTTAATTTTAGCACTGTTGTTTTGCATTACCGATAACTATCGATCCGAAAGCTTTCGGATTAAAAACTCCCATGGTTACTCAAAAATAGGGTAATTAGATGACATAAAGGAGTACTTGATTTTGGATTAGGTGAACCCCTGTTTGAGTAATCTTAAAGTATCAACCCGAATGAAACCCCTCTATTTAGCATCTGTCCTGTCCAGTAGCGGGAGAATTGCAGAAGTGTTCGAGAACAGTGAGTTGGGTGGTGTGAGAGGCTCCCCCCATACAGCTTAATGGCTGGCAGGGTAGCCTACTCGATTATCGGCTGCCCTTATTCTGTTTCTTGTTTATTAAATTCAGAATAAATTCTAATTGAGTGTCTTTGCCATTACTTATGTCCCTTTGTGATGAATTAACTTCGTAGTCAGGCTTAATTCCAATATCTTCCTTGTTTGCGTGATACGAGTAAATAAGTGGTAAATCAATTTCAAATTTAGAGTTGGGCAGAGTGAGAAAGAAAAATTCGCCTCCATTAATTCCTTGTTGTGAACCTCCTGTAGTTTCACCAACTATTTTGCCCAGTTGAGCAACTCTAAAATTTCTTGCCATTTCATAACCCGCAGAACTATTTTTTGCATTTGATAATAGATATACGTTTCCTCTAAAACCATTTGGTTTTGGATTAATATAATCACTAGGTTGCCCGCTATTTTTTAATTCATATAAACCTATTTCATTGAGTGTAAATTTCGTTGGGTCTTTGGGTTTCTTAAATGAATTGTCCCAAGTGCTTAAATGGGTTAATAAACTGTCAGGAATTTCTAAAAAACGGTAGCAAACTCTGTCTGGGTCGTCACAACCTAATTCTTTGTTTGTGATGTATGATAAAATATAGTCGCCGGTATTGTCGCCACCTTCATTGTTACGAATGTCGATTATTAAATTTTTAACTGAAAGTCGTTTTGATAAGTCATTGAAAATGCTGTCAACGAATTTTTTTGCATTGAAGTCGCTATTCCAAAAAGCAAAAGTTCCAAATTTCATATAGGCAGTTTGTTCATTTAGGATTTTGTAATCCCAAGTTTTTTCGGCAACAGGAATTTTACCAAATGATTTTTCAAAAATTGAGATTCTTGTATCAAATGATATTGAGTTAACAGTATTGTTGTTTGTTGACTTACTTGAAAGTTTTTTTGTGGTTAGTTTGAATGTTTCAGTGTTAGATGGGAAAAAGAATGGAAAATAAATATCAAACAACGAATAGGCATCCGCCTCATCAGGAGTTTCATTAATATTGTTCAATTTTTTACCAATTGAATTTCTGCCATCACTTCTACTAACTGTTAGCAAGCTATCAATAATTGTCTTTGCACTAATCCCGTTAATAGCTACTATTTCATCTCCTTTTTTAATGGATTTATTGTCAGATAAATTGTAGGTGATAATTAATTTGCCATTGGAAACAACTTCAAAAAAGAACGGAATAATATTTTTTGGTAAAATTCTGCTTTGAGTTGTAGAGTCCATATTTAATGGGTTTAAAAATGTATGTCCACATTTTATTTTTTCTGCTAATTGAGAAAGTAACAAATAAAAAGTTCTTTCATCTAACGAAGTGCTGCATTTTATTTTTAATGCATTAAAGTATTCTTGTATTTGATTAGGTGTATTGTATCTATATAGTCCAGGGTGCAAATTTACCCAGGCTGATTGTAAAATAGCAAGGTCGTTTTGCATTTCTGAAGGAGTTAAGATTTTAAATGTGTTTTGCGAAAATATCTTTGTAACAGATGTTATAAATATTAATGCAATTAAAAATGGCTTTTTCATAATAAATATCTTGTTTGAAATTTCAATTATATTTCTGTCGATTGATGTCTTTACAGTCTTTTTTTTAGGGTTGCATATAACTTGTATATACCCCTGATTAAGTCAAGGTTAAAACTATATTTTTTGGTATATAACCCTGATAAATTTAGGGTTATCTTGTTAATCAAAAGTAACCAATATTTATAAATCATCAAACGGGCTATTGCTATTTTGTACACTTTTGGTGTAAACACTTTTCCTAAAATCTATAAGCCAAAAGTCCCGGACCATGCCCGGGACTTTTGCTATTCATTAAGAAATGATCGTTTTATCGAATATGATATTTCAAAGCCCACGATTTAATTCGTGGGCTATAAATTATCGCATCAGCGTCACATTACCAGAGTAGTTTCTATCCCCAATTCTGAGGGTGTAGAAGTATACGCCATCAGTAGCTTTGGAGCCATTGAGGTTGGTGCCTTGCCATGCTTCGTTCTTGTTGGTAGTCTGGAAGTATTTGGTTCCCCAGCGATCGAAGATTTGTAGCAGGAACGCTTCATCACCGCCATAGTTGGTTAAGAATCCATCTTGTATGCCGTCATTGTTAGGTGTAAACACATTCGGGATAAAGAGTTCTGGAGTAAAGACTGTGTATGGACCTTTGCGCAAAGTGCTTTCACAGCCATCTGCTGTTTTGGTGGTGAGGGTAACATAGTACACACCCGGTTTTACGAAGGTGTGGTTTGGATTACGATCTGTTGAGGAAACACCGTCGCCGAAATCCCAAGTCCAGGTTACTGCAAGTTGAGACAGGTCGTAGAAGGAAATGGTGCTGCTGTTAGGCAGAGACACTTCTACCGGAGGTTCAGGAGTAGAACGGAAATCTGCCATACCCGGATCGCTCAGGGAAACCAGGCTGTTCATAATCAAAGTATCCGCACAACCACCCGGAGAAAGCGCAACCAAGGTTACTGTATATGTCCCCGGCTGGGTGTAGGTATGTAGGGGAGAAGTTTGGTTGGAAACACTTCCATCGCCAAATGTCCATTCGTATGCAGAACCATCAGCAGTGAGATTTAGGAAAGCAACACTTAGTTCCCCGCAAGCTTCTGTAGAGGAAGTAGTGAAAGCAGCGTCAGGCGTTCCCAGCACCCGAATACGAATGGAATCTATGCTGGTACAACCATGTTCTGTGGCTGTTAGATAATAGGTTACAGTTGTATCCGGATATGCCCAAGTATTGGCAGCGTTTGGATTCACTAGTCCTGTTGAAGGAGACCAAGTGAATATGGCAGAACCCGTACCCGCAGTGGAAGTCAGCTGTGCTACCTGACCCTGACATATGGTGTTGGTGTCAACATCCATCATGAGGTTAAGACCGGGTTTTACTGTCACCAACATGGTATCTATATCAATACACACATTTGGAGCTGTACCTGTCAAAACAGTCAGAGTGTACAGAGTAGTGGTATCTGGTTTCAGATTTGGATTAAGTAAGGCAGCATTTTGCAGGCCGGAAGCAGGTTGCCAGAGATAAGTATAGGGTGGGAGACCTGAGGTAGCAGTAGCACCAGAAATTGTTATTGAATCACCTTCAGGACACAGTTGTAAATCTGGGCCAGCGTTTGCAATTGGTCTTGGATTCACAATCACCTGAACTGAATCAGGAATAGAAGGGCAGAGGCCATTAAATACAGTGAAATAGTACCAAGTTGTTGAAGCAGGCGAAGCCATTGGTGTTTGCGCTGTTGAATCGCTCAAACCTGCTGCAGGACTCCACATAAATCCTGTTGCTGTTGCCATGCCGTTGTATTGACCGTCGAGTTGTACAGAATCATCCGCACAAATAGTTCTTACTTGTCCCGCATCTCCAATTAAAGTCGGGCGCACTGTCACCAATACTGAATCAGCATAAGAAGGACAACTATTGGAAGTAACAACCAAAGTATACCAGGTAGTATTTGGCGGAGAGAAGTTTGGACACACTAAGGTCGAGTCATTCACTCCATAGTTTGGACTCCAGGCAAATGAATATTGAGGTCCCGCAGAAGTAGCAATTCCGCAAGTTGACATGGAGTCATATTGACAGACTTCAAAATCTGGCCCAGCATCCGCAACCGGACGCGGACGCACGGTATAAGTCAAACAACTTAAAGAATTAAGCGTTGTTGGATCAGAAGAACATCCTGTTAACAAAGAAGTCACGACAGCACAATACACGGTTGTGGTATCCGGAGTTGCATACGTAGTAAGACAAGTATCACAATACAAACCTGTGGAAGGAGTCCATTGCACACTATATCCACCAACAGGATTCAAGACTGTAGCAGTAATGAAGTCAGCCACATCGGTAGGGCAACGCCATTCGTCAGCACCCACATCCACTACAGGAATATCTACAGGTGTTACAACAACAGAATCAATGTTGCTCATACAGCCATTGTCTCCAATGACATAGAAATAATAGGTTGTAGCCGAATCCGGATTGGCAGTGGGATCTTCCACATACGTGTAATTCAGGGAGCCATTATTTGGTGCCCAAACATAGATGTAAGGTGCTACACCACCCGAGGCTGTTCCATCCAATTGTACGCCACCAGAACCAATACAGAAAAACATATCAGGTCCTGCATCAGCAACTGGATTCTGATCAATCTGAACAGTTACAGATCCTGAAACCACGCAACCATTATTGTCGGTTACAATACCCGTGTAAGTTCCTGCAGGAAGGCTGGTAGCCGTCTGAGTAGTTTGAGGTGGATTAGAATTCCAGTAGTAGGAGTAAGGAGATGTTCCGCCGGAAGCAACTATGGAAGCAGAACCGTTTCCGGTCTGACTGGCACAATTAGCATTTACAGCAACCAATAGATCTATTACAAGTTCTGCTGGTTCATTTACAGTAACAGTGGTGGTATAGGAGCAATTATTGGCATCCAAAACCACAACAGTATAGGTTCCACCGGACAGGCCAGTTGCCAATGCAGTAGCTTGTGGTGGAGTACTATTCCAGGCATACTGATACGGAGCGGTTCCTCCATTAATAGAAACAGAAGCCGTTCCATTTGCACCTCCAAAACATGTTACATTGGTAACCTGTGTAGAAAGGGTTACTGCCGCAGGTTCTGAAATAGTTGCAGACTGTGAAGCAGAACAACCAAGTGCATCGGTTACCAAAAGGGTATAAGTACCACCAGGAACATTGCTCAGGTTTTGGGTTGTTTGAGGTGGCGTAGAATTCCAGACATAACTCAGTGGATTTGTGCCACCTGTGATGTTCACCGTAATTCCCCCATCATTGGAACCTGCACAGGAAACGTTATCTACAGCAGTGAAATTCAGGTTAATACCCGGACTTACATTCACTGTTACTGAAGCCGTATCCAAGCTACAGGTAGAAGGGTCAATTGAATTTACACTATAGGTTGTGGTAACCGTAGGGAAAGCAAAGGGGTTATATATGGAAGCATTGCTTAGGCCGGTAGCCGGCGACCAAGTGATGCTACCCCCTCCATTGGCAAATAATTGTATCGTATCACCCCCGCATATGGAAGTGTCATTTGAAACACTTAAAGTTCCGGAACCACAAGGAGAAACAGAAAAGCTAACAGAAGCAATAAATCCATCACCTGCAACCAGAATCTCACCAAGTGTTTGTCCGTTACACACGTCAAAAACATCTGCGCCTACATAAACGGAACCAATTTGATTTAAAGCATAATCAAACATTAGTACAGAATCCGGTGCGCCAACATAAATATTGCTGCAAGGGTCACTGCAAATACCTCCAATCTGGTATTGCACACCACCAGGAACAACAGCTGAATCAAGTAAAGCTCCGGACGACTTATCCCTGCGATACACCGTTTCTCCATCGAAGGTGTATATAGAGCAACCTACCGTAGCACCATTGTGACCAGAGAAATCTTCATCTGCATAACTGGGATCTATTTCCGAAAGGGAATACCCTGAATTCACACTCCAAACCTGGGAAAGTGGTGAGGACGCAACCTTCCAGAGTAGATTGTCATTATAAAAGTTCGGAGAACCCGAACCACTATACGCAAAAGTATAAGAATCCCCAGTAATGGTATCTATAGCTAAATCACGTAGTTCGGAAGAACTGTTTGATGGGTGTGCATATTTAGGTGCATAATTTCCAGTAACCGGGTCAATATGAAAAATAATGGGCGTTAAACCACCACTTAAGATTTCCATACCAATAACCGTCAGAGAATCTGAAATAGGATTCATTAAAATCCTGTACGTCTCAATTGAATAGGAGTTTGGACCTGAACTTACATTAAACTGAGAAGCGGAAGAAGAATCTAATTTTATACACTGATCACCCCAAGGACCGTAGATAATGTAAATATTTGCTGCGGAATCAAGGCAAAAATCACCGTAATAGCCATTTGCTGCAGTATTATAAGTCCATAAAGCAGAACCCGTTGGCGTATATTTTTTCAACTGATATGGATTGCTTCCACCATAAGCATAAATAAACCCAGCGGCATCCATCGCAATATCAAATGCTTTGTTGTTGTAATTCAACGTGATACTGGTTGTCCAAGGGTCAATAATCAAAGGTTTTGAAGTATCATAAGGATCTACCTCAAAGGAGATAATGTTTCCTTTCAGGGAAAAACGAGTTCCTACTTGGTTATTCTTGTCATTTTCGTAGAATGAAAAGGGTTTTTCATCGGTAATGGTTTCATGACCAGTACGAATTGATAGGTTGCCATCAGCATTAAGGTCAACGCCTTTTACTCCATTCCATTTCATTTTAATTAAGGAAGGATCGGCACCCGGAGCTACTCTGAAACTGTATTTAATGCCACCGCTTCTTTCCAAGGAATACAACAAGTCAATACCGGGATACAGATCTTTGATGGTGATTTGTTCAAAACCGTTGGTTCTGAACGTTTTGGAAGGATTCTCCGAATCGGTGAAGGTGAAATATTCAGAAACTTTCTTGTCGGAAACAGCTTTCGCCTCTGGATTTGCGCCTATCCATTCTAGGGTATACACATAAGTGTCAATTTCTCTACCTTCAGTTTCCCCCTTTTTCTTCCGTTCCCTTTCTTTTTCTTCATCTTCTTTTTCAACCCTGATGTCCACAATTTTCATATAGTTGGCACCAAAAAGAACGGTTTCTTTACCTATTCTGGCTCCGAAAAAAGGCATGGCCTCTTTTTTCTTTTCGGCGGTCACATAGGTATTGTACTGACCCAGATTTTCAATGAAAACCGGATTCGAAAAAGGGATGGTAAAGCTCGGCTTTTTACCCCTGGTTCCGGATTCACCACCCGCAAAAACAGCAGGAGGGAGCCCCAAACCAAGCATTAGGAGCAAGGTAAGGAAAGGAAAAGTGCAGGATTTCAGGAAAGTACGCAAGGAAGAATAATACTTTGTCATGGCAAAACACACTAAGTTAAATCTAATTCCTGAGCATGGCAAATTATCGGTTCAAATCCCAAAGTATAGTCTAAAAGCAAATGCTTACCCTTTTCAGGAAAAATAATAAAACCCTACAGTATTAAACACCAAAGGCCATCCTAAGACAGCCTTTGAGATAATTTTAATTGCGAAACCTATCGCATCAACGTCACATTTCCAGGGATTGGGAAGGTAGATTTGGCTTAGGAGGATGTTGATCTGTAAACTTTTTTTCGAATCAAAGCAAAAAACGAACTTCAGAAAGCTCTCTCCCTATTTGTTGTACTCCTTCCAAAATCCGTTTGGTTTGAGAGGCAGAGGGTTTTTTAATCCCTTTGATGTATTGAGCCAACAAGCTTTGGTTCATACCAATACGTTCGGAAAGTGCCTTCGCATTAATTACCTTATAAAAGTCAAAGAAACTTTCAAGGTCGAATTCAAATTTAATTTCATCAATTGAATAGGTAAAGTCCTTTTCTTCAAAGGTTAAGTTTATTGCTTCTAAAATATTTGTTTTAAGCTCCTCAAAAGTTTCACCTTCGGTGGCAATAAAATTACTATTTACCAAAGATGTAGCACTATATCCTGTATCTTCCTTGGTTACTGTTATTTTGATTTTTGGCTTTTTCATCTCTTTTTTATTTTAATTTCTGCTTGTTTAAGTATAGCTTCCAATAAACCTTTTTTAACTTCTTTGCTTGAATGATTTGGTATAGTTAGTTGTCCTTTTTTATCCTTGTGCCTCATAATTATGGGCTACCCTTTTGTCGTTCTTTAAACCAACCTTCTTTTTCAAGAAGCCTAAGAAGTTCATTCTACTTCAAGTCACAAGGTAATAAATATATTACTTATACCAAATTCAAAAAAATATTCGATGATAATGATCTCCTACAATAAGAGGCCTTAAAAGCTCTCAAATGCAGGAGGTTTTTACATGTTTAAAATATCGGCTTATTCTTGAGTTATGCACCTGTTCGCCGAAGAAGGAAAGGTCACTCG
>Ga0114980_10003914_pt1 | contig 10090 bp, 11 predicted proteins | sample S_140806_EF_Meta_FD_87018 | JGI IMG/M metagenome (GOLD analysis project Ga0114980, IMG submission 87018) | Freshwater microbial communities from Lake Simoncouche, Canada to study carbon cycling - S_140806_EF_MetaG | ecosystem: Environmental > Aquatic > Freshwater > Lake | place: Lake... | reverse complement strand
TGATCGGCTACTACAGAGTATGGACCCATACGGAGAGTGGTAGCTGGGGTCGCGGGAGATAGCAAATCCGCGGAGATGTAGTCCGTACCGTTATGGAGGAGCGCGCCGGAAAGCTCTGCGGCAGCTACTGTACTATCTACGATAGCGTGGATGTTAGCCTGGATATGTTGACTTGATCCGACATCTACCAGGCGATTATCTACCGTAGTCTTAAGGACGCGCGCTCCGAAAGTATTCGCTCCCGTATGCGTGGTATACGGTTCGTCCCATACTTGATTTGGTACATCTAGTACATACGTCTCCGTACTACCGACCACGTTACGAGTCTCGTTAATCACTCCTCCGAAATCGGTAGCTGTATTGTAACCAGCTACCGAAGCTCCCCATACAGCGGATGCTGTTTGAGCGGATGTTAGTCCTCCGCTGGATAGCTTGACGGTCATAACCGCGCCATTAGTCCCGGAAGCTCCGCGGACTACCAGGGTAACATCGTCCGCTCCAGCGGCTAGAGCTGCATCCGGGATATCTAATCTGTAGACTCCAGGCATATTAACCGCGTCTACTTCGGCGAATCCTCCGGATATCCAAGCTTGTCCTATCGTGCGCGCTACCAGGGGGATGTCTACGGATGCGGTCCTGGTCCGGTTAAAGCGCGCGGATAGACCAGCGGTAGAAGCTGTAAGCCCCGTAGCTCCCAGGTAAATCTCTATACTCTGGGACGTAGAACCTGGAGCGATTGTAATAGCGGACGCTTGTCTATCGGTAGGTTGATAGGTTGGAGTAAGTGTAGCTAACGACCGATACGTAATAGCTCCAGCGTCCGGAGATGCACCAGTCCACGCTACGTTATATAGGTCAGTTGGTAAAGCGTTTGTAGCGGTTCCAAATGCCGCATTTGGACTACCTGCTGTACTACTACCAAATTGCAACGATGCAAGGTTATGTAGATAACCTTGTCCAATATCAATACCGGGGATGCCAGTAGTTTGACAAGTTGCACCTAATGGGTAAGGACCATTATTAGCACAATTTATTACTCGTGTATTTGTTTGCGTAGTAGCAGCAGTTCCACCCGCAGTCTGTGTAGCTGCCACGCAATTTAAAATTAAATTATTAGCGCAAGTTATAGCGACTGTTGTAGCATTGTTACTACCAGAATCCTGTATACCACTACTACCTATACAGGTAATAATATTATTTGTAATAATATGTGTGCCAAATGTATTACCGGCAAATATGTTGCCAATATTCGATAACTGTATTCCGTATCTGGTACATCCACAAATAAAATTGTCTTGTATGTAAATGTAGTATGCAGTTAACCCATCATTTGTGGAATGGTTGGCGCATATTCCATTTTGGAAACCAAATATAATATTTCGTAAAATACGATTTGCAGTACCGATTGTATTACCAGCAGTAGATAATATTTGTATTGCACTTGTGGATGTACCTACTGCTCCAAAAAATATACATCTCTGAATAACTATGCCTACTGAACCGGTTACATTAATCCCAAAACCGGTATAGGCGTAAATCTCAAAATCACTTATGGTTAGATTATTAATCGTGCCACCAAGAACAGTATTAGCCGTACCAGCGGATGTATCGGTTGGAGTAAATACAGACAAGCGAACGGGACCAGCGGTAATACCGCTAAACTGTGCAGCGGTTGGATCGGCTAGTATTTGTGTAGCGGAAGTGTAAGCCGTTGCAATAACAAAACCTGTAGCTGATCGGTAAGTACCAGGAGCGACATAAAGAGTATCACCGGATGTAATACCAGTAGCTCCAACCGCTTTAGTAATAGTCTGCCACGCTTGTCCGGCAGATGAACCTAAACCTGTATTTGCGTCATTACCATCCGGACGTACGTAGTATGTAGGCATTATTCACCTGTCCCCGCTGCCATCTCCTGCGCCATAACGATAGCAAATTGATTTACTATCTGTGATTGGAAATCAATATCCTGAGATACCCACCATAGGTTAACGCTAGTACCATTTTCACCGAATGAACCGATATACGATCCATCATTTGCGTAAACATCTCCGTAGACTCTCCAGTCTGTAGAAGGCGTAGGTTCTTTCTCGATTCTAAAATTCTTAAAATTCATTTCCCGACCTTCCGGTTTGCGATAGCTACCAGGGTAAGGTCCCGGAGCTTCTCTAGATCGGATGTAGAAAGGAAGTGGAGGTTCTCCGCTATTTGACCTAAGAGTAAAGCTTCCCCGAAAGGAATCTTTACTTCCGGAATACCAGCTTTAATCTTTAGTAACTTACTAAACCAGGACATTTATTCTTCCCCCTGTATATCTAGCTTAACCGGTTTATCTAATCCAGGTTTACCGTCTACGCCGATCCAGTCCGCCACCAGCTCCACTCCACGTAGCCCCAGGACTCCAAGGAGGAAAGAGAAACCCAGGAGGTAGTTAGGATCGGTTTGTCCCAGAGCTTTCCCCAGGATAGGCGTTAGGTATGTCGCGCTAGCTGTACCAGCGAGTACAGAGGACGCGTTAGTTATTAGTCCCCTAAACGGACGTTGACGTAGGACCATGATTACAGCTCCGATAAAACCAGCTATAAGCTGCTGGTAGTTAATGCTAGCTTGTGGAGTCTCCATTAGAAATCGTTTCCTTCTACCGATTCGACCAGGGAGATATGCTGGACGAGAAGCTCCGTTTTACCAAAGTCCGTACCGATAACGTCCCAGTATCTAGACGTGTCTCCCTGGATGCGGATTCGATCCTGGGACATTACATCCGCGTTTCTTCCCGTTACGAGAGTCCACGCTCCGGACATAGTAAAACCGTTAGATCGGATACTTTCCGAATCTCCGGTATTAATCATGCGTCCTTTAATGGTCGATATCTTAGCCCAGGAGAGGTTAGTCCCCCCAGCTCCATCCGCTGTAGTAACGTAGCGGTATACCTCTACCAGGGACGTACAGAGCATACGCTCCATACCAGCTCCCAGGATGTTTACGAGAGCTGCATCCATTATGTGATTACCTCAAATGGACGGTACTTTTCCGCCATCGTTAGAAATTGGGACTGGAGTAAGGAGAGCTTTACGTTACTGTTATCGTCGGAAGCGTCTACCTGGTTAGCGAGGATACCCGCTTTATAAATCCAGAGAGCGCGTACCGCGGATCGCGTATCGTACTGGTCCGGAGAGATTAGTCCGTAGTCCTGCCATATGAGAGCTGTACCGTCATTAATCCGGTAGCTTTTATAGAGGACGTAAACCGGGTATCCAGGTTCGGTCGCGCTGCTGGTCCCAGCTACCACGGCTTTATAAATGCGTCCGTTAGGTACGGTAGGTACGATGTAGTCCCCTACCGCGTACGCGGTATTAGCGGTCCAGGTAGAGTACCTCCGGTTAGCGTCTACGAAAGTACCTACCGTAGATACGTCTAGCTCCGGGTAGGAGTTGGTTTGGGCGTGGAGCGTAACATACGCTAAAGCCTGTTCTCTGGTAATCGCCATAAAGGATTATTCCATAATCCTATATTCCCCTCTATTAGCCCTGCGTGTATCTACTTGACATTGTATATACGTATCGTATATAGTTACTACGTTAGGGAGGAGTACTAGAGATGATAAAGGCTAGAATGTTATTCGAGATATGGGCGGGACATAATATCCATATCGCGGAGCTGGACGCAGAGAATACCGACAATACCCGCGCGGTAGTAGTCCAGTATATGCAGGAGAATGGAATGTCCTTCGATATCCTGGGAGAAGGTAAGGACGCGGACGGTAACGATACGCTTACCGTCTACGACGAGGACGGTAGAGTATCGGTCTACTTCGTTGGTACAGTCTATGGTAGCGGAGTAGTCTCCTAATGGACGGATTAACTCTAACGGACTTTATCCGTACGTATACTCCCGTAGCTAACCGGGAGGAATACGCTAACCTGGACCCTTTCGAATTTCGGGAGGGAGAGGTACAGCTAACGATGGACTACTACTTCCGCGAGAATATTCCCCATAGTGTAGACGTTAAGTATCTCTGGACCTGTAGCTCCGCGGACGGATTAATCTACCCAGGAGTCCGGTATATAGACTCTCTCTGTTATTACGTTAGCTCCGTACCCTGGAGTTAACCAAACCCATAAAGATAAAACCTCCCAGGATACCTGGGAGGTTTCTTTCTTGTCTGGATCGGGACCCAGGACGGTTACTACCCTATTAAGTAGCTTGTGTAGCCATAACGATAAGCGAACCTGGTACGCGCAGGGAAGCTGTAGCGTTAACATTACCCAAATCGAACGCCTTAAAAGCGAACCGCTCTGTAGCTTTATAGAGGTACTGGTCCTCGATAAATCCACGGTCCGTAGACATCTCGATGGTAATCCCGCGCCGATCGCCGAAAGCTGTACCCTGTGCCAAATCTCCGAAGATAAGTACAGGAGTAGTAGCTGTAGACATAGCGCGCGGCATAACCTGGGAGAATACTACGCGATATCCGTAAAGCGTAGGATTAGGTCCGTAAGCCTGTTGGACATCCATAATCGAGTTCCCGGAGAGAGCATCCAGGAGAGGAGCGATACAGTCATACCAAAATTGCTTGTGGCATAACCATACAGGATCGATACCTGGGTACTCTGGCAGCTTCGCGGACATCGTACGGATGTTAGCGAGTGTCGGCTTATTAGCTGCCACCGATCCAGTGTCCGCGAGGACCAGGGATGCGATATTAGCTTTAGTAGCGTTCAAGCCGTATACAGCCTGGAGTACTCCGGTAATACTTCCATAAGTATTTGTACCGTCTCCATTAATACAGTCCACGTCCTCCTGCTGGGCTAGCTTAACTGCAAAGTCTCGCGCTGCCATAGAAGCGTAATCGATAATGGTATCTTCCGAAAGCTCTCGCGAAACCGGGTTAAGGGCTGCAAGTTTAACGGTTTGAAGGAGTACCTGGTCGAATGTGAAATCACTTGTCGTGATCGCTGTATTCTCTCCGACATGGTAGACGGTCGCCGATCCTGTTTGATTAGGGACCAGGAGAGTATCCGATGTCATAGGGTAGACGCGCGAGAGGGAGCGGACTACACCGAAACGCTCGCGGAGATAGATAAGGTCCGGAGACGTGATAACAGGGACGGTGTATCCGCCCGCGCTTTCTGTAGTCTCGTTGTTAGCCTTGATATGTCCGTTATCCTTCAACCAGGATGCCGCTTTACGGTTACCAGCGATAGCCTGGAGGTAACGTCCGAAAGTGTAAGCTTTATAGTTAGCTTCGGATGTTCCACCAGAGAATACGCTAGTAGTCTTAACGCTTCCATATTCGTTCCACGGTTCGGAAGCTTTAACTTCCTTAGCTACGGGATGCATTTCGCCCATACGCTTAACCGCTTCGATCCGCTCTTCTACAGCGTCTACATCCGACATGATGCGCTTAATCTCGACGTTATTCTCTGCGAGATTATCGCTCTTAGCTGCTAGCTCGCGCGCGGTAGCGATAAGAGTATTCTTACGCTCCCGGAGTCCATCAATAGTCATATCTTTTTAACTCCACTTGTAATCGAAGGTTCTCCCGGAGGAGTACATCCTGGTCTACGATGCAGGACTTAACTACACTAGAGTCCGCTTCCTCTACTTCTCCATCCCGGAGAAGCTTATAGAAGGAAGGAGCTAGCCGTTTAGCCGTAGTCCTGGATAGTCCGAATACGTCCCGTATTCTTCGCTCTGTAGTCCGGAGAGTATCTGGAGTACTAAAGATAGCTTTAGTCTCTCCTCCGGACTTTACTACACTTCCGATAAAGTCCTTAGCGGTAACCGCGAAAGAGTCTACCAGCGTCATAAGATAGGGGAGCTTGTCCTGGGAAGATAGCTCCATTACTCCGTAAATGCCAGAGCATAAAGCTTCATATATGCTCTCCATACCTTCGTGTACCAGGTCGGACTCTACCTCCGCGTATACTTCGCGCGCGTATTCTTCCGGAGTCTGATCCACTGGAGATACCATCTCCATATCCATATCCATATGCATATTGTCCATGTAGTCCATATCCTTTACGGACTTTACTACGTTACGGTACTCCGCAGGGGTAGGAGTAACGGAAGCTTCCGCGATAGTCCAGCGGATAATCTCGCTCGCTTTACCTACGGTTTTACGCTCTACCATATGGGAAGCGGCTCCACTGGAGAAACCCAGCTTTCCAGCTTTCGCCATGCGCGCGATACCGGTAGCGTATTCATCCGCCATATCTATCTGCGCTTGATACCAGATACCGACATCGTCCGCTTTAGCGTAACCTGTACCAATAGATCGCTTACCTACCTTACGGTCCATACCGTGATTCCAGTAGAGGTTAATCGGGACTTCCTCTCCTACAGGGAAACCGTAATCCGTAGACTTTGTAAAGTAATCTCCCTCCAGGTCGGTTACTTCCGGACTACCAAATCGCACCAGGTAACCGCTAACGGTTCCCAGTTTGTCGCTCTTAATCGCGTCCCCAGAGAAAGCTACGATATCCATACAGGAGTATTCCATATTTAACCTCTAGACTAAAGCGTCCGGAGGGAGGTCCGAGTACACGTCCGGTACTTCCCCCCAGGTAACCGTCCCCAGCTTGTTAGCTATGAAGGAGGACGCGAGAGACGGGAGGAGCTGCCCAGTAAATATAAACTCCCCAGGGTAGAAGTAAATAAACTCCTCGATAGGGACCTTACGGAAGAAATCCCCCAGGGTCCCAGTAATCTCGTATTCTCCGTTACCCTTATCGATTAGGTCCCCGTTACCGTAGCGGTAGGAGACTATACTAGCGATTTTCATAAGATATGTTCCAGGATATGCTTTAGCGTTTCGGGGTCGTTTTTATACAGCTCGAATGGATCGCGTACCATGTACTCCAGTCCCATAGATGGAATCTCCACTCCGTGCCGATCCGGATTACCATCGTAGACACGTCCTACATACTTGTCGAAAAATCTATCTTTCTTGTATGTAAATCCCCAGGAGGATACCGGACCATCCGTTAGCATAGATTCTCCAGCGGTTCTATCCTGGAAAGCTTTCCTCCGCGCTTCGGTACTCCCTGGGAGTTGGTGGTCTAAGTGGTGTCCATATTCGTGCGTTAGGGTACTAAACCATTCGGTAGGTCGTAAATGGGACCCGAATTTATAAATGTCGGAAAGGGACTGGATACCCTTCCAGTCCGGAGCTTTACCCGATTCCGTAGCTTTATCTATCCGTATCGTTTTAGTACCCGCCTGGTAATAAGCTCTACTTCCTCCGCGCTCTACGTTTACATCTAGCGGTACTGGACGCTTCTCTACTATCTGGTTAATCAGGTTTAGGATACGCTCTATATCCTTACGGTTCTCTTTAGCGTTTACCTTTACTTCGGATGGAGTATCCGCTAGGAGTAGTTGAAAATACTCGTCCTTAAATGGTTTTAAGCGCGCTTCGTAGTCTAATCTTTCGTCCTTATAATCTACATAGCTGGAGAAGTTAAGCGCGTTAGGTCTAGGTCCAACAGTAGAAGTAGTCCGCTCGATAAAGTCCGTTATAGCTTTAACGTCGATTACGTATCTATCTCCATTCCATACGCGGTTAGGGTTACGCGCCGATCTATCACCGATAACCGGACCTACCGGTACAGGAGCTGGTAGAGGTTTCGTTACCTTCGGAGCTGGAGTAACCTTCGGAGCTTTAGGAGTTGGAGAAGGAGTAACCGGAGCTGGTCCCGCGCTTCCTGGGGGAGGAGGGATAACCAGTTTCTTCTCCCCTGGTAACTTACCCTTACCTATCCGCGAGAGAGGGAGGATAGCTGTAGTATCTCCCCAAGTTTTATTCGGTACTACCGCTACCATTTTATCCAGAGAAACTCCCTGCTGGTAGAGAGCATACCGGGATGGACCCATTACCTGGAGCTTCTCCCCTTCGGACATTCCGGAAAGGAGAGCGGTAGGTCCTGTAGCGGGATAGTTTAATCCAGGGTCGGTAGACTCTCCCATTATGTACTCCGCGGATAAGGTGATCGGGAGCATAACACATCTACAATTTGGATGCGAGGGCATTATCTCGGAGGTAGGGTACTTCGTTCCGGAGAGAGCTAGACAAGCTATACATACTCTCCCGTCCTGGGTCGCTTGACGCTGGTAACCTACTACCGCGGGATTACCTTCGTATAGATATCTCTGAGCATCTCGCGCCGATCTAATCATCTCCGTACGCGCGATAGTCTCCAGTCTAGACCTGGATACGTTGATGTCGGTTTGAGTGGACTGGATTACCTTCTCTAGGTCCCGCGCTGCTTGTCGCGGATTATCACCGCTAACGATAGCGGTAGCTAACGTACTCCGAAACCTCTCGGATGTATCCATAGCTAACCCAGAGATAAGCTTACCCAGCGGACTATCCGGGGAGGAGGACCCTATAAAGCTGGTTAGAGCTTCCTGGGGGATGCGGTTAAACGTAGCGGTAGCTGTAATCTCCTTCGGGAGGAGCGGATCGGTCGAAGCTATGAGCTTCCCCGTATTCTTATCTACCGCGTTAACGGAGCTTTCTTGACCATCTAGAATATGCTGTACAGCTTCCTCGTTAACGGTATTAATCCGAAGCTCCAGCTCCTTTATCATCTCCCTGGTACGGTCCATCATAGCGGAGAGCGTATCGAAGTTTAGTCCTCGCGCTTCGTAGTCCTTAGCGCGCGCCTCCATTCCGTTAAGTTGGTCCTCCAGGTTAGAGATAGATGTAGAGTACGCGCTCCGTATCTCGTTAACCGCTTTATCCTCTTCCGCTAGGAGAGCGTTACGGTAACGCTGGGAGTACTGGTATACGGACTCCATCCTCTTAGTAACGAGAGAGTCCGTAGCTTTAACGCGTAGGTATGGTTTACCGTAGTACATTATTCGTCCGGGGTGAAGTCCGACCCGTAGATATAGTCCTCTGGGATAACAGGGATACTCTTCCTATCCTGCATTATCTTATTACGCATTTTCTCCGACCAGGTATACCCTGCATCTCCTCCCCAGAGATTCCACGCTACGCGACCAGGGGAAGGATATCCTTCCGATCCGCGCGCGAATCCAGGAGCATTCTTATCGGTTTCGTGTCTGGAGAAGAAAGCGAACATACGGAGGATAACGTCCTCGGAGAGTACATCCCCGTTTACTATCTGGTTAGCGCGCGTGATGCCGATCCGCGTACCTCCGCGCTTCCCGTCCTTTTTCCACTCTAAAGCTTGACGCGCCGCGGTTACCATGTCGCTATTAGGACGGTACTTAACGGAGACGCTTCCGTCCTCCATTACCTCGATACTCTTAGCTGCATCCTCCCGCAGGGTTACAGGTTCGGCTCCCGTATGCGGGATGTCAAGTCCCAGGAAGCGCGCGGTAGCTGGAGGATCGAAACCAGCTCTAACCAGTACTCCAGCGATAGTAGCTTTATCCATTAGATCGGCTACGCTTTCTCCCTGTTGAGCTTCTACCTTAGACGGGAGAGAAGGATGGAGAGTAACCTCGTCCTGGTCGGAAGCTTCTAGACCTACTAAACGCTTCGCTTCCGCTAGACTACAGATACCAGCTTTATAGAGTCTCTCCGCGCGCACGGATAACGCGTCGATATCATCGGAGAGAGCGCGGACTCCGGATAGGTTAAAGGAGAGCTTGTCTCCATCCTGGGTATCGATGAAGTCCGGAAGGAGAGAAACCGATAGAGTCTCCTCTAGCGCGCGGAGGAGAGGGACCATCCCGTCCTGCCAAGCTGCCTCCTGCGCGGCTTCATAGTTAGAGTAAGTACTTCGCTCTAATCCAGAACCTAATCCCAGGACCATAGGGTTAAGTCCCAGCGCGCTACAGATACGCTCCTCCGGTACTCTCCGCAGAGAGTCCAGAGCTAGCTCCGAAGGAGTTAAGGAGACGCGTTCCATTTTGTATGGACCCGTCATTACCACGATTCCGCCCGCTCCATCTCCGGTAAGGTCCTCGCGTAGACGGGACTTTATAATCTCTGCATCCTCGCGCGAGATATCTACTACCTGGTCCTTACTATCCGGACCGACCAGGAGGGACGGCATAGCACCATTAACCAGGAGTCCGTAAGCTGCCGTAGATGCTTCGTTATCCGCCGCTATCT
>Ga0114980_10003913_pt1 | contig 10090 bp, 8 predicted proteins | sample S_140806_EF_Meta_FD_87018 | JGI IMG/M metagenome (GOLD analysis project Ga0114980, IMG submission 87018) | Freshwater microbial communities from Lake Simoncouche, Canada to study carbon cycling - S_140806_EF_MetaG | ecosystem: Environmental > Aquatic > Freshwater > Lake | place: Lake... | reverse complement strand
TTCCATACCGTAGAATGTAGTAACCACTTCCCCATTCCAGTATTTATCAAGGACTTCTTTTTTATTGTAAATGACTTCAGCTTTTTCATTTTTTGTTTCTCCATAAAGCCAAGCAAGAAATGCGACTTTTGCTTCATCTCTTGTTTTCATTCCGCCATAAATGTGATTGTTGTTCCAATCATGAATGTCTTCTTTTGGTTGTTCTTTACCTGCAAGAGCCAAAAAAGTCCTAAGCTCTGCACCATTATAGTCAAGTTCAATAAACCAATCGTTTGTTGGTTGAATAATTGAACGATGATTTTTATCCATCTGCATAATTGGAAATGAATGTTTATGAGTTGATAGTCTTCCTGTTTTTGTTCCAAAGATGTTGTAATTGATATAGTGACTTACATCTGTATATTTTTGAATTATCTTTTTATCTGTTAAAGAAGACAAATCAATGTTTAGTTTTCTACTTTTAATGTCCCACAGAATCTCAGAAAGAGCGACAAGATAATCATAATCTTTTGGTTTACTGGTTGTATCCAAAATGTTTTTAACAATCTGAGATTTGACCTCATAATAGTTAATGATGAAATGATCTGGAATCATATCAAAAATACAATTATCATCGAGGTTAATCTTTGCTGAACCAAAAGATTTAAAAAATGCTTTCATCTTGTTATTAAGCATTTTCCAATCATTTTTATAATCATCTGGAATAAATTTATTTATTTCATCTTGGCAGTAAAGGTAAGCATACTCACCATTTGCTCCAAAAGCAGGATGATAAGCCCAAGATTCAACATGGTCTGGAACTTCTTTTACTATTTGTCCATCGCAATAAAAGCCTACACAATCGCCTTTATTATCAAGCGGCTCAACGAGCATAGCAACCTCTTTAGAACTTGTAGTTGATCTTATAGCTTAGTCTTTTTGTTGTCAAGTTCAACATATCAAGATCTGGATTTGCACCATTTGCGACAACAGGTTTTGTTACTTCCTGTATATGTTTTATTAATATGTCTTTATTAAGACCATATAACATATTAAAATCACTTATAAGTTGATCATAATTATTTTGATCTTTAATAAAATTAAATTCTTTTAATTTAAGAAAATAATGAAATTTTAACCACCTATAATCATCATTTAGTATTTGATCTGTTATGAGAGTTCTTGGTTGTATTTTTTCGTTGCAACTGTTTAGAACATCTGGATTTATTCTTAAAAATTGGTTGTATGTTCTTACATATTGTTGTTTTATAAGATCAAGTTCAAGAAGTATTGTTCTAACATAGAATGTTTCAAAAAATTGTTTTGTATTAGAAATATTATATTTTTGTAAATATTTCTGTGAATTAGGAGATTGAATATTAAAAACTAATCTCCAAGGTACATTTTTATCTACAAAAAATCCAAACTGTTCTGCTTTATCTAAGAAATAAGTAAAGTTTTCATCTTCTAAATAATTTATTTGTTTTTCTTTATCGCTTGATGCATCTTTATCTGATACCAAATCTATAGTCAAACCATTTGATAGATAATTTTGTTTTAAAGAAAAAGAAGATAATGTAATAAAAGGATTTGAAATATTTAAAAATTCTAAAGAATAATTAATAAAATCTTCAAATGATTTTATCATATTTTTTTTATTATATAATTTTACATATCTAGTATAATAAAAATCAAATAACTCTATTATCTGAGTATTCATTTTATCTACAACATTGTATGTAGCAGATTTTGGTCTTAAAGGATAATAACTGGAAGGTTTAATTTTTCTTATATTAGAATCATAATTCATACTATTATTTAAATCTAAAAAAGCATCTGCTACTGGTGCAACAACAAAACATGAATTATTATTAGAATTAATTAAAGTTTTTAATTTTGTATAAATTGGTAGTACTGGTTGTTGTTCGTGATCTATTTTTCCATATAAAGTTCTTTCTGTCCATAAGTTAATTGTTTCAATATTATTAACATTATAATCATCAAATATTGTAGAATATAGATCTCTTTTTGAGAACAATTCAAATAATTTTGTTTTATTTGTTGTATCTACAAGAGTACCATTGTTTATAGCAACTTTTATTTCTTTACTAGTTCTTTTAATCATAATTTAAAGTTTCCATTATTTACACCTAACATCTGCCTTACAACTACCATCTCCGCTTGATTGGTAAAAACAATCTAATCTAGTTTCATATTTTCCATCTGCTATATCAGTAGTAATTTTAATTATATTATAATATCCACCTACACCCATGATATTAGAAAAAGTTTGATTTTTTTTCGTAGGATTTCCAAAACCATATGGTGGATGAATGAACACGGTCATACCAGGATAAAAAATATGATTACCTATCATATTAATATCGCAATTATAAATATCTCTTAAAGAAGATAAAGGTGTAAATCCTTCTCTTGTAGCTTTTGCTTCTTTTGCATATGGTTGATCAATTCTTTTAAATTTTATTGAGGTTACCAAACCTTCAGCTTTACCAACATAAAGATGCATAATTCCATTTTGTTCATCTTTTTGAATATCGCCATTTAAATCACATAAAGCCTCAGTAGAAAAAATACAAAAATAGTTATAAGTTTGTAATGCACCACTACTAGAAGTTAAAGTTGGAACTCCTGTAAATACACCTTGAGAATTAACTACAGAAGAAGCTGGATCACTGCTTGATTGGATAGTAAAATTTGTAAAATTTATATCAATTCTTTTGTTTATATTTCTTCCAAAAAAAATGCATTCTGGATCAAGTGCTGGTCTAAGTAATCCGTTTACTAGATCTTTTATTAATGTATCAAGTCTATAACTTGTTTTTGCAGGTTTAATAATTTTTTCTAAAAACCAAGCTTGAAATAGGTCTGTACTTATAGGAACCTCTCCTATATTATATTTTTTAGTTTTATTAGCACTTTCTCTATCATCAACATATTCAATATCACCAAGTATTATTCTATTATTTGTAGAACCCATACCATATACTTTAGTAATAGACTGTAATAAATCTCCAAAGTAAAAATAGGTAACTGACAATTCCTCGCCTAGCTTTACTTTTTTTTCTCTTTTAGAATCTATTTCAGATTTAATTTCATCTGGTTCGCTTTGTGCATTACTTTCTGCTTCTTCTTTTGCATCTTTCACTTCACTACTGCTATCATCTTTACTTATTGTTGCGCCAAAAGCTGGTCTTATAGATGTTTCGTTATTAACAAATTTTATCCATTCATTTATCATTTCTTCTTGTACTGTAAAAGTAAATAATGAAGAATTCTTATATAAGTCTTCAATAAACCTTCCATAAATTTCAGATTTTATTGTTTGCAGTAAAGCTTGTTCGGCTTTGTTTGCTTCAGTTGATGCTTTTAAAGCATCTTCTAAAGCTTTTTTATCTACATCCTTACCACAATTTTTAACTGTTTTTCTTGCTTCCTCTACTTTCTCTCTTTGGGTTTTAGCATTTTGTAAAATAGGATCTGAACTTTTTAATTGTATTTGCTTATAGAAATAATCAGTTTCTGGATCGTTCATATATTGTTGAAGACTTCCATAGTAGTTTACTTTTAGTTCTAAAGAACCCTCTTCAGTAAACGAAAGTTCATGAGTTGATAAACTAAGATCTAATAAAAGTTTAATTTCTCTTAGTCTTTCAAGTGTTTTTTGGCTATAAATTTATTCATCTTCTACTAAACTATATGATAATTCTACTTGTAATCTAAAGTCTTTTGCATCAAACGCATCTTTAACATTATTAGGGTTCGGTCTCTGTATCAATGTTATATATTGACTTGTAGAACCTATGCTTGTTTTATTACCATCTGGATCTTCTTTATCTGTAGGATCTTTTAAGCCTGTTGGGTTTCCAGATATAGTATTTAATGAACCAACATTGGTAACATCAGTATTTCCTAAAAATTCTTGAACTGATGAAAAAACAAATGTAATAGAAACGTCTATTGCTCTTTCTGCTTCAACTGGATTTGTGCCAGCTAGTGTATAGGAAAGATTTTTTATACCACAACCAGTATAAAAAGACATATTTGCATCAATCTTATCTTTTCCTAAAAAATCATTTAAATTTTTATTAAAAATAAATTGTCTTTTCTTCTCTTTACCTCCATCTCCGCTATCAATTCTAAACAATTTTATTACTGGATACATTGTTGCAATAGCAGCAGTACTTAGTTCTCCAAGTTCTTTTAAGTTTCTTCTACCGCTCAAAGAAGCTAATATTTGTGAAAAATCATTTGTTGTTAAACCAGTTTTATTACAAAAATACGCTGCTCCATTTGGAGTTACTGATACGTTAAAGGCTGATTGTTTATTTAAAATTTCTTGAGTATAATCTAATAGATAACAATCAACAGAAAACTCTTCTCTTTTCTGTTTCTCTGTTTCTTCTTCTGTTTGTGTACTAGAAGTGCTAGTGTCTTGGTTTCTAAATAATATTGGTCTTTCTCTTGACATTTTTTATCCGTTATGGGTTCATATAAGAAAATAATTTTTCTAACAAGGTTGGTATTAATATTGTATCACCTATGCTAATATCATGCTCTGTAGGTTTGTTATTAAACATTGCTATAACCCACCACATTTTTGTATCACCATAATATTTGCTAGATAATTTATAATATCTATCTCCATATTTCCAAGTGTGCTCAACATATGGTATAGTTAATAATTGCTGATTTGTTGGAAATGTAAAGTTTGTAGTTTCAAAATGATTAATAAATTTTACATTTCTTTCTCTAAAGAAACTTTCATATAATTCATTTTGATTTTGTATAAGTTCTTTATTAGAATATCTGTTCATTGATTATTTGCCTTTACAGTTATAGTTCCAAATGGGAAAGTTACATTGCCAAAGCTATCGTTATTTGAAAAACCTATTGGTATAGTTTGTAAAGGAACAACCGTCATAGCAACTTTAAATTCTTTAAATGAAATCTTTGCTCCATTATTAGTTCCTTCTACTCGTCCTGTTTCTGTAGCTGTATAATCTCCAATAGTTGCAACTTTTCCATATTTAAAACCGCTTGGACCTATGTTTACATTTTTTAAAATACAAACTTGTCCTTGTTCATCATCTATTGGATCTTGCAATAAATTAAAAAATTTAAATCTATAAACTGGTGTTTTAACTATGACATATTTATCATCATATTTTGGATATAAAAGATGAATCATTTTGTTCATTGTGGAGTTCCAGCTAACATTATCACCACTACCTTGAGAAATAACAAAAGATATTTTAAGATTTCTGCTTGTATTTTTATAAGTTACAATTGGTTCATTTCTTCCGTATACCATTGTCTCTGTATAGTTTGGTGTTATTTCTGATACATATTCAATTTGCGAAAATTGATTATCGCCAAAATCAATTCTGTTTACACCAGCACCATAACCTAATAATTCTAAATATCCAGATGCCATTTAATTAACTCCTTGTTCCAGCAGGAGTGGAACTTTTAACAACAACATTGCCGCCACCAGATGCATTGATAGCACTAATTGCTATTCTTCCAATTTCTCTACCATCTACTTTGAGTATTAAATCTCCACCTTTTGTTTCTTTAGATTCTCCTAAAGATCCAACAGCTTTAATTAGTGATTCCAAAGGAGAAACAATATTTAATGCAGAAGAAGCAAGTAATTGAAAATTATATCTCTCAACTTCATCTACAAGTTCTTTGACATTCTTAAGACCTTCTGGTTTTATTTCTTTATGTATTTTATTTAATCCATCAAGTGAATCAACAACTACTTTTAATCCAGCAGATCTTTGTGGTGTTATAGCACTTAATATTTTTTCTAAATAGTTGCCACCAGTTACATTCATTACAAACGAAGCACCTGCAAATGCAAGCATAGCTGGAACTGCTGCTACTAGCCCTAATGCAAATAATGGCAAAGTTCCAGCCAAACCAGATATAGCATAAAATAGTTTAAAAGTTGATGCAGCCATTTTGCCCATTGACTCAGCGATCCTATCCATTATACTTGGTATTGTTGAAAATACATTTGCTAATACTTCAAAAGCTTCTGCCATATCAACTGCTATATGCCATAATGGACCAGACCCAGTTTTATGAAACATATCATAAAGAGATTTTAAACCCATCACTACCAAACCAATTGGTCCTATTATAAATAATATATTTTCTTTTAAATAATTAAAAGCTTTTCCAAAATAATTTGGTATTTCATAAAGTGGTGATGAACCACCACTATGAAATATATCATAAAGATATTGGAAAGCTTTAATAGCTAATCCTATTGGGCCTAAAAAGAATAATATATTATCCTTTAAGAAGTTAAATCCTTTTGCTATATATTCTGGTAGCATATATAACATTGGAGAACCAGCTAAATGCAACATCTGCCATAATTTTTGGAAACCACCAACTACATAATCAAATGCAATTTTAAGTAAACCAAAAACAGCAGCTAATATTAATAAACCACCTATAATATAAAATATGCTAGCATTAAAAATATTTTGAGCAATAGCAGCAGCAATTGTTGCAGCTTTAATTGCTACAAGCGCGCCTATAACAAATCCAATTATTTGAATAAAAAACTTTAATCCATTAGATAAGTAATCTATAACTGCACCAAAAGCTTTGACTACAGGAGTTGGAAAAGCACCTCCAAGCATATATACAACTGCTATTAATTTATTTATTATTGCTATACCAGAAGCAAACCCATCTACCAATGCAGAAAGAATAAATAATATTGGTGTTGCAAATGTTGCTAATTGCATCATAGCAACTTTAAATTTGTCTGTCATTGTTGTAGCGGCAGCAGACATTTGAGAAAACTTTTCAGTAGCATCTTTTGATTTTTCTGTTTGTGTTACATACTTGTCATATTCGCTTAAAGACATACCAAATAATTTATTTGCCTGTGCCATATCAGTAATACCAGCAGCATTAGCTATAGACATTTGTGTGTACTTATCCATATCTTTAAATTGTACACCTTGAGACTGAACAGATTCTACAACTAGTCTTATTCTTTCTTCTTCTGTGGCTACCAGTAATTGTGATGAATTTAATAATCCACCACCAAGAACTGCATTTAATTTACCTGCTGCTTCTGCTGCACCTTGAAATGTATCCATCTTTTTTACAATTCCAACAAGAGTTGATACCTCAAGACCAGATGCTTTTGCGGCAGCTTCCAATCCTCTAAACACATCAATACCTTTCTCACCATACACAACAAGAGTGGAAGCAGCACCAGCAAAATCGCTTGCTATTTTTTGAGGAGATGTACCTAAAGTATTTGCTAAAACAGCTAATTGTTTGGATGTTTCAATTGCTTGGGAAGAAGACATACCAAAAGATTGAATCAATGTTGACATATTTTTAGATGCAACATCAGAGCTTACTCCTAAGTTGGATAAAGTACCAATTGTTGCTGCCATCTCAACTCTTGCTTGTGAGGAAATCTCTGTAAATTCAGAAAAATTGTTTGCCAAGGAGAGAATAGCTTCTCCTGTTTTTTCCATACTCACATTATTCATACCAGCAAAATTTGCTGCCATATTTAATTCAGTAGTATACCCATCTATTGCACCAGTAGCTCTTCTTAAAGAAGCTGATTGACTATCTAGCACAGTAACACTTTCGACAGTAGATTTAACAATTTGTTGTGTTATTGCTGCTGTAACGTTTTTTATATTTAAAAATTGTTGTTCAAATTTTGTAGCAAAAGATTCATAATTTTTTGTTAATTCTTGAGTATTTAAAGAACCATCTTCATTTGTGATAAAATCATATATACTTCCTTTTTCTACCTTTAAGTTTAACTTACCAGCAAGAGAGTCAGCCATATTATCGGTAAGCTTCTTTCTTTCTCTTAATAATTCTAATTGATGTTCTTCTTGTTGTATCAATAATTGTTTTTGAGCAATTTCAAAAGCACTCATTTCATTGCCAGCTTGTTTTCTATCTGCCATTTCTTTTTCAAGTTTGGCTTGCATTTCTTGAATTTCTAATTCTTTAAATTTAATATTTTTTGCTTCTTCTTCAGACTGCGTTCTTTTACTCATTAACCCGTATAATTCTGTTAAAATCTCTTTTTCTCTTTGAATTGAGTCAATTCTTTTTTGTTGAAGCTCTACCGAATTTGTTATTTTTTCTATGACTCTCTGTAATGCATTTTCATAAATTGTTAAATTTTGAATTTCTTCTTCAGACAAAGTAGATCTTCTTGAAGCAAGATCATTAATCTTTGTTTCAAGTTCAACTCTAAGTGCTAAATCAGTAGGATTAGGAGCAGCCATTTATAAATTAATTCCTTTACAATAAATAGTATAAAAGAAAAAAGCCAAGAAGGTTATTCTTGGCTTTATCTTACTTGGAAGAAGCTTTTGCTTTTTCCATTTCTTCGTTTTGTTTTTCAAAATGTTTTGCTAATCTATCGCAGAACCAATTTCTTAATCCAATTGGAAGATTGTATAACTCAAACAATGACCATCCACCGTGTAGTTTCATAATGAAGAACTGTTCGTAAACAGACTCCATATACTTATCGTTTAGGCCAAAAAAAGTCCGCTGTAAACGGAACCTCCATTGAGTCTTCAAACTCGCAAGCGGAGCAAACAAAGTTTTGTTCAAGTTCAATATTTGGGTTTATGTTCTTATAAACAGTTCTCAAATATTTTGAATCTTTGGCTGGAATATTCTCAACCATTTGGGTTAGTTTTCTTCTATCAGTCTCACCATTCATTGACACAATAAAATATTTCATTTGTTGTGTCATTGTACTTTCTGGTAAGTTATTCTTCTGTTGTTCTTGTGATTTAACAACCATTTGTCTTTCATCTAAACCTGTAAGAAGTTTTATTTCAACTTCTATTTTTGATAATGGTAGTCTAACAATAAATGTATTTTTCTCTGTTATTATTATACCAAGATTATCCAATTCTTCTTTTGGAAGAGGATAAGCCATAGTGTTTATATTCAAATCAAATGTATGTTGAGAACTTACTCCACAAGATGGGCAAGTGATCTTGGTTTCATATTCTTCGCCATAACCAGATATTCTTGCTGCAACAATTAAAGCGTTCTTATCACCAATCAATAAGTTATCAACTTTAATTCTTTTATCAACAATAATATCATTTAACATCTTATCAACTGCTAAACCTTTTTTAAGTAAAGCTTTTGATGTTAGAGTATCTTCATCCTTTGCTGTCATATGTCTTATTTCAATTGTATCTTGCATATATAGTGGATGTTCTGGAGGATATAAAATTCCTTTAGATGGTATTTCTACAGCCTCTGTTGGTGTTATATATGCAAATTGTTCTGTCTTCTCGATCACTGGAGTTGGGTCTGTTGTCTGTTCTATAGCCCCAAATCTTTCTTCGTTATTTCTCATTTTATCCTCTGATTAAATTTATTTTACTTTTGCTGCACAGATGTCAGCTTTAGTCTTTTCTCCTCTAGCTACCTGTTGTTGTTCGGCTGGTGTTAGTGTGCATTTTGGTATTTTTACTGCACCAGTTTTTGCTGGAGGTGGTTCTGCTGGTTTTGGTGGTGGAGCGGGTGGTGGAGTAGTAACTTGTTCGTTAATAGGTTTAGACTTTGGTTTGGGTTTAGGTTTTGCAGTTGCTGCTCTTCTTCTTTCTTCCTCTATTTGTCTTGATCTTTCTGCTGCTGCTTTATCGCTCCAAGCATCCTCTGTAACTGGAATGCCAGAACGATTAAATTTATCAATATCAGAAAGAAACTGTTGTTGTCCTTCTGGGAGTTCCGTACCATCTCCTAATGTTTTATTATATTGAGGATAATAATTAGCTCTTTTATATCTAAATGATAAACTTATTTCAAGTAGATCATCACTACTATAATCGTGATCTCCAAAATCAACTTTAGTAATCCAAGGATGCTGTAAAAGCCAGTATCCATTTGCGTACATACCACCAAAAAATACTTCCCCACGATTTAAATTATAGTTTGGTGGAGCTTCTGCTGCAAGAGGACTTTTATTAAGTCTTGAAGCTATTTGTCTTGTCTCATATCCCATAGAAAGATCATAAATTTTTATTGTAGACCCTAAGTAACGTTCAGATAC
>Ga0114980_10003909_pt1 | contig 10094 bp, 10 predicted proteins | sample S_140806_EF_Meta_FD_87018 | JGI IMG/M metagenome (GOLD analysis project Ga0114980, IMG submission 87018) | Freshwater microbial communities from Lake Simoncouche, Canada to study carbon cycling - S_140806_EF_MetaG | ecosystem: Environmental > Aquatic > Freshwater > Lake | place: Lake... | reverse complement strand
GAGGAAGAAAAGATCAAATGGGTCCTCAACTACCTCCGCGCCATGCAGCAGGAGATGGCCGAGTTGACCGATTCCGTACCTTGGAAGTGGTGGGCCAAGTACCAGAAGTTCGACGAACAGAACGCCCGCGTCGAGGTCATCGACCTTTTCCACTTCCTCATTTCCATCGCCCAGGTCCTCGGCATGTCCGCGGACGACGTCTATCAGGCCTATCTGAAGAAGAACGCCGTGAACCACCAACGTCAAGATTCCGGCTACGTCAAGAAAGACGAAAACGACTCCCGCCACATCTGAGCCCACCCCCATGCGCCACCCTCTCGCTCGCCGCTCCGGCTTCACCCTCATCGAACTGCTGGTCGTCATCGGCATCATTGGCCTCCTGTCGGCCATCACCTTCGGCCTGTTCCGATCCGCCAACAGCAGCCGCAATAAGTCCAAGTCCCGCGGAGATATTCAGGCCATCGCCTTGGCCTGCCAGAGCTACCGCAAGACTTACGGCGACTTCCCTTGCAGCGCTACCGGCACCGACGAACGGTTCCGCCGCGACCTGCTCGACCAGCTCATTGGAAGAAAAATCATTCGTACGACCACGCCGGGCTCCCCTCCGACCTTGGAAAATTACGATAAAGGCAGGGAGAGCGAAGTCCCAAAGCCTCCGATGCGTAGCTTCCTCAACCTGGGTGAGGTCAATACCAACGATAACTCCAAGCTCGGGGCTGACGACTGGAAGGGTGGCAACCCCGCCAGTCGCGAATTCGTGGACGCCTGGGGTAACCCTTACGACTACCGCTACCGCGTCCTGACGACTGTCACGAAATACGCCGAATGGAAGTCGCCTAATTTCCTCTTTGTCTGCGCCTCAGCCAAGTACATAGACGCCCCGACCGAAGGCGATATCCTCGCGCTCGGAGAATACTGGGACCCAGCAGTCTTCGGCGGTACCACGATGCTCCGCTCGGGCATCGTACCGGCGACCTATTTCAACGAGACGGATGGTGACCTCGGACCGTTCCGCGCGGATAACCTCGTCAACTGGTCGAACTGACCTCACAGGGCTTCAGCCAACGGGCGAGGCACGCAGCGATTAACCAGGCGAGCGCCGCCGTCGCCAAGGTGTGCGATAGGAAGTGCTCGCCGCGCGCGATTTGGTAGAGACCCATCGCGCCGCCGAAGAAAACCCCGATAAGGACGCCACGACGAAGTGCGCTGGCCGTCCCCCATGCTAAAGCCAATGCCAGCAATGCGAAGCCACCGCTGGCATGACCGGCAGGAAACGCGTGGCTAGGGTAATGCTCTGGCTTGGCATCAAACAACAACAGGTGCTCCCATGCGTTCGGCGCGACGGCACCGTAAACAGAGAGATCTCGCGGAGTGGCCATATGCGTGAAATTGCGCAGCTGCGTGCATACAAGCGAGACCGTGGCCATCGTTAGAAAGAGATAGACGGCGCGTCGACGTCCCAGCCAAGTCGGCGAGAGCGCGGGGAAGGCTATCGACCAGAGTAGCCCCACCGAGAACAAGATGAGTCCCACCTTCGGTCCATCATAGGCGAGGCGATGGAACCAACCGGAGTCCTTAGGAATCAGCCAGTCTTTCCCATCCCAAAACCAAGACTGGACCTGGAAATCGAGCCACTCGCCGCCGGTCCTATGAAAGCCGAAGAAACCGACGACGCCCGCAAGAAAAAGCGCCGGTAGCACCACGGACGGGCGATCAACGTGCGGGATTCTGGAGTCCGCCATGGTTAAAGAGATCATCGGTGGCCTGATAGTGGATGATCGCCTCATCCACCGCTGCGGTATCCAGTGAAGTCACTGGAGTCAGCGCACCAGTGGCAAGGTCGGCCTGATACTGGACCGCTTGACGCACGGGCTTGAGCACCGTCAGCAGGCCGTCCGGGCGCAGCACAGCGACCTTCTGGTAATTACTGATGAAGGCACGCGGGCGGAAATTCGGGCTCAACGCATCGCTACCGACGAAGCGAGACAGGTAGCTCGCGCCAAGGAGTCCGAGCACCGTAGGGGCGGTATCAATCTGGCTCATCATCGTGTCGAACTTACGCGGAGCGATGTTACCGGGTGACCAGATGAAGAGCGGGATCTCGTACTTGCGGATTTCGAGCTCACGCTTGCCGGCGACCGAAGCGCAATGGTCAGCCACGATGACGAAGACCGTGTCCTGGAACCAGGGCTTAGCCTGCGCGGCCTTGAGAAACGCGCCGATTGCGAAATCCGTGTAGGCCACCCCGCCCTCGCGGTCGACGAGCCTGGGGTCAATCTTACCCGCCGGCCACGTGTATGGGCGGTGATTCGACGTCGTCATCACGAAGTGGTGGAAAGGCTTGCCGGCCGCATGGGCCTTGTCGGCTTCCTCCAGCGACCAGCCGAAAGCGTCTTCGTCGCAGGCGCCCCACGCATTACCGAAGGTCGCCTTCTTGCCAGCGGCTTCCTGACGCGGCAGATCCACCACCCGGTAGCCATTGGCTCCGAAAAAGTAATTCATGTTATCGAAAAAGCCGTCGCCTCCGTAGATGAAGGCCGTGTCGTAACCCTGCGAACGGAGGACGGAACCGAGGGTAGTCAGATCTTCGCAGCCTTTGCGGCGTAACACGGACTGTCCCGGAATCGGCGGAATCGAGAGCGAGAGCGCCTCCATACCACGCACCGTGCGCGTGCCGCCAGCGTAGCAACGGGAGAACCAGAGCGACTCGCGAGAGATGCGGTCGAGGTTGGGCGTCAGGTTCTTCGCGGCGTAATCTGGCGAACCGTTGCAGCCCACGAATTCGGCGCTCAGGCTCTCAACCGTGATTTGGATCACGTTGAGACGGCGGGAGGGCGCGGCGTGCTTGATACGGCGGGTAATATCGTTGAGGTCGGCGCTCATCGGCTCGCCGCCTTGGGCGAGGAGCGTGGTGCGGAGCTGGGCGACGGCGTCAGGGCGCGACGGATAAAAGCGCTTCCATTCTAGCTGGTTGGCCCAGAAGGCCGCCAGGAAGGCATATTCACCGTTCTTCGCGAGCTCGGTGTCGTAACTATTATCCCAGCCAGGCTGAGGGTCGCCCATGTGGCGTAGTCCGGCCGTGAGGCGTTCGCCGACGGACGTATGGGCCGTCGTGGCGTCCTTGAGGTCGCGGCGGCCAACGAAATAGGCGACGAGCAGGACCGCGATTAAAGGCGCGAGTAGCGCTGCGAAGTTACGCCAACGAGGCGAGGCGTCAGCCGCGGCGCCCTCCTCCCAGCGTCTGATGAAGCCAAGGCGACTCCAGAGCAGGAACAACCCTGTCGCAGCCGCCAGCACGATGGCGATGATCAGTGGCAGGTTATAGGACTCCTTAATATTCTTCACTACCTCGGTCGTGTAGACGAGGTAGTCGACCGCGATGAAATTAAAGCGGACGCCGAACTCCTCCCAGAAAAGAACTTCGGAGACCTTCCAAAAGGTGAAGAGGAAGGCTCCAAAGATCCAGGCTGCGCGCAGAGGCAGACGGAGCCACTGGGAGGCGGACCAGGACGGTGGCCAGACCGCGCTTAGTAGGCCCAGCGGCAAGGTCAGGAACCACGCCATGAATAGGTCGAATAGCAGACCCACGGCCAGGGCGGCTAAAGTCGGCAGGCCCCACGATACGCTTACGGCCGAGGCCACCAGCAGGCCAAGACGAAGAAGGGTGCCAAGAAGGACATAACTGGTAGCCAGGAGCAACGTACCTCCTTGCCGCGAACCCAAGACCTTCAAGAACAGCGATTTCACGAAAAGACTAGTCGGAAAATCGCCCCCGCAGGGCGAGCCAATTAAACGGCCAACGACGGACTCAGCGTTCCGGTACCTCGTCAACGCCCGAGCCACCCCAAGGATGGCAGCGGCAGATCCGACGGAAACCCATCCACCCTCCCTGAAAGAAACCAAAACGCGTCAGGGCCGTGGCCGTGTAGCAGGAGCAAGTCGGATGATAGCGGCAGCCTGAACCCGGGATGAGATGTAAGGGCTTCGAAAGGAAACGCTGGTAGAAACGGATGAAGCCCAAGGCGAGACTAGCCAGGAGCGATGGACGTGGTTCGCTCATGCGGCCGGACCGGCCTTTGACGCCAGGATACGGACCGCCGCCGCCGCATAAACCTTACGGAGCTCGGCCAGCGAGCGCTTTACCATCCCCGAACGAATGACCAGCACGACCTCCCAGCCGATCGGGAAGGCGGCCTCGTCGGTTCGGAAAAGCTCGCGCGCCAGGCGCTTGGCCCGATTGCGATCGACTGCCCGTGGAAGGTTCTTCTTGGCGGCGATGACCGCGAAACGGACCTTTCCCTTCTCACCCGTCTGGCGGAAATTCAAAAGAAAAGGCCCGCAATCCAGTCGCGAGCCTTCTTGGCGGAGGCGGTTGAAATCGGCCGAGGCGCGAATTCGACGCTCCCGCGGGAGACGCATAGGGGATTAGGAAGCGCCGAGGCGCTTCCGGCCGATGGCACGGCGCTTAGCCAGAACCTTACGGCCACCGGGGGTCTTGGAACGGGCGCGGAAACCGCACTTGCGGGCGCGGGAGATCTTAGACGGACGATAGGTCGGATGCATGGCTGTAAAGGAATAGCCAAGGACAGCCCATCGAGGGTGTCAAGCCCCACGCTTCCCGGCTTGGCAGATGGCCTTCCGAGGGAAAGGATGGGGGTATGAGCCCGGAAAAAGGCAAACTCAGGCCCACCCCGCCCCGGGCCTACCTGAACTCCGAGTTCATGGCCAGCCCCCAGGCCCGAGCCATCCGCGTGCTCACGGAGATGACAGAGCCGCAGGTACGCTTCAGGAAATATAACGTCCGCAATACCATCGTGATGTTCGGATCGGCGCGCACCTTGCCCCCCGATGTCGCTCGCAAGCGCCTGGAGGAAGCCAAGGCGGTGGCCGCCAGCGGCAAGTGTGACGACGCCGAATGCGCGCACCGCTTGCGTATCGCCGAAATCGATCTGCGCAGCTCCGCTTATTACGAAGCCTGTCGCGAGCTCGCCTTCGAGATGACGAAGTGGTCGCTCCAACACCCGGAGTGGCAACGCTTCCTCATCTGTTCCGGGGCCGGTCCCGGCATCATGGAGGCCGCCAACCGCGGCGCGCATGAAGCCGGCGGGCGCTCCGTCGGCCTCGGCATCGCCCTGCCCTTCGAGCAGGAGCATAATCCCTACATTACGCCCGAGCTCGATCTGGAGTTCCATTACTTCTTCGTCCGCAAGTATTGGTTTCTTTACCTCGCCAAGGCCCTCGTGGCCTTCCCCGGCGGCTTCGGCACAATGGACGAGCTCTTCGAGATGCTCACGCTCATCCAGACGAAGAAGACCAAGAAGCAGTTCCCCGTACTGCTCTTCGGCTCGGCCTTCTGGAAGGAAGCCATCAACTTCGAAGCCTTCCAGGAATGGGGCATGGTTTCGCCCGAGGATCGTAACTACTACGTGCACGTCGACTCCGTGAAGGAAGCGCGCGACATGCTGATTGAGATCATCACGGAGCGCTACCTGAAGCCTGATAGCGAAACGAATGACTGAAGCCATCGGTATCGCCCTAACGACCCTGCCCTCGCGCGATGAAGCCGACCGCCTCGCCGCCGACGCGGTGGCGGCAGGGCTCGCCGCCTGCGCGCAGGTCGACGGACCCATCCGCTCCCACTACACCTGGGAAGGTAAGGTCGAGAGCGAGGATGAGTTCCGCGTGACCTTCAAATACGCCGCGAGCAAGGGAGCCGACCTCGAAGCATGGGTCCACGCACGCCACCCTTACGCCGTCCCGCAATGGCTCACCTTTGCGGCCGACCACGCTTCGGCTGGCTACCGCGCTTGGGTGCTCGGCGTGCGCTGATTCCATGGACCTGACCGCCGCTAAAGCCCTGCTCTACTGCGCCCTCGGGCTGTTCGTGCTTGTTGCTTGGGCGCGCGAACGCCGCAAGCGGACCATCACTGGGGAAACCGAGAAATTCTGGCCCGGAACGACGTATGCGCCAACAGGTGCTTATTTCGTCGCCGCCGCCGGCGCCATCCTGATCACCATCACCGAAGCCGCCGTCGAGAAGCGCGCGGGACTCACCGACCAGCAGAGCGTGCTGCCGGCCATCTTCATCTTCCAGCTACTCGGCGCTTCCATCGTCGAAGAAATGCTCTTCCGCGGCTTCGTAGCGCCGGGCGAGTTGTTCGGACGCAAACTGCTCGCGCTGATGATCGTCGGCTCGCTCGTTTTCGCGCTGATCCATAATTTCGACCTCAGCGAACCCGAAGGAAAGGTGAGCGCTCTCTTCGCCTTCATCACATCGCTCTGGCTCTACGTCGTGCGCTTCAATCCCCTCAATCCGGACCGTTCGCTCCTGCCGTGTTTTATGGCTCATACCGTTCGTAATCTGGCGGTCTTTGGGATTAAAGGAGCCCAAGGCTTCATAAGCTGGTGATTTGACGAGGGTGGCTGGCCAAATCCGTTGCAACCACGGGCCAGCTTTGCTGTCTTGAAGAGACCCCATGAACGCACCCGAACCCGGTAACCGTCGCGATTTTCTAAAGCTCGGCGCACTCGCAGGTCTCGGCTTCGGGTTAAGTGCGATTCCTTCGGCAGAAGCGAAGCCGGATCCCGCCCAAGTGATGCGTCGGGCCGCCGCCGATATCGGCGCGATCCGCCCGCGGCCCGCCGGAAATAAGCCCGTCTGGAATCTCACGACCAGGCCGCAGGAGAAAATCCGTGTCGGCATCATCGGCCTGAACCGCGGCCGGACGCACGTCACCTCAGCCGCCGCCACCCCATTCGCCGAAGTGGTCGCAGTGTGCGACATCCTCGACGATCGAGCAAAAGAACAGGCTGAGGTCGTCCGCAAGCAGACCGGCAAGACGCCCGCCATCTACAGCGGAAACGAGAACATCTGGGAGAAGATGGTGGCGCGTGACGACCTAGACGTCATCTACGTCGCCACGCCCTGGGAATGGCATAAGCCGATGGCCATCCGTTCCATGGAGCTCGGCAAGCACGCCTTCATCGAAGTAAACTGCGGTCTGACGGTTGACGAGTGCTGGGATATCGTCGACGCCTCTGAAAAATACCAGCGCCACTGCCCGATCCTCGAGAACTGCTGCTACGGCGAGGAAGAACTCTTCGTCCTGAACCTCGCCCGCCAAGGCTTCTTCGGCGACCTCAAGCACGGCGAATGCGGCTACATCCACGACCAACGCGTCAGCGGCACCGGCCCCAAGGGCTATACCTTCCTGGACGCGCAGCGCGAATGGCGCCGCAACTATGCCACCATACTCCAGGGCAATGTCTATCCCACGCACGGCCTCGGTACGATCTCCCAATACATGGGCATCGGCCGCGGCGACGCCTTCAAGTACGCCGTGTCCGTCTCTTCGCCCGAGTTCGGCCTTTCCCAGCTACGTGAGCGCGTGAAGCCGGACCGCGACCGCTCCAAGGATCAGAAATTCGTCTGCGGCGATATGAACACCTCGATCATCAAGACCGAGCTCGGTCGCACCATCGTGGTCCAACACGACAACACCAGCCCGCGTCCCTACACGCGCGGGAACCTCCTCAGCGGCTCCTTGGCCACCTTCGCCGGTTATCCAAACCGCCTCGCCATCGACGCCGACAACACGAGCCCTCTGCTCGACCCTAAAGAAAAGCGTCACAGCCACGATTGGACTTACGAAGGCGACAAGCTGAAGAAGTTCATGGCAACGAACATGCACCCCCTCCTCAAGAAGCTGATGGTCGAATCCAAGAAAGTCGGCGGCCACGGCGGCATGGACCACGTCATGAATCACCGCTTCCTCGACTGCGTCCGCCAAGGCATCACACCCGACCTCACCGTCTACGATGCCGCGGGCTGGTCCGCCCTGCTGGATCTCTCCGACCGCTCCGTCCGCGACGGCAGCATCCCGGTCGCCTACCCCGACTTCACCCGCGGCGGCTGGAAGACCCTCAAACCCCTCCCCATCGTTTCTTAACCTGCCATCCCCATCACTGTCTTATTTCCAACCGCCAACCGCTAACCGCCCACCGCTCACTCCCTCCATCCCCATGGGCCTCCCTGAAAACTCCCACCGCCGCGACTTTCTCAAACTCGGCGCCCTAGCTAGCCTCGGACTCGGCCTCAGCACCGTCCCTTCCGCAGAAGCCAAGCCAGATCCTCGCGATCTCAAACTCCTGAGCGTAAGCGATATCTCGACCACGCGTCCCCGCCCAGCGGGCAACAAACCCGTCTGGGACCTGACCACCAAGCCGACCGAGAAGGTCCGTGTCGCCGTCATTGGCCTCAACCGCGGCCGTTCCCACGTGAACTCCGCCGCGAACATCCCGTTCGCCGAAGTCGTCGCGGTCTGCGACATCGTCGAAGCCCGTGCCAAGGGTGCCGCGGCCAGCGTTAAGAAGATCACCGGCAAAGAGCCGGCGATATACTTCGGCGACGAGAACGCGTGGGAAAAGATGCTCGATCGCGACGACATCGACGTCGTCTTCGTCGCCACCCCTTGGGAATGGCACGTACCGATGGCCCTTAAGGTCATGGAAAAGGGTAAGCATGCCTTCATCGAAGTCTCCCCCGCCGTCACCGTCGACCAGTGCTGGCAGCTTGTAGATATGGCTGAGAAAACCCAGCGCCACTGCTCCATCATCGAGAACTGCTGCTACGGCGACGAAGAGCTCTTTGTGCTGAATCTCGCCCGCCAGGGCTTCTTCGGCGACCTCAAGCACGCCGAGTGCGCCTATATCCACAATCTTGGCGGCGGCGTCCTCTGGAGCCTCGGCAGCGAAGGCGACTGGCGCCGCGACTACCATCGCTTCATGGACGGCAACCTCTACCCCACGCACGGCCTCGGCCCGGTGGCGCAGTATATGAACATCGGCCGCGGCGACGCGTTCAAATTTGTCGTCTCTGTTTCGTCGCCGGAATTCAACCTCACCCAGTATCGCGACAAGCACCAACCGAACGGCGGCAAGCACAAGGACGAGAAGTTCGTCTGCGGCGACATGAACACTTCGATCATCAAGACGCAGCTCGGACGCACCATCATGATCCAGCACGACGTCGTGAGCCCCCGCCCCTATACGCGCATCAATGCCCTCTGCGGTACCCAGGCCACGTTCTTCGGCTACCCCGGCCGCCTCGCGGTCGACGCGGACAACAAGCACCCGATTCTCGACCCGAAGGAGAAGCGCAGTAGCCACGAGTGGACCTACGAGAAGGAGAAACTCGCCAACTTTATGAAGGAGAACCAGCACCCGCTCCTCAAGAAGATCGGTGAGCTCGGCAAGAAGATCGGCGGACATGGCGGCATGGATTTCGTCATGGCCTACCGCATGCTCGACTGCGTGCGCCAAGGCATCACGCCCGACATGACCGTCTACGATGCGGCCGACTGGTCCGCGATTCTCGAGATCTCGGCAAAGTCCGTGAAGGAAGGCAGCATGCCCATCCAGTGCCCCGACTTCACCCGCGGCGGCTGGAAGACCATCAAGCCCCTTGGCATCGTCTCTTAACCGACGCGCCCAGCACTCTTAGGACCCGGCTACTCGGCCGGGTCTTTTGTTTGCAGGTTGCCCTCGTCCCATCGCAGGAAAGACTGCGCCCATGGGCTCACCCGCCGACCTCGCGACCTGGACCGCCGGTCTTGTCACCCGTTCGGGCGATGAGACCGAGCGGTCGGCCGAGGCGTTCGCGGCCCTGCTGCCACCAGATACGGTGCTGGCGCTCGAGGGCGACCTCGGCGCGGGCAAGACGACCTTCGTCCGCGGCCTGGTCCGCGGACTAGGCGTGACGGGTGACATCACCAGCCCCTCCTTCGCCCTACTCAACGTCTACGAGGGACGCCGCCAGATCTTTCACGTCGACGCCTATCGGCTCACGCAACCAGAGGCCTTCGATGACCTCCTGATCTGGGACTTGGCGAAGTCGCCTTGGAACGTGGTCGTGGAATGGCCGGAGAAAGTCGCGTCGCGCCTCCCCGCGGCGCGCTGGCAAATGAAAACCGCCATCCTAGCGGATGGCGGTCATCGGTTTGAACTGACCCTCGCGGGCTAGCTTACTTGTCGAAGCGCTTGCGCTCGTTTTCCGTGAGGTAACGCTTACGCATGCGGATGAAGTTCGGGGTGAT
>Ga0114980_10003908_pt1 | contig 10095 bp, 10 predicted proteins | sample S_140806_EF_Meta_FD_87018 | JGI IMG/M metagenome (GOLD analysis project Ga0114980, IMG submission 87018) | Freshwater microbial communities from Lake Simoncouche, Canada to study carbon cycling - S_140806_EF_MetaG | ecosystem: Environmental > Aquatic > Freshwater > Lake | place: Lake... | reverse complement strand
CGCAGAACGGCGCCACGTCCCCCGCAGCGGTGTGCCACTGATCGAGCACGCCTGCGACCGCGCCCGCGAGCACGAACGCCGCTTCGGCGGGATCCTCCGCGAACAACGTCCCATCGGCGTTGCCCTGCACGAAGAGCTCGCGCAGCGTGGACCGCAGCCAGCGCTGCTCTTGACGATCGTCTTCGCGCAATCGCGCGGTGAACGCGCCGCGCAACTCGGTCGCGAGCACGCGCAACAAGTGCGTCGCTGCTGGTTCGCGGAAGTGAAAGCCCAAGTAGGCGAGCAAGAACGCGCGCAGCGCGGTGGCCGCGTCGACCGCGCCGGGCGCTGGCATCTGCAGCTCGCGGCGACGCAGCTTCTGCCAGTGATCGAGCACGCAGAAGAACAGGTCTTCCTTGCCATCGAAGTGGAAGTAGACGCCGCCCTTCGTGACGCCAGCGCGCTCCGCGATCGCATCGAGGCTCGCGCCCGCGTAGCCATGCTGCGCAAAGACCTGCGTCGCCGCGGCCACGAGCCGTTCGCGCAGTTCAGGATCGCGTGGTCGCGCCATGCGCGGCAGAGACTACCGAGGGCGCGCTGTGGGATGCGACCCGTCGCGGTTCTTGCGGTAGAGGAACGCCAGGATGCCCGCCACCGCCTCGAACGCCGCCACCGGGATCTCCGCGCCGCACGACAGCGGCTTCAGGCACTGCAGCAGGTCCGGGTCGCGCTCGATCGGAATGCCGTGCTGCTGCGCCGCTTCGACGATCCGGTCCGCGACGTCGCCGCCGCCGCGCGCGAGCACGCGCGGCGCATGGTCCTTGCCGCGGTCGTAGCCGAGCGCGATGGCGCGCTTGCCCGATGGCGCTCCGTGGCTGTCGCGCGGCTCAGACATGGACGTCCACCAGCGATTTCCCATCGCGCCGCAACGGAGCGAGGTCCGCGATCGGCAACGCTCCCGCGACGCGCATGGCGCGAAGGCCCTTCACCGTGAGTCCCGTTGCTTGCAGTGACGTCACCAACTCTGGCAACGCCGAGTGCAACATCGCGGCCGTTTCCGCTTTCGTGGCCAAGAACGTCGCTTGCACGCCGCCATCGCCGACTTCGACGTCGACGCGCAGCGCGCCGAGCGAAGTGAAGTCGAGCAGCAGCGCCGCAGTGAACGTCTCCTGGTCGCGATAGAAGCGCTCTGGCGCAGCCTCGCGATCGTGCGCAAGAAAGAACATGCGCGCATCGGTGAGTCCCGCCGCCGGACATGCAGGCAGCGGCGTCCACATGGGAAGCCGCGCTTCCGCGCGCGCTGCGTTGTCGCGTTCTTGCGTATGCATCGCGGCCACGAACTGCGCGGCTTCCTGCTTGGGCTTTGGCGCAGCAGACTCGTCATCGAGCAACTGCAATGCATGCGCCTTGGCCGTGTCGCGCAGCGATGCAGCGTCCTGATGCGCCCCCGCGATCCCATCCGGATTCGCCAACGTGAGCACGCGCGCTTCGAGATCGTGGCCAAGCAACTTCGTGATCGACCGCAGCGCATGCGCGGACGCATCGCCGCGCGCCCACGTGTCGAGCGCCGCAACAAACGCATCGGCCCCACCGCCCTCCGCGCTCGTCCGAATCGGCAACGAGCGAGCCAGCGCAATCAGCGACTTCGCCAGGCTCTTGCCCGACAGCGACGCATACTCCGCATCCGACGCAGATCCCGTCGCGGCGCCGCGCACGAGCGCAAGCTGCACGTGCGGCTCCACGCGCGTGACCTCGAAGTCGTAGCTCTGGCCCGGCTGAAGCTCCGCATCCGCCTTCGCCGCAAACACGGAACCGCGGTAGCCGAGCCACACGAAGCCTTGCTCGATCTGCGCAACGGTCGCGCGGATCCGATCGCCGACGGCGACCGGAACGACGCGAACCGACACGTCGCGCAAGTCGCCATCCGTGGCCACGTGGACGCCCTGCAGCGCGTTCGCTGCGGACGTCGCTGCGGGTCGCGATCCGGTTGCGGCTCTGTCCATGCCATCGCATGTATCGGCCACCGCGGCATCGCAGCTTCGGCTCCATTGCGTGGCATTCCGCCCCATGTCGAGAGCGAACGCGCGCCGATAGAACCGCATCGTGACGCCCGCCCACGCATTCCCCGTCGTCTCGCGCCTACGCGAACTCGCACGCACTCGCCCCGTCGTCACCGCGCACCGAGGCGACAGCCGCAACTTCCCCGAGAACACGCTGCCCGCGTTCGCGAGCGCGGTCGCGATGGGAGCGAAGATGCAGGAGTTCGACGTGCAGCAGACCTCGTGCGGCGCGCTCGTGTGCCTGCACGACCTCACGCTCGATCGCACGACCGACGCCGCAAAGGCGCTGGGGCCAGGCGCGCGCATCGCAGACTTGCCGCTGGTGCGGGCGCAGCAGCTCGACGCCGGCGCGTGGAAGGGCAGCGAGCACGCAGGTGCGCGCATTCCGACTCTGGAGCAGGCGCTCGCGGTGATGCTGCCCAACTCGATTCCGATGATCGAACACAAGGGCGGCGATGCGCAGGCCTACGTCGATCTCCTGCGACGATGCGGCGCGGCAGAGCACGTGCTCGTGCAGTCGTTCGACTGGGAGTTTGTCGCGCGAGTTCGTTCGCTCGCAAACGACATCGCGCTCGGGCTGCTTGGCCCCACCGACGCGCACGCGCAACTCGACGACTCCGCGATCGCGGCGGCGCTGCGCATCGGCGCGTCGTTCGTGCATTGGCATGCGACGGAACTCACGCGCGACGCGATCGACCGCGCGCACGCGGCGGGATTGCTCGTCGTCACTTACACGAGCGACGACGAACTGAGCTGGCACGGTGGCCGAGCGCTCGGAGTCGACGCGATGTGCACCAACGATCCGCGCCGCATGCTGCGTTCGCTCGCGTGATCCGGGCGCGGTGCCGCGCCGCGTTCACCAGCCGCGTTCACCAGACTTCGATGCGCAGGTCCGTCGCGCTCATGCGACGGATCGCGAGCCGCAGCCCGAAACCGCTGGCATCGACAACAAGCCCGTCCGCGACCATGGGCCCTTGCTGCAGAAGCAGCACCTGCAGCGATGCGAGCGGGATCGTCATCTGCTTGCCGACGATGCGGATCGGCAGCGCAACGCGCGTCGCGCGATCGACCACCTGCGCCACAGCTGCGCCCATCTCGGACGGCAACTGCATCACGAGATCGGCCTTGGGCGTCGACACCGTGCGCCAATCGCGCGGCGGCAACAGAACCTGCGCTCCCGTCGTCGGGATGCTGCACACGTGGTTGCTGCGCGGGAGGATCCACACGCCGCCATCGCCACCGCCGCCAGCCGACATGCCCGCGAGCGCGAACACGAAGGCCGCGAGCGCGAGCAGCAAGGTTCTGAGGGATGCGTTCATCTCAGTTCGCTTCGGTCTTGGGTTGCGCGTTCGGTGTCAGCGGGAACCACGCAGGGAAGTCGGCGGCCAGTCGTCGCTCGGCTTCTGGGTTGATCCGCAATAGATGCACGAACTGGCTGCGCTTCGTCAACTCCCTCGCCACGAGATTGCGCTTGTGCGGCATCTCGTCGTGCAGGCGTTGGAACCACGCTCGGCTCTCGTCGAATCGCCGCAGCAGGCCCGATGCGAGCGCGAGGTTGAAGTAGGCCATGCCAAAGCGCTGCTGGCTGCCTACGACGCCCGAGTCGACCAGTTGGCGCAGCACCGCAATCGCGCTCTCCGGGTCGCCCTCTTGCAGATGCACGTTGCCGAGGTTGAGCAGCGCAAACGCGCGCATCACCGGATCCGTGGTTGCGTCGAGCACCGTGTGGAACTGTCGCCGCGCGAGGCTGCGCTGGCCGCGCACGCTGTGCACGAGGCCGAGGTAGATGCGCGCTTCGTGCAAGTCTGGCTGCAACGCGAGGCACTCGGACAACAGCCGCTGGCCCTTCGCGAGGTTCTCGATCGACGAGTGCGCACCGGCTTCCAACAGATCCTTCGCCGCAACCCACTCCCCATCGCTCTGGCCAGCGCCGCGCGCCCAGCGCGTCACCTCATCGAGGAAGCTCTTGCCCCGCATCGCAAGGTCCGGCACGGGCACTGGCTCCTTCCCGACGTCGCGCGAGAAGTCCGGCGACAGGCCCATCAACGCAAAGCCGCGGCCGAGCTCGTAGAGGATGCGGCCGAGGCAGACGCGGTTCTCGGTCAGCTTCGCGCGCAACGCCGCGGACTTCGCGTCCACGCTGCCCGCGCCATTCGACTCCGCCATCGCCGCGTGCGACGCGCGGTGCAATCGGACTTGGCTGCGAATGCCCTCGAGGAACTCGCGACATCCATCGCAGACGTCGCTGTGCACCATCACGCGTCGCACCGATGCCGCGTCGAGTTCGCCGTCGACCATCGCGGACAAGTCCGCCTGGATTTGCAAACACGGCATGGCGTCTATGGGATGCACGATGCGGCAGTAGGAAGGTGGAACGAAGCCGAGGGCTAGGGAGATAGTCAGCCCGATGCTTCGAGTTGCGCGGGCGCGTCCTCAATCCGCGCATCCGACACGGCCCTGGCGTTCCACGTGGCCGTGCCGCGCACGGCCGCGCGACGCTGCGTCGGCATGCTCTTCTGCACATCGTCCGAGGCGGCCATCGCGGCGAGCGTCTGCGACATGCCGCGGAAGATCTTCTGCCGACTGCGGAAGATCACCATCTTGAGGTTCTCGAGCCGGATGCCGAGTTCTGCCGCGGCGTCGCGATACGGACGATCCTCGACCTCCACCATCGTCAGCGCGCGCTGCTCCTTCGGCGACAGCTTGCCGAAGTGCAGCAGATAGAGATTGAGGTAGAGCAGGTAGGCGCGATCCACGAGCTCTGCGCCCTCGTGCTCGTCCGCTGCGCGCAACGGCGTGCGCGCGCGCACGTCCTCGCACTGGAACTCGTCGTCGAGACTCTGTTGCCGCGACAGCCGTCCTTCGCCGCGCAAGAACCGCAGCGCCGTGTTGCGCACGATCCGATGCCCCCAGTTGCGGAACGCATCGGCGCGGTCGGGATGGAAGCGGTGTGGATAGCGATAGATGTTGAGGAAGGCTTCCTGCAGCACGTCCGCCGCATCGACGTGCGTGTGCGTCCGCCGCAGCTGCGTCTGCAGCGCAACAAGGAACGCAGCCTCGTTGCACTCGAACAACAGCGCGAACACGCCGGCGTCGCCCGTCTGCTTGAACGCGTCCATCAAGCAGGTGCTGATCCAGTCGGACCGATCCTGCTTGGATTCGAAGGCCGCGCCGTCGTGCGGCTCTGCGCCGTCGGCCAGCCGCCCGAGCGCAGCGTGGCCCGTGCGCTCCCAGAGGGCGCGCAGGCGCACTCGGAGCGCGGGAGTCAGTTCTTGGAGCGGAGCAGTGGCATGCATCGCGACGCCTCCTGGGATCGGGGGATCCCGAACGTTCAGCCAGCGGATCGTGCCACAGGTTGCGCGACCTGCAAAGCTGCCGGACCCCTTGGGACCGGGGGGAGGCGGGCACAAGTGCCCGTTGCGGATTCTTCGCCTGCGGCGCCAGTCGCGGCGCGCGGCGTGCAGCTCGCTCAGGCGATCGGCAGCAGCGGCCCGCGCGCAGTCGCGGCGATGCGCAAGACCAGCCCTGCGGCCCCGCCCGTCTGTTCGTCGCGCAACACAGCGACGTGCGCCGACTCGGCCGCGTCGCGGAACTCCTCGACGCGATCAGGACCCGGTTCGCCCTTCGCCTCGCCGTTGCCCAAGACGCGGACGAAGTGCCCATCGTCGTCATCGCCGACCTCGATGTGGATCGAGCCCTGGCTTTCGATGCGCACATCGACGAGTTCGATCGCGAGCCGCAGCACGCGACCGAGCGCTGGCACGGATGCCCAGACCGACGTGTTCGCGTGGCCTGCGACATAGACGATGCGCTGCGAACCAGCGCGCGCCTGGTCGTGCAACACGTCGTGCACGAGATCCAACAGGTCGATCGCTTGCAGGCCCGACACAGCGCGGCGGCCTTCGGCCTCGAGCTCGAGTTGGACCGCGTCGCACCACTCCATCACTTCGTGCGCGGTGCGCGACAGCCGCTGCAGCGTCACACGCGCGCCGTCCGTAGCTTCGCCTTCGATCGCTGCGATCGTCTTCTTCAGCTCGCTGAGCAGGATGTCCTGGCTCTCGACCTGCGCGAGCAGGCGGTGGCCAAGCTGCCGCGCGCCGAGCGCTTCGCGGCGCAGCACTTCGAGCCCTTGCGTCGCAGTCTCCGGCGTCACGACGAGGTTGCCCGGACGACCCGGCCCAAACGCGCGGTGCGGCGCCACGTCATCGAGGCGCTCCGTCGCGTGCGCATGCGTCGCATGCGTTGGCCGCGGCATCGTCTCGTCGGCAGACAGCATCGGGGCAGAGAGATCGGTAGCGCGCGGGTCGGTCATGATCGGGAACACGCCACGGCACGGGGGCCTTGGTAGAGTCGCCATCGGCCGGACTGCGCCTTTTGCTTGAGCAGCCGCGCCGCAGAACGCCCGTAGAACTGTTCCCCGGCGCAATGCCCATCTCCCCCTCCCTGGTCCGCGAACTCGCCCACGACTGCGGCTTCCAGCTGGTGCGCTTTGGCCCAGCGGATCCAGGCCCCCACGGGCAGCGCTTCCTCGATTGGCTGGAGCAGGGCCGCCACGGCGAGATGAGCTACCTGGAGGACAACAAGGAGCGCATCCTCGCCCCGGACTCGTGGCGCAAGGGCGTGCAGTCCGCGATCGCGCTCGCCGTCGACTACGGCGGCCCCAAGGCGGAGCTGCGCGGCGGCGGGCAGGTGGCGCGCTACGCAGCGGGCCGCGACTACCACCGCTGGCTGAAGGACCGCGTGTTCGCGCTGCGCAAACGGCTCGAGCGCGAAGGCGTGCCCTACGGCACCTGCAACGGCGGCGCGGACGCCGTGCCGGTCTTGGAGCGCGCGCTCGCGGTGCGGTCGGGCATCGGGTTCCTCGCCAAGAGCGCGATGGTGATCTCCCCCACGCACGGGCCGTATCTGCAACTCGGCGAGTTGCTGACCGGGATGGAGTTGCCGTTCGACGAGCCCGCGATCGGCACGTGCGGCACCTGCACCGCGTGCATCGACGCGTGCCCGACCGGCGCGATCGTGGCGCCGCACGAAGTCGACGCGCGACGCTGCCTCAGCTACACGACGATCGAGCTGCGCGGCTTTGCTGCGCCCGAACTGCGGGAAGCGCAAGGCGATCGCTTCTTTGGTTGCGACGTCTGCCTCGAAGTGTGCCCGTTCCAGAAGAAGAGCCCGCTGATCGACGTGCACGGCGAGGATCGCCCCAAGGACCTTCGTCCGCATGCGCTGTTGTCGCAATGGACGCTCGTCGACGTGCTCGACCTCGACGAAGCGCGCTACGAGTCCGAATGGGTCGGCACTGCGATGCGCCGCGCGACGCGCTCTGGCTTGCGTCGCAACGCGGCTGTGGCGCTCGGCAACCTCGGCGATCCATCGGCGATGCCCGCGCTGCTTGCTGCGCTGCGCGACGTCGACCCCGTTGTTCGGGGCCATGCGGCATGGGCCATCGGTCGCATCGATCCACGGCATCCGCAGCTCGACGCCGCGCGCGCACGCGAGACCGACGCGATCGTCGCCACCGAGATCGAACGCGCGCTCGCATCGCGCCGATAGCGCAGCGCCACGCACGGCAATCGCGCGATGCGTCGCCGCGACGCGACGGGTCCGAGTTCTCGGACGCGCGCGATGAACCCATGCGAACGCGCGCATCGGCTCCTCGCGATGCACTGCGAAGATCGCACCGTCTGCGCTTTGCGACGCTTCGGACATGCCGTCGCAGGACCGCGACCAAGTGCGCGATGCGCCGCATACGAAATGCGTCCAGCGCCATCGCGGCTTCCGCGCGCTTCTGTGGCGAACTTCCACACTTGGCAAGGCGCTTGCTTTCTCTCTGGCGTGCGCAGTCCACGACGGACTGCGGAGCCTGAACCAGAGAGAACAGAACGATGTCGACCCAAGACTTCTACGGTGAGCGCAAGTGGTGTGAGCAGTGCAAGCAGTACGTGCGCTACCTGATGAGCATGGACCACTCGTTCTGCGTCGACTGCGGCACCAAGGTCCGCCTGTTCAACAAGGACGACCAGTCGCGCTTCTCGGAAACGGTCCAGCGCCACCGCTGGCAGGCCTCCTGATCGATCACCGACGCAGCGCGGGGTCCCTGTTCCCGCGCGCTGCGTCCGATAGCGCTCGTTAATCCCTGATCCAAGTCGCGGCCCGCCGGTCATCTCCCGGCGGGCCGTTCCTTTTTTTTGCGGCCTGCGCGGGGCACTCCTACATTCCTCGCCCTTCATTTCCGTGCGAGGCGCCATGCAGCTGCAGAACTTCCGCAACGAGCCGTTCACCGACTTCTCCGTCCCCGCCAACCAAGAAGCGTTTCAGAAGGCGCTCACGAAGGTCCGCGAGCAGGTCCTCGGCAAGACCTGGCCGTGCTGGATCGGCGGCGAGAAGGTGACGGGCAGCAAGACGTTCATCACGCACGATCCTGGCGAGACCACGCGCACGATCGGCACGTTCCAAGAACTCACCGTCGACGACGCCGACCGCGCGATCACCGCAGCGCACGCTGCGTTCCCGGCCTGGGCGGAGACGCCGGTGCAGCAGCGCGTCGACATCGTGATGAAGGCCGCGCAGAAGCTGCGCGCGCAGAAGCACGAGTATTCCGCGATGCTGTGCTACGAAGTCGGCAAGTCGTGGGCCGAAGGCGACGCTGACACCGCCGAGGCGATCGACTTCCTCGAGTACTACGCAGGCCAGATGCTGCGCATGCAGGAGACGCAGTTCGTCACGCCGGTCGAAGGCGAACGCAACGAGATGATCTACATCCCCCTCGGCGTGGGCGCGATCATCCCGCCGTGGAACTTCCCGCTCGCGATCATGGCGGGCATGACGGTCGCCGCGCTGCTCAGCGGCAACACCGTGGTCGTGAAGCCCGCGTCGCAGTCGCCGATGGTCGCCGCGATGTTCGTCGACCTGATGTACGAGTGCGGGCTGCCCAAGCAGGTCCTCAACTTCGTCACCGGCCCCGGCTCGACCGTCGGTGGCGCGATGGTCCAGCACAAGCTCACGCGCTTCATCTCGTTCACGGGCAGCCGCGATGTCGGCCTGTGGATCCACGAGAAGGCGAGCAAGACGCAGAAGGGCCAGATCTGGATGAAGCGCCTCGTCGCCGAAATGGGCGGCAAGGACAGCATCCTCGTCGACAAGGACTGCGACCTGCAGAAGGCCGTGGATGCCGTCGTCGCGTCGGCGTTTGGCTTCCAAGGCCAGAAGTGCTCTGCGTGCAGCCGCGCCGTGATCCACCAGGATGTCTACGACGAGTTTGTGAAGCGCCTGTTGCCCAAGGTGGAAGCGCTCACGCAAGGCCACCCGAGCGACCCGAAGAACTACATGGGCCCGATGGTCGATGCCGCGGCACAGAAGAAGACGCTCGATTACGTCAAGCTCGGCAAGAAGGAAGGCAAGCTGCTGATCGGCGGCGAAGCAGGCGCGAGCACGGGCTACTACGTGAAGCCGACCGTGTTCGGCGACGTGAAGCCGGACGCGCGCATCTGCGTCGAAGAGATCTTCGGCCCAGTGCTCGCGCTCGTGCGCGTGAAGGACTTCGAAGAGGGCCTCGCCGTCGTCAACAACACCGAATACGGCCTCACGGGCGCGCTGTTCACGAACGACGAGCAGAAGAAGCAGAAGGCTCGCCGCCACTTCCACGTCGGCAACTTCTACATCAACCGCAAGTGCACCGGCGCGCTCGTCGGCGCGCATCCGTTTGGCGGCTTCAACATGTCGGGCACGGACAGCAAGGCCGGCGGCCCGGACTACCTGCTGCAGTTCCTGCAGGCGAAGACGATCAGCGAGAAGATCCGCTGATCCGAACGCGCGCGGGTCGTTGCGTCACTTGCCGCCCGCGCGCTGCTGCTCGCCTTGCGCTGAAAGGGGTACACGGACAGGCCCGTGGGCACAAAGCCGCCCAAAGGCTGCCTTGGCGCCACCCTGATGAGCTGCGCGAGCTCATCTGCTTCGTCCCGCTGCTGCTGCTGTTGGCGGCCGAAAAAGCTGCTTTGCCCCTCTGGTCTCAACCGGTCCGCCTCGGCCTTGAGCGAAGCGCTCGAGCCGCTCAAGTCGG
>Ga0114980_10003907_pt1 | contig 10096 bp, 9 predicted proteins | sample S_140806_EF_Meta_FD_87018 | JGI IMG/M metagenome (GOLD analysis project Ga0114980, IMG submission 87018) | Freshwater microbial communities from Lake Simoncouche, Canada to study carbon cycling - S_140806_EF_MetaG | ecosystem: Environmental > Aquatic > Freshwater > Lake | place: Lake... | reverse complement strand
GCCGATGTCCGAGATGCGCGGATTCGCCTTCAGCACTTCGCGCACGAGGTTGGCGAGCACGCCCTTGCCGCGGCCATGCACGATCTCGATGCGCATCGTGCCGGTTGCTTGCGCGCGCTCGATCAACCGAAGGATCTCGGCCGTCGCGCGTTCGCTGTCCATCCCGTGCAGGTCGATGCGTGCTTGGAAGTCGCTCATGGCTGGTGACGACGATCCTCGGCGCAACCGCGCGACTTGTCCATCCCGCAGCGCATCAGCGCGCGAGCAACGGCTGCAGCGCTGTGATCACCTTGTCTGCCTGCCGCATCATGCCGAGGTCGTTGGGATGCGATCCGTCCGTCGTGCCCTCGTCGTCGTCGCCGATCAGCCCTGCGCCAGGGAGCAAGTGCACGCCTGCGATGCCGTCTTGCTGCAGCTTCGCGACGGCATCGCGCAGCTCCTTGCGCCGCTGCTCGTGATCGCGCTTGCGCTTTTCGTCAAACCACGCGCTCGCAAACGTGCGGTCTTCGACAAACAGGATCGGCGCATCCTTGCGCGCCGCGCGCAACTGCTGCGCGAGCGGCCCCGCGCGCTCCGCGACGAGTTGCGCCGTCATGTTGGGCAAGCAGTCGACGACGAACGCAGCGGCGTCGATCTCGCAGAGATGCTGCGCGACTTCCTTCTCCATGCGGCCGTTGCCGGAGAACCCGAAGTTGAACACCTCGCGATCCAGCGCTCGGCCCACGATCGACGGCCAGGCCATGCCCGCGCGCGACGCGCATGCGCCGTGCATGATCGACGTGCCATAGAAGACGATCGGCTTCTGCTCTTTCGCACGCGGTGGCAGCGGCGTCACGTCGAAGCCCTCTTCGACGCCGATTTCCATCTTCTCGACGCCGTTGTAGAGCGGCAGGTAGAGCCAGAACGAGCGCGGCGTCTCGCGCGCAGGGATCCCTTCGAGCAACGTCGCCTCGACGTCCTGCTTGCTCGGCCGCGACACCGAGAGCCAGCGCCACCGCTCGCCGTCGTGGCCGTAGAGATCGACGCCGCTGACGCCGGTCGCCGGCATGTGCGCAAGCGCGATCGTCTTCGACGAAAGCCGGTAGCGAACTCGCACCTCGGGGCTCGCGGTCGCAAAGCGCAGCGACATGCCCGCGCTATTGCGCGAGAGGTTCCACACTTCCTCGCGCACGACTCCCTCGGCGCGCAACGGCAATCGATCGAACGGAGCCTTCGTGTCGCGGAACGCGCGGCCTTCGATCGGCATGTCCGCGATGTCGATCCAAGCAATCGCGCGGCGCGAGGCGCGCGCAGGAGACCATGGCAATGCGGCGGCAATTGCCGCTGCCGAACAGGAGCCGAGGAACGCGCGCCGGGTCGAGTGCATCCAAAGAACATACCCGCCTGCTGGACGACGCCGCACACGCGCTATCCTGCGCCGCCGCATGTCCACCTTCCGCCCCTTCGCGCCGCTTCTCTGCATCCTCGCCGTGCTGTGCGCTTCGCTGCGCACGCAAGACAAGGCGACCGGCCCCACGGACACCGCCGCGACGCCCGTCGCTTCGATCCCGAAGGGCGAAGTGACGATCCGCAGCTACCACATGGAGGAAGCGAAGAAGGACATCGACTACGCGCTCTACGTGCCGAACTCCTATGACGAGACTCGCGCGCTGCCGCTCGTCGTGCTCCTGCACGGGCTTGGCTCCAACCCCAAGCAGGTGATCGGCTACGACGGCGTGGTCGACGAGGCCGAGAAGCGCGGCTACGCAGTCGTAGCGCCGTATGGGTTCAATGAGCGAGGCTGGTATGGCAGCCGCGGCAAGGGCAAGGAAGGGCCGTTCTTCGGCAACAGAAAGGACCCCGACAACCTCGGCGAACTCAGCGAGAAGGATGTCTTCAACGTCTTGGCGATCGTCGAGAAGGACCTCCGCATCGATCCGACGCGGCGGTTCTTGATGGGCCACTCGATGGGCGGCGCGGGATCGGTCTACCTCGGCGCAACGCGCATCGGGATGTGGGCTGGGCTTGCGCCGCTCGCGCCCGCGTTTGGCGGACCGATGGACTTGCTCAAGCAACTCGGCGACACGCCGGTCTACGTCGTCATGGGCGACAAGGACAAGCTGGTGCCCGTTGCCACCGTGCGCCAATGGGTCGACGAGATGAAGCGACTGAAGACGCCGGTGACCTACGAAGAGATCGCCGGCGGCGACCATGTTCGGTGCATCACGCAGAACGAGGCGATGATCGGCCGCGTGTTCGACTTCTTTGATGCGGCTGGCAAGAAGGCGAAGCCGGACGAAGCGAAGGAGCAACAGCAGGCAGATCGCAAGGCCAAAGAGACGAAGCCCGGCGACGGGAGCAGCAAAGGCAGCGGGTCAGTTCGCGACGACAAGAAGTGATGCAGGCCTCAATCCTGCGGCCGCTGGCTCCACTCCACCTTCTGGTCCTCGGCTGCGCGACGCTGCGTCTCCAGCAGCACGAATCCGTGCAGCGCGCGCAATACATGCAAGCAAGGCAGCAGCGCGCATAGCAGGATTGCGGCGAGCGTGGCGGGCAGCCATGCGATGCGCGACACGAAGTGCACGAGGTCGGAGTCGAACAACCCGGGGCTGCCATCGAGCGCGCGCGAGCGGAGCGAGTTTGCGCGTTCGCTGCGAAGGAACAGCGCGATGCCGACCAAGTAGCACGATAGACACGCCGCGTGGATGAGCAGTTGCCGACGCAACTCCAGCAACTTCTGGTCGAGGCGCTGCACTGCGGTCAACCGACGGAATCCGAGCAGTGCCGTGACGAAACTCATGGCGACACAGCTGAAGACGAACGAATCGTGCATGGGTGCGAGGATACGAAACCGAGGATCGCACACGACCGGAACAACTGCCGACTGCGCACGAGGAAAGGCGGCAGCCGGCGGCGCAGGCGATGGACGAGACGGAGCGCAATCCATTCCGACTGGGCGCCACCAGGACGCCAGCAACTGATTCCGCAGCGATCCTCGGCGACCGCGCAGCGTGGTGTTTCACCTTCGTCTGCTGCGATGCACAGCGCGCCACATCGCGCGTCGCGAAGTCGAGGCCAAGGGTCGTGGCAAGCGCGCGCAGCGATGCAAGGAACGGCTTCGCTACAACGCTGGTGTCGTGCTGTCCGACACGGGCATGAACCGGATCAACGGCGCAGACCGGCTTTGCGCCGCGAATCCACGAGCCCTCGACGCAGCAACGAATGGGAGCGGCCCGTTTGGTCATCCCGCAGTTGGAATTCCCAGTCGAACAACTCAGCCTCGCCAGGGTCATCGACCAGAGGTGCGCGGTTGGCGCGTCGCGCGTCGTGGGCGATCTGAGACACCGGAGCCAAGCTCCTTGGGGCCTCGGACTCGAAGCTACCTTCGGAGAACGCCACCTCCGACGCGCCGTGGGCAGCCGCCTCGGCGACGATCAGCCCCAGTTCTTCCGGAGGCGCTGGCGGCTCGCTCGCCGCGAAGCGGATGGACAAGCCCGCTGCTAGCACGGCAATCCCGCACCACACGCGCGCGGCCCTGCACATCGAGCTTTGGTTGTTACGCAGATTCATGGCTACTCCGCTCGGTCGCACGGCCGCGGCGCGCAAGGCGCCACGGCCGATCCAATCAGACAATCACAGACGGAACGGGACGACGTCGATGCGTTCGCTCGTGCCCACCACCGCGAAGATCGGCAGGCCCGTGTCCGGGTCTTCGCCGACGTTGGCGCGCGCCTCCATCTGGATGTGGGTCACTGCGGCGAGATTGACGCCGGGAACCGCGCGCAGGCGCACGTTGTACGTCGCACCCGGCGCATCGATGTTTGGCAACAACGCGATCGGGAACACGTTGCGCACTTCCGTGCCGCCAGGGCCCGGCGAGTAGAGCACCGCGAAGAACTGGTCGACGTCCTCAGGCTTGTCCACCGCGCCGCGCCACCGCGCCTCACCGCGCGCACCGGCGACACGGAACTGGATGCGGTCGGCAGTCACGACGATTGGCGCCTGTCGATCGACCATCTCCGTAAGCACTTCGTGCACGAACATGACGTGGTCGCCGACGAAGTGGCCGATCGTGTCGAGCGACGTCTGGCCTTCCTGAATCTGGCGGAAGAACAACTCGCGCGGGATGTGCGAGTCCGCGACACCGAACACCTCGGCGCCAAAGCGCGGATCCTGACTGAAGATCACCAGCATGTCGCCGATGACGAACGAGTCGGGACGCGTCGCATTGCCGCGCGCGATCGAGCGCACGACGCCCGTGGCGACGTTCTCGGACAATTCGATCACGGCTTCGGCATCTTCGAATCCACCAGGCACCAGGTATTCGTTGCCTTGTTCATCCTGGTAGTGCGTGCCCGCCGACTTGAGCGTGCCACCCGTCATCGACGGATAGACCCAGTTGGCCGGATCCGCGCCACGAAGGCCCGCGCGATCGAGGAAGTCAGGCGGGAGGATGTCGTCGTGAACGGCGTAGCACGCTTGGACCATCTGGAAGTAGTTCTGCTCGATCTGCTGCTGCGCGAGCGGCGAGCGGACGAGATCCACGGAGTCGCTCACGCGACGCGCTTCGCTCGTGCTGAACAGACTGCGCGCTGCCCCGAGGCGACGCGGGCCGAGGTGATCGCCCTCGCGCGTGAAGTCACGGTCCTCGCCGATGGCAGAGCTGTCGAGGATCTTATGGAAGTTGGAGCCGCCGATACCGGTAGCCGCTGTGCCGTCGCCACCGAACACGGACGAGCCTGCGATGTAGTACGGGACTCCATCCAGCGTCGCGGGAATCGTGATCTTGCGACCCGTGACGTAGATGCCTTGATTAGCAAGGTCGAGGTTCCACATCGGTCCTTCGGTAGCGAAGATCTTGATGGGAAGAATCTGCGTCAGGACGCGGCCGTCAGCGAGGACAGCCTGCGAAGCCTGAGCAGAAGCGATGGAGCAGAAACCAACGATAGGCAGCAAACACGCGAGCGCGGGGGCTCGCCCGATGAGCGATAGCATGGAATGAGTCTCGGGTTAGATAAGGATTGAGTCCTGCCGTGAAGGCGGCCGTTGTGAGGAGCCGCCGCAGTGAGTGGGAGTCACGGCTGTCCCAAAATGATACATCTCGCAGACGGTTGGGAAGACCCGCGACAATGATGCGCCCATGACATGGGGCAATGAATGCAATGCGTGATGTGCACACCGAGCGCAAAGCACGTGGAAGCTACTCTTCCTCACCCTCGACACGCGTCGAGGCAACGTATCCATGCGACGCATTGCCCTTGCCTACTCCGCCAATCCGACCCGCCCGATCCAGGGGATGGACATGATCCGCTGGGTCGCCATGGGCCACCGCTTTCGCTGGCTCGACTACAAGGTGCGCCTCGTCACGGATCGCCGCCGTGGCATGGACCGGCTCGATCGCATTCATCTGACCAGCGCCGATCGCATGGATTGGAACGAATGCGACGCCGTCAAAGTCTGCTACCAAGCGTCGATCGACCTGATCCCACAAGGGCATCCGCACTTGATCGCTCGCATGTGCCGCGTCGTCGACGAGGAGTATCCCAAGCGCGACGACCATCGCCGCGACGAGATGCTGCGCCAGCAAGAGAAGATCCGCGACCTCGCAGCGATCATCGCATTCAATGATGAGGTCAACGCGCAGCGCTGGCGCGATCGCTACGGCGACAAGCAGCAAGTGCTGATCGTCCCGACCGGATGCCCTGAGACATTGCCTGAAGAAGGCAGCAACCCGTTCCCACAGGACAAGCGCATCGTCTTGTTCATGGGATCGTTGACCGCGCACCGATTCCCCGGAGCGCTCAACGGTCTTGCGCGCAGGTTGCGCGCCGCGTCGCCTGACATCGAAGTGCACTTCCTCGGCAAGAACAGCCTGCAGCACTACGCCGGCGAGAGCGAGCCACTCGACCCATCGCTGCTGACGATCCACGAGCCCGTCGATGAAGAGAAGACGTGGGACTACGTGCGCAACGCGCACGTCGGCATCGGCCTCGCGCCCAGCGAGCACTCCTTCGAGTCGGAGCTATCGAAGATCTACTACTACCTGCGTGGCGGCCTTCCCGTCGTCACCGAGTCCTCGGTGCCCAACACGTCCGTGATCCGCGAGACCGGACACGGCGGCGTCGCGACGTATGGCGACCTCGATGACCTCGCGCACACGACGATCGCAGCGATGAAGAGGGCTCCGCGCGACGAAGCCGTCATGCAACACATGATCGACAAGCACAGTTGGCGTGCGCGCGCCGAGGTCTACGACGCAGCGCTGAAAGCGAGGTGGGCATGCAGCGCGAAGTGATCGTCCGGCTCGACGACGTGCGCGACTTGTCGCCGCGTCTCGAAGCGATCTGGCGCGTGCTCGAGCGCAACGGCGCTGCTGTGCACCTTGGCGCGATTCCGGTCGACGTCACCGAGCAATACGCGCAGGACTTGCTGGCTCGCGCGGACCGTTCGCCAGTTCCGGTGACGGTGCAGCAACACGGCTATCGACACGTCAACCACAGCTCCGGCAAGCGCAAGTTCGAGTTCGACGACGAGCGCACGTTTGTCGAACAGCGCGACGACTTGCAACAAGGCCGCGACGCACTGATACGACTGTTTGGCGATCGATTCGACCGCGTCTTCGTTCCGCCTTGGGACCGATGCGGCGCGCACGGAATGCGGGCGCTGGCAGAGCTTGGATTTGCCGGCATCTCCGTGATCGCGACGTCGAGCGCTCCAGACCATCCGCAAGTGCCCAAGGTCTTGATGACGACGGACCCAGTGCAATGGAAGCCTGTCGCGATGCACCGGCCATGGGATCAGACGCTGCGCGAAGTGCAGTCGACGCTCGACGCAACTGGCTATGCCGGGATCGAGCTTCACCACGAGATCATGGATGACGACGCGGCGCAGGGCCTCGACTGGCTGCTCGGGCAGCTGAAAGGCGTGCGCTATCCGACGATGCGCGAGAAGGCGCAGCGCGGATAGCTACGTGCATTCCTTCGCAGCGAGACGAGGCGTGCCTCGCCGCGTCTTCGCTGCAGCCCACCCAGCGCGCGTGGCTGCACGCGCAGGTTCGCGACGCGGCCCGATCAGTTCAGGTCGAAGTGGATGCAAACCGCATCCGACACGAGCAGGTTTGCCGGGTTGAACGACACCGGAACACCGGTCGCCAACTGCACAGACTGCGCGTAGAGATCGACGCCAGCAAACGCTGCAGGAATGCTCGCGAGCGCAGGCCACGACGAGGAGCCTGCCGTGATGGGGCCTGTGAACGACGCCAACTCTGGCAAGACCACGTTGGCGCTGCAGCCGGGCATGCCGATCGCCGACAGGTCGACTCCCGGCAGCGAGCCAGCGCTGACCAACGTGATGTTGAGCAATGCAGACGGATCGCAGTTGGTCGTGTTGAAGGAGAGCGGCGCGCCGACCTTCGGACGGCCTTGGATGCGAATGCGCGCAGACGCGACGCCATCGCCCGACACGTAGCCAGGCAACGCTGTGGCGACGCTGAGATCCGGGAAGCGGCGTGGCGAGGCGCCACTGCCCGGATCCGAGGATCCGTTGCCAGCCGTGAAGCCAACCAGCACAGGCGCATCGCTGTGGCGAACGCCCGACGATCCATAGCGCACCTTCACGCCGCCGCCTGCCTGCAACACGATTTGGATCGTGGTGATGTTCGTGGGCTCGTTCCAGATGCGGCAGTTGTTCCAGGTCACCGCGGCATAGGTCGCACCATCCGTGTCGTACCAGATGTCGCCCTGGCCGCCGAGGAACGTGCTCATGTCCGCTGGATCCAGATCACACCATGCCGGCGCGATGCCCGGCTGATTGCCGAGGAACCCGGCATAGCCGTCATAGAACCCGAACGTCGACGTGCCCGTCGTGAAGTAGACGATGCCGTTCGACGACACGGAGAGGATGTTCGTGCCCGTCGTGCTGCCCGGATACGGGAAGTTGAAGGGCAGCGTGATCGGCGCGGCCAATGCGTCGTCCCACGGCTGCGTGGCGGAGCCCGCCAGCGCCGGAGCCTGCGCATTCAGCTGGATCGCTCCAAAGCTCGTGCCTGGCGCAACAACGAGCCCCGGCGAGGCATTGGCCGTGACGAGGTAGGTGCTGCCGATGTTCAGCATGTCCAAGCCGTTCTGCACAGAAGCGGAGCCAACCGGATCGATGTCGAGGTGCGCGACAGCAGGAGCGCCCGGACCAGCCCAGCTCTCGTAGAACGAACGCTTGCGGTCGTAGCAGCCGACGCCATACGGCGTCGAATACGCGATGTTGGATCCCAACGTGTAATCGAGCGTCACGTTGGCAATGCGCGGCGTCACGATGCCGCCGGTCCAAGCCTGGCCTTGCGACGATCCGAGCGCCAAGGAGATGTATTGGTCGCTGATCACCGTCGACGTCGGCACAACGGCGGGATTGGTGTAGAGCGGGTGGATCGGCGCGCCCGCATTGGGCTGCGATGGCTGCACGAACAGATGGTTGATCGCCATCGCATACGTGCCCGGCGCAAACGTGATCGGGTTGGCGAGCACGACAGGCGAAGGCCCATCGGAAGCAGAGACCGTCACCGTGCCAGCGCTCATCAGCGACCAACCAGGAGGCGCAGGCGGATACGTCGTGGCGCCGCCGGTGCCAACTGCATGTTGTCCGAGGTAGGTGGAGCCAGACGTCGTGATCGCCCAGATGGACACGTCCGCCAGTTGTCCGGTGAGCGTCGGCAACGTGGGGAGCGAACCGTCATCGAGCAAGTCGATCGCCATCGAGTTGATCGTGATCGACGTGTTGCAAGTCAGGTTGAAGAACAGGTTCGACCCAAAGGTCGCGTTGACGGTGCCGAGGTAGGTCGTGCCGTTGAACGTCGTCGCCAAAGACTGCGTGCCTGTTGGCGCAACGCACTGAGCATGCAGACTTGCCGCGACCAATATGGTGGCGACAGCACAAGGGAGCAGGTTCTTGAACATGGGTGCTTCGAGAGAAGATCCGGCCGGGACAGGCCGTGTGAGCGCACGGACCACTCCCGTGACCTGCCGTGGACTAGTCCCCTCGAAGCGATGTTCAAGTGCAGAAGGAACACCCCTACATCCCTGACACGCGGGCGCGCTGCGCACCACCCAACTTGCTCCGGTCTCGTCAGTGCGCAGTGATGCGCATCACTCGACCTTCGTCTTCAACGCATCGAGCAATGCGCGCGCGCGCGCCGCGACTGCGGACTCCGTTGCGCCCTTCAGCAGAGCCGCGATGCCCTTCTGCGCGTTCTCGTCCTTCTTGTCGCGCAACTGCTTCTCAACCTTCTCGATCTTCTTGTCGAGCGCGAGCAGCGCCTTCGCTTCGTCCGAGTCGAACGCTGCAAGCTCTTGCTTCGCCGCGGCAAGCCAATCGGCGCGCTTCTCGCACGACTTCACCAACTGTTCGGCGCGCTCGTGCGCGCGCACATAGCGACCCTGTCGCTTGAGTTCGGCGATCGCCTTCGTCGCACTGTCGCGGCGAACCTCGACTTCCTTCTGCAACATCGCGCGTTCGTCGCCGTCATTGAGAGCCTCGACGAGCGCCATGGCTCCAGCGAAGTCGTGCTTGCCATACAGCAGCGCGCGCACCTTCTTGGATTCTGCAGTGTCGCCCCATCCCTTCTTGACCTTCTCGAGCTCCTGCGCGATCAGCTCGTCAATGCGCTTGCTGCCAGCGTTTGGATTGCCGGCCCAGAGGATCGTGCCATCGACGCCGATCACCGCTGCGTGCGGGATGCCACGCGACGGCGGAATGGGCAGGCCCACTCCCGTGCACGTGAACGCGCCGTTGTCCGGGAACGTCTTCCACAAGAACGCAGCGAGCGTGCGTTCGTCGTTGCCTTGGGACTCAACGAGGATGGTGACGAGTCCTTGGTCCTTGAACTCACGATCGTGACGAATGGCGCTCGGCACGGAGCCGCCGATGCACGGGCCTCAATGGATGCCCCACTGGTCGATCACCACCGGCTGGCCAAAGAACTCCGCAAGGCTCTGACGGCCATCGCCGTTGATCAGAGTCGGGAATGTGACGTCGGCCACCTTGTCGCCGATCGCCGGGCCTTGCGAGAGGACCGGCGACGTGAACGCGAGGAATGCGAAGAGCGGAAGGGTGCGCATGGAGAGAGGTC
>Ga0114980_10003905_pt1 | contig 10101 bp, 4 predicted proteins | sample S_140806_EF_Meta_FD_87018 | JGI IMG/M metagenome (GOLD analysis project Ga0114980, IMG submission 87018) | Freshwater microbial communities from Lake Simoncouche, Canada to study carbon cycling - S_140806_EF_MetaG | ecosystem: Environmental > Aquatic > Freshwater > Lake | place: Lake... | reverse complement strand
CCGACATCGTGGTGCTTGACGCCATGATGCCGGGACTCAATGGCTTTGACACCTGCTTGCAGCTGCGAGCCACCCCTGGGCTGGAGCACGTGCCGGTGCTGATGCTCACGGGCCTGGACGATGAGAAGTCGATCAACCACGCCTATCAGGTGGGGGCCACCGATTTCTTCGTGAAGGCGCCGCAGTGGACCCTGCTGGAGGGTCGCCTGCGCTATCTGCTGCGCGCCTCGCGCACCCGGCAGGAGTTGCTGCGCAGCCGGGCCCGCCTGGCACGCGCTCAGGACCTGGCTCGTATGGGCAGCTTTGAGTGGCACCCGGTACCTGACGTGTGGGAAGGCAAGCTGGAGTTGTCGCCCGAGGCCTTGCGGGTGTTTGGCCAGCCCTTGAGATGCACGCTCAGTCTGCGGGATCTCCTACGGATGGTGTCCCACTCGGAGCGCCAGGGTGTGATACGCATGCTGGCAGATTTGAAGGCGCATCACGCCGTGTTGGCCATCGACATCGGGATGGACTTGCCTGACGGCCGCCGGCGGGTGGTGCACGTCGAGGCCGAGCCGGAGCGCTTGGGCACAGCGGGCAGTCTTGGTTACACCGGGGTGGTGCAGGACGTCACCGACCGCCGCGTCGCCGAGGACAAGATCCGCCACCTGGCCAACTTTGATGCCTTGACCGGTCTGCCCAATCGCCGGCAACTGCTGTGGCGTACCGAGCGCGCCCTGGAGCACGCACGGCGCCACGGCCATCTTTGCGCCCTACTGCTGATCGACCTGGACCGCTTCAAGGTCATCAACGACACCCTGGGCCACGCGGCCGGTGACGAATTGCTGACCGAAGTGGCGCGGCGCCTGCGGTCCTGCGTGAGGCACAGCGACCAGGTTATGGAGTCGTCGGTGGAGACAGGCGGATCGCGCGCGCACCGCACAATGGAGGCTGTGGGCAGGCTGGGAGGCGACGAGTTTGTCGCCCTGCTGCCCGAAGTGGCTACTGAACACGACGCCGAGCGCGTCGCGGCCCGCATTCTGGAGGCCATGCGCCATCCCATCCAGTTGGCCGGCCAGGAGTGCTTTGTGACCGCCAGCGTGGGTGTGGCTTTGTTCCCTCGCGACGGTGAGAACGTGCTGGACTTGTTTCGCCACTCTGACGTGGCGATGTACTCCGTCAAAGCCTCCGGCCGAAACGCCGCAGCCGTGTACTTTCCCGGGATGTCCACTGCGAGCAAGCAGCGGCTGGAACTGGAAGCAGCCCTGCACAAGGCCCTGGAGCGCCAGCAACTGGTGCTGCACTACCAGCCCAAGGTGGATGTGCGCGCGGGCCTCATGGTGGGCGCTGAGGCCCTCATGCGCTGGCAGCGCGATGGTCGGTTGGTGCCACCGGGGGAGTTCATCCCTTTGGCAGAAGAGAGTGGTCTGATCGTCCCCATGTCGCAGTGGGCCCTGACGGAGGCAGCTCGCCAGGTGAAGGTCTGGCAAGATCGTTTTGGTTTTGCGGATTCCATCGCTGTGAACTTGCCGGGCCGGCTTTTCGAGCGCCAGGATCTGGTCGACCTGATCCGTGCATGCACTGAAGTCGCTGACGTCCCGATGCGGGGCATTCAACTGGAGATCACCGAGACGGGCTTGATGACGGACCTCCAGGGGGTAATCCCTGCGCTGCAACGTCTCAGTGCTGTAGGCGTGAAGATTTCTATCGACGATTTCGGCACGGGCTACTCATCCCTGGCCTACCTCACCACGCTGCCCATCTCGGAACTGAAGATCGACCGCAGCTTTGTACGGGATCTGGGCCTCACGCCCCAGAGTGCAGCAGTCGTCACGGCCGTCATTGTGCTGGCGCGTTCGTTGGGACTGAATGTGGTGGCCGAGGGCGTGGAGAACCTGCGTCAGATGGAGGTTCTCCATCGTCTGGGTTGCAGCATGATGCAGGGATACCTGTTCAGCCGACCCCTCCCGCCCGAGGAGATTGAGCGCTGGCTACAACAGACTGTACGGCCGAGAAAGGCACCTTGGATGGACGCTGTGGGTGCCAAGGAAGATCGTGGGCCGTTTTCTGTGGCGGGTGGATTATCGGAATGATGGTCGCCCTCAGTCCCTGTCATGTCGATTGCCGCCTTATCCACCCCCCCTCCCATGCGTGCAGCGTCTAGGGTTCGTTTGCGCTCACGTGTTCCTTTGAGGGCACTCAGGACTGCTGGCAGGCTGTCATGACGCATTGGCCCAGGCGCGCGAAGTAATCATCGGCCTGTGCTGTGGGCTCGATGAACTTCACGCGGTTGTCCGTCTCGTCTTCGTGCAGGCCAATGAAGCCCTTCTTGCGCAGGCTCTTCAGGCGACGGTGCACGGTGGTGGGTGACGAGTCGTCGCTCATGCCCATGGCCTGAAGCACAGTGACTTTCTGCCCCTGACCCCAGGCGGCAGCCAGAGACTCCAGAACGCGTTCTTCCACGGCGTCAAGCGCAGGAGTGCCTGGCAACTGGCGCACGGCACGGGCGAGATGGACAAATCTTGTGTAAATCTGCTTCATGATGATCTGACTTGAAGTCGAAATGGGTGAGTGGTCCGTGCATGTCCGCCGTAACACCAAGTGCCGGCGATCGATGCGCTTTGGCCCGTCGCAGTTGCTGGAAACTTCACACCCTGAGCAGAATTTTTTTGTTTCGCGCGATTGGACGGTGATGTCCGTCCTCTGTCAAGAACATTGATCACCGCATGATGCATCGCTCAACAATGTCGTTTACCCAGCTTTGCCGGCCAACATTTCGTACCGGTAGCGACGCGAAGGGATCAGTGGTTTTCGGGGCCATCAATCGGCAGCCAGACCTTGAAGCAACTGCCTTGGTCAAGGGCTGACTCCACTTCGATGCGGCCGCCGTGTTTTTGGACGATAGAGAAGCTTACCGAAAGGCCGAGGCCAGTTCCTTGACCGACAGGTTTCGTGGTGAAGAAGGGGTCGAAGATGCGTCGCTGCATTTCGGGGCTGATGCCGCAGCCGCTATCGCTGACTTCGACGCAGACCCATCGGTCATCGCGATAGGTACGCAGGCGAATCTCACCGTGCTTGTCGATGGCATGCGCCGCGTTGACGATCAGATTCATGAAGACTTGGTTGATTTGACCTGCCAGGCAACGCACCAGCGGCAACTCGCCAAAGTCCTTCTTGACTTCTGCCCTGTATCTGATTTCGTTCCGGACTACATTGAGCGTGGATTCCAGACCCACATTGATGTCCGCCTCTTGCCAGTCGGAGTGGTCTACCCGCGAAAAGTCCTTCAGGTCTTGCACGATCTTCTTGACCCGACCAAGGCCTTCTTCACTTTCCTTGAGTAGTTGCGGTAGGTCTTCGCGGATGAATTCCAGATCGGCCTGCTTCTGAAGCTGCCAGATCTGCTGCGAGAACTCTGGTGCCAAGCTCGAGAGATCGAGCTTGTCGTAGAGGCCTATCAGGACCAATAAAGGCTCAATGTAGCGACGCAAGCTGCCCAGATTTGAGCTGACAAAGCCAACGGGGTTGTTGATTTCATGCGCCACGCCAGCTGCCAATAGCCCGACGGACGCCATCTTTTCCGATTGCAGTAACTGGTCCTGAGCCTCTTCGAGGCGCTTATGGGCGTTCGTGATCTCACGATAGTTCTCCACCAACTCCCGCTGGGCTCGCATCACTTCGCTGCGGTCTTGCAGTAGCCACCACACGCCAACGCTTGGGTCCGCCGGGTTAGCGGGGTAGGCAATGATCTGCACCCAGATGCGGTTACCGCGGGCGGTGATCATTTCCATCTCGTGCATCAAGGGGCGCCCCTCGCTCAGCACCGGAGTGGCTGTGTTGACCAACTCCTGATAAGCGCTACGGCTGCTGAAAAAGCGAGAGGCTATGACCTCCTGTTGCTCTGTGGAACTGAGCTCGAATACCTCGCTGAACTTCCTGTTGCTGCGCAGAATGTGCCGCCCATTGCTGTAGACGATGCCAATGGATGCGTTCTCCATGAGGGCAGCGAGTTCTTGGTTGCTGCGTGACAGCTCGGTGGTGCGCTCCTCGACGGTGCGCACCAGCTCGACTTGGTGGCGGCGCTGCTGTTCTTCGACTTCATGCCTCTCTGTGATGTCTATCAATGTGGCAATGGCGCCAACCACCTTTCCTTGAGAGTCGAGCAAGGGCGCTGAGGTGCAAAAGATCCAGCGACCACGCTCGCCAAAATGAGAGAAGAATTCCTCCGTTTCGTAAGCCCCATCCACCAGCCTGGAGGGACGGAGGTTGTCGCCATCTAGGCGCTGAGGTCGCTCCGAGACGATGGCGTCGACGATCAGGTCAACGACGAGTGGTCGCGGTTCGGCATAAAAGGGTCGCCACGCTTCGCTGCTGCCCACCATGTCCATCGAGGCCACGCCAGTCAGCTGACTGCAGGCGACATTCCAATGTGTGACACGGTGCTCCTTGTCGATCACAAACACTGGCACGGGGTTGTTCTCGAGAATCTGGTGCATAGCCCGACTCACCTCGAACAGGCTCACCTGAACATGGCGCATATCGCTCAGGTCCTGGCAACTGACGATGACGCGTTTGCCATGCGGCGTACTCAGACAACGGGCGGTCAGCTCCAGATAGCGAACCGCGCCCGTGGCTGTCATTGCCTCGCACTCCAGCGCGGGCAGCTGTTCGTCCTCGAGCAAGCAGCGTTCGCCGTAGGCCTTCAGGGCCTGCGTATAACTGTCATTGGCCCAGGCGTAATGCAGCAGGCTTCGCATCTGCTCCAGGTTGTAGCCCAGCAGCCTTTGCATAGCCAGGTTCGCGTAGATGATGTGGCGGCAGGCATGTACAAGGATTGGGGAGCTTACGGCCTCCAATGTCTGCACCTGCAACTCGTTCAGGACGTCTTCCTGCCCGTGCATGCCGGTCACTGTGCTTGGTCCGGGCAGGTCCGTTGCAAAAAATGTCGGCGGCATCTCAACACTGGCTCAGGGTTGCATGTTGAGTCTGCCTAGATGGAGCTCAAGCGCGTGCGTCGATCAGGACACTCTTTGCGCGGGGGGTGTTGGACCCTTCGCAGTGGCGGCCGTCGCAGCGTTCTTCGCAGCCTCTGGGTCTGCACTTTGCTTTACGAAGAAGGTAAAGGGCTTACCAAAACGCCCCTCGAATTCGATGATTTGTTTGATCACTGCCGGCGTGAATCTGAAACTCGCTGGCAAGAGCAGGCTGCCTTGCAGGCTCAGCAATGGACGTGTCAAGACCATTCCTGGTCGCAGATCCGCCGAGCTGACTTCGACATCTGCCAGGGCTTCAGCGACCAGTTCCTTCAAAACCGCCTCAAAGGCGACCATGACTTCATCGTCATACTTGCTGCCCCGGCCTTCCAGTACTGCATTGGCCGCATCCTTGGTGGAAAACACCCTCTCTGCCAGTCTTCCCGAAGTCAAGCCTTCAAAGGTCGATGCCAGATTGACGATCTGCGACCCCAGGGGTACTTCGTATCCGGACAGCCCGTCAGGAAAGCCTTGTCCATCCACTCTTTCATGCTGGGATCGGATGATGACGGCGGTCTGGCGCAAGCGGCCTAACGGCATCAACGACGCCTGGGCATTCTGTGGGTGGCGCTTGTACTTCTCGAACTCGTCGCCGGTCATCAAATACACCGGCTTGTTCAGCAAGGCGTCCGGCAAACCAATCTTGCCAATCTCGTGCAGCAGGCCAGCGTTGTAGATGTCGGTCACTTCGATCGCGCCCAAGCCCATCTTCTCTGCAAGGCGGCGCGACAAGTTGCCAACGCGATGTCCGTGACCTGATACGCTACCGTCCCGCAGTTCGAGCAGTCCAGAAAAAACGCTGATTGAAAGCGAGAAGTTTTCTTCCAGCTGCTGATTGGCCTTTTCCAACTGGGCGTTCGAGTCAGCCAAGCGGTTGTTGGTCTCCGCCATTTGCGAATTGGCGACTTCAAGGGCCTGAGTGCGTTCTGACACGCGCGCTTCCAAGTCTTGATTGCACTTCTGCAATTGGTCATTCTGCGACTGCGTCAAGGCGATCAGTTCGCGGTTTTCGCGCTCCAGGCGCTGACGGTTCAGTCCATCGCTGACAGTCAACAAAATGTCCTGATCATCCCAAGGTTTTGCGATGTAGCGATGGATTTCTCCACGGTTGATGGCTTCAATTGTCGAGGTAATGTCGGCATAGCCGGTTAGCATGACTCGGACGGTATGAGGCCAGCGCTGACGCACTTGTTCAAGAAATTGAACCCCATCCATTTCCGGCATGCGCATATCTGAGATGACCAGATCGACGGTCTCCTGCGCCAGTACCGCCAGACCGGCTTTTCCACCTTCGGCCATCAGCACCTTGTAGCCTTGAGGGCGGAACAGACGCCGCAATGCGCTCAAGACGGAGGGTTCGTCGTCCACGAAAAGAACGGTCGCACTGGGTGCTGAAGATGATGTCGACGCAAGCTCTGCATTCATGGCTGCCGGCTTGGCCAAGAAGCTCTCAGGAGTGAAGGTCATTCGAGTTGGATTTCAAATCACTAAAGTATGTAAAGTGATTTTTGTGAAGAGCCTCGAAGTTACTCCGAATGTCCACGCCGCAACATCGGGATTACCCGTATCCGGCAGACATGAGTGAGAAGGTGGGCGCGGATGTCACCAGCGCCGCGGCACAGCCGTGTGGGCTGTCTTCAACGCAACGCAATCTGGGTTCCGCAAGGCGTTGCGGCCCGTAGATCTCAGATGCCGCTGTGTGAATCGCGGGAGAAGACGGCGGAAGCGGTGAGATTCGAACTCACGGACGGGTTCCCCCGTCGCCGGTTTTCAAGACCGGTGCCTTAAACCGCTCGGCCACGCTTCCTTCAAAGCGGATTGTGCCGCTTTTCTGGGTGAAGTCTCGTTGGCGAGACGGCCTGGTCGCTGGCTCCTCCCCCGCCCTTGGCAGCAGCATAAACTACCGAAATCAATTGATGAACAGTTTGGCCTCGCACCTGGGGCGTAAGGCGAGGGGGGCAGATGGGGCGACCGAAGAGCAAATGGAGTCAAGACGCTGGCAACGCAGCCGGCGAGGGCCCGGGCCGGCGTGAGTTTGTAGGGACCAAGGACGCAGCGGCCTTGCTGGGCATGTCGGTGTCCTCGGTACAAAAACTCGTCGAGTCGGGTGTGCTGCCGGGGTGGCGCACCCAGGGGGGCCACCGGCGCATTCCGATGGAGGCCATCAAGCGCGAACTGGCCAAGAGCCGCGATGCGCACGCGCCCGCGCCAGCTCAGGTGCTGCGCGTGCTGGTGGTAGAAGACAACGCAGTGATCTGCGCCGCATACGCCAAGATGATCCTGCAGTGGGGCGGGCTGGTGGAGGTGAGCTACGCCGCCGACGGCGCGCAGGCACTGTTGTTGCTGGCGCAGACCCGCCCTGACATCCTGATCACCGATCTGGCCATGAAGCCCATCGATGGGCGCCTGCTGGTGCAGGCCATCCGCGCCAACGAGCAGTTGGCGCATCTGCGCGTGGTGGTGGTGTCCGGTGTTCTCGATGCAGAAAGGCCCCATGGTTTTGATGCACGCACGGTGGTCTATGCCAAACCGTTGTCCTTTGAGCGCTTGGCGGGCTATCTGGACGCGCAGGTGCAGTCTTTCGCGCTCAGTGCCGTGGCGAAATGATTGTTTTTGGTAGAAAAGGGCACCTTATAGTGTCTTTGTGTGATTGAAAGATTTGCTTCTCATGAGCGACATTTGCTCGAAGGGCCGCGCGCGGGCAGGCCGTTCTCCTGGAGCCTGCGAGGCGCTGGATCCCTCGATGGGCAGCATGTATCGAGACGCCGCACCGGCTGTCTTGCCCAACGCCTGACGCTGTAAGGAACTTGACCGTGCAGAACGCTACTTCGGGGGCTCCGGCGGCCTCGAGCGAGAACCCCGCGACCGCAACGCTGGGCACCGACGATCTGACCAACGTGCAGAACCGGGCCCGTGCCCTGCAGAGCCAGTTGAGTGCCTTCTACGACGAGTCGCAGCGGCGGTCGCACCAGACCTTCTTGCTGTGCTGCACCGCCTTTGGCCTGCTGGCCCTGGCCGCTGGGGTTTATGCCTGGCTGGGTCAGGACTCCGCGCCAAACCAGTTCGCTTGGCACGCGTTGGTGGTGGGCGGCGTTGGTGCGCTCGCATTCGCTGTCTATTCGATGATCCAGGGCGGTGCGGGTCTGCGTGCACCCAGGGTTGTCCTGATTGCGCTTCTCGCGCTGTTCATGGTCAGCGTGAGGCTGAATGGTGCGGCGCCGTTGTTGTTTTTGGCGGCGTTGCTGATCTTCATGCATCTGATCGCGCCACCCCGAGAGGCCCTGGTGGGGAGCCTGGTGGCGCTCGCTGGTGCATTTCTGCTCGTCCCTGGGGTGGACTCTGAGGCGCGAACGATTTTTCTTCCGCGTGCCTTGGCAGGGGGCGCCTTCGCCTTGCTGGTCATGCAATTGATGGTGCGGCGAAACCTGGCGTTCCAACGCATGACCCGCCGGGTCTCGGAGGGTATGGGTGACATGGTCCAGGCGCTGGCTCTGGATGTGTCGCGCACGCGCGAGGCGCGAGACGCTGCCGAGCGGGCCTTGGCGGCCCAGCGCGAGGCGGACGCCCGGCTGGAGGCCTACACCCGCCTGACTTCAGAAGCCTTGCAGTTCATGTCACAGGGCATGGTGGTGCTCGACGGGGAAGGGCGTGTGCAGCTGCACAACCCGCGGCAGAGCGAATTGTTGGATCTGCCGCCCGAGCTGATGGCATCCAAACCGCTGTTGAGCGAGGTGGTGGCCTTCCAGGCGCGCCGCGGTGACTTTGGCCCCGATCACGAGTTGGTTCAGGCGAGTGCGGCCGAGTATGTCAAGAGCCTGGGTCTGGACCCCGCAGTGCCCCTGCCGCCCAAGTACGTGCGCAAGACGCAGGAAGGGCGTTTTCTGGAGATCGCGTCCCACCGCACGGAGTCGGGCCATCTGGTTCGCACCTACTCGGATGTGTCAACCTACCAGCGCGTTAGCGAGCAGATGACTTTTGCGCTGGCCGAGCGCGACATGCAACTGACCGAGGCCCGCAAAGCACGCGAGGCCGCCGAGGTGGCCCTGCGCGCCAAGGAACGGGCCGAGTCCGAGCGGGATGAGGCCGGCCGGGTGCTGATCAGTGTGGTGGAGGCATCGAGCCAGGGCATGCTGGTGGTGGGCCGGGACGGGCGTGTGCTGGTCTTCAACGACAAGCTCTGCGACATGCTGCAGATGCCCAGAAGCATGCTGGAGCGAAAGCCCCACTACCGGGAGATGCTAGAGCTGCAGAAGCAGCGCCAGGACCTGGATGCTGCTTTCTACGCCCGCAAGGAGTACCAGTCCGGGTTGCCGCAGAACCCGGAGGAATGGGAAAGTCGTCCTATTGATACCTACACCCGGCAGTCTGCGGATGGGCGGCACCTGGAGGTGAAGACCCAGTTCATCCCCAGCGGGTACGCGGTTCGCACGTACAGCGATGTCAGCCCTTATGTCGAAGCCTCCTTGCAGCAGCAGCAGCTGGTGCTGGAAAGAGACTCTCAGTTGAAAGCCGCCCATGCGGCGCGCGAGCAGGCCGCGCGAGCGCTGCGGGACATGCTGGACGCCCGCAGCGACCGTGATCGCGCGAGTGTTCTGCTGCAGACAACCTTGAAGACCGTGGCCTACGGCGTCTTGGCCAGTGACGCTGATGGACGCGTGAGTGTGTGGAATGAACGCGCGCTGGACCTGCTGGATCTGCCCGAAGACTTGGTCAAAGAGCGCCCCTACTTTTCTACCATCGTCCGGCTGCAACTGGCCCGGGGTGACTTCCTGGATGATGCGTCGGTGATACGAGACTACCTGGAGAGCGTGCTTGAGCCGGAAGAACGCGACCTGGAATCTTCAACCCCGGCGCTGGAGAGCGAAGACGGCACCATGAGCATGTCGCCGCCCGTGCCCCCCTTGCATCGGCTGGCCTTCAGTGGGGGTGACGTTGAGCCTTCCCAGGCTGACGGCAGGGTTTATCTCAGCACCATGCCCATCCGCCGTTGGTCCACGGAGTCGTCTCGTGAGCCCAGCCGCTACACGCGCAAGTCGCGCAGCGGCCGCCATGTGGAGGTCACCACGCTGCCCCTACCTTATGGGGGTGT
>Ga0114980_10003900_pt1 | contig 10106 bp, 8 predicted proteins | sample S_140806_EF_Meta_FD_87018 | JGI IMG/M metagenome (GOLD analysis project Ga0114980, IMG submission 87018) | Freshwater microbial communities from Lake Simoncouche, Canada to study carbon cycling - S_140806_EF_MetaG | ecosystem: Environmental > Aquatic > Freshwater > Lake | place: Lake... | reverse complement strand
TTTGCTCTCACCGAGCAGGCTTCAGTCACCCTCCTTATGCCCCGTCGAAACCATTGCAGCCCCGCGTGGCTTCCGGCTGAACCGGGAGCGGGGGAATGGAGCTGAGCGGAATCGAACCGCTGTCCGAAACATTGGTGTGAGCCACCTAGTCGGCCCGAAGACCGACTCCTGAAGTATGGCATCGGCGGCCCGTGGTGGGGCTGGCCCGGCTGGGTGGGCATCTCCGAACCACGAAACCCCGCGTCCCAGCAGGATTGCCGGAAGCACCCGGATGGGGCGCTGATTCGGTCTCAGAGGGATTGCACCGCTGGCCTGACATCCAGGGCGGTGGCGGCCTTGGCCAGAGCACGATCCAAGCTGGCGAAGCGGGCGCAACCCTCACTGCGCAACAGATGCAGGGCATCGGCGAAGTCCAGACCCTGGCGATGCCAGGCCAGCGCCTGGCGCACCAGTTCTTCCTGCTCCAGATGCACGTGGCGGATCGCCATCAGGCCTTCAAGGGCAGCGATGACCGCGCGGCCGGACTGGCATCGATCAGATCGGCCACACGACCGGCCTGCTCGGGTTCATCGCCGGTGAGCAGACGCACCAACAGGTTGGTGTCGAGGGCCATGGGCAATGTCATGGCCGCGTTTCGCTGGCGAAGAGGGCCGGATCCTGCTGCTCCAGGGGGGATCCCCAACGGGCGTGCACCAGGCCACGCCGCCACCGGCCGTGGCAGGCAATCGCTCCTTCCCGGCCCTGGCCGGCCAACTGGTGACCATCGAATAGACCGCCAGCTGCGCGATAACGCCGGCCTCTGATGCGCAGGGCCCTGGCAACCTGGACGACAGCATCCGGTGCTGGTGGGCATGAGTGAACCTGACGCCTCGGACGGACGGCCATCCACCGGGGGGAGCGGGCCGTGGCCCCGCTGATCACAGCGCTGCTGGGCACCATCGCCCTGCTGATGGCGCTCTCGCTGCTGATCCTGGCCGGCTGGTGGCTCGTGCTGCGCATCATCGATCCGCTGCTGGAGAGCAGCCGCATGAGCGTGCAGCAGGAGCGGATCCTGCGCCACCACGAGCTCCTGGAGCGGCATCGGCAGGAGCGGGCCCGGCAGCTTGCCCGCAAGCGCCATCGAGTGGTGGATCTCAATGGCCAGGTGTGCTGGCTGCTGCCCGATGAGCTGCGAGGCTTTCTGCGCAGCTGCTGGGTCGAACTCGAACTCGCCGAGGGCAGTGCCTGGAGCGTGGTGCGCCAGCACTGGCGACGCAGCAGCCTGCGCTGGCACCCCGACCATGGGGGTGATCCAGTCGTCTGGTTGCGCAAACAGCGGGCCTACGAGGCCTTGAACAGCGCCAGGGCTCAGCAGGCGAAAGACATGCCTCCACGCCAGGCCCCGCCCAGGCAGCTGGGCGGCCGGCGCGGGTTCTGGCCCTGGCGGCGCCGCCGATCCCTGCCGAACGATCCGTAGAGCCAGGGCTGGTCACAGCAGCTGCGTGGCACCTCAGGGAGAACCCGGTGTGTGCCGGGGGAAGCTCTTGCCGATCGGCATGGTCATCAGCAGGGGCAGGGGCCTGCTGACCCCGGCGCTTCTGACACGGACAGCACCTGAGCAAGGTCATTGAGGCTCCCTGGCCGAGCGGAAACAGCCGCTCAGCGAAGCGATCGCCATCAACACCTCCCGCCAGAGCAGCAGCCTCCGCGATCAACGCGCCGAGACGCTGCGCACCTCCCTGCCCGGCAGCCTGCCCGTTCCGCACGGTGCCTTGGTCGTCAGCGCCGCCTGTTCACGCTCAGCAGCCAGATGGGAGGTCCGTCGCAAGGCGGAACCGCGCTGAGAGGGTCATGGATGCCCTGGCTTCAGCAGGGCATGAGGGGCACTCCCTCCAGGCGGGCCGCCTCCTGGAGGGCCTTGTCGCGCATGGCCAGGGGCAGGCCCCGGCGCAGAGCCAACTCCAGGTACAGGCGGCGGCGTCGCTGGTGAGGCGATGGCTGCGGGCCAGGGCGAGCGTGTCGTGCCAGGCGCAGCTGGCCACTGCTGCTAGGCGTGGCTCGCGCCTGCTGCGGAAGGGCCGGGATGCCTGAATCAGGTGCATCTCAGCCCGCCTGGGCTGGACCCGTGAGCCATGCTCACACCCCCAGCGGCAGATTGGTGACCAGAATCATGGTGTTGCTGAGGCTTGGCAGGCCCGTGAGGGTGGCGAAGGCCTGGGCGGCGCTGGAGCCGCTGCCGTCGCTGTCGTAAAGAAGCTGGCCGTTGGTGGTGTTGTAGAGGATGCACTGGGCGCTGGTGGTGGCGGTGCCGCTGGTGCTGGCCAGGAAGGCGCCGGCACTCAGCACCCCTGACGACACCGCCGATCCGCTCAGGGCGGTGAAGGCCTGGCTGCTGAGTTCGAGCAGATCGCCCTGACCCGAGGCGAAATCGGTGATCGTGTCGACCACCGCGACGCCCTTGAGTTTCTCCGGAGCCGTGTCGAAGCGGAACACATCGGCGCCCAGGCCGCCGCTGAGTTGATCGCTGCCCTTGCCGCCCGCCAGGGTGTCGCTGCCGCCGGCGCCGCTGATCGTGTCGTTGCCGCTGCTGCCTTGCAGCAGGTTGGCGGCGTCGTTGCCATTGAGCGCATTGGCCAGTGCGTTGCCGGTGCCGTTGAGGGCGGCCGTGCCGGTGAGGGTGAGGTTCTCCACCGCGATCAGGCCCGCCAGCGACCAGCTGATGCTGCTCTGCACCAGATCGATGCCGCCGCCGGAGGCCTCCACCACCACATCACCGCTGCTGTCGACCACATAGGTGTCGTTGCCGCCGCCGCCGGTCAGGGTGTCATTGCCGGCACCGCCATCGAGCGTATTGGCGGCGCTGTTGCCCGTCAGTGCATTGGCCAGGCCATTGCCGAACGCGTTGATGGTGGCCGTACCGGTGAGCACCAGGGCCTCCACATTGGCGCCCTTGCTGAGCAGCGAATAGCTGACACTCGCCTGGACAGTGTCAGTGCCCTCGCCGCTCAGCTCGGTGATCAGATCGCTGGCATTATCGACCACGTAGGCGTCATCGCCGAGGCCGCCCACCAGGATGTCGATGCCGCTGCCGCCGTCGAGCCAGTCGTTGCCGGCCAGACCCGTCAGTTTGTCATTGCCGGCACCACCGCTGAGGACATTGGCGGCGGCATTGCCGCTGATCGTGTTGGCCAGATCGTTGCCAGTGCCGTTGATCACGGCCGTGCCGGTCAGCGTGAGATTCTCCACCTCGCCCAGGCCCACAAGCGACCAGCTGATGCTGCTCTGCACCAGATCGATGCCACCGGCCGCCTGCTCCCCTACCACATCGCCGGCGCTGTCGACCACATAGGTGTCATTGCCTGCGCCACCTGTCATGGTGTCGTTGCCGGTGCCGCCGTCGAGCACATTGGCGGCGCTGTTGCCGCTGATGCTGTTGGCGAGGTCGTTCCCGGTGCCGTTGATTGCGGCCGTGCCGGTGAGCACCAGGACTTCGACGTTGGCGGCCTTGCTGGACAGCGAATAGCTGACACTCGACTGCACCATGTCATAGCCCTCGCCCGGCTGTTCGAGGATCAGATCGCTGGCGTTGTCCACCCCATAGGTGTCGTTGCCGAGTCCGCCCACCAGGGTGTCGATGCCGCTACCGCCATCCAGCCAGTCGTTGCCGGCCAGACCCGAGAGGCTGTCGTTGCCGGCGGCGCCGTTGAGCGTGTCATCCCAGACCGTGCCGCTCTTGCTGTCGTTGCCGCTGCTGCCGGTCCAGAGCAGGCCCGCACTGAGCACCGCAGCGCTGGCGGCCGAACTGACTGCATTGGCGGTGCCATACAGGTCGGTGTAGCGCACCTGGGCGCGCACTTTCAGGCCCACCTGGGCGCTGCCGAGCACCAGGCTGGCGCCCGTGGCCCCGCTGACGTCGCTCCAGCTGACGCCATCGGCCGAGCTCTGCCACTGGATCAGAAGCGCGCCAGGGCCGCTGGCGGGGATGCCGTCGAGATCGGCGACGCTGTGGCCGGCGCTCACCGTGTCGCCCAGCTTGGGCGGATTGCCAGCCGTCAGCGTGACGACTCCGGTGGGCAGGTCGTCGACGTTGACCACCGGCGCCGTGGGGGGGCTGCTGAGCGTCTCGAGGGTGCCGTAGCCATCGGTGTAGCTGGCTTCGACCCGGATGGTCTGGCCCACCTGCGGCTGGCCCAGCACCAGGCTGGCCCCCTGCCCCAGCAGCGTGCTGCCGGCATACCAGCGGTAGCTGATGCTGCCACTGATCCCATCGGGATCGCTGAGGCTGTTGCTGGCCTGCAGAGTGGCGTACTGGGCCAGCGCACCCCCGCCCTGCACCGCGACGCTGACGTTGCCGCCGGGGGCATGGTTGATCTGATCGACCACCACCAGCATCAAGGAGGCGCTGATGCTGTGGCCCTGACCGTCATCGACGCTGTAGCTCAGCTCCAGCGGGCCGCGGTAGCTGGCGTCATAGTCAGCGGCAGTGGGATCGAGCTGCCAGCTGCCATCGGCCGCCAGGCTGAACCAGTCGCCGTGATCGGTGGTCAGGTTGATCACCGCGAGCGGATCGTTGTCGGGGTCCTGGAAGCCGGCGGTGAGCTGCGCCAGGCTGAGGGTGTAGGGATCGCTCGGCACCAGGTTGGGCAGCACGGCCGCGGCGTTGCCGAAGGGCGCCAGGTTGAAGGTCTGGTTGAGGCTGGTGAGCGGCACCCCCTGCATCGAATCCCAGTTGGAGAGAAAGTCGTTCCACTCGTGCTCGATGCTGAGCCCGCTTCCGGAGCTGCTGTCCAGCAGGCGTGCGGCATCCTTGATGTTGCTGTTGCGGTCGACGATCTCCCGCAGCGGCTGCGGATAGGTGGTCTTGTCGTTGATGTTGAAGGTGCTGGTATCCATCCCCAGGATCGCCGCCACATCAGCGCCATTGCGGAGATTGAAACTGCCGCCACTGGCCCCCTTGTTGAGCAGCGCCAGGGCCAGCTTGTCGCCCTGCTGATCGTCGGAGAGCGAGCAGAGGATCGCCACCTGCACCTCCAGTTTTGCCAGGGCCAGCGCCGAGACGGTGTCACCCACACCGGTCTGCAGAATCTTGAAGGCGTTGCTGCTGAGCAGATTGCCCGCTTTGGTGGGAATGTTCAGGGCGGTGCGGATCTTCTGCACGGCCAGGGCCGGCGATTCCCCCAGGTCCACGGCCCGCTGTAGCAGGGTGGTGATCGTGGTGTGCACCCCGGCACCAGCAGGTCCGTCGATCACGATCGGCGTGATCGCCAGATTGCCGTCGCTGAGAGCGAACACCTGCAGGGGGACACTCTGCGGCTGCTCGGCATTGCCTTTGGTGTCGCTGTAACTGGCCTGCACCGTGAGCTGGGCTCCGCTGTCGGCGGATTGCACCACATAGCTGGCAGCGTTGGCTCCCGCGATCGCCATGCCGGCGCGGAACCATTGCCAGTTGATCGCCGCGGCGGCGGGCAGCCCGTCTGCGTCGCTGAGATGGGCGGTGAGCAAAGTGCCAATGGCCCCCAGACCCGTGATCACCAAACAGCCGAGGCTGTTGCTGACCGGGGGCGATGGCGGCTGCGCGGTCGTTAGTGTGACGCCGCCGGCTCCGCCGGAGAGGGTGTAAAGGCCATCGGAGAACTGCAGCTGCTCGACATTAAGCATCGTGTCGAGGCCTTCGCCCTTGCTGCTGCCATTGAGGCTGAACTGGCCGCTGAGTGCATCAAAGCTGATCGTGTAGTCGCTGCTTTTACCGCTGTAGACGGCGGTGTCCACATCGCTGCCACCATCGAGCCAGTCATCACCGCTGTCGCCCTTCAGTTCATCATTACCGCTGCCGCCATACAGCTTGTCGTTGCCCGATCCGGCCACGAGGATGTCAGCGCCACCCCCGGCAAAAACGGTGTCGTTGCCAGCCAGCATGTTGAAGTATTCGTCCTTGCTGGTGCCGCTGAAGGTGTCATCACCACTGGTGCCGGCACCCGGATCAGAGACCACACCCGAGCCCGGATTGGTGCCGGCGCTGAGGTTGCTGATGAACAGCCCGCTGTCGAGGATGTGATCGCCGGTATCGGAAATGGCGATCTTGATCGTATGGGTGCCCAGGCCCAGGTTCAGGGGGGCGACGATGCGCAGATGACCGCTGACACCGTCGTATTCGATGGGGATGATGCCGCTGGCATTGTCCTGGAAATAGCCCGCCGCCAGGTTGGGGCTGATCACGCTCAGCGGGGCATGTGGATCCTTGTTGAACAGGGCGTAGTTCACCCCATCGACGATCACCACCGCGCAGTCAACGAAGGCATCGACCCATTCGGGGTATTCATCCGAGCCGAACACCAGATCAAAGCTGATCGAGACCGCATTCGGGTCACTGACGCTGAAGCTGAACGCCAGGGTGGTGGCGTCATAGGACTGGGTCTGGAACACCGTGTTGACGACGGCGTCGACGTCGGCATCGCCGTTGTAGAAGCCGCTGCTGCCGCTGTTGTCGGCCCCGAACCAGGTAAGCGTGTTGCTGGTGCCGGGAGTGGTGCCGGAGGTGAGCAGCACCCCGGCGCCCAAGCCCAGGGGCGCCCCCACCGAAGCGTCATAGAGGTTGACCGCGCCCGTGCCGGAGGCGTGCAGCACGACGCTGAGCGGATCGAAGATGATGCCGGAGTTGCTCGCCAGCAGCGCGTTGACCAGGGCGCTCGGCGAGAGGCTGTTGGGGTCGTAAACGGTGAAGGGGGCCATGGGCTGCTTGTGCTCCGCATCGAACTCGGTTCTGGATGTGGTCTGACACAGCAGGCGGGGAAAACTTGTGAAGACCGCAATGACGCTTGATCAAGACTTGGTGAAATACTCCCGAGCCTGAGGCAGCCCGCCCTTTGCGTCGCCGAATCAGGCCACGGCGGGCATCTCCAGGCGGAGGTGACTACGCACCAAACGGCTGCAGCCGCCAGCGCTCAGCCGGGGGTCTCGCTCCCCGCTGCCGCCGTTGCCGCCGCCGCCAGGGGCAGCTCCAGCTGCATGCGGCAGCCGCCACCGCTGGCCTCCAGCGCCTGCAGCCGGCCGCCGTGGTCGCAGGCGATGGCCTGGGCGATCGCCAGACCCAGCCCGTGGTGGTCGGGGCCGCTGCGGGCCGGATCCGCCTGCCAGAAGCGCTCGAACACCAGCGTCCGCTGTGCCGCCGGGATGCCCGGCCCCTGGTCCTCCACCCACAGCTGGGCCTGCTGGCGCGAGCGGCTCAGCCCCAGCGTGATCGTGCCGCCGGACGGTGAGAAGCGGCGGGCGTTGCCGAGCAGATTCTCGAGCAGCTGGCGCAACCGTTCCGGATGGGCGCGCACCCGGGCCGGGGACTCGATCGCCAGCCGCAGCCGCAGGCCAGCTGCCTCGGCCTCCGCCTCATGCAGATCGACCAGATCCTCCAGCAACTCCTCCAGGCCCAGCTCCACCAGACCCTTGCGGTCATCGATGGCGCGGTCCGAGCGGCTGAGCAGCAGTAGATCCTCCAGCAGCCGGCCCATGCGGGCACTGGTCTGATCGATCAGGGCCAGGCGCTGGCCCAACTCCGGCGGGCTGGCGTCCAACAGCGAGCCGTGTCGCAGGCTGCCGATCAGGGCGCGGATCGCCGTCAGCGGATGGCGCAGCTCATGGGAGGCATCCGCCGTGAAGCGGATCAAGCGCTCGATCTGACGCCGGATCGGCTCCAACGAAACGGCCACCATCCACTGGCTACCCGCGAAGGCCACCGCCGAGGCCAGCAGCCCGCCGATCACCAAGCCCTGGCGCAGCCGTTGCAGCTCGGCCCGGGAGGACTCCGAGGCCAGCGCCACCGACACATAGCCCTGTAGCAGCGGCCTGGCGAGGCCCAGCTGGCGGTTGTACACCGGCCGCCAGTAGGCGAGGCCATTGGCCAGCGGCAACCACTGGGCGCGCTCGCGGCTGGCGGCCGGTGGCAGCATCGGGCCGGCGGGGCGGAAGCTACCGCTGGCGACGATCTCGCGCAGCTCGTCATCGAACCAGAGGATGCGCTGATGCTGCTGGTGGAACTCCAGCGAAGCCGAAGGCAGGATCAACGGCACCGGCGCATGCACCCGCCGCGACGGGGTGCGCATCTCGTCGGATTCATGATGCAGCAGGACCAAATGGGAGGCAGCGGTCGAGGCAAGCTGTTCCACCTCCTGATGCAACAGGTCGGCGTTGGCGCGGATCACCTCTGCCCACACCCCAAGGGCGAACACCAGCAGCAGCCCCGAGGCGAACAGGCCGTAGCGCAGTGTGAGTCGGCGGCGGGTGCGACGCAGATCAGCGCGCATGGCAGGGGGGCTCAGGCCGCATGATCGGGATGCAGACGAAAGCCCACGCCATAAACGGTGTCCACCAGATTCGGCGGGCCACCAGCTGCACTCAGCTTGGCACGCAGGTTCTTGACATGGGTGCGCAGGCTGTCGCTGCCGGGCGTCTCCGCCCAGTTCCAGGCGGCCTCCAGCAGGTGATCCTTGGAGCAGGTGGCGCCGGCGGCGGCCAGAAGGGCCTCGAGCAGATGGTGCTCGATGGCGGTGAGCTGTAATTCGTGATCGCCGTAGCGGGCTCCGTGGCCATCGCGATCGAGTCGGAGTGGCCCCCACTCCAGCTGGCGGGTGAGCGGGCGGGCGGCACGGCGCAGCAGGGCCTGCACGCGGGCGCGCAGCAGATCCGGATCGAAGGGCTTGACCATGTAGTCATCAGCGCCGTCATCGAGTCCCAGCACCCGGTCGTGGTTGGTGTCGCGGGCGGTGAGCATCAGGATCAGCGGCTGGGGGCCGCCGCGGGCGCGGATGCGGCGGCAGAGGGTCAGCCCGTCGAGCCGGGGCAGATTGAGATCCAGCAGGATCAGGTCGTAGGGCCAGCAGCGGATCAGCTCCCAGGCGGTCTCGCCATCGCCGGCCTCATCGCAGACGTGACCCCAGGCCTCCAGCATCTCGCACAGCGAACGCTGGATCAGCGGATCGTCCTCGACCACCAGCAGCTTCATACGGCCTCCTGGTGCGGGGTTGCCCGTCGCCGCAGGCTCAGCGCGGGCGCCCGCCCAGAGGTGTGGCCCCGGGGCCCGCTCAGCGGCAGTGGCAGCGAGACGACCATCTGCGCTTGAACAAGGCTGATTCCCACCATCCTGCTCCTTACGATCTCTCGGCTGGTTTGCCCTGATCGTCCCTCTCGATCGCGGCACCTCATTCGCATGCCATACCCGAGGGCTGGCCATGGCTCTGGAGGCCGTGAGGGCCGTGGATGCGATCCCCAATCTGGTGCGCATCAGCCTGGATCTGAGCTCGGGCGAGCCGTTGCGCTGAACACGGCTCCTCGCCACGCGCCACAGTGGAGCCATGAGCCCCCCCAGGCCAGCGGCCGACAGCTTCGCCATCACCGCCGTGGTGCCCCCCGGCCTTGAAGAGGTGGCCGCCGCTGAGTTGGCGGCCCTGGGCGCCGAAGAGGTGCGCCCCCTGCGCCGCGCCGTGGCCTGCCGCTCCGACCTGGCCGGCTTCTATCGCCTCCATTTGTGCTCCCGCATCCCCTTCCGCTTCCTGCGGGAGCTGGCCCGCTTCCCCTGCCGCGGCCGCGCCGACCTGCACTACGGCGTCCAGAAGGCTGCCGATTGGGACCACTGGCTGCCGCCCGAGGCCAGCTTCAAGGTGGAGGCGAGCGGCAGCCTGCCGGAGCTGAACCACAGCCACTACACCGCCCTGGAGGTGAAGAACGCCCTGGTGGATCTGCAGCGGCAGCGCTGGGGCAGCCGCTCGATGGTGAACCTGGAGGATCCCGATCTCGCCCTCCACCTGCACCTGAGCCCCGGCCGACCCTTCGGGAGCGGCGGTGGCGGTCCCATCCACCCCGGCAACCCCTACGGCGGCGGCCGAGGCAGCAGCGGCCGAGGGGGAGGAGGCCGGGGACCAGGAGGCCGGGGCCCAACCCGCAACGACGCTGACCTGGGCGTCGGAATGGCCATCCTCAGCCTTGAGGGATGCGGCAGCAGCCTGCACCGCCGCGGATACCGGGCCGCCATGGGCCTGGCGCCGCTCAAAGAGAACCTGGCGGCCGGCCTGATCGCCCTCACCGGCTGGGATGGATCGGTGCCCCTCGTGGATCCCCTCTGCGGCTCCGGCACCCTGCTG
>Ga0114980_10003899_pt1 | contig 10107 bp, 21 predicted proteins | sample S_140806_EF_Meta_FD_87018 | JGI IMG/M metagenome (GOLD analysis project Ga0114980, IMG submission 87018) | Freshwater microbial communities from Lake Simoncouche, Canada to study carbon cycling - S_140806_EF_MetaG | ecosystem: Environmental > Aquatic > Freshwater > Lake | place: Lake... | reverse complement strand
GCTGGCTGACGCTCAGAGATAAAGACCACAAAGTTATAGGCGAGGCACACGCCAACAGTTACGAAGCTAGGCTAGCACTTAACGAAAGACTAAAAGAGCTAAACAAAGAACCAACAAGTGAGGGTTAAAAAATGAAAAATAGTAAATATTTGTACATGTACGTGCTCCAAGGCTTTTACCTAGGCTGGGAGGATTTAACAGCAAGTGAGAGCCTGCTAGAAGTAAAACAAAATAAAGAAGACTACCTGCTTAATGAGCGTGGGCATTATCGCATAATAAAAAGGCGTGTTTTAAACGTCATATAGACAATAAAAAGCGCGTAGTAATACGCGCATAAACAATCAACAAGTGAGGATTAAAAATGATAACTTTAGAAGTAGAATTAACTGATACTTACGGCGGTGAAGCTAATTACTCATGGGTAAAAAGGGATAAAATAGAAACCAAGGATACCAAAAGAGCTATTATCCAAAAAGCTAAAGCATGGGCGGGTTTCACTGGCATTAGGTGCGATGTGGACTGGCATGATAGCTTTATCATAATTAAGCCCCGTGGTGGTTTATGCCAAATAGTATTCATAAATATAGAGTATTAAACAAGCCGCGTAAAAATTTAAACTTTACAAACAGCGGATATAAAATTACTATATCCGCTCAAAAAAAGGGTTACTGCTTATGCCCAGCCAAAATAAGCAAGTGTATATAAGGAATAAAAAAATGAAAAACTTTAGAGAAATAGCCCAGGCACTCGAAGAAAAGTACCGCTTAAGCGATGTAGATAGCGCCAGTTTTGTAGTGCACTCACTTACAACAAGTGAGGTACTGGCAATATCAGTAACGCTTCAAGCGTGCGGATACAACAATCAGCCAGTGCTCATAGCATTAGGTGAGTACCGTGTCGAGTTACTCTAATGAGTAGCATAGAGTTAAATGTTGACTACCTGCTAAGCGGGGAGGATCAAGAAAACAACAGAATAGGTGAGGCTCTGGGCTTAAAAGATGTCTATGATATTAACGTGACGCTCGAGTATACGTACCGTGCGGCTCAACCTCAAACACTTTACGACCCTGCTTGGCCTGAAGAAATAGAGGTTGAAAGCTATTACATAGCAGGTGTTTATGAAGACAGCGCGTACGTTCCTATATCAAAAGCCCAGAGCGACCTACTTTTAAGTTTGAAACCCCACATAATAGATACACTGCGCTTAATAGATAGCATAATCGACAGTCGCAACGATAATTAACTAATCAGGTGGGCGTTGTGCCCACTATAACCGAGGATAAAAAAATGCAGAACTTTTTAATGTGTTCAAGACACAAAATAACCCCAGAGCAACATGCTCTAGCACTCAAAGCGGGGATTACCTTGCATCAAGGTACTGACCTTGACGCGTTCGCTCCCAACCACCACCTAATTAAACAGGTGTGTGACCAGGGGGTTTTTGAAGGTGTCATTGTAGTGCATACGTCGCTGGGCTTAAAACTTTCTACCGCCTACCGAATAGGTGTGTTTGAAAATGCCGATAGAGCACCAGAAGGTGCACCACCTTCGTTTCAGGCCGTTGGGCTTGAAGTCTTTGACCTAGTGCCGCGCCTAGCGGCATGGGAATATGCAGCAAATTATGACATGATAAAAGTATAAAAACTAATCAGGTGGGCAGCAATGCCCGCCACAATTGGAGTAAAAAATGAATAATGTGAACATAGTAAGAGCAGTTGCCTTGGCAGTAGCCTTCGCCTCTGGATGTGTGGCTTACCACACATATTTCAAAACGAGCCACGAGAACTACGTAGAGTTAAAAAACACGAAGTCGGGAAAATTTGTCATTATAAATGACGTAAAAGGTGAGGGTCACATATATGAGCTTAACGAGCTAGAACCAGTACCCGTGCCGAACCAAAACCTAAGTACATACAGCTCAGGTGCAAGCCAAAGCTATCAACTGCCAATGGGCAACAAACACTAAACTTAACAGCGGGTAGCAATACCCGCGAGGATTTAAAATGGAAATGGTACAAGACCCAACAGAACTTTTACACGAGTTCCCAGCCCATGTGCTAACGATTCACAAAAAATACAAGGGGGAGATGCAGAAAACCCATGGCATACCTGAAAGCATTTATATAAGGCTAGAAGTAGAGCAAAAGATGCTCTACATAGATACCCGCTTTTTAACAGCGGCTGGACTGGTGGCTAGTTTAATTGAATGGCGCAAGCTGCCATCATACAGGGGAACACTGCTTAAACGCATGGCGGCAGGGACTGGCAAAGTAGAAGGTGCGGTTAACTGCGTGGCGTTTGATTTAATCCCCGTGTCAGAACAAAGCGCGGGTGACGTGGATGATAGCTTGAAGCGTATTAGACCAAGGCGAGGCAGACCGCTGACCGTGCATAAGCGCATTAGGTATCAGAAACAAGCGAGTGAAGTCGCGGGAAAGTTAGCTAACTTCAACGATCAGGTGGGTAACTGGAGGGAGGCATACGGACACTTGCCGATATACGAGGAGCTGCACAAGTATATTAAAGATGCTAAACGGACGTATGAAGAAGCCTATAACATGCTCAGTCTCGGGCGTAGGTCTAAGGTAAGAGCAGAAAGGCGACCTGGTGTGCCTAAAAAGGCTATCCATATCGCGTACATAAGATGTACGGGGCTTGACGAGTTAATCACTAAAGATAGTGAGGCGATATATAAGCTTATCCGAAAGTTTGTCCAGGATGAGCGGGGCAATTTTACATTGCAGGAGCGAGAATATATCCCCCCTATAGATAAGTCGGAGTGGATAGGCAGATACGAACAAGGTGAGGATAAGGACGGTGAGAACGCATATAAACACTTATACGTACCGATAAGTATCATTAAAGCAGGGGTCTATAACAATGACATTTTAGGATACAAACACGACAAGCGATACCTAGAGACCTGCCAGAAGTATATTGGCTTTAGGGGCTTTAGATGCGCTAAGTTTGACTTGGGGGCTCTCGATGACTAGGGCAGAACACAATAGGAAATATAAAGAAGAACACAAAGAAGCTATTAAGGCGCAGAAGAAACTGTATAACGCCCTGCACGCAGAAGAAAGGAACGCCAAGGCTAGAGAAGCCTATGCTATGAAGAAAGAAGAAGCTAGGGCAGAGATGGAGAAAATGACAAGGGCTAAAGTAACTAGACACGCAAAGCCTAAGGTTAAACCTATTAAGGTAATAGATCAGCCTGCTGATACGGTGACGCTGAAAGAAATAGCCAGAGAGCTAGGGCTGACTATGTTTTTATTGCGGACAATAGCTAAAGAACCTGCCTTTAACATGCCTAGGGTTACTATGCTTAGAGTGGATGGGGTGGACTTATATAACGTGTATGAGATTAGGGAGTGGATGCAGGTCTATAAAGAGGCACTCATAAACAGAACTATTCTAGGTACAAGTAAGCGTAAATCAGGAGGCATAACGCTAACTAAAGAGGTAATGATGCTAGTAAACTGGGTAGTAAACTGCGCTCACATCGAGCGGCATACCATGCGGTTACAGCAAGAAACAGCTAGCAAAAGACTATGCGCTAGCTATGGCGTCAAATCACTATTGGAGATTAAATTATGAAAAAACTAGATCAATATAAATTAAAAGACGCGCTAGAACATGCGCTATTTTTAATAAACCAAGAAGAATCCGAACCAGAAAGTTTTAACTGGTGGGATAAAGACCCAGTAATATGCGAGCTAAACGGATACAGGTGGTATCTAGGTCAAGAAGCTGATGAAGAAATGAGTTGGGAAGAGGCTAAGGCTTGGTGCAAATCAGTCGGTGGGGAGTTACCACCTAGAGACATCTTGCTTCAATGTTTCTTGAATGAAGACATCAGGCCGTTGTTTAAACCAGAGTGGTACTGCTCCAGTACCGAGTACAATGCGACGTACGCCTGGGAGCAGGACTTCAACAATGGCGACCAGAGCGCCAACTACAAGACCTACCACTACTACGTTAGAGCTGTTAAGAGGGTTAAGATATGAGCAAAGAAAGAGATCTGTTGAAGAAGATTTGGGAAGATTTAGACGGTGACAGAGATAATTACAATTCATTATGCGAGGAGATAGAAGAACTACTAGCCCAACCTGAAGCTGGATCAAGACTTGCCAAGCGTGAGCCGTTGAGTGATGAATGGCTTAAGGATAATATAGGTTTTATTCATAGGGACGTTTCTTTTACTGATTTAGTTAGAGGTGTTGAAAAAGCACACGGCATTGGGGAATAGATATGAAAAACACTGTAATTTATGATATGAAAAACATTGTAATTTATGTAGAACAAATTCCAGAATATTTTAACTCTGACTTAAGTATTACTATTACTTGTAAAAAACAAGAATTATATGAAGCTTACGCAATTATAGATTATTTATCTAGCATAATTAATATCACGTTTAAAAGGATAGACAATGATTGGAGGCGATGAATGACACAACAAACACATGGCGGCAAAGGCAGCAAACAACGCCCAACAGATCAACAGAAGTATCGGGACAATTGGGATGCTATTTTTGGTAAAAAGAAAGAGGAAAAGAAATGAAACTATACGAGTTAGGTAATGACAAACGATTTAAACTAATTGAGGACAGCTCAGGCACAGTGTTCTTATTAGATCATATAGACGGGGCATACTCCGTATGCTTCATAGGCAATGCGATTGTACACATATCGGCTAATGCTGAAATAGAAGAGGTGGAGTGATGAGATTAGATGACGTTAAGTGGGTTGCTTTAGTATGTACAGTATGGGGATTAGTGTTGGCGGCGGCAATGATTTGGATACCTAAAGATTTATGGGAATTACTATGAAAAAGTACACAGTAAACGTATGGCAGCAAAGGAGTGCTTATGAAGGCTTATTACAATGAGTTCGATCCACAAGTAGCGTCACAATTTATCAAAGCATTTATGGAGATTTAATATGAAAAAGTATACAGCGATAATTAATTTTAAAATTGAAATCGAAGCAGAAGATCAGGACGCGGCAGAATATATAGCGTCAACAGCCCTACCTAAAACGTATTACTTCAGATGCGATACGGGCAATGGTAAATATTTAAGAGGGTTAGCCCCTGTGGTCTTTGCAAACGAAGCGGAGAAAGAAGGCAAACCAGAAGGATACTGGAGGAATAGATGAATGAAAATCCTACAGGATAAAATGAAATACCCGCGAGTAATAACGTGGATAATTCATCACCGATACAACCAGTATTGTAATTGCAAGCTCAGAACACGAAAGCAATTCCAAAACCACTATCAGGCAAAACTAGGTTGGAGGAATAGATAAGCGAGTGAGGGTGTGGTAAAATAAACAACTGTTATCAAAGATAAGAGGTTTTAAATGTTGTCAGAAGATGAATGCTACGAACTATGGTACTCAAAAAATGACTTAGTGGAAACTATACGCCTGATCTATGAGACAGGTTTTAACGCGGGGCAAAAAAAGGTTAAAAAGAATGGCAAACAAAACGTCAAACAAAAATCGCAAGAAACCGAAGAGCAACCCTTTTAAAGCAAGTGAACAGTATGGCAGATGATATAGACAAAGCTAATGCTCAAGCGCAGTTAATACTTGAAGTTCAAATAAAGCTAAACAAAAAGGACATTGATCCCTTTCAAAATGAGTCAGGTCAATGTTGGGAGTGCGATACCCCTGTTGCAGATAATCGCAGATGGTGCTCAATAGAATGTAGAGACGCGAGTGAGTTATGAAACAAAAAAGAGAAATAGACGGATACTTTGACACTCATGCAGTTATTGTGTGGGTAATGATAATTATAGCAACTATTTACGGGTACGCTAAATGGGGTCTTTGCTTCTAAAGGTTTGCTATGAATTGGGCAGACTTTGTTTTTCCACCCATAAATCTTTGGAATTACCCTAAACAAAATGAGGATTATAAAATGAGCGATTTAGAAGATATAAATTTAAGTAGTCACCACGAAACAATTGTTAAGCCTGTATGGAAAATAAAAGAATCACCTGCAACACCCGATCTGATTAACAGCCCAGCGCATTATAAAAAAGGCGGTTTTGAAGTATGGGATATAATAGAGGCCTTTGGGTTAAACTATACTATAGGTAATGTGGCTAAGTATATCCTTCGCGCGGGACACAAGGGTAATAAATTGGATGACTTAAAGAAGGCTAGAGCCTATTTAAACAGGGAGATAGAAAAAATAGAGGGTAAGAAATGAAAGAGCTATTTAAGAAATGGTTTTGCCCCCCTCATAAGTGTATTATTTTTAGAAACTACTATGGGATAAATAAAAAAGTGTGCGTTGATTGTGGGAAAGAACACCCCATAGGCGAAGCGCATTTTATAAAGCATCAGAGGTAACCATCATGGTACAGTATAGATGAAAGTGTTAGCCCTGCTCTTAGTGTTATTGCCTACACTGAGTTCAGCAGGAGAAAAAGAATGCTTAGCAGCTATAATGGTCAGCGAAGCATCAGGAGAAAGTTTAGAAGGATTGGTAGCAGTAGCTCAGGCAAGTATAAATAGGGCGAAGGCTACTAGGCGTGCGGTGTGTAATATAAAAGGTGTTACACGTAAGAGTCCACCTGCGGATTTAGCAGAGTATTATATGGCGCTAGCCGAGTCTATTTTAAAAGGAGGCAAGTCTATTGTCGGTGCTGCGGATAGCTGGGAAAGAAGTAGAATACCAAAATACGCGGGTAAGATTACCCGTAGAATAGAACACCACACCTTTTATGTATCTAAAAGATTAAACTAGGAGAAAAGAATGAAAGTAGTGTTAGAAGAATATACGAACCCTTTTAATCTAGGGAAATACGCTGGCATTTGTTATGGGAGAGAAGGCAATGACGAGAAACGATTGGCTCACATTATTGGGGTTGGGCACTTATCTGTGTTGCGGTTTGGTAGTGCTGTATTTCGCATTGAAGGAATTAGCAGAGTATGCCTAGCCCAGCTTACAAGAAGTAAGCACTTAGATTATTTAGTACGAAGCTCTAGGTATTGTGATGAGAGTGAGGCCGAGTATATTTTGCCTGTTGCATTTGAAACCATACACCCAGAGAACCTTGAAGTTATTAATCGTCACATACAAGAGGGCGTGCAGCTCTATAAAGAACTGCGGGATGGGGGGTTTGCTAAGCAAGACGCTAGATATATCTTGCCACAAGCGCAGGGAACAGAACTCTATGTAGTGGGTAACTATCAAGCATGGGTAGACTTTATTAAACTTAGAACATCTAAATCCGCTCAGCTTGAGGTACGAGAAGTAGCCCTTAAAATCAAACTGCATTTACAACACGCTGCGCCTATTATATTTGGTGAACCCGATGCCTTGGATTGAATTAAACGATGATCGTAGAATACCCACAGATGAAATAGTGTATGAGCTATCCATTTGCTGGGAGGAATATTCACAAAATAAAAACGATCCTGAAACTAATGAAGCGATAGCCTTTATAGTTCAAATAGCTGCGGCTAGGATGTACATAATCAATAAAAGAAACCACTTCTTAATAGTGGGGTTGATAGTCACTAATGTGTTATGGGCGTTAAATAAAATAGGAGTACTCTAATGACCCCTGAAGGTGTTGTTAAAAAACGAGTTAAAGAAATCCTTGTTGATATAGGGGCTTGGTACTGTATGCCTGTAGGTTCAGGTTATGGTAAATCAGCAGTGCCTGATTTTATCATTTGTCATCAAGGATTTTTTATCGCCATTGAAACAAAAGCGGGCAACAAGCAAGCCACGGCTATACAGGCTAGAGAAATAGAACGAATAAAAGCTGCAGAAGGTATAGCGTGGGTTATTAATGAAACCAATATAGCGGAGTTAAAAGAATGGATATTATCGGTGTCGACCTTGAGACCTATTACGACAAAAAGTACAGTCTCTCAAAAATAAGTACTCAAGAGTACATAGATCACCCACTCTTCGAGGTTATCGGAGTAGCAGTAAAAGTAAATGAAGCCCCTGCTGAATGGTTCAGCGGGACAATGGAGGAGACTAATAAATGGTTAACCCAGTTTGATTGGGAAAGTTCCTGGGTTTATGCCCACAACACTCTATTTGATGCCACTATTTTAACGTGGAAGTTTGGCATAAAGCCTAAATTATGGATAGACACTTTGTCTATGGCTAGGGCAGTGCATGGCACAGAAGTAGGGGGGTCACTTGCTAAACTAGCGGAGCATTATGAGTTAGGGCAGAAAGGTACTGAAGTAGTCAGTGCTATGGGAGTTAGGCGAGTAGACTTTAGTGAAGAAGAACTAGCTAAGTACGGCCAGTACTGCATAAACGATGTAGAGTTGACTCGCGGGCTATTCAACCACTTGGCTCCACACTTTAATAGGATTGAGATAAAGCTCATTGATATGACTATACGTATGCACACAGAGCCTAGTTTTATCTTAGACCTGCCTACGCTAGAGGATCACTTACACCATACCAAAAGGCGCAAAGAAGACCTACTGGCAGCTAGCGGTATGGCTAAAGAAGATTTAATGTCTAATCCTAAATTCGCTGATGTATTAAGATCGCATGGGGTAGTACCGCCTATGAAGATAAGCCCGACAACGGGTAAGGAAACATACGCCTTCGCTAAGACTGACGAGGATATGAAAGCATTATTAGACTATCCAGACTTTGACGTTCAAGCTATTGTTGCGGCTAGACTAGGCACTAAATCTACTATAGAAGAGACCCGCACCCAAACTTTTATAGAGATTGCTCATGCAAATAGATACCTGCCTATACCGCTTAAATATTATGGCGCAGATGTATCGGGTAGGTGGAGTGGGGTATCGTTTAATATGCAGAACATCCCTAGAACATCACCTATTAAATCGGCTATACAAGCCCCAGAAGGACACGTTATAGTGGGTGCTGACTTAAGCAATATAGAGCTAAGAGTGAGTTTATATTTTTCAGGACAGTTCGATAAGCTTAAGATTATTGCTGAAGGTAAAGACCTATATAAAGACTTTGCTGCATCTGCGTTTAAAGTACCCTATGATGAAGTAACAAAAGACCAACGCTTTGTGGGGAAAACCTGCATTGCCGAGGGCACATTAGTGCTAACTAATCATGGTGAAAAGGCTATAGAAAAAGTAACTCTTGAAGATAGGGTATGGGACGGGGTAGAATGGGTGTCTCATAAAGGGGTAATTTATCAAGGGGAAAAAAATGTCATCACTTACAATGGGCTCACCGCTACCGAAGACCACGGTGTATTCACAGAGCAAGGGCCGATTCCTTTCGGGGTCGCAGCATCCAGAATGGAAACCCTTATTAGAACAGGAGCTAGTGGGCGGGCAATACGGGTTAGTGCAGATTATTTCAGACAAAATAACCCGCCAAGGAAAGAGCATCTATGTGTACGTAAAGTGTACTCAATGTGGAATGGAGAAATGGATAAACAAGTCTTCTCTTACTCGGGGGAGGACAAAAGGGTGTCAATCATGCTCCCAAACAAAATCAAAACACTCAGAAACTTTAGGTCGAAGGTACGATGCCATTATAGCCCGATGCCAAAACCCCAAAAACAGGAACTACCCGAATTATGGAGGGCGGGGGATACACTGCGAGTTTGCCTCCCGAATGGAGTTTATTCTATGGGTAGAAAAACATTTACCCCACAAAGACTACAAGGGGGTAGAAATAGACAGAGTGGACAACAACAAAGGATATACAAAAACAAATTTGCGTTTAGCAAATCGGCAGCAGCAAATACAAAACAGACGAAATACTGTGTTTGTGGATTGGAAAGGTGCGTTAATTCTAGCCGCGCTATGGAACGAAAACCCCTACACTCAAATGTCCACGGTTCGAAAGTATGTGCGTTTAGGGTTGACAGGGGAAGACATAATACAACAAGCATGGGAGTCAGTGCACAACAAGCGCAAAAATTGGAAAGTGCTAAAAGCAAGGCTAGAGTCTATGACATATTAGACGCAGGGCCTAGAAAACGATTCACCGCTGGAAATGTGCTAGTCCTAAATTGTGTTCTTGGGCTTGGCTTTGGCACAGGGGCAGCTAAGTTAAGAGAGTCTATTAGAGCTATGTCGGGCACAGATATAGGTGCGGCAGAGGCAACACGCATTGTAG
>Ga0114980_10003898_pt1 | contig 10109 bp, 8 predicted proteins | sample S_140806_EF_Meta_FD_87018 | JGI IMG/M metagenome (GOLD analysis project Ga0114980, IMG submission 87018) | Freshwater microbial communities from Lake Simoncouche, Canada to study carbon cycling - S_140806_EF_MetaG | ecosystem: Environmental > Aquatic > Freshwater > Lake | place: Lake... | reverse complement strand
CGGCTGGCTGGAAGGTGTCACGGTACCAGCGGAGTGCGCCGCCGCCGGAGAGCATGCAGCCCATCAGGCCCCATTCACCGGGAACTGCGGAGCAGAAGGTTCCGATGCGTAATTCGGGATCGATTGCGGGGTTGGCTGCGTGTGCCCAGACAACGGCAGATGTGCCAAGGGAGAGCATCACCTGTCCGGGTCCGACGACGCCGGCGCCGACGGCGCCTGCGGGTTGATCGCCTGCGCCGCCGACGACGGGGATGCCTTCGCGGAGGCCGGTCGTGGCAGCAGCTGCGGCAGTGATGTGGCCAGCGATTTCAGGAGATTCGATCAGTGGTGGGAAGAGCGCGAGGTCGATGTCCAGCGCCGCGGCGAGTGGCTTGGACCATGTGCGGTTTCGGACATCGAGGATGCCAGTGCCGGATGCATCGGAGATTTCGCTGTGCTTGTTGCCGGTGAGAAGAAACCGGATGTAGTCCTTCGGTAATAGAACTGTCGTCAGGCGTGCGAAGTTTTCCGGTTCGTGTTTGCGGAGCCAGAGGACTTTTGGGAGGGTGAATGATGCGACGATGTTCTGCCCCAAGAGGTCAAAAAGGCCTTTGGGTCCACCGGCGGCGACGGTGATTTCCGCGCATTCGTCGGCCGTACGGGCATCACACCAGAGAAGTGCAGGCCGGATGACATTATCGGTTGCATCGAGAAAGACCGAGCCGTGCATCTGTCCAGTGAGGCCAACGGCATCGATGCTTTTTGGGGAGATCCCAGCGTTGGCGCAGACACCTTTGATGCTCTCGATGGCGGCGGGCCACCATTGTTGGTCGGGGGATTGCTCGGCCCATTGTGGCTTGGGTGTACTGAGGCTGTATTCCTGTGTGTTTGTGGCGAGAACGGTGCCAGTTTCGGATAGCAGGATAGCTTTGGTGCCGCTGGTTCCGATATCGATTCCGAGATAAGTGGCCATATTGGACTCCTATGACACCGCCAATACGTGGTGTGGTGCCTGATGATGATTATTATGCGCCAGCGGCGACCAAAGTGCGTAGATCGAGGCCGTGAATCGGCGATGACATCAAGGTGTTGTTTTTGGTTTTCGAGTTGCTTGTTGGTAGAAGAGGATTTGTTGTGCCCAGCCTGCGTGGTTACCAAAGCGATCGTGAAAGGCATCCACTGCGAGCTGGTAGGTTTTGGGTGTCAATGAGAGATCTGCAAGGCGCGGGACGAAGTGGTTGCGTGCGATTTTCCAGATGTGTGTATCGACGGGAACGGCGTGGTGGTGTCCAAAGGCAAAGAGTGCAATACAGTCGGCAATTTTGCGTCCACAACCATCGATTTCGGTGAGGGTGCTGATGAGCTCGGAATAGCTCAGAGCTGCCAGTGCATCGGGGGTGATGTCATTGGTGTGGAAAAAGCGTGCGGCAGCGATGATCCGCGGCGCACGGAAGCCAAAGCTATAGGAGCGGAGCTGGGCATCGGTGATGGTGAGGAGCTGCTCGATCGTTGGAAAGGCGTAGAGGTCTCCGGTGATGTGTGTTCCGTGATGTTTTGAGAGCGTGTTTAGCATCTGCGAGATACGGCTGATGGGTGCAGCGGATGCGCAGAGAAAGGCAAAGATGCATTCGTGTGGGTCTTGTTTGGTGATACGGATGCCGGGTTGATTTCGCCAAGCATCAGCGAACAGGGGCACGGAGCACCACGTCTCAGCGAGTTTTTCTAGGTCAACGGTATCGAGGCTGAAAAAGTTACGTAGGTAGGTTTCGGGTTTTGTATGGGTTGTCATTGCATCGACGAAATGTGGAAGCTGTTCAAGCTGGACGACGTTTTGCCCTTGGACTCCGACGATGGTGGAAGTATCCAATAAGCGAAAGCGGAACAGCTGCCCAGAGAAAATGGTCGCGTGTGCATCAAGGGAGGAATGTGAAACGGGAATGTTGTGTCGGTGAAGTGTCATTTGGTGCTTGCAAGTTCAAACATTTTCCGCCTGCGTAATTTAATACACTATTCAAGTGTTCCCTGAAAACCTGCTGTGATACTGTCGGTGTGGATGGTGTGTCAGGGGACTTAGCGTTGGTGTTTGTACTATAATACGCGGGCCAGTAGGTGCCAGATTTTGCACTAGCGTGAAAATCAACTTATACCTATAATGTAGTTGTATTTTTGGAGTTAACTTCGGTTGTGTACTGATGTGTTTGTGTTCAGTGAATGAGTTGGCCGGGGAATTATCATGCGGACAATGAGAAATATTGTAGGAATCGGGAGTATTGTAGTTCTTAGCGCTGTCGCCACAACGGCACATGCGCAGAACCTCCTGACTAACGGAAGCTTTGAAATCTTCCGTGGTAACAACTCGACTACACAAGCATCCATTACTGGCGCGACGGGTACCGGCACCGGAACAGGTATTGCTGGTGGTACGGGTGGTGGTTCGAGTGTCAATCGTGTAACCGTTGGCGCTGCCAATCTTACGAACACAACTGACCTTACTGGATGGAAGATTACATCCGGTATCCGTAACAACGCAGGTGTGATTACCGGCGGTGCATCGGGTGGTATTGAAGTTGTCGGTTCATCTTGGTCTTACACTGGTTACTCCGGTGCTGCTACAAACAACGGCTTCCAATCGGTCAGCCTTTCCGGTCTTGGTGCGGGTATGATCTCTCAGACAGTTTCTGTTGTGGCTGGACAGCGCTATGCGCTTGACTATTGGTATGCAGCTGAGGCATCCAACTTCTACAACACTGCTGGTACACCTGTCAATCGCGACGTTATTTACGACATTGTTATTGATGGCGTTGTGACAAACGGCGTGCGTATCGATGGCGACAATATTGCCGTTGCAAGCCAGTCCTACACGAATAATGTCGGCGCAACCGTTGCTCGAACGCAAAACAACATGGGCTGGAAGTTCAATCACTATGAGTGGAAGTCTACTAAGACTGGGACAATCGATATTGGCTTCGCAATGCAGACTGGTTTCCCTCAGGGTGTTGCACTTGATAACGTCAACATGCACGTGATGCTTCCTGAACCAGGAACGTTTGCATTAGCCGGTCTAGGATTGTTGCCTCTTGGCTATATGATCGGTCGTCGTCGCAAGAACGATGCTGAATAAGCTAGTTGCCTAGAATTCGAAAGCCACTCACTTGAGTGGCTTTTTTGTTTATGACTTGGCGATCGTTTTTTCGTAGGATTCGCATTGCAATAGCGTAGAGCGACTTCCAGATCTACACGACTCGGTCTAACAATGGACACAGCGTGGTTGAAGTGCTTCTGGGGTTGTAACGCTGCATCACTCTCTCTTGAGTAAAGGGCAGGCACTCCCGACAAAGGAATCGTACGGAGCCAAACATATACGCGCAAGCCGAGACTCGGAAGGCTGGTTCGCACGCGACTGCTGGATCTTTCGCACATTAACGGTGTGGAGCATGTTGTGGCATCCCAGCCGTCACACCATTGCCTAGCTCTTAACAGTCAGCTGCACCGGATAGTTGCTCCCCGACAAAGGAATCGTACGCACGCGAACTTTTCGCACCTCATGCGGAGCTAAACGGATACGGGCAAGCCGGGATTCAGTTGGTTGGTTCGTACGCGCCTGCTGGACTTTGCGGCCATCAACCGTGAAAACAAACCCGGTCAGACCAGCAGTCGGCTCGAAAACAAAGTCCACATTGGCACTGGTTGCTTGCGGATTTTCCACTTCAACCTCGATGTCATACACAACGCCATAATTTCCGAGAAGCGGTGGCGTTCCTTCGATGCCAGCAATCGGCTTGTTACCAATCTTGACAAACGCGTACCCTTTTCCAACCACATGGCGTGCCTTTATCTGCTTGTTTGGGTTTGGATAAACATAAGCTACTGGCTTCATCACATTGGCTAGAATCGCATCCGTCACCGGCACCGATACAAGTGCCGCTGAAATACCGGCATCCTGGCGCGACTTTGAAGCGGTTATCCTAAGGATTGGCTCAGGGCCAGCCACAGTACGCAGCTCCATGATTCCACTCACTGTATGTGTAGGTTTGACCTGTGGCATCAGAAGCGGCAAGCGGGACTTGGGAGGCACGGTTACGACCAAGCCATTGCGGTTGAACAGATTGCCCCAATGCTGACTTACTGCCTGAAAGCCTACATAGACAGGATCAACCATCGGGCCCGGCTCACCGCCAATCCAAATAACTTGGCTTGGATCATCAGAGTCGTTTATTAGCTCGACAACACCCACAAATGATGCCTTGAGGTCGTTCTGGTGATGAAAGACAACACGATTACCACCGGTCCGCAATCGGGCGTGATATAGCTGGCCATAGGAAATGACATTTTCAGGATTGTTACTGAACAGAAGTGACTCGCTGGGCCCCGCGACGAGTGCCCGGTGGACAACTGGGACATCGATGCCAACCCGAACAGGAATCATGTCCTTACCGCGGGCCTCGACCATCACTTCTGATCGCAGATTCTTACCGATACTTGGTGACTTGACGGGACGAACCGGGTTGATCAAACTGACCAATGCTCCGGGGGTTGGCTTCAGAGCGTTAAGGCCATTCTGGGACACCAGTATGCCGAGGCGATAGCCTGTAGGGCCAGACCCAGTCACCTCAACAGGTGCAGGATCAACAAGCCTTGCAGCATATGGGAGAACACTAACTGTCACCAAAACTTCTGCTCCGCCGCGACGCAGTGTGATGATATCTTTGCCAAGTTCGCTTGAGCGTACGATTACAGTGCCGCCCTGAACCACAGCAGTAACCGGACTTTGCTCACCTTTCGCACGACCGATTTCAAGTGGCCCCTTTGCCACTCCTCCGATTTTGAGAACCTTTGAAATACCAGGAGGAAGAACGAGCGTCTCCGCACCCACCGTAAGCCCAGGAAGTCTGAGGGCAGCGACCAACGCACTCTCCCATCGCCTCGCAAGGTCACTTGGCTTTGCGACACCCGATGCATTGGCATCCGATGTGCCCGCAATCGCAATCACCACACCACCCGCCAGAAGCCTGGCTTCAGACTCTGCCTGATAGTCTTCACGAACCCGCTTGCGGGATGTCTTCGGCACCTTGATCGTGACACGCTTTCGTTTACCATTCACCCGTCGGGTTACACGTTTACTGACCATTTCCGTGACGCGCCTAAGGACACGGCGGTACTTGGTTTCCGACTCGACCTGAATGGTCACTTCGGATGGCGACAAGCCATTCACAAGGAGAGGAGCGAGGCGCTCCGCGCCGAGCTTGACACGCCTCTCCGGCGAAAGTCCAGCCCGCGAAACCCTGCTACGCACAATCATTTGGTCGTTTACCAGCAGCTTGGAACCACTTGTTTCCACATAGGCTGTCCACTTACCCTGCGGTCCGAATGCCGTGGCGCTGGCACAGAGAAAAGTTGAAATGAACGAAGCTGCAATCAAGTGATGCATATCAGTGAGGTCCAATTCTATGAAACTTACGGTCCATTTCACGATGAGGAAGTGCTAGGAGAATCGGCCGGCCGTGTGGGCAGGTGAATGGGTTTTTCATGCCAGCAAGGTCCGCTAAAAGCTTAACCATTTCATCCATGTTGAGGGGATCACCCTTCTTCACCGCCAAGCGGCAGCTTGCCATGATTAATGCCGCTTCATTGGGCAAATCCAGCCGACGGCTTCCTTGAGTATGCGCAAGGTCATCCAGAATCGATGAAATCATCCCAAGATACGATTTCTCAATAACCGTCGCAGGAACCGACCGAACAACCACGGTGTCCGTGCCAAAGATATCGATATCAAACCCTGCCCGCAGGAGGACGTCCCGGTACTTTACTGCCGCTTCACGCTCAACCGGACTCACCGGAAGTGTCGCAGGAATGACCAGATTCTGAGCCACAATCCCCCAGGTGTCCTTTGCCGCTGCTGCGCCATTCATGAACTGCTCGTACAAAACGCGCTCATGGGCCACATGCTGGTCGATGAGGAGAATAGCATCATCGGTTTCGGCAACAATGTACGTGTTCCGGCTTTGCCCAATAACACGCAGGCGGCTGATCGCATAGCCATCAAAACCAATGTAAGCGTTCGGTTCGCTACTCTGTGCACTTGATTCGCCGCCCAGCGGAGTGCCTATAGAATTGTTGGAGCCTGCAGGATGCTCGAAAAGCCCATCCAGCGGGCGGCTGGGAAGCTCTGCGAAAACATCGGCGAAATTGCTCATCGTGGTGCGCGGCGGCGTGGATGGCCGCGAATAAATCACGGGTTGCGGCATGCTTGGCGTTACATTGACTTCAGGAATCAAGCCACCTGTTAGCAACGCATCCTCGACCGCACGGGCGATGACTGCAAAGATATCGCCATCACGGGTGAAGCGGACTTCGCTCTTAGCCGGATGCACATTGACATCGACGTAACGTGGATCAATCTCGATAAAGATCACGGTAAGCGGATGTCGATCGCCTTCAACCAGCTTACGGAATGCCCGGTCAAAGGCGACTTGGAGCACACGTGATCTGACAGCCCGGTTGTTGACAAAAAAGTATTGCCCAGCGCGCGTTGCCTTCGTCACACTTGGTTTAGACACCCAGCCACGCACTTTTAGCCCTGGTGTTTCACACGTCAACGGAACCATATCTTTCACAGCATCACGGCCGAGGACCGCCCCAAGCGATGCCGCGACATCCCCGGTACCAGCGAACTGCAGAACAGTCTGGCCATCGTGGGTCAAAGTAACTGCAACATCCGGGCGACTTAGCACGAGGCGCTGGAGAAAGTCCGAAATGTGATTGAGCTCAGTCTGGTTTGACTTTAGGAATTTGAGGCGCGCTGGCACGGTTGAAAAGAGGCTTGCAACACGGACCTCAGTGCCATCCGGGCACGCAGCAGGCCCAGTAAATGTGACATTTCCATGCTGAATCACGAGCTGGGTTCCAACCTCATCAGCGTGGCGCTTTGTCGTGAGGGAGAAGTCAGACACACTTGCAATGGATGGAAGCGCTTCGCCGCGAAACCCAAAGGTGGTGATTTCGAGGAGGTCATCCGCAGTAGTGATTTTGCTTGTCGCGTGGCGCTGTACGGAAAGGACGGCATCAACTGGGCTCATCCCACAGCCATTGTCCCGAACGACAATCAGGCCGCGTCCGCCAACCTCGATGTTGACATCGATTCGCGTAGCACCAGCATCCATGGCATTCTCGACGAGCTCTTTGACGACACTGCTCGGACGCTCCACGACTTCGCCTGCGGCAATCTGGTTACTGGTGTTGTCATCGAGCAGGCGAACCGTCGCATCGGCATCCCCAACGTAGCCTGGAACAGGCGGTCTCATATCAGGGGATGGTGAATTCATTCGGTAATTCTACCGGAGGTAGATGCACGATGAGGGGATGAATTTAGAGGCTAAATTTTAGGCGGAAACACTGCTCGGACGCTCCACGACTTCACCGGCAGCGATCTGGTTGCTAGTGTTGTCATCGAGCAGGCGAACCGTCGCATCGGCATCCCCAACGTAGCCTGGAACAGGCGGTCTCGTATCAGGGGACGGTGAATTCATTCGGTAATTCTACCGGAGGTCGATGCGCGATGAGGGAATGAATTTCGTGATGCTTGGCGACAACAGACTTAGCACGGAATCAGTCTCGACGGATGATTACAAACAGCCTCTGACACATATTCAACCCTAGATATGGGTTTACAATCACGGGGTTGAATTGTTGTTGTGACAGGACTCCTAGAGCAGCGGCAAAAGATGGGCACGGGCACGGGTAAGCCCGCGCTTCTCGCCATCCTCCGTATTGTTGTAGCGGAAGTCCTCGAGCTCGATGGCAATCGTCCCATCAAACCCATGACGATTCAGCTCAGCGCACACATGCGTCCAGTCCACATCCCCTTCACCAGGAATACAGTAACGCCAGTCGCCACCGCTCCAGCCGATCGCCTTGTCCACGGATGGACCAAGGTGGCCATAGAGGTACTGCCCCTCGGAATCACGCGCGGTATCTTTCCCATGCGCGTGGACTACAAGGTGGCCAAACTCACGCAGGTAGCGCTTATAATCAACACCAACACGCACCAAGTGGCTTGGATCGTAGTTCATGCCAAGCGTCCCGGATGTATCGGCCGCAAACATAATGCGCAGTGTTTCTGGCGTTACACCAATCGCACTGAGGTTTGGTCCCGGCCAGCCTTCCATTGCGAAGCGAACACCAACTTCTACGGCGACCGCACCGACCTCAGGAAATGCCTTGCAAAAATTCTCTACACTGACGCCACGAGCCTGCGTGTGGTCCGCCGGGTAAAAGACACAAAAAGCCTTTGTTCCTCCGACATTTGCAATCGCCCGCACGCGCGCCGACACCTCTGCGATGCCTTCTGCACGCACAGCATCATCCGGAGACAACAGCTTTTGCGTCGGACCAAGGTCAATCGTGCCTATCGCAAGTCCTGCTGCAAACAGAGCATCCACGTGTTCCTGCGATGGTTCCGGCAGGTCGATGCTGTCAAAGCCAGCATTTGCACACCATGTCGCAAATTCGTGAAGTGGGAGCCGGCTGCATGCCCCAGGAAGCCGTAAACCTATCGTCATCATGTCCGGGCGGTTCACCGCCGGGCGACCGCTTTCCTGCCGGGATGCTTACTTGTCGTTTACTTCTTCCAGCCAGGCCATTTGAATCGCTTCCAAGCGACCTTCATTTGCACGGCCATTGGATGCATCCAAAGGGCCACCATTGAAATCAGGAAGCTCCGAAACCATCCGTGCGAGGTCAGTAAAGCGCACCTTCAGCGGCTCGAGCTCAGGGTGCTCTTCCGTAAGTCCGATCGCGATATCTTCAATGTCATCCCATCCAAATGCTGGCATTTTGTTGCGTCTCCCAAGCAGTGATTGCGGCTTAATTCTACCTGATGTACGCATCACCATTAATGAACGTACCGACGATACGCGGTGCATCAAGGCTGTGTGAACGAAACACCTCCACACCTCTGCGAAACACCAATACCGCAGGCAGTCCCATCACCCTGCAGCGCATCGCGAGCTCAAGTTCTTCATCCACATTTGCCGTGTAAATCGTAATCCGAGGCAGCGCACCAAATGCTCCGGTCAGCTCCCCGGCGATCCGCTCACACGCCGCACACCCCGCCGACCAGAACTCAATAACATAGGTTTCGTTAGGGTCTGAAATGTCATCCGCAAACGATGCATCATTAATCGCTTCCGGGCCGCCCGGCGCGTGGCGGAGAAAGCCTTTAGCCACTGTGTCGCCCCAGCCACTCCCGGATTACTACTGCCGTTTCGTGCGGCTGGTCCATTTGGATGCAGTGCGATGCGCCTTCAATAACGCGCAGTTCGGAACCAGCAATTCGGTCCACGATCCGCTCCTTTAGCGCTGCGGTTGTGCGGAGCGGATCATTCTCGCCGTGCAGTACCACGGTTGGAACGTTGATATTTGCAACCATATTGGAGATGTCCGCCGGGCGGCCAGCGGTCAACCAGCATCCATATGCATCACGACTCGCAAGCTGCGCCCATTCGACGATAGGAGCCGTTTCCCTCGCCCAGCCACTGACAAGCGTATTTAACGCATCGACATCGGCAAATGCGGCCAGCTGTGATGCGAGAGCCTCAGGTGGAACGATAGTCGCATCCGGGTAGCTTGGCGCAAGGAGAATCAGGCTCCGTAGCCACGTTGGTTGCCATGCCGCGAGCTGCATGGCAATCTTTCCGCCCATGGACAGACCCAGTAGGTGAACTTCACCGGGGATGCCCGCTGCGATAGCAGTCACATAGTCCGCGTAGGCATCCAGTGAATGGTCGAAGGCATCATCCAGCGTGCCGCCAAACCCGGGGAGATCTGGTGCCACAACATTGATGTCAGTAAGATCATCCACGAGGCTTGAAAACGTCGCGGATGACATCGGCCAGCCGTGGATACAGATCAGAGTTTTCAGCATCCGATGTTAGCCATCCGATGGTTTGCGTTTGTCAGCCACGAACACCACATATGTTCCTGTGGCCTGGCCCTTTGGAACAACCGCGGATTTGAGTGATCCCTTGACCGGCACGACTTGAATCACTGTTGAGCGATGACCAAGCGGGCGTCGCCATTGCAGACGTGCGACGGTTCCAAGGCCACTCTCTGAGTGAAAACCGCCATTAATG
>Ga0114980_10003896_pt1 | contig 10114 bp, 6 predicted proteins | sample S_140806_EF_Meta_FD_87018 | JGI IMG/M metagenome (GOLD analysis project Ga0114980, IMG submission 87018) | Freshwater microbial communities from Lake Simoncouche, Canada to study carbon cycling - S_140806_EF_MetaG | ecosystem: Environmental > Aquatic > Freshwater > Lake | place: Lake... | reverse complement strand
AATCAAACAATATCCTTATTTGTATCTTCTTCCTTACAACAAAGGCAAAACGTATTACGAGGAGAAGAAGTTTTCAGATGCCGAAAAGTGTTTTCAGGAAGCCGTTCGCTTGAATGAATACCACGCGAATAGCCATTACTTTTTAGGAAAATGCGCACTCGATCAAGGTCGAACTATTCCAGCAATTTTATCTTTCGAATTCTATCTTATCGTAACCAGCAGCAACGAGCGTGCAGATAAAGTTGTAACTACTGTTGAAGATGTGTATAACAGCAACTACGATTATGACGTGGATTATAAAGTAGAATCTAAAGATGCTGGTGATCAATGTTTCGATCCATTGGCGGAATTAATTTCTTCTCAAGTTGCTTTGAAACCTTCTTACAAAAACAAAACGGGTGTCGATTTGAATTTCGTGAAAGAACGCCAAGCGATGTTTGAAAAGTTGGAGTATCAGCCAAACACGGGAAACTGGTACATGGAACATTATGTTCGCCTATTTGTTGAAATTCAAAATTCTGGTCAGTTCAACGCATTCAACTTATGGACGCTGAGCTCTCTTCAGAATCAACAAGTGTATAAAGGATTCAAGAAGAACAAAAAGAAAATTCGTGCCTTCGGTAAATGGGTAGTCGATTACGTGAATGACCACAGCATTCACCCTGCTTTAAGTATGGTGACAGAAGAGAAGGATCGCGACATTATTTTTTACGATAACAAAGTAGTTGCCGGTGTCGGTCATACAAATCCTGCCACGAAGGAGCCTTATGGAGAATGGATTTACTTCTATTCACGTTCCGGTTTTGTTCTTGGTAGAGGAAACTATTCGGTGCTTGGTAAACGAGAAGGAGTCTGGACGTATTACCACGAGAACGGGAAAGTCAGTGAGAAAACCGAGTACAAGAATGACCTCAAAGACGGTACAATGGAATTGTGGTACGACAACGGCGAGAAGCGTGCAGCGTATCAGTATGTCAAAGGGAAAATGCAAGGTAAGTATGTGGTGTATGGTTATCATGGTGGCCTAACGGAGCAGGGAAGTTTTGCAAATGATAAGTTGAATGGGCCTTGCAAAGTGTTTTACGAGAACGATGTAGTTCAATATGAATTTACATACCTCAATGATAAAATTAATGGAGTGTTCAAGCAATATGACTACAAAGGAACTCTTATTCTTGAAACGAATATTCTCGCCGGAAAGAAGAATGGACTGAGCAAGGAATTTTATTCAAATGGAAAACCAAAGTCAGAAGGAGCCTACAAAGGCAACGAACCATTTGGACAGTGGAAGGTGTATTGGGACAATGGAACTGTGATGCGGGAAGGCTTGTACAAAGACAAAGGCAAGCGTGAAGGCATGTGGAAAGAATATCATAGCAATGGTAAGCTGGAAACCGAAGCTTTGTACAAGGCAGGCGAATTGAATGGCTTGGTGAAGAATTACGCGCAAACAGGAGAACTTGTGAATGAAAAAAATTTCAAAGCAGGCAAGTTGTCAAAAGTAACCTACTACGATACTGATGGGAAAGTGCTTGGTAAATTTGAATTAGTAGGTAGATCAACTGTACGTGAGTATTACCCTTCTGGTATTTTGGCTGCAGAAGGTGACTATGAAAATGGAAAGCGCGTTGGACTATGGACACTCTACAGTTCAAACGGTGGTTGGAAGCGTGGCACAGTAACGTACAGAAATGGTGAGCGTGATGGCAAGTATAAGTCGTACTATGTGAGTGGGAAAATATCTTACGAAACAAATTATGATGATGGCGTTCAATCGGGCTACACCAAATCATGGCATCCGAATGGACAGATCATGTCTGAAGGTTGGATGAAGCATGATATGAAGCAAGGAGACTGGTTCGATTACAATGTGCGAGGAATATTGACATCTCATAATTATTACATCGACGATGAGATGTTCGGGTTTCAGGAATATTTTGATGAACGCGGTCGCAAAGAGGAAGAGGTAGAGATCAAGCGGGGTATTGATGTGAAACGTTCGATGTACGATACTACAGGAGCCGTTGCTTATTCGATGGCTACACCTGGTGGTTCAGGAAAATTTGATCCGAAATACAATAATGGTAATTATTGGCATGAAGGAAACTACAAGCGCGGACTGCGCGACGGAAAGTATGTTACATACAAATGGAACGGTAAAATATCTTGGGAGGGAACCTACCTCTTAGGTAATTTAGAAGGTGCGCGTAAAGAATACTTTGATTGGGACGATAAGCTCTACGCAGAGACGCAAATGGAATTTGGAATGCGCAATGGCTCTGCAATTGGATATTGGGAGAATGGAGTTAAGAGTTGGGAAGAGCATTTTTATATGGATGATCTTGATGGTGAGCAAAAGTATTACCACGATAATGGACAACTGCGCAAGATCGGAACATGGAACCGTGGTACGTTAAATGGTGAGCTGAAATACTTCTCGCCAGATGGTTTATTAGAATACGTATTGTATTACAACGATGGCGACTTGATTGGCTACTCTTACGAAGGAACAGATGGTGTAATTCTTCCAATGAAAAAATTGGATGAGGCTTCTGGTAAGGTAGAAGCGTACTACAAGAATGGTAAGAAGTCTACTACAGGAGAATTTCAAGGAGGAAGAAACCACGGACAATGGATCGAGTATTATTCAGATGGATCAGTGAAGGAAGATGAATCCTTCAACTATGGATTCCGTGATGGCTTGCAGAAAAGATTTTATCCCGATGGAAAACCGCAAGAAGTAGAGAACTACTATTTCGGAGAATTAGATGGCGAGTGTCGTTATTACTATCCAAATGGAAATGTCAAGCGAGTAGAAGTGTGGACGCTTGGGGAGCAATGGGGTAAATGGTATTTCTACAACGAACAGGGACAACTTTCTGTTTCACGTCGATTCAGTGCAGGAGTTCAGGTCGCAGAAGAAGTTGCAGTAGCTGCTGTTCAAGAAACGATCAAACCTAAAGTAAAAGCGAAGACCAAGTAACACAGTACAGCGTTGCTCTATTGGTTTTGCATTCTGATAACTGATATGACATTGGGTTTTGCTCAAAAGGTATAGAGAGAAAAATTAAGGAATGGGCTATTTCGGAAAATTTATCGGAGGCGGTTTGGGTTGGGCATTTGGAGGACCAATCGGAGCGGTTATTGGATTTGCCTTGGGCGCAATGGTTGATGGAATGAGTGGGACAGAGGTCGGACAACCTGGCCCTGGGCCACGCATGGGCTACAATGCGGCTTCTGCAGAGAACGATTTTACAGTGAGCTTGTTGGTTTTGACGTCATCCGTGATGAAGGCGGATGGGAAAGTACTCAAATCGGAATTGGATTATGTGAAGCGATTTCTGGTTGGAAATTTTGGTGAGCGTAAAGCACAGCAATTACTACCTGTCTTGAAGGAGCTACTCACTAAGGAAATTCCGCTCCAAGACGTTTGTGTGCAGATTAGACAGTACATGCCGGAACCGCAGAGGCTACAAATGATTCAATACTTGTTCGGAATCTCTGCTGCTGATGGCGATGTACATCCTGCAGAAGTTGTCATTATCCAGTCCATTGCAGACTATCTCGGTATTGAAAAAGCAGACTACGAATCGATCAAAGCAATGTTTTATCGCGATGTAGATGCAGATTATACGATTCTCGAGGTTGACCCGAATGTAAGCGATGATGAAGTTAAAAAAGCATATCGTCGAATGGCTGTAAAATTTCACCCGGACAAGGTTGCAGATCTTGGCGAGGATGCGCAGAAAGCGGCTAAGGAAAGGTTCCAGCGAATTCAGGATGCATGGGAAACGATTAAGTAACGAAGAGGAATCGTTTAGCCGTGGATTCTGCTAACTTCTATTCGTACAAAAAGAAAGACCGTCTCTTGTGAAGACGGTCTTTCTTTTTTCTTGATGTTCGATTAATTCTTAATGAATCGTGTAACTGTATTTACTCCATTTGCATCAGTCGTATTCACACTATACATACCTGCAGGGAGCTCATTAACACTAATAGTTGCACTGTTGCTTGCGTTTACTGCAACTGTCATTACTTCACGACCTGTAACATCTGTGATTACAATGGATTTCATTGCAATGGCGCTGTTCCAAGTGATTTTCAGTTGCTCTGTAGCTGGATTCGGGAACAACGAAATTGAAGAATTACCGTTGTTCTCAACTATGCCGGTACAAGCAGTTACATCAATTGACGTTGTCGCTGAATCAGTGCAGCCCGCAGCATTCGTGAATGTGTATGTAATTTGCTGCGTTCCCAATCCCGTTGCTCCTGCGTTAAAAGTTGAACCTGTTACTCCGTTTCCGCTCCATGTTCCGCCTGAAGGACCGCCTCCGGTCAAAGCAAATGGACCGTCATCGACACAAATTGAATTAACAGAAAGTGATACACTCACAACCGGAAGTGCATTCACAACAACTTCTGTTTGTGCTGTTGCGCTGCAGCCGAGTGAATCTGTCCCGGTAACTGTATAAGTAGTAGTGGTTGCAGGCGTTACAATTTCTGTTGCCGAATTGCCACCTGAAGACCAAACATAACTTGCGGCACCTGTAGCTGTTAATGTAGAAGAGTTGACTGCACAGATCGTGTCAATAGACTTCGCAGCTGATAATGCTGGAAGCGGATTCACTGTGAGTGTAGAATAACAGTTTTTTCATATTTCGCTGTGAGATTAAGGGGAGAACCTTAAGGGCTATTGGAGAAAATATGAAAATGCAAGCGGTAAACAAAGTTTACTGAAGCAGTTTAACCGACAAGAAGAAATGAACTCGGTTGATGTTTCGGAATGATTATTTTAAATACAAATCTATACCATCAACATGTTCAGAATCGAGTACTTCAACGAAGCCTTCGTCTGATGTTTCTAACCAGCTACTCAAATTAGCGGGCTTCACATAACGAACTTCGTGATCAAAACTTTCTGGTGTTTCAAGATCATTCAATAGTATGCCGAAGAATTTTTGTCCGTTTTTGAGGAATATTTGAGCGAGCTCTCCGCCCGACATTGGTAAGGTCATTTCCATCTAATTATATTTTAATCTCAAATGTAATCTGGTAACATTACGGATGTGTTAACGGCAGATCATGCTTGTTTGAACAAAAAGCGGGCTGCCCGAATTGAGCAGCCCGCTGTAATAAAATGAAATTGGTTTAATAGTGAAGTCGAAGTGCAACTACAAAATTTCGTCCAGGTGAACTGATTCCTGAAGCGAAATGGCGATAGTTCTGATCAAGAATGTTCTCACATGCAAACGATGCTCCAACATATTTATTGATCTGATATGTTGCACGGAAATTAAGTGTAGCCCATGCTGGTGTTCCGTATGCTGTGGCCTGTGCCGCGTTGTCTTCTCCACTTGGACTATAATCAGCAATGTGTTTCCATGCGTTGTAACGCGTGTAAGCTTCTGCCTCAAGTCCTTTCCAGTGATAAACAATTCCTGTTTGACCAAATACTGGTGGAATGTGATCCAATGGAATCAAAGTGTCATTCTTGCTGTCTTCATAACGACCATACGTTGCTGTTACCGTGCTTCTGAAAGAGAAGTGTGAATTGAAATCGGCATACAATCCTGTTGTGAATCCAGTGATAAACGCTTGGTCAACATTCTGTGGAGCTACAACTTGACTCATTGCACCATCATACAATACAGAATCTTGTCCATCCAAAGTGAATTCTTGTGTAACAATAGCGTTCAGCATTCTGCTGTAGAACCCTACAACACTCCAGCGTGCATTTGGTGTAAGCATTACATCCATTCCTAATTCTCCACCTACTACCATTTCTGGATTTAGATCAGGGTTCGGAACGATCAACGTTCCTGGTGCTGATTCGAATACTTTTGACATATCGTCAACGTTCGGTGCACGGAAACCTGTAGAAAACATTACGTGTGTAGAGAACGCAGAACATGGACGGTAAACCAATCCAATGTTTCCGCTTGGAGCAAAGCTATTCTGATCATTCTCTTTGAATGGGAATGGATAGAAGGTAGTATCGCTCCATTCGGAGTGGAGTTTCGTCATAGTGAAACGAATACCATCAGACAAGATCAATTTTTCTGAAATCTCCCAGCTGTGAGAAAGGTAAATGGCCGCTGTGGTCATTGTGCTTCCACCGTCAGCATATCTAGTGATTGCGTCGGTAACTGCTCCAGTTGTGATGTCAGTATTGGTAGCTGTAGATCCAACAATGTTGTGCGTTATTTCAAGTCCATAACGCAATTCGTGTTGACCCGCTGCTTTCACGAGATCCGCATTCAGGGAATACACCATTACGTCTTCCTCTTGCGTCGAGCGATTGTCATTGTTTCTGCGACGAGTGATACGATCCTGATCGATCTTCTGTGCAGCAACAATAAAGCTCGCACGATCGTAAAGTGAGCTGTCGCCAAGCAATGTGAGCGTGTATGAAGCAAGCAAACGATTCTGTGGGCCATAGTTCCATTCTGCGTAACGAAGGTTGCCTCCGGAACGTTGTTGCAAGCGATCATAACGAGGCACTCCATCCGGTGAAGTGGAATACTGGAAATTGATGAGGTGAGTCATTTTCTCACCGGTCTTTAGTAGAAATTTCTGAGTGATGTCCATTTGACGATATCCGGAAAATTTCTGAACCAATGGATCGCTGTTTGTGACTACACTGTCTTTTCCATCAATGCGCTCAACGTATTGTCTGCACCAGTCGTAATTTCCATATGCAGGATTTGCATTTGCACCCATACGGAGATCTCCAAATGAACTGTATGTGAAACTTGTCAATGATGCGAATTTTTTCAAACCGAAATTCATATCAACATGCATCGTGCTTTCATTGTTAGCAGTAGACATGCGGTACATTGCATTTGTGTTTACGTTCATTTTGTCAGTTGTCGACAACATTGGCTTCTTTGAGTAGAAGTGCATTGTTCCACCCAGTGCATCACTTCCATACATCGTGGAGGATGGTCCGAAAATAATTTCTGTGCGCTCCAGCATGTTCTGATCGACAGTGATACAGTCGGCAAGGTGACCTGCGCGATAGATAGCGTTATTCATGCGAACACCATCTACTACCATCAGCACACGACTTGCTTCAAAACCGCGCAATACGGGACTGCTACCTCCAAGTTGACTGCGCTGTACAAATACCTGCCCTGTGTTGAGCAATGCATCGCCTGTGGTTTGTGGATTAGCAAACGTTACGTCTTTGCTATTGATGACTTCCATTGTGTAGGGAATATCCGCTTTGTTTTCTTCTGTTCTGTTAGCAGAGAATACAACTTCATTCATGAGAATTTCACGTTGTGCAAGACGTACTGTGAATTTCCAGTCTTTCACTTGCTGCATCGTAAATCCTTGTGTTCCGTATTGCGGATGACGCACATACAGACTGTCTTCAGTTGCAATTTGCGCAATGTCTGCTTCTCCATTTTCGTTGGTAACCGTACCCCATTGGCGTGTGGTTGGAGTAGGTACGTGTGCAAAAACAGAAGCATTTACTACGGGTTCCATCGTAATATTATCGATGACCGTTAACGTTTGAGCGTGCGCAAGTACAGTAGTACTCAATGCGACAACGCATACCAGTATTTTTTTCATTTTGATTGGTTAGGATAAATCAATAAATAGAACACGCCGACACATCACAAATGCATCAGGTGAATTAATATCAAGTGGTCTATATAGATATTATCCAACCCATGGTGGTGGGTCTGCAACCGGTCTGTAAATCGTGCCGATTGGCGGTAAGTACGCAGGGATGTTGCGTAAGTTGAGTGATGATGGAACTAGTAACGATGTATTGTTTTCAAAGTATTCTTTAGCGACCTTGAGATTCTTCTTGCTTCGGTCGTCGCGTTGGTGATCACCATGTTTGTTAGCGCGTTCTGCCTGTTTGCGAAGGATATCTTCTTTTGCATCATGCTTGCAATGAAACACCCAAGTGTTACCTTCTTTTGAGGAACCTTCCAGATCATACATTTCTCCATGGTAGCGGAATTCCCAGTCTTTCACCCAAACAAACTCATCATTCACTTGTTCTACCAAAAGAGCATCAACGTGAAGGGTGAGAATTTTCTCTTTCGCATCATGTCGCGCATGTTGTTCTGATTGATGCAGTGCCAATCGTGCAGTAAGGAACAGTCCAAACACGCACGTGTTAAAGACGAACAGCACGAGCAGAAAACCGGAAGTTACAGGAAGTATTCTTGACTGCATCAACACAAATATACGACAGCTTTCTGAAAAAAAAGTGTCAATTTGGAGGGAATATAACGTTATTACTGACAGGTCGGCATACTGTGATGGCTGGCACTACCTTTGAGCGTTGACGGCATGGCGCGTTTCTCACGACATATCATTCTCCTTAAGGAGTTATTCCCATTTACGTTCGTCGTGGTGTTATGGCTTGTTCATCTTGCACAAGCATTTCTACAAACCTCTTGGGCCGATTATTCGCTTTATCCAAGATCGGTACACGGATTAATGGGCATTCTCACCGCACCATTATTGCATTCAGATTTTTCCCATTTGCTTGGCAATACTGTTCCGCTTGTGCTTATTGGAATGCTGTTGTTCTCGAACTATAGAGAAATAGCCGGTAAGGTATTCTGGCTGGTTTATTCTACCAATGGAATTCTTTTGTGGCTCTTCGCACGTGAAGCATTCCACTTGGGTGCAAGTGGTGTGGTTTACGGATTGGCATTTTTTCTTTTCTTCAGCGGATTTATCCGTAAAATCCCGCGACTCACCATGCTTTCGTTTCTTTTGATTTTCATTTACGGAAGTATGGTTTGGGGTGTTTTCCCATTTGATCCGCAAGTATCATGGGAAGCACATCTTTATGGTGCACTTTCGGGAATAATTTTCGCCATTGTGTTGCGCAAACAAGGTCCCCAACCGCAGCAATATTGGCAGCACGAAGAAGAATCGGAGCACCATTTTCACATCAATACGAATGCGCATGTCGAGCCATTAACGGATGAGGAGATGGCATTGCTTACCGAGGAACAGCAAGATCAAATACTGAAATCGCAAGAACATCCAGGAGAGAATCATGAGCCAATAATAAGGGTGTTATATGATTATAAAGAGAAGAGTCCGGATTAAGTACTGATTCAACACTGATTGCGAACACTACAAAACAAAAGCGGCTGACTCTTTCGAATCAGCCGCTTTTGTTATTGTCAAAGAAGATTACTTCTTCATGAACGAGTAAGTTGCTTTGTTTGAATCAGTCTTTACAACCAAGCTGTAGTTACCAGCAGGAAGTTCGCTTACATTCAATTCAGCATTAGAACCATTGGTGACAACTTGTGAAAGCACAAGACGACCAGTGTTGTCAAATACTTCAAGTGTGTTCACTTTTGCTTTGTTTGCATCCCAACGAACAACCAGAACTTCAGTTGCAGGGTTAGGCATCATTGTCACCGCGAATGGGTTATTGATGTTGTTAACAGTTGTGCAAAGGCTCACGTCAATTGTATCTGTTGCACTTGAAGAACATCCGTTCACGTCTGTGTAGTTGTAAGTGATTGCGAATGTACCTGGACCGGCAACTGAAGGATAGAATGCTGTACCTGTCACAGCGGTTCCACTGAATGATCCACCAACTGGTGAACCGGAAAGTGAAAGTGTGTCATCAGCCAAACAAACGTTCGCTTGAGTAGAGAAAGTTACGGTTGGAAGTGGGTTCACATTTACAGTAACGTTTCCTGTGTTCGTGCATCCGAGTGAATCAACACCTGTAATTGTGTAAGTAGTAGTTGCTGTTGGGTTTACAACAATAGCACTTCCTGTCAAACTTCCAGGCATCCACATGTATGTACTTGCGCCGCTTACAGAAAGTGTATCAGAAGCACCATCGCAAATAGCAGATGATGTTGCAGATGCTACAATTGTTGGACTGGCGTTAACAGTAACCATGATAGAATCAGTTGGTCCGTTGAGTGTGCAAGTTGTATTTACGCCCATAACATATACCCAATATGTGCCTGCAACTGTTCCGGTAACGTTGATTGCCGAAGTGCTTTGTCCGCTATTGAGCGTAAGGCCACTAGGAACAGTCCATGTGTAAATATTCGAATTCACATCTGTAGAAGAAGTTAAAGTTGTAGCATCACCTTGACAAAGAGTT
>Ga0114980_10003895_pt1 | contig 10115 bp, 4 predicted proteins | sample S_140806_EF_Meta_FD_87018 | JGI IMG/M metagenome (GOLD analysis project Ga0114980, IMG submission 87018) | Freshwater microbial communities from Lake Simoncouche, Canada to study carbon cycling - S_140806_EF_MetaG | ecosystem: Environmental > Aquatic > Freshwater > Lake | place: Lake... | reverse complement strand
TCGGCGTTGTGGTTATCGCCTTCGCCGGGGTGCTCCAGCATGTACTGGAGATGGGAGATCAGCGCGCCATCACCGCCGGCCGGAATCGTGGGCTGGTGCATGTGGAGCGCGCAGGCAAAGCCCGAGCGCAGCTGCTCCGGCTTCAAGTGGGTGCGCGGCGGAACCGTCGGCCGCTGCTGCACCAGCTCCAGGATCGCGGCTTCGCGGCCGGCGATTGGCGGCAGGGGGTGGGGGGGCATCGGCGGATCTCCTGGGGGGCCTGCGCCGGCGATGCCTGCCTGGCGTGTCAGCTCCGGTCTAATCCGTCCTGGAGCGGCGCGCCTGGCTCCTTGGGTCCCGACGTCAGTAGGCGGCGACGTGGTGACGTCAGAGCCCCTCGGGCGTCTGGGCGTCGGCGAGCTCCTGCTCAAGGCGCTTGAGGCTGGTGGCAGAGCTCCGCATCAGCTCCGGAATCCAGGCGCGGGCGCTGGCCTTCGCTGCGAAAGGCGGGCAGGACGGTCGGCGGCGAGGCCCATGGCCGCGGTGGTGCTCACCTCGAATTGCAGCTCTCCGTACGCAGGCCGATCGGCCTCCCCCGCCGCAGTGTTGAGCGATTCCGGCTTCGCTCTTCTGAGCGACCTTAATCAGAGTTGAGAGTCCGCGTGCCGATTCGTGTGCCGAAACTTCATGTGCCGAACCATTGAGATCATTGCTGACCAGCGTGCTGATCAGCAACGACGTTGGCGCATGGCTTCCCAGGATCGGCAGCAACGCTTCACTCCCATTGCGCCAAGGCCTGAAGGGCTCATTCCAGGTGGTCGTGCGTCCGTTCAAGCCCTCAGCGATCAAGTGGTAGCCATCCACCAGGCCGAATAGCTCTGCACGGCAAAGATGCTGCTGGGGCGGAGAAAGTGTGCCAGGCCGCAGTTAATGATCCTAACCAAAATCCGCCACTGGAACGTCATACTCATCTGAATAGCGGCATCGAACGCCGCTGACGCCCGACCCGAATCACCCGAATCAACTGAACAGGAGTCTCGCAGGGTGACCAGACATGGGACTTTCAGGAACGACGAATGGAGCTGTGTCGATGCGATGGCAGCAGGTGAATTGTCAAGGTTAGGGATTGCGGAGGCTGCATATCGATTGCGTTGCGGTGAACTCACGGCCGGGGACTACGCCAGCGCACTGCTGGAGCGACAACACTTAGGGCGTCGAAGGATGCGAATGCGTTCATCTGGATCGAACCAGACCGTGCGCTTGAAGCGGCCCGCGAGGCGGATGCGCGAAGAGAGCGGAGGGAGAGCCTGGCACTACTGCATGGCGTGCCTCTTGCATTCAAGGACAACATCGACATCCAGGGAACCTGCATACAACGGCCTGCAAACCGGCTCTGTCGATATGGCCATCGGTGAGTGCGCCGCTTGCCCAGAGACACTATTTGCCCACCACGGTGTGGCGGCAATCATCGTATCCACCACGCCGCGCCCAGCTGGTCTGATCGGCACCGACGACGATCAAATTCTGATCAACGGAGAATTGCTGTCCACATTCAGCACCTTCATCCGCAACACATCACCGGCCGCTGGTGCATGTGGATGGCGCAGGCAAAGCTCGAGCGCAGCTGCTCCGGCCTCAAGTTGGTGCGCCACACGGAATCATCGGCTGCTGATGTGCACCAGCTCCAGGATCGCGGCCTCGCATCCGGCGATCGGCGGCAGGCGGTGGTGGGCATCGGCGGATCTCCTCGGATGGCCGCCGCGCCTCCAGTACTGGATTTTCACCAGCTCAATCTGCAGTTCCTTGAGCTCGCTTTCGTAGAAATTACGATCCAGTTTGATCCTGGCCCCCTCTGGATGGACTGCGAAATCATCGAGGATCGGAGAGGGGCGGTTGCCGGCCTGCTTGGCTTGGGCCCACGGCTAGCAGCTGTTGCCTGCAGGACGAGGACTTCTGGTGGGGCGAGCCCGCCTGAGAGCTGGTCCAACCAGTAGCAATTCAATCCTCCTGGGGTTAACGAGTTGTGAAGTTGCCTGTATTCACTCGGAGCGCACCCGGCCGATCCTCCATCATGGATGGCTAGTACCTATGACAAAAACACATGGCTACCGTGTGTGCATTCAGTAATGCCTTCAACTGTGAACTCTTTTAGCCTTCGATTGAGCCTGCGTCAACCTGCATTTTTTAGTACCCATCATGATCCCTTGCTTGCCCAGTGAGGACCCTCGCCTTGCGTCAAGGAGGGCAGCCATTGCCCGGGACCGGTCCCGCTACATCTTTCAGCACCTTTATCGCTGCGAAGCGCTACCTTCGGGCATTGCCCTAGCCGATCACTTGCCGAGTGCCGATGGCTTTGACCTCCGTTTCTTGGCCTCCGTTGGCCCGCTAGATCTGCGGGTGGCCGTTAATTCCCTGGCGGTGCAGTTGCTGGAGACTGGCGAAGCCCTCACGTCCGAGAGCCATTCCCGCACTCTGCTGGGCTTGCTGGGTATTGAGCGCACACTTCCCTCTGGTGCTCCCTTTCCAAAGACCACAAGCGCCCTGCTTGGCATCACCTCTTCCTTCCCTCCTGATCTGGGGTCCTACGAGAGGCTTTTCCCCTTGCTGCCCCTCCCTCAGGTGGCGACGGTGCTCGACTCCTCGCCGTTTTTTCAGGACCGTCTTTTTGGCTGGGAGCGATTGGCTGGAGCCAATCCCGTACTTCTTCGCAATGTGACCAACATCCCGCCCCGCGAGCATGGCTACGACTGCTGCATCTTCGATACTGTTTTCCACTGGGTTAAGTCCAGATCCGGTGAGCTGGGTACCTGCGGATCGCCAGGAGATCTGCCGCCTCCTTTTCTGGTGACCGATGCCGACGTTGCCCGCACCCTACCGGGAGAGACCTTGGAATCCTTAATGGGCAAGGGGCGCTTGTTTTTCTGCGAGTACAGCGATACCATCGGCTTAAAAACCAGTACGTACAACAGCGGTCTACTGGGGATCCCCAGGCATAAATTCCTCTATTCCCCCTACGCCCTCTTCGCCTGGATCCCTTCGTCCGATCAAGAGCCTGGTCATCTCCAGCCTCTAGCGATTCAGTGCGATGTATCAGATCCCAACCAGCATGTCTTCACACCCCAGGATGGCATTGCTTGGAAGATGGCAAAGACCGTGGTGCAGCAGGCTGACTCCACGGTTCAAGAGCTCGTCTCCCATCTGGCGAAAACCCATTTCATCATGGAAGCGACGCTGCTGAGCTGCCGTCGTGAGATGGCACCCTGGCATCCGATACGGGTGTTGCTTGAGGCTCATGGCACCAACACACTGGCGATTAATGACTACGCCGTCCATCACCTTATCGCTCCCGGTGGACAAGTGGATCAGCTGTTCGCGGCGACATTAGAAGGAAACCTGGAATTGGCGGCTCGCGGCCTGGCCGGGTTCGATTTTGATTTGCTCTCCCCTGAGGCACAGATAGAGGCGCGCGGCATGGGCTGCTGCCAATCCTTGCTTGAGGAATACCCCTGGCGTGACGATGCCCTGCTGCTTTGGCCGATCGTTCAGCGGTTTATCAAGCGTTATCTGCGCCTCTACTATTCCTGTGATCAGGATGTCTCGTGCGATCCCGAATTGCAAGCTTTCGTTCGGATACTGGCTGATCCCGATGGTGGTGCCCTGAAGGGAGTGCCCGTGATCGATACCGAGGCAGCCCTGCATGGAGCGATCGCACGTTTGATCTGGACGGCAACCTTGCAGCATGCCTGTCTCAACAATGCCCAATACGACCACTTGGGTTTTGCACCGGCTGCTCCTGGGGCCCTTTACAGCCAGGCCCCCCAGCCGAATGTGCCCTTGGCTCAGACCGACTGGATGTCCCTACTGCCACCCTTGAGCGCCGCCATCGGTCAAGCCTCCCTGCTGTATCAGTTGGCCAACACTCGCCTCGATCGTCTGGGTGAGTTTCCCGAGGGCACCTTCGTCGATCCCCGGGTGGAGGAATCCTTGACCCTCTATCGCCAGGATCTTGCCTACGCCGACGCCCTTATTCAGGGGCGCGACCAGACCCGCTTCCTCCCATATCCCTATTTACGACCGTCTCAAGCGGGTAACAGCATTTTTGTCTGATTGCAGTTCTGGTGTATCCCTACTTGTTTGCATCTTCCCTCTCATTCGTTCATCGCCATGGCCATACCCACCCTCCCGCAGAATGATCCACAGCCCGATCTGCGATCAGCTGGTCTTGCTGCCGACCGTGCTCTGGTGGATTTCAATCGCACCCAGCACGGCATCGTGCGACCTTCCGCAGTGCCAGAGGCTGATCAGTTTTCCTTCCGATGGGACTTTGAGGCCGAATCTCTGGCGATTGGCGCGGAACTGGAGGGCGAGTTCGGGGCTTGGCAAGTGGCGGCTGATGACACCCGAACCCCTGGAGAACGATGGCGCTCACTGGCGGAGGGGTTGCTGCACGACCTGGAGCGTCCTTTCACAAATCAAGGGAGGCCGATTCCGTTCATCCCCTTACCTTGGCAGGCCAGAGAGCCCCTGACCATTGCCGAGCATGCGCTTCTGTTTGGAGAGCTGCCTCGCACCGAGAGCGTGAGCCGGTGGGACGATGACGCATTTTTTGCTCGGCAACGCATTGCAAGTGATTGCAATGGTCTGCTCACCCTTGTCACCGAAAGGGACTGGCCGTTACTGAAGCAACGCATCCCATTGAGTGAAGACCTCTACGCCAAGGTGGTGCCGGGAGACTCATTGTCCAGCGCTGTCGATGAGCACCGTCTATTGGTCTGTGATCTGAGCATCCTGGATGGAATTGACCCGGGATACTATGGGGAATGGCGGCGATGGCTGCCAGCGCCAATCGCACTCTTCGCGCTCGAACGAGATCGCTGCACCCTTCGTCCGGTGGCCATCCAATGCGCACAGACCCCTGGTGTCGACAACCCGATTCTCACTCCGCTGGATGATGTCGCCTGGCGCATGGCCCGAGCCTGTTATAACGGCGCTGAAAGCACTTACCACGGAGTGGTGGAACATGGTGCGCATTGCCACTTGATGATGGGAGCGATCGCCGTAGCCACACATCGCTGCTTGGCTAAGAACCATCCAGTGCGGGTGCTGCTGACTCCCCACTTGGAGATGACTATCGCGATCGCCCGCGCCACCGGCGACCTCTATGTCCCCGGCGGCCGCACCCCCACCTTGCAAAGCATCAGCGTAGACGGGATCGCCAAGCTCACGGAACGTTGCTGGCAGCAGTTTAACTGGTACGAGTGCAGCCTGGACCGCCACTTTGGCCATAGGGGCCTGGCATCAGGAGAGGTGATGAAAGAGATGCCCGTCCGCGATGATTTGGCGTTGTACGTGCCTGTTATCCGTGACTTTGTCAAAACCTACGTCCATCTTTATTATCCAGGCGATGCCGATGTGTATGGCGATGCCGAGTTGCAGCAATGGGTGCGTACTGTTCAGGATCGAAAAGGTGCCAATATCCCAAGTTTTGGAACTATGAGGTCGCGCGTCGATACGATCAGTGACCTCATCGACACGTTGGCTTCCGTTATCTGGCGCACTGGTCCTTGGCATGCTGTGGTCAATTACCCCGTCTACGACACGACAGCTTTCGCGCCAGCCTATCCGTCTGCCCTATTTGCCCCGCCTCCCCGTTTAAACCATGGACGAGAAGAAGATCTGCTTAGTTTGCTGCCGCCAGAGACGGTCGTGCGTGGTTTGTTCGTTGATTTGGTGCAAGTGGCCAATCTTCGCATTAATCGGTTGGGGCATTACGGCGCCGAGTGCTTTGAAGACGCCCGGGTTCATGGTCTGCTAGACCGCTTCCAACTGGATCTTGATGGGGTGGCACGTCGCATCGCAGAGCGCAACCGATTCCGAGTCATTCCGTATCCATTCCTAGATCCGCCTCTCGTCCCCGCAAGCATCCACATCTGAAGGCTGCTTTGGCTATGATGATTTTTAATCATTAACCTTCCCGAATCGCCAAAGGGGATGCTGAGGAGATGATCAGGGATGCCTACGAAGATCTTCATCCCGTCTCGGAAGGCGAGAATAGCATTGTTTATCGTGCACGTCGGCGAGTCGATGGCCGTTCGGTGCTCCTCAAGCTGCTGCGAGGCGAATCCTCTCCTGGATCGAACGTCAGGCACCTGCGGCGGGAGTTGGAACTGGGGTCTCTCGTTGCCCATGAGGCTCTGCTTTCCCCTAACACCCTGATTGAGGGTAGCGAACCTGCTCTTGTTTTTCCCGATCGTGGAGGCTGCTCCACCCTCTCGATGGTTGCCGATGGTCCCTTGGACCTGGAGATAGTTCTTCAAATTGGCATATCTGTGGCAGGGGGCCTGGCTGCGCTTCATGGCCACGGCGTTCTGCATGGCAACGTTACACCGATCAATATTCTCTATGCCCATTCTTTGGCTAAGTGCTGGCTGATTGATTTCACCTTCGCCCATCGGCGCTGCCATCCTTTCGGTCAGCACGTGCTGCGCTCCCTCGCCGATCTCGCCTATGGCTCCCCGGAACAATCCGGTCGCACCAATCGATCCATCGACGAACGAAGCGACCTCTATGCCCTGGGAGCCACTCTCTTTCACCTGGCGGTAGGCCGCCCCCCCTTTGTGGGCCCTGATCCCCTTCGACTGATCCATGCCCACCTGGCCCGTCCGGCCCCCTCCCCCAGGAGCCTGAACGGTGATTTGCCGGAAGACTTCGCCGCCGTGTTGCTCCATTGCTTGCAGAAGGATCCTGATGATCGCTATCAGAGCGCCGAAGGGCTTCGTCTAGATCTTTTGGCTTGTGAGCGACGACGAAAGGCTGGAGATGTCACTTTCTTTTCACCCGCACGGGAGGATCGAAGCGGTCGGCCTCGGATGACGGAGGCTTTGGTTGGTAGGGAGAGTGAGATGGCCTTTCTGCTGCGGGCCTTTCAAGATACGGCTATTGGGCGCTCACGATTTGTCTGTCTCAAGGGCTGGTCGGGTATCGGCAAATCACGCCTGGCTCAGGAGTTGTTGCCTGCTGTCACCACAGCGTCAGCTACTTGGATCAGCGGCAAGCATGAAATGCTTGGCCGTGGCCGTCCCTATTCCGGCTTGGCTCAGGCCCTCAGCCGCTGGGTACGGCAGATGGTCAACGATCCAGCCGAATCGTCGGGCCTCTTGCGTGAAAAGCTTCAGGCGGCTCTTGGTGACCAGGCTGGTTTGTTAGCGGCGCTTGTACCTGAATTGGAGCACCTGCTTGGATCCCTGCCGCGACCACCGGATCTACCCGCTGCCGAAACAGAATTGCGCATGCAGGTGTTGCTTCAGCGCCTCTTCAGTGCGCTTGCATCACCCCATGCACCTCTGGTGCTCTTCCTCGACGACCTGCAGTGGGCTGATTCGGCCACCCTGCAGATGCTGGCGCCCATTCTCACCGATTCCTCTTGCCGCCATGTTCTGGTGGTGGGGGCTTGGCGAGTCAATGAGGTTGGGCCTGATCATCCCCTCACCGGTCTGATCAGTGAGCTGCAGGGGCGCGGGGCGATCCTGGAGCATCTTCAGCTGGGTCCGTTGAACTCGGCGGCCACCCTTGAGGTCGTGGCCCGCTCCCTGCGGACAGAGCCCGAGCCTGTCCGAGATTTGGCTGGGGCCATCTATGCCGCCACAGGCGGCAGTCCGTTCTATGTGAGCCGCCTGCTGGCCGCCATCTGGGATGACGGGGAGCTGATGGTTACCTCGACAGGCCTCCAGTGGAATCGGCAGGCTTCCTCCTTGGCGGAGGCTCCTTTGGATGCCGTCGTGTTCCTCGGAGAGCGGTTGCGGCGTCTCGAGGCATCTGTGCAGCGTGTGCTGTCGATCGGCGCCTGGGTGGGGTCTCGCTTTCGTGCCCTGGATGTCGCCAGCGTTCTGGCCATGCCTGTGGCAACAGTGGTTTGCCTCCTCGATCAAGACGTTGTCGACGATGTGGTGCGAAGGGTTGATGATTTCTCCCCAGATCAGCTGGAAAGGAATGATGGATTGGACCTGGATCAGTTCCCCGTTTACAGCTTCCTTCACGATCGGGTGCAACAGGCTGCTGCCGAGCTCACCGATGATGAGGAGGTGGCCTTGATTCGTCTGTCGATTGCTCGCCATTTTGCTAACGGCAACCGGGTTGAGCGGTTTGAGGCCATTGATCACGCTCTTCATGCCGGCACCAGCCTGCAGGACCCGGAGGAGCGACTGCGTTTTGCTGGACTTGCGGCGTTGGCAGGAAGGCAGGCCGCTGAAGCCGCCGCCTTTGACGCGGCCCGTCGCATGTTTGAGGCCGGTATCGCATGGACCGGCGACACCATTTGGGAGAAGGACCCCTCCTTGGCGTTGGACCTTGCCATTGGCGCCGCCGAGGCCTCCTATCTCGCTGGTGACCGGGCCGGAATGGAGCGGCAACTAGCACGGGTTCTGCGCTTCAGCAGCAATCCATTGGCCCGCATCCGTGCGGATGAAATCGCGACCATGAGCCACGTGGCCGCCAACCAGATCAGCGCCTCGATCGATCGCGCTGCTGTTGCGGTGCGGCAGGCTGGCGGAACTCTCGATGGCGATCCTGGGATGCCCCAGCTCCTTTTGGGGCTGCTGCGTTCTCGCTGGGCTTTGCAGGGTGGTCGACGCTCCCATGAACGGTTGCTGCAGCTGCCGCTCTGCAGGGACCCCCTTGTGCAGGCCCGCATGCGGTTAGAGGCAAGCCTGTTCTCGCCAGCGTTTTATGGCAGGCCGCGGCTGTTCCCGATGCTGTCCTTCATCGTGTTGCGTGAGACCCTGCGCCATGGGGTCACGCCCGAATCTTGTGTCGCCCTGATGGTCTACGGGATCGTCAGGGCTAGCACCGGTGACCTCCATGAGGGGATTGGCTATGGACGCGTCGCGCTTGCGCTTCAAATGGGCTTGCCAGATCAAAGACTACGCTTTCGCACCGAGCACATCTGGAATGCTCACCTTCGCTTCTGGATAGAGCCATGGCATGCCTGCCGCGACGATTTGGCCCGAATCCATCGCGGCTGCTGGGAAAACGGCGACATGGAGTACGCAAGCTTCGCCGCCTTCATGTCCTGCACACTCGGTTTGCACACCGGTGAACCCCTGGAGCAGCTTCACCAGCGCAACGCACAGGCCATTGCGTCGATCAGCTCCCATGGGCAGCAGACCATGCTGCACACCACCCGGATGCACCATCAAATCATTGAAAATCTACTTGGTCGCAGTCAGGATCCCCTTCTTCTTCAAGGAGAAGCCTATGACGAGGTTTGCATGGAGGCCGTGCATCGTGATGCAAGTGACCGGGTCAATTTGCACTGTCTAGCAGTTAGCCGCGCAGTGCTCTTTCTCTTCTTCGGCGATTTGCTCAGGGCCGCAAAGGTGATGCGTGTCGCAGATGCCTGGGATAGCGATAGCCGTTCCAATCCGATCCATGTGTATGGTCGTTTTGTGGACTCCCTTGCCCACGCTGCCATTGGTGATTCGCGTCGTGCACACAAGCAACTCGCGGAACTCCGCAGGTGGTGCCAGATCGGGGATGTGAATCTTGAGCACCGCATCTGTCTTGTCGAGGCGGAATTGGCGGCGCGTCTCGGAAACGTCGACACCGCCATACGCGCTTGGGAACGCAGTATTGCGCTGAGCCAGATGAATGGCTTTCCCCATGAACGGGGACTGGCCTTTCACCGCGCGGCATGTTTCCATGAGCGTGCGGGGAATGGGGAGATGGCCCGCCTGTGCATGGCTGAAGCCTGTCAGTCCTACGCAGAATGGGGAGCCGTGAGCCTGGTCAAGGCCTTCAGCAACGAAGAATTCAGAGTTGAGAGCTCTCTCGATCTCGGCAAAGCCCTCGATCTGAATGCCTTGCTGGGGGCGGCCCGCCGCATCGCTGGAGAGGTGCAGGCTTCAGGGGTCACGGCCATGCTCCTCGAAGGTGTGGTGTTGCTGGCTGGGGCGACAAGCGCTGTTCTCTGGCGTAGGGATACTGATGAGCCAGGGTTTCGGGAAACCTTGCTAGCGGCCATCACTCCCGATGGCGTCGAAGTCAGCACTCTGAATGGGCAAGTGCCGCTGATGAGTCCACTTCTCAGCGAAGGCCTACGCCAAGCAGAACCGTTTGATGTACCCCTCCACGATGAGACC
>Ga0114980_10003894_pt1 | contig 10115 bp, 5 predicted proteins | sample S_140806_EF_Meta_FD_87018 | JGI IMG/M metagenome (GOLD analysis project Ga0114980, IMG submission 87018) | Freshwater microbial communities from Lake Simoncouche, Canada to study carbon cycling - S_140806_EF_MetaG | ecosystem: Environmental > Aquatic > Freshwater > Lake | place: Lake... | reverse complement strand
CAATAGGGTTTACATGCGTTCTTTAGCAACTCGGCAATCAAACCTTGCACTTTCAAAGCATGTTGCTGAAGCTATTAGTATTCTAAAAGTTGCGAATTACGACCTCATCATTCTTGAAACTTCAGGAATTGGTCAATCTGACACTGAAATTTTAGATCACTCGGATGTTTCCTTGTACGTAATGACTCCAGAATACGGTGCAGCAACGCAGTTAGAAAAAATTGACATGCTTGATTTTGCAGATGTTATAGCACTGAATAAATTTGATAAACGTGGAGCTCTTGATGCATTACGTGATGTTAGAAAACAATACCAACGAAACCATAATTTATGGGAAACTGCAGTTGATGAAATGCCTGTTCATGGAACAATTGCTTCACAATTCAACGATCCAGGAATGAATTCCTTGTACAAAGTAATTATGGATAAAGTTGTTGAGAAAACAGGAATGGATTTAAATTCAACCTTTGAAATCACACGAGAAATGTCTGAAAAGATTTTTGTGATTCCACCTGATAGAACGCGCTATTTATCTGAAATTTCTGAAAATAATCGCTCCTACGATAAATGGGTAAATGAGCAAGTGCTTGTAGCTGAAAAATTATATGGTTTAAATAGTGCTATTGCTACCATGCAAAATGCGAAGTTCGAGGATAAAGATAGATTAGTAAAAAGTTTACAAGAAACCTTTGAAATAGAAAAATTAAATTTTGATCCTAAAAATTGGGCGATAATTCAAACTTGGAAAGATAAAAAAAAGCTATTTAAGAATCCAAATTTTGAATTTAAAGTACGAGAAAAAATTATTAAAATTGAGACGCACACTGAATCACTTTCTCACTCACAAATTCCAAAAGTTTCTTCTCCAAAATACAGTAGCTGGGGCGATATTTTAAGATGGGTTTTACAAGAAAATTATCCAGGAGAATTCCCCTATACAGCAGGTTTATTTCCATTTAAAAGAGAAGGTGAAGATCCAACACGCATGTTTGCTGGTGAAGGCGGTCCAGAAAGGACAAACAAGCGTTTTCATTATGTAAGTCTTGGATTACCTGCAAAAAGACTTTCCACTGCCTTCGATTCAGTTACACTTTATGGAAATGACCCGGATTTAAGACCGGATATTTATGGTAAAATCGGCAATTCTGGTGTTTCAATTTGCTGCTTAGACGATGCAAAAAAATTGTACTCAGGATTTGACTTAAGTAATCCATCGACATCGGTTTCTATGACAATTAACGGTCCTGCACCAATGCTTCTTGGTTTTTTTATGAATGCTGCCATTGACCAAAACTGTGAGAAATATATTACTGAGAATGGTTTAGAAGCTGATATAGAAAAGAAAATTGAAGCTATTTACAAGAAAACTGGTACTGAGCGACCAAAATACCAAGGAGAACTTCCCGAGGGAAACAATGGTTTGGGATTAATGTTGCTGGGCGTTACTGGAGATCAAGTTTTAGATACTGAAATTTACAGTAAAATAAAGACTGAGACATTAAAAATGGTTCGAGGAACAGTTCAAGCTGATATTTTAAAAGAAGATCAAGCGCAAAACACCTGTATTTTCTCGACAGAATTTGCCCTTCGATTAATGGGAGATGTACAGCAGTATTTTATTGATAATGGAATTCGAAACTTCTATTCTGTTTCAATTTCAGGATATCACATTGCAGAAGCAGGTGCGAACCCAATCACTCAATTAGCTTTTACATTAGCAAATGGTTTTACCTATGTAGAATATTATTTGAGTCGAGGAATGAATATCAATGATTTTGGACCGAACTTATCTTTCTTCTTTTCAAATGGAATCGATCCGGAATATGCAGTTATTGGTCGCGTAGCAAGAAGAATTTGGGCAAAAGCACTAGCTAAGAAATATGGCGCTAATTCGCGAGCACAAATGTTAAAATACCACATTCAAACCTCAGGAAGATCATTACATGCCCAAGAAATTGACTTTAATGATATTCGTACAACCTTACAAGCGCTATATGCGATTTATGATAATTGTAACTCACTGCATACAAATGCATACGACGAAGCAATAACAACACCAACGGAAGAATCAGTTAGAAGAGCAATGGCAATACAATTAATCATAAATAGAGAACTTGGATTAACAAAAAATGAAAATCCCTTGCAAGGTTCATTTATAATTGATGATTTAACGGATTTAGTAGAAGAAGCTGTATTATTAGAATTTGATCGTATAACTGAACGTGGTGGTGTTTTAGGTGCAATGGAAACCATGTACCAGCGTTCTAAGATTCAAGAAGAATCATTGTATTACGAAACATTAAAGCACACTGGAGAATTTCCAATTATTGGTGTAAACACCTTTCTAAGTTCAAAAGGATCTCCTACAATTCTTCCAAAAGAAGTAATTCGTGCAACGGAAGAAGAAAAAGAATATCAAATTAAAATGCTAAAACAGCTTCAAGAAAAAAATAGCTTATCTGCAAAAAAAGGAATTGAAAGTATTCAAGATGCTGCTATAAATAATCGGAACATGTTTGAGGAATTAATGGAGACATGTAAATATTCTTCTCTTGGTCAAATCACACATGCCTTATTTTCTGTAGGAGGGCAATACCGACGCAATATGTGATTTTCGCAAGTCTATACTTTTTTAATTGCGAATAATAATTATTAAATATAAATTCTTGTTATTAATTTTGCATCATATTCTTTAAAAAAGTAGCTAAATGAATCCCGATTTAATAATTCTTTGTGTTGCTTTCTCTCTTTTTGGAATAGAGCTGATTTTCCTTAAAATCAAAAAAAGAGAAATAAGCTTAGACCAAACTGTTTTAAACTTAGGACTTGGAATGATCGAAAGATTAATAGGCATTCTAACTATTAATTTTGGCTTATATTTTTTCACTTTTTTAATTCCTTGGAGATTTATTGACCCTTTTGGGCCACCTTGGCTTGCTTTTGCTGTAGCTTTTATTGCTGTTGATTTAATGTGGTATGTATATCATCGTTTATCTCATCGTGTATCAATGATTTGGGCCGCCCACATGATACACCATCAAAGCAAAGAATATAATTTCTCTGTAAATTTTGCAATATCACCCTTGGGATTTGTTGCACGAATTTTTGTTTATGGAATACTTATATTTTTTGGAATTACCCCAGAGAATATTATTATTGCAAATGCTGTAAATGCTTTGTATCAATACCTTTTGCACAGCGAATTATGGCCTGAATTTAAGGGTTGGGAACAAATTTTCGTAACACCTAAATTTCATCAATTACATCATTCTTCTGTAAATGAGCATTTAGATGTTAATTATGGCGGAGTATTCACAATATGGGATCGAATATTCAGAAGCTATAGGATAGATGAAATTCCTGTAGTTTATGGCTTAACAAAAGAAATTGAACAGCAAGATCCATTTCATACTCAAGCATTATTCTTTCTAAAGCTAATTCATAATTTCAGGAAACTACCCTTTAGAAGAGCAGTGGCTTTATTATTTCTTGGACCTGAAGCACAAAGTTCAGAAATGCCACGAGTATACAAAGCCGCAATAAAGCACAATTTCCCAAGAATCATCTTTGGAATTCTTCTCTTTGTTGTAGGATATATATTTCTTTGTCAGGAGAATTTTCCAAATTGGGCAGCGTTTTCTATTGGTTTTACTGGTATTTTTATTATGAGTGGTCTTGTTATCAAATTCAGATATAATTATAAAGAGGAAGAATAATCTTCTCCTCCTAAAAATTAATTTTATTTGCTTATTACTATATTTGTATAGATCTTCTTAAGAAATGAATCTATAAAATTATAAATGAAATCTTTTTTTTTAATTGGGTGCCTATTCTTATCATCTCTAGGAGTCTCTCAAAAGAACACATACATTCTACCAAGTCCAGTTGTTTGCATCGAACAAACAGAGAAACTCTATTTTGAAAGTACAATTTCTGTTGATTTTTCTAAAATATCTCCAAATTTAAATGAACAATTAAAAATTCTTGGAAGCCTCTTTCACAAACTCACATTCAAAAACGACACGATTTCTCTTATTAAATTCATTAAATTAAAAAATGTAATCCAGGATTCGTATACCATTAACATTAATAAAGACATACGAATATCCTATTCGAGCGAACAATCGTGTTTCTATGCGCTGCAATCTCTGATGCAAATGATTGAAAAAGAAGGTGAAGACTACTTTGTTCACAAAACCTTTGTGAGTGATTTTCCAAAATACCAATGGAGAGGTTTGCATTTAGATGTTTCGCGTCATTTTTTTTCTATTGAAGAAGTCAAAAAATTTATTGATGTAATGGCAATCTATAAGTTCAACACCTTTCATTGGCATCTCACAGACGATCAAGGTTGGCGTGTAGAAATTAAAAAATATCCAAAACTGACAGAAGTTGGGGCTTGGAGGGATAGCACAGTTAAAAATCATTATACGAGCTCGCCTCGAAGCTATAAAAAGGAACGCTACGGAGGTTTTTACACGCAAGACCAAATTAAAGAAATCGTAAAATACGCTGGAGAAAAGTACATCACCGTGGTTCCTGAAATAGAAATGCCAGGGCATAGCCGCGCTGCACTTAGCGCCTATCCTGAATTCTCCTGTAATGGAAAGCAACAAGAAGTACCTGGACTCTGGGGTATTTTTGACGATATCCTTTGTGCGAAAGAAGAAAGCATTCTATTTATGCAAGCTATTTTAGACGAGATTGTTCCATTATTTCCCGGAGAATACATCCATATTGGTGGCGATGAAGCACCAAAAACACGATGGAAAGAATGTCAAAAATGTCAAAATATTATTCGAGAAAACAAGCTAAAAGATGAGCATGAACTTCAAAGTTATTTTATTCAACGAATGGATAGTTACCTAACTCAAAAAGGGAAGAAAATAATTGGATGGGACGAAATTTTAGAAGGTGGACTTTCTAAAAATGCTGCTGTAATGTCCTGGCGAGGATTTGATGGTGGATTAGAAGCAGCAAAACAAGAACATTATGTCGTTATGTCGCCCGGTTCACATTGTTATTTCGACCATTACCAAGGAAAAGGAAAAGATGAACCCTTAGCAATTGGTGGATTTACTCCCTTGGAAAAAGTGTATGCTTTTAGTCCTATACCAGAAGGAATGAAAACAGAACACGCAGCTTATGTTCTTGGAGCTCAAGCGAATCTTTGGACAGAATACATTCCGACCTTTGATAAATTAATGTACATGGCTTATCCTAGAGCAATTGCATTGGCACAAGTTCTATGGTGTTCAGAAAAACCAAGTTTTGAGGAATTCTCTAGTCTACTTCACAACAGACATTTCAGCTTACTCGAAAAACAAAATATTCCTTTTTCAAAAACTTCACTTCTTCCTATTTTAAACTTCAATCGTTCAGAAAAAGGACTAAAATTTTGGATTGAATCAAAAAAGTCATCAGAACAATTTAAAGTGCAATCATCAATAAATGCTAGGAAAGATGAATTTATTTTGAATTCCAAACAAGCAATCACCTTTGAAAGAACAAATACTAAGAATTTTGAAAATACCATTCTTGTAAGCTCTGAAACTACAGGTTTGAGTTCAAATTTTGTGATCCACAATTCTCCATCACTCGGCGTTCCTGTAAAACTAATTACACAAGCAAGTCCAAGCTACAATAGCGGCGATTTAACCCTTGTTGACGGTCAATTTGGATCAAGACCGTGGAAAGGTCACGAATGGCTTGGATTTGATACTTCTTATATTGAAATTGAGCTCGATCTTCTTAAGAAACAAAAAATTAAAAGCGTAGAACTTTCTTTTTTGAAAGATGAAAATTCATGGATTCACTTACCAGTAAAAATTGAGCTTGAAGCAGTTAATAAAAACAAAAAATATACAAGTAGCGAAACATCAATTAAAAAAGAAAAAGTGCTAATAACCTTTTCACATAAAACACTAAAAATTAAAATTAAAATCTACTCTTTGTCAAAAATCCCGAATGGAAAGCCAGGTGAAGGAACGCAACCATGGACTTTTATAGATGAAATTAGCATTCTGAAATAGAAAAATAATTTTATCTTCTTCCGTAAAAACTTTGTTTTTGTCGTGGAGGACGAGTATCAGGAGATTTTACTTTTATTTTTCCTGTAGCGGGAAATGGATGTTCATTCACAACAGGAACAGTTAAGCCAATCAATTTCTGGATATCTTTTAAATATGCGCGTTCCTCAGTATCACAAAAAGAAATTGCTTTTCCACTTGCTCCTGCCCTACCCGTTCTTCCAATTCTATGAACATAAGTTTCTGGAATATTTGGGAGATCATAGTTAAAAACACACTCTAAATCATCAATGTCAATTCCTCTGGCTGCAATATCTGTCGCCACAAGAACACGTAAAGTTCTTTCCTTAAAACTATTTAATGCATTTTGACGTGCGTTTTGTGATTTATTGCCATGTATTGCTGCAGCATTAATCTTTTCACGACTTAATATCTTAACAATTTTATCAGCACCGTGCTTAGTTCTAGAAAATACTAGTGCATTAGAAATTTTTTGTTCTGCCAATAAATGCAATAGCAATTCTTTTTTCTGGTCTGTGTCCACGTAATACAATTCTTGCTGAATTGTTTCTGCTGTTGAAGAGACAGGACTCACTTCCACATGACTTGGATTTGTCAGGATAGAATTTGCTAGACTCGTAATTTCTTTCGGCATTGTTGCTGAGAAAAAGAGCGTTTGTCTCTTTTCTGGAATAATCTTGATGATTTTCTTAACATCGTGAATAAAACCCATGTCTAGCATTCGATCTGCCTCATCTAAAACAAAAATTTCAAGCGACTTTAAATTAATAAAGCCCTGTTGCACAAGATCTAAAAGTCGACCTGGAGTTGCAATTAAGATATCTACACCATTTTTTAAGCGATTTACTTGAGATGCTTGATTTACACCACCAAAAACTACAGTGTGTTTTAAGGGTAGATTTGCTCCATAACTCTTAAAACTATCTTCAATTTGAATTGCTAATTCACGTGTTGGTGTTACTATCAAAGAGCGAATACTTCTATTGCCAGATGTCCGTGGAATTTGTGTTAATCGCTGTAAAATCGGAATTGCAAAAGCTGCTGTTTTCCCAGTTCCAGTCTGAGCGCAGCCCATAATATCTCTACCAGCTAATAAAATTGGAATTGCTTTTTCTTGAATTGGAGTTGGGTTGGTATAACCCTCTGAGGTAAGAGCGTTTAAAATCGGCTCTAAAAGATTTAGTTCTTTAAATGTCATAATCGTAAATAATTCTACGCTTGACAAATATTTTAATTGAAAGACCTAGAATTTGTGCAAAGATAGGCCAAAAAACAAGAAGAATATTTCTTTTTAATATTATTAAACTTTTTTAATTAGATATCTAATAGAAATCAGCACTGTAGGATATTGAAATCTTAATTTTACAGCAAATTACTGCTAGTAAATTGTATAATGAACTACATACTTTTGATATAACTATCAAACGCATCATTAAAAAGAATGCCATTCTCAGTTCTTTTCTTTGAAAGCTGCTTAAGTTCAACTAAGGCCCAAAGTATAAATTCCTTCAAGAAATTTATATCCTCTATAGCCAGTTTTGGTTGATACATGCGCAGTAGTTCATCAAGTGGTTTCAATGTTGACAATACTTTTTGATAATCCTTATTCGTGGCTTCATCTGAAAGTTCGATGTTATCAGCTTGAATAAACCAATCAACTACTGCATCATATACTGTAGTTTGATTCGGTTTTTTAAGTTTTTCAATTTTCGGAAAATACATTAAAAACAAGGTTTTGGTAGCTTCACTTATGAGGTGATTTGCTACAAAATCACTACCTTCTTGTTCGCCTTCATACACTAACTCAACCTTTCCTGTAATAGATGGAATCATTCCCATTAGATCACTGAATCGGACTGAGGTTTGAGTTTCAGCATTCAAGAGTGCGCGTCTTTCTGCGGTGCTAATTAAGTTCTCATAACCCGTAATACTCATTCGAGCACTTACACCACTTTTTGGATCAACGAATTCGCTAACACGCGCTTCAAAAGCAATTTGCTCAAGTAAATCTTTGGCAAGTTCCGGAACATAAACTTCAATTGCACGACTGTTAGATTTTTCTGTTTCTTGTTTCGTTATCCGTTTTGCAGTCGGTAAATCATATGCGTAATGCGTGAGTATTTGTGAGCCAATTCGATCCTTTAGGGGCGTGACAATACTTCCCCTGTTGGTATAATCCTCAGGATTGGCAGTAAATACAAACTGAACGTCTAAGGACATTCTTAATTTGAAGCCACGAATTTGTATGTCGCCTTCTTCCAAAATATTAAAGAGCGCAACTTGAATCCTAGCTTGTAAATCAGGTAATTCATTTATTACAAATAGACAACGATTTGCGCGCGGAATCATTCCAAAATGCAAAACCCTATCATCGGCGTAACTCAGTTTTAAATTTGCGGCTTTAATAGGATCAATATCGCCAATAAGGTCGGCAATTGTAACATCAGGAGTGGCCAGCTTTTCAAAAAATCGATCATCCCTATGCAGCCAGTCAATTGGAGTTGCGTCTCCTTTTTCACGAATAATATCTTTGGCATAACGACTGATTGGAGCAAAGGGGTCGTCATTGATTTCACTTCCAGCAACAATTGGAATGTATTCGTCTAATAACTGAATCATTAGCCTTGCAATTCTTGTTTTTCCTTGTCCTCTCAATCCCAATAAATTGATATTGTGCTTCGATAAGATGGCACGCTCTAATTGTGGTATGACAGTTTGTTCGTAACCGTGCATTCCCTCAAATGTTTTTTTACCTGCTTGAAGTGCTAAAATCAAGTTATCCCTTAATTCTGTTTTGATAGATTTGGAGGTATACTTTGCTTTTTTTAAGTCACCTATGGTTTTTAAAGTAGTATTCATAGTATCAGTTAATTCGTTTTTTTCGGTTGCTTTCATAATCGTGAAAAATCATTTCTCCTAGTCCTTTTAGTCCCGTAAAAAAAGCTTTTCCTTTATTTGATTTCGTAAACTCTTCAATAAAAGATTTAAGATAAGGATCTTGTGCGATCATAAATGTAGTAATTGGAATGTGCAACTTTCGCGCTTGAGCTGCCATTGTGTAGCACTTATCAACAATAAATTGATCCAAACCGTTGCTATTTTTATAGTATTGTCCGTCAGGCATTCGAACGCAGCTAGGCTTTCCATCTGTGATCATAAAGATTTGTTTATTGGTATTTCTTTTTCGCCTTAAAATATCCATTGCTAGCGCTAAACCAGCAACAGTATTGGTATGATACGGACCAACTTGAAGATAAGGTAAATCTTTAACTTTTATGGGCCAAGCGTCATCTCCAAATACAATTACATCCAAGGTGTCTTTGGGATAGCGCGTTGTAATGAGTTCTGCTAGTGCCATGGCCACCTTTTTAGCAGGCGTGATTCGGTCTTCTCCATATAAAATCATACTGTGACTGATATCGATCATCAGGACTGTACTCATTTGAGATTTGTGATGTGTATCTTCAATAATCAAGTCCTCTTCAGATAATTTAAACTCACCAATTCCATGATTGATTTGTGCATTTTTTAAGCTTTCAGTAATTGATATTTGTTCAATACTATCTCCGAATTGGAAATTCCTAAATTCCCCTGTTGCATCGTCTCCCTGCCCACTTTTCATTGATTTATGATTACCAGAACCACTTTTTTTAATATTTCCAAAGAGCTGTTGCATCGCATTTTTACGAAGTGCACGTTCTGTTTTTGCTGTAATTTTTAAAGAAGCTGGACCCTTTGCTTTAATTTCTTCCTTAAGATAGCCTTTCTTTTTTAAATCTTCCAAAAAATCATCCAGCGAATACTCATCATTTGTCAATTTATATTCTTCATCTAAAATTTTAAACCAATTCAACGCTTCATCCACATCACCTGATGTATGAGTAATCAATTCACTAAAAATGTCAAAAAGTCTCTCAAAATCAGATTGCTCAGGTGCTTTATAAGGAGTAAAAATAAAACCTGATTTGAAATTTTCATTCATATTTTACAAACAAAAAAAATGATAAATAGTTTTCAAAATCCTATAAAGATGCAAAATGATATGGAAAGAGAAATGTAAAAGAT
>Ga0114980_10003892_pt1 | contig 10116 bp, 7 predicted proteins | sample S_140806_EF_Meta_FD_87018 | JGI IMG/M metagenome (GOLD analysis project Ga0114980, IMG submission 87018) | Freshwater microbial communities from Lake Simoncouche, Canada to study carbon cycling - S_140806_EF_MetaG | ecosystem: Environmental > Aquatic > Freshwater > Lake | place: Lake... | reverse complement strand
ATCGACACCAACGGCTGGGTGGTGGCCGGTACCTCAACCGGTGGCACTGGCCACAAATTGATTGGGCGAGTCGGTGATGCCCCGTTGCTCGGTGGCGGCTTGTATGCCATGAATGAACTGGGTGGGTGCTCGACCACCGGTTGGGGTGAGTCAATTATGCGGATTTTGTTGGCCAAAACTGCCGTTGATTACCTCAGTGATGACTGTCATCCCCAAGACGCCGCCACCAAAGCCATCGAACGCCTCGCCGATCGGGGCAAAGGCATTGGTGGTTGTATTTTGCTTGATCGCCATGGCCGTATCGGGTGGGCATTTAATACCCCACGGATGGCGCATGCCTGGCGCACCGCCGATGGAAATGATGGCGACGGCGTTTGATTATCTCGCCAAGACCACACATTGCATATTGCCGTTTTTTCGCACTAGTATGCGCCAAATACACGGGCTGTGCTATACTATTAGTGTCTGTTGTGCCGTAGGGGATTGTCATGAATTCGTTTGATCTCGTAAGTCTCATCGTGGTCCTGATTGCACTCCTCCTTGGTTTTTTCCAAGCAGCAGTACGTATGATTATCATCACGATTATGGCCTACATTGGGCTCGTCATTGCAGGCCTATACTTTCAAACTATTGGTGATTGGTTGCATTTAGCAACCAACATCAGCTTACTCGAGAGCTATAGTGTGGCCTATATTATCGTATTCGTATTATGTATGCTGACACTCAGTAGCATGGGTGTTTATACCTTTCGTTTTTTTCGGGGCAATACTGAATCCCTGGTTAATCGGACACTCGGCTTTGCGTTCAGCGGGATTACGACGCTGTTATTAATCGGGGTATTTGCACATTTGCTGTTAATCTTGCCGATAGATGGCACATCAAGTGAAGTCCGTTCGTTTATTGGTGCAGATACGCTTCGGACTGTCGCTACGGCACGATTTGCGGCGCCATTGGGTAACGCGGTGGCACCACTTGTACTCCAGATGCTCGATCCTTTTGTTTTTAGTGATATCAATCAATTATTTTCTATACCAACACCATAATGAACATACCACAACATACGCTCGCAACCCTAGAATTCCCGACCATTCGTGCCATGCTGGCACGCCATGCTAGTTTTTCGGCATCACGTCAGCTTGCCGAAACCCTCGAGCCGAGCATTGATGCCCACATCATCGGCATCGGACTCACCCAAACCCGCGAAGCACGCCATATCCTCGACGAAATCCCCGATCTCACCATCGGGGCAGCCCGCGACGTGCGCGATGCCGTGCATTTGGCTCAACGTGGTGGGGTACTCGACGCTCTCATCCTACGCGAAATCGCCTATACCCTGAGTGCGATGCGCCGGCTACGCATCACCTTCAAAAAAATCGACACCAAACGCATCCCCGTCCTCGATGAATACATTCAACAATTACCCACCCTCGTACATATCGAAGAACGCATCGACCATTCCATCAATACCGACGGAGAATTGCTCGATAGTGCCAGCCCCAAACTTGCCTCGTTGCGCAACGAAATCCGCACCACCATGGCGCGCGTCCAAGAGCGCTTACAACATATTGTTTCGTCGGGGCAATACGCCGATGCCCTGCAAGAAGCCATCGTCACCGTACGCAATGGCCGCTATGTAGTGCCCGTCAAAGCAAGCCACAAACGCATGGTGCGCGGATTGGTGCATGACCAATCGGGCAAAGGTGTCACCCTGTACATCGAACCGTTGGTGGTAGTCGAGCTCAACAACAAACTGCGTGAACTGCAACTCGATGAAGCTGACGAAATTGCGCGCATCTTGGGGGAGTTGTCAGATATGGTAGGTGCCCAAGGCACGTTTATTCGCGCCGGAGTATCAGCCCTCGCAACTCTCGATTTTGCTTTTGCCAAAGCCCGCTTTGCTGGTCATCTACGGGCCAGCGAACCGGTCATGATTGATGTACTCAAAGGCCAAGATCCCGAAATTAAGCTCGTGAAAGCGCGCCATCCCTTGATTGATGCCAAAGTGGTCGTGCCAGTGGATGTGACCATGCCCCACCAAACCCGGATTTTGTTGATTACGGGGCCCAATACGGGTGGCAAAACCGTCTCACTCAAAACCACCGGTCTGTTGTCGCTCATGGCGCAATCTGGCTTATTTATTCCTGCAGCGGATGGTTCGATTTTGCCGATTTTTGGGCGGATTTTTGCGGATATCGGTGATGAGCAAAGCATCGAACAAAGCCTGTCGACGTTTTCGTCACACATGACTAATATCATCAAAATTTTGCATAGCCTCGATAACTTCGTTGATCCTGCACCCTCTCAAATCAGAGCGGTAGGCGTCGAGCAATGGCAACCGATTGCGCCGGTATTTGCTGATGATTTGCCCGTGCTGATTTTGTTTGACGAGCTCGGTGCCGGTACTGACCCCATCGAAGGATCGGCGCTGGCACGATCCATCATTGCCCATATTTTGACGCGTGGGGCGTTTGCAATTGCCACCACCCACTACGCCGAACTCAAGGCCTATGCGTATAGCACGCCAGGTGTACAAAATGCGTCGGTCGAGTTTAATACCGAAACGTTGTCACCGACCTATCGCTTGTTGATTGGCGTGCCAGGGCGTTCTAATGCCTTGGCAATTGCCACACGCTTGGGATTGGATGTGGCCATTATCGATGCGGCGCGCCAATCGTTGCCTGATCAAGAATTACACGTCGATACGCTACTGGCTGCCATCCAAAAAGAACGCCACGATACTGCGCAAGCCTTGCAACATGCCGAAAACTTGCGCCGTGAAGCCGATAATTTGCGCCAGCAAATGCAGGCCGAACGGCAGGCCATGGAAGTGCAACTCGAAAACGAGCGCCAAGCGGCCCAGCAACTCATCGAAGCCGAAGTCAAAGCAGTGCGTGCCGAGTTACGCCGGGTACGCGACGATGTCAATCAAGTGTCGGTATCCAAAAAATGGATGGAAGAAGCACAGCAACGGGCCCAAGACGCCCAAGTCAAAGCCAGCGAACACCTTGCCAAGCAACGTCGCCCCCAAGCCCCAGCACCACAAGTTGCCCACCCAGCCCCAGCTCCGCGACCACTCCAAGTAGGCGATGCGGTGTTTGTGCCATCGGTGAATTTGACGGGAGATGTGGTGTCGATTGATGAAGCCGATGATAGCGCCGAGGTGCAAGTGGGCGGATTCCGTTTGACGGTGGTGCTCAGCGAGCTCCGCCCTGGCCAACGCAAAGAAACCAAGCCCGTCATGGCACCACGCACCACCAATATTCCTGCAGTGCCCGACGTGGCACTCGAACTCGATGTGCGGGGATTGCGGGCGGTAGACGCCTGCGAACGCGTCGACCGCTACATCGATGATGCCTGCCGTGCCGGATTGCCGTATGTGCGGATTATCCATGGCAAAGGGCTCGGTGCATTACGCCAAGCACTCCGCGATCAACTCAAAGCCCAATCGCAAGTGAAATCATTTGAAGGTGGGGGCGCAAGTGGCGGCGAAGGGGTGACTGTTGTACACTTAAAGGAACGGTAGCGCGTCGGCTCCGCCCGCGTGCGTTTATTCCCATCGTTTCATTGGTTACAATTCATCACATCACCATACCGCACTCGTTTTGTTGGAGGTACTGCGTGTCTCAAACCATCATTAATGTACTATTGCTCGTTGCACTCATACTCCCCTTTGTGGGGGCACTCGTATTGCGGATTCTGAGCCGCATCGCAACCCCACAAGTCACCGTCGTCGTTGCCGCAATTACTGCGATTATTATTGTGAGTGCCGTACTTAGTTTGGCGAACATTAGTATTGGTAGCCTGCGGATCGCAAATCTCACCTTGCTCCTGCCGGTTGCACCAGCTGTTGATCGCCCCGTTGATATATCAAGTGATATCCTCGATGCCGAACTCAATAGTGATAACGGCACCCCAACAGTTGTCCCAGATGTAACCATTACACCGAGTCCCACGATTGTGCCAACGGTCATGCCTACCATCGGGATTAGTGATACCATTACGCTCACCGATACCACTACGCTCACTGATACCACTATGCTCACCGATACTACCAGCTTGACCGATACTACCACTTTGACTGATACCACTACATTGCCTGATACCACCACAATTGCCACCCCCGAACCGACGACAGCGGCACCAGTAGCCACTGCAGAACCGACAATAATCGCAAGAATCACCGAAGTGTCGATTCCAACGGTATCCGTCAAAACACGAAAATATTTCGTGGAGTCAGGTGATACATTACTCTCGATTGCAGCCAAGTTTAATGTCACCGTCCAACAAATCGAAGATGTCAATCCATATCTACAAAACCCTGATAATCTCATCGTCGGACAGGAGCTTGATATCCCATGAGCGAGCCACTCCAACTAACAATGACGACATCGATTCGTGACACACTCGCAGCTGCCCAACTCTATCAAACCACCACCATGAAGCATCGCATCTATCAAGCGGTCGCAGGGGTATTGTTTGTACTCGCCCTATGGCAGGGGTTTAGCACGAGCTTTGGTGGCAATCAACTCATGTTGATTGTGATTGCATTGTTATTGGCTATCGATCCTGTGCCACTCATCTTGATGGTGATGAGTAGTTTCAACAAACCAGATGCCACGACGACCCTGCAGATTGACGACAATGGCGTCACGCGTCTGCTTGGTGAACGTACGGTGTTGGTACCATGGGCGAAACTCAACCGGAGCATCGAAAATCAGCGCTATGTGTTGTTGGTGGCCGGATCGTGGAATTATATTGTGATTCCGCAACGATCATTTATCACGCCGCAACACAAATCAGCATTTGTCCAACTGATCAATACGCATCTCAAGGTTAGCAAGTAATGCATCGCTGGGTGCTCACAATCCTCATATTGATTACCATTAGCATGGTTGTTGCCGCCACACTGCAAGTGTGGCGGTTAACACAAGTGGCAGAAATCACGCCGACCACCCCAGCGACAGCCACCAGCAGTCCAAGTACACAGCCGCCACTCACGATGACGATCCAGCCTATTGCGACCCCTACCGCTGCCGTTACCCACACAGCCACGGTCACGGTATCGCCCACTGCAATCCCTACGCCGACCCCATTCCCAAGCCCCCAAGCCTACATCGCCTATCGCGTCCGGAGCGGTGATACACTTGCCGCAATCGCCCAAGCCAGCGGTAGTACTCCTGCGTATATTGCGGCGTTCAATCGTTTTAGTGGCGAGCCAGAGGCCTTGCGCCCACTCATCATCCCCCAGCTCGATGCCCAAACGAGCACCATTACCAGCCAAGCAATTCTCGTGCAACGGGGCGCCAACCGATCTGCAGTAGCCCTCACCTTTGATGCCGGCGCTGAGAGCACCCCCACCACAGCAATCCTCAATACATTAGCACTTCACCATGTGCACGTCACATTTTTTCTCACTGGTGAGTGGATTCAAAAAAACCCTGATTTGACGCGACGTATTATCGCTGATGGCCATGAAGTCGCCAACCATTCCCAGACCCATCCCGACTTTCGCCAACTCGATGATGCCGGCATTGCCAGCGAACTGCACCAGATGGCGCAAGTTTTTTTTGATACGACTGGTATTTGGCCAGCACCCTACTTTCGACCTCCATTTGGGGCCTACGACGAACGCGTCTTGCGCGCCGTGATCGCCAACGGTTATTTGCCTATTTTTTGGACGCTCGATAGCCTTGATTCGGTCGGCGAAACCAAAAGTGCCGACTTTATCGTTGATCGCCTCACCAATACCCTCGCCGCAAACCAACTCAACGGCGCTATTTTGTTGTGTCATATTGGTAATGCGTCCACTGCCGAGGCATTACCACGCATCCTCGACGAATTTGCCAAACAGGGCATCATTGTCACCACCCTCTCACAAGTGCTCTAACGACCAGGCCATGCTATTCGTTTAGCGTCATTCCATGCTGCGTGCCACGGCACCCGTAGCGTGGGATTTCCTCGGCTTGCCATATGCTGATTAGTCGCTCGCGTCCGACATATGTCCCCTACCAACAGGAGATTGCACTGCACCCGTCGTGCATACAACAGCCACCGCCACCAAAACAAGGATTCATATTTGCATATGGGCGACGATGGTTTGACGTGTATGTCAAACCATCGTCGCCCTTTTATCAATTAATTATGAAGAAATTATGTGTTTTTGTGTATTTATTGATTAATTATGAAGAAATTATAGGGTAATTGTCAGTTTTTTGTTTGTTTTTTACAAAAAAACGTTTTTATTGTTGATTTTTATTTTGGTAAATGATACGCTGATATTGGGTGAGGTGTGAAATTACGCTGAGCAGGTGAAACGGTGGTATATACGCAACCTCCCATTAATAATCATCGAAGTGTTCAGTAATGTTGGACTTATCCACAAATATCGCAGTAGACAGACTACTGCAGCGTAAGGAGCGCACCATCGTAAAAATCATGAATTATCTCTGGGTGGGATTAGTGCTGTTCGTCGTCGCAGTATCACTACTACCAACCAAAGCCTATGCTGCAAGTACAGATTGTACTGCACGTGGATCTGGGGTTGATTTGAGTGGCTGCGATCTCAGCAATGCCAATCTCCAAGGTGCCAATCTCCAAGGTGCCAATCTCCAAGGTGCCACGCTCAACGGTGCCACGCTCACCCGTACCAATCTCCAAGGTGCCAATCTTACCAGTGCCCATCTCATCTATGCCGATCTCAGCGGTGCCAATCTCAGCGGTGCCAAGCTCGAAAGTGCCGATCTCAGCGGCGCCGATCTCAGCGGTGCCAAGCTAGAAAGTGCCAATCTCGACTATGTCGAGCTCCCCAGTGCCAATCTCACCGGTGCCAATCTCACCCGTGCCACGCTCAACGGTGCCACGCTCACCGGTGCCACGCTCAACGGTGCCAATCTCACCGGTGCCAGTATCATCAAGTCCAATCTCTTCCGTGCCATTCTCATCAAGTCTAATCTCACCGGTGCCTTTCTCAACCTTTCCTATCTGCAAGAAGCCAGTCTCAGCGGTGCTAATCTCAGCGGTGCTAATCTCACCGGTGCCAATCTCATCCGTGCCAATCTCACCAATGCCAATCTCACCAATGCCAATCTCACCAATGCCAAATGGAACAATACATTGTGTCCCGATGGAACAGTGGTGAGTGTGCAATGTGCAGTCCTTTATGTGGCACCCGTACCCGCGCCAACCAACCAATGTAATCTGAGCGGGAGTCACTCCAGTGGCTGTACACTCAGCGGTGCCGATTTAACCGGCAAGGACTTGAGCGGTACCGACTTTAGTGGTGTCGACATGCACGATTCCGACTGGAGTTTTGGGACACACCGCAACACGAATCTGTCGAATGCCAATCTCAGCCGAGTCAACTTTGTCTACAGTGTGCTGGATGGTATACGCTTTACCGGTGCCAATCTCAGTGGTGCCAATCTGCAAAACACCTCGCTCATCGGCGTATCGTCGGGTGGGATTACCGGTACCAACGTCTTGTTGCCACTCAATTGGCAATTGCCGGGAGGCTACCTGGTCGGCCCAACAGCCAACCTCAATAATGCCCAGCTTACCAATGCTGATCTACGTCAAGCCCAAATGATGTACGCTCAACTCGCCTATAGCACGTTGGCCGGGAGTAATTTGGCCGGCAGTGATTTGCGTGGTGCTGATGCACGTGGTACCGATTTGAATGGTACTAATTTGACTGGTGCCGCACTGATGTGGAGCAATTTATCGTGGGTCAATCTGAGTAACGTCAACCTGACTGGTGCTAATTTGAGTGGGGCCATCCTCGCCGGCGTCAACTTCAATGGGGCCAATCTGACCGGCGTCGACTTGACCGGCGCTGACCTAACCGGCGTCAACTGGCAAAACACCATCTGTCCAGACGGCACCAATAGTGATACCCACGGCCAAACGTGTGTGAAGTAAGTTTGAGGCATGCCTCAAACGAAGTAGGAAGCATGAAGTCGAAAGTAAAGAATATCTCCGCGTCTTCGTTCCTCCGTGCGAGCCCGAGCCACCAAAAATCTCGCAACGAACAGATTTATCGGAGCTCGTCAATCAATAGGGCAATTAATCCACGGCGCACTCCCACCGATTAGCGCAACGAGTAGATGTCATCGCGCCAAGGACAATCACTCGTACATCGATTCGCAAGCCGAACCGCCTACAAAGTAGGAAGCGTTATGTCGGAAGTATAAAGTCAATTCGTAAGCATACGGAGATTCCATGTAGGTTGTTTACAGCCGTAGCGTGGAATCTCCTTTCATACCCCCATCACCACGAGGTCGGAAGCGTGAATTTGCAGTCGGAAGTGCACCAAGCGTCATTCCAGTAGGGTGCATCGGCGCTGCAAGAAAATTTCACATTTATATGCACTATTGCCGATAGCAGTGGTTCAATTCAGTGTGTGCGTGATCGCAAAACAGCGATACGCGGGGGTAAATATATACTTGTTTTCCGCAAAAACTGCGCAATAATCACAACCACACCTTAATCGCACGTTTTTTGCACTTGGGCCTATCAATCCACCACCAAACAACCAACATACGACTTAGATTGGCGCAGATGTTGTATCATCTACCAATGAATAAATGCACTCTATCGCCCTACTCATGTATAATGCCATTAAGCATGCACAATTTATAAGGTGAGAAATGACGGAATCATTCCAACGCGCAAGTGAAATGGCCAAAGCCTACGAACCGCAACAGGTCGAGGAACGCTTATACCAATGGTGGGAATCCAAAGGATTCTTCCAACCATCCACCACTCCCACCGACAAAGCACCGTTCGTGCTGTCGATGCCACCACCCAATGTCACTGGTGAGCTCCACATGGGTCACGCCATGTTTGTGACCCTCGAAGACGTAATTATTCGCTGGCAGCGCATGTGTGGCAACCCCACCTTGTGGGTACCCGGTACCGATCACGCCGGCATCGCCACCCAACTCCAAGTCGAGCGCATGCTCATCCGCGAAGGGACGAGCCGCGTAGCCGTCGGCCGCGATGAGTTTTTGCGCCGTACCTGGGAATGGAAGGAAGAGTTCGGTGGCAAAATCACCCAACAACTCCGCCGCCTCGGCGCATCATGTGACTGGTCGCGTGAACACTTCACCCTCGACCCCGGTCTTTCCCGTGCGGTACGGGTCGCCTTCAAAAAACTCTATGACGACGGCTTGATTTACCGCGGCATGCGCTTGGTGAATTGGTCACCCAACCTGCAAACCGCCGTATCTGACCTCGAAGTAGAATACGAAGAGCGCGATGTCAATATGTGGCACATCCGCTATCCGATTGTCGAAAACTGGACTGCAGGCGAATGGGGCAGTGGTCAGTGGGCCGCAAACGCCCAAACGTATATCACCGTCGCCACCACCCGCCCCGAAACACTGATGGGCGACGTGGCTGTGGCCGTTAACCCCGATGACGAACGCTACAAACACCTCATTGGCAAATTCGCCCTCATCCCCGCCGTCAATCGCAAAATCCCGATTGTGGCCGATGAACACGCCGATCCTACCTTTGGCACGGGTGCCGTCAAAATCACCCCCGCCCACGATCACAACGACTATGCGGTGGCCCAACGCCAAAACCTGCCCCTCATCAATATCATGAACCGCGACGCCACCCTCAACGACCAAGCCGGTCCCTATGCCGGTATGGAACGCTTTGCTGCCCGCAAACGGGTACTCGCCGACCTGCAAACCGAAGGGTTGCTCGTGGCGACCTTGCCCCACCATATGTCGATTGGCATAAGCCAACGGGGCGGCGAAATCATTGAACCACTGCTCAGCGAACAATGGTTCGTCAAAATGCAACCCCTCGCTGATTTGGCGCTCGATGCCGTGCGCACTGGTCACACCAAAATCATCCCCGACAACTTCGAACGCGTCTACTACAATTGGCTCGAAAACATCCAAGATTGGTGTATCAGCCGCCAACTCTGGTGGGGACATCGCATCCCAGTGTGGTATACCGCTGACGGTCAAATGATTGTGCCCGGTCCCGATGATCCTGAGCCTACCGGCCCTGACGTCTATCAAGACCCCGATGTGCTCGATACTTGGTTTTCGAGTGGTTTGTGGCCCTTTTCAACCCTCGGTTGGCCAGACCAAACCGACGATT
>Ga0114980_10003888_pt1 | contig 10119 bp, 20 predicted proteins | sample S_140806_EF_Meta_FD_87018 | JGI IMG/M metagenome (GOLD analysis project Ga0114980, IMG submission 87018) | Freshwater microbial communities from Lake Simoncouche, Canada to study carbon cycling - S_140806_EF_MetaG | ecosystem: Environmental > Aquatic > Freshwater > Lake | place: Lake... | reverse complement strand
GCCTATGACGCTGCGGTCAAGAAAGGGCAGACTGTCGGATGGGCAGTCCAGCTCGCACGCAAGTCGGCCAAGAGCATCTCGCCCGGAGATTTCCGCTACTACTCGATGAAGAACAGCCTCCCTGACCTCAAGGAAGCTCTTTCCACGATGCAAGCGTCGCCTAACAAGAAAAGACTATGAGCACTTGGCGACACACAGAGGGCGAGGACATCATCACTCAATTACGCACCGCTCCCGACGCTATCAAGAGACAGGCGGCACTGGTTCTCCTTCAGAACGGAGCAGAACCCAGGCACATCAGAAAAAAGATAGACATCAGTGACCGGCAACTCAAGATGGTGAAACGCCTGCACAAGGCAGCCAAAGAACACCTATCCGAATGAGCGACCCTGCTAACCAAGACCCTGACCTTTCTGCCGGCGGAGAACACGGCTTCATCGGTAAGGCGGTAGTGCAATACAACATCGTCTTCGACGAGGAGCCCCAGCTCAAATCTTTCTATCGTTTCATCAAGGGACTGAAAGTCCGCTACCCAGAGGTGCGAACCATCGGGGGGCGCATAGACCGTTACCTTGCTGAACAGGTCGTTAACACGCCAGAATGGGCTGCCTATCTCGTTAAGGCAACCTCAGCAGGCAAGACCAAGGACATTGACAAGCCAACCACCTTATGAGCGAACACACATACAAGAAGTCGAAGCATGGCTACGACAAAGAGTTCAACAACCAAGCAGAATACATGCGCGAGTTTGAAACAGCAGAGAAGCCTACGACATGGGGCAGGCTTGTGAGCTGGATGAACACGCCTCTGTCGCTTACGCGCTCGAAGCTTATCTTCATCGGCACAGTCATCGTGTATTTCGCCACCCCGGAGTTTGTTAAGGTCATCATCGCAGCCCAACTGCCGGCCGTCTTCAACTTTTATGGTGCGGCTATCCTAGCATCGTCGGCCATTTTTGTCTTGACTCGGAGCTCCAGGCGGTAATCATCCGTTCTTACGCATTGGTAGCTCAATGGCAGAGCACCTGTTTTGTAAACAGGATGTTGTCGGTTCAAGTCCGTCCCGATGCTCCATTTAAAGGGTGCGTAGTTCAAAGGTCAGAACACCCTGCTCATAACGGGAGAAACGCTGGTTCAAATCCAGCCACACCCATTGGGATTGTCGTCTAACGGTTAGGACATACGGTTTTCATCCGTATAATCGGAGTTCAATTCTCCGCAATCCCGCCACTTTGACCCGGTAGTTCAAAGGACAGAACCGGCGGCTTCTACCCGCCTGATACAGGTTCGAGTCCTGTCCGGGTCACCATTTCAAATAAGGAGCAGCTGAACGCCCAGCGTCCTTCCTCGTCTAATAGGCTCGTGGTGTAATGGTAGCACAAGTGGTTTTGGTTCACTTGGTCGGGGTTCGACTCCCTGCGAGCCTGCCATCAGGCTTATACACCATTCCTGATGACTCCAGTGGCGCGGATTGCGCTCGGCGGTCTTGCGCCTATGGCAGTTGGCACACCGGACTTCACACTTTGCAATCTCGGCTACCAAGCTCTCCATTCTTATGTTTGAGGATACTTCGCCAATGTTGAAAAGCTTTGGACCACGCTCAAGCAGGTGGTCAAAGTCCAAGACCTTTTGGTCTTTCTCGCCGCAGTCTACGCAAGGGTGGGAGTTCAGGTATTCAATGACAAAGTAGCGCCTACGCTTCCGGCGCTGTTCATCTTTTAATCTTCGCTTCTCTGGGTGGGCAGCATCAAATGCCCTTAATTCAGTCCTTGTGCAAATCTTGCACCTCGACTGCGGTGTTCCGTATTTCTTGGTATAAAAATAGTCAAAGGGCTTCCACTCTTTGCACATGCTACAACGCTTCATGCCGCATTTGGTATTGACGGTGAACGGATGGCAAGCAAAGTCTGCCTACTATGAACGGACTCACCCAAAGACAGAAGGAATGTCTCAAGGCCATCAAGGTGGCCAAGGCACAGAGGGGCTACGCCCCCTCTTACCGGGAACTCAGCGAAGCACTTGGCTGCATCAGCACCAATGCCGTCTTTGGGCATCTCAATGCCCTTCAGGCGAAGGGATACATCACGCGCGACACAGCCATCGCTCGCTCCATTCAAATCGTCCTACGAGCCGCCTGATGCGTCCTGGTTTCATCAATGAAAAGCCACAGAGGGAGCTCCGCTCAACTCCTTGGAGCATCCTCCGGTATCGCACCGCCCGCGCCGAGAGCCATGTGACCAAGCGAAACATCCTGAACGCCGAGGTCCTTATGCCATTAGGCAAGGCAAGAGAGATGCTCACACAGGCCGATGAGATGAAGAAGTGGGTCAAGCTGTGCTTGGAGTCCGTCGAGGACTTTGACGCCATCATGGCTAACCCAGATTGGCTTGTCACGGACCGAGCAGCTCGCATACAGAAGATAACCACCTCGATGCACGCCCGCCTGACCTACCTTAAACGAACCATAGAATGAGCCGCTTCAAAAAACAGATGGGCATCAGCGTCATAGACGCCGCCAAGCAACGCATCCACCACATCTACGACACCCATGATACGCCGATAGTTCTATTCTCCGGGGGGAAGGACAGCCAGGTCCTGCTGCATATGACTTGGGAGGTAGCTCAAGAGCGCGGGCTGAAGTTCGTCAACTGCGTGTTCCGGCACGACGAGTTCACATTAGCTCCTACTATCAACTTTGTCCGGCACTACGCCGCCTTCCCTTGGGTGCGTATGTATCACCTGTGCATCCCTGAACCTGGTTTGCGTATGGTCTTCGACCGTTGCGTCGAGTTCGTCCAATGGGACAAAAAGCGGGAGACGATGGTGCCTATGCCAGGTTACGCCATCCGGCCCGACGAAAAGAACTGGGAGCGGGATTGGTGGATTGAGGATGTTGAGGAATACCAATGCCAATACTTTGTGGGCAAGGTCGCGCAGCTAAACGGCATCCGCGCCAGCGAGAGTAGGTTCCGTTGGCGTGGCTCTGTGAATAAGTTGGTGGAGAACTACATCAACAAGTCATTGGGCTGGAAGGCGGCCACCCTGTGCAAGCCCCTCTACGATTGGGAGGAGAACGACATCTTGAAATACCTATACGACCATAAGCTGCCGTATTGCCAAATCTACGACTGGCAGTTGTTTGCCAAGATGGAGCTGCGAACCAGTCCCTTCCTGCACCCGGAGAAGATGCGCCACCTCAAGAAGCTGCGACAAATAGACCCTATGTTCTATGACCAGCTCCTGAAGATTTTCCCCGAACAGGTCATCCACGACCGGTATGCGGCAGAACGCAACGACCCGGCTACCATCGCCAAGTATGGCCAGTCCATCGAGGGCATCGAAGAATACATCAAAGAGCACTACACGACGGGCAAGCCCCGCACCCTCGCGCTCAATAGGCTCTACCAGATTTACAAGCTCCAGCAGTCCGACCGGAACAAGGCGATGAACAACTACCCCTTGGACTACGTCCTGAAGTATTTCATCCGAGGTCAGGTATGGAAGCTCCTGCTTCCCTTCCGCAAGGGGCAGAAAGCCTGGGCCAAGTTGGTCTGATAGGTGGACACAGCCCCAAGGCATCATGGCACGAGGAGCATCAAGAGCCGCATCTGAAGCGGGCAACAACTTTGACCGGGAAATCTCTCAAGGGATGCGCGGTTACGACCGTTCCGTCAAAGAGTGGAAGTCCACGGACAAGGTTCTGAAAGACCTAATGAAGTCGGAGAAAGGCAGCTTGGACAAGGACCAAGTCGCCTTCATCAATCGTGAGCGTAAGGCACTTCTTGACTACATTGGCACTGGCGGCGACCCGCGCAAAACGCTGCGTGAGATGGACGAGCTCGTAGATAAAGTGCGTGCGATTAGCCAAAACCTGGGGCCAGTGCCCACAGTCGCTATGAGGGATAGTGACCCTGACCGGATTGAATATATGTATGGCGACGAGAAAATCACGACCGTCACGGCCTTTGCAACCGAGGGCAAGGAGATGAAGAGCTTTGCTATCATAGTGCCGACAGAGTCTGAAAAGACGTTGTATCAGGGTGACCGGTTTGAGTTCAATCACGATGGGCAATCCTATACTGCCAAGATTGACCGCAGACCCGACCCAGTTAACCTTGGGACTGGCATCCGCTCTATTGTTGAGTTCACCCCCGACATCACCGTCCTTCGAGTTGACCGGCAGCTTTTCGAGCGCCCTCGCGCGATGACCAATCGGGAAATCAAAGACCTTTCGAGAGGCCTGCCTAAAGTGTAATGGCACGAGGAGCTTCTAGAGCGAACAGCGAAGGGCAACCTGGCTCACGGGCGCTCTATCGTGATTACGGACCTTCTATGCCTAGAGCAGAGGACTATGTTAATCCCGATGGAACAAAGACTGTTTATCCCAAGTTCCGTAGCAGTTTAAAAAATCAAAACCTTGGCGTTGGCGGTAAATCGTGGAAGCGTTGGTCTTACGACCTAATCAAGGCAAGGTTGAGCAAGCGCACCGGATTAGATTTAGACGATATGCCCGACAGCCAAATGGTCGCTGAAAAAACGGACAAGATGGCTGTTGATTTTGAAAAAATGGCAAACAATCCACCCGACGATGCAGCTGTAGCCAAGGTCAACAAGGGTTTGAACTCTTTTGTAGATAAGCTCTTCAAAAAACTTTCTAAAGACGAAATCTAATGGCGCGTGGTGCTTCCAGAAGCCTTTCGGAGCAATCTGGGAGGGGTTATCCGTTTGCACTAGAAAAAGAGAGCCTACGCCAGTCTGGGAGGGACCAAGCTGCCGTCCTGAAGTCCGCTGAAGGCATCGCCGAGTTCGTCCACGGCGCACAGCAGAAGCGGAGGGATGGTTCGCCATACATGAACCACGTCCGGGAGGTCGTCGATGGGGTCAAGTCCCCCAAGGCCAAGCTGGCTGCATACCTACACGACACGATAGAGGACGGAGGCATCACGCCGAAGGAGCTGCGAGACGAGGGCATCCCTGAAGATGTCATCGAAGCGGTCCAGGCATTGACGATGCCGCCCCCGGCAGAGCGTGGTATGAGCTACCAAGAACACATTGAGCGGATTGTGAAGCCTAACAGGATTGCCAGGGAGGTGAAGATTTCCGACCTCCGCTCCAACCTGAAGGACAACGACAATCCCGGACAGGTGAAGCGCTACGAGCGTGCGCTGAAAGCTCTCCTCGACGCATAGTGAACTTGTGAGCAGTATGTGCTTGCGTCGGCGTCGCGCAGCCGTGAAGAATAGGTTCTATGCGCTACATAGCACGCTTTGTTGAGAGCCGTATGAGCCATCTTGCGGAATACCGCCGTGAGATACCAGCTGTCGAAATCTACATTGACCGTGACCGAAATCCAGTGGGAGCTTTTATTGAAGCCCTGAAGCTAGCGGGAGACGATGCCTGCGTGCAAATGGAGGACGACTGCATACTCGCTTACAATTTTACAGATAAATTGGAACGGGAAGTAAATCAGCGCCCAGGCTCTTTTATTCAATTCTTTTCTATGCGTGGTGATGACCTAACGAAGGGCGCACGCTGGGACCGCAATTACATTATGGGTCAATGCACATACTACCCGCCGGGAAGGGCAGCGGAGCTTGTCAGATACTTCAAGGGTTCGTTTTGGGACCTGAACCAGCACAAGGTGGATGGGCTGGACCTATTGGTGGCAGAGTTCCTGAAGTCCAAGAAAGAAAAGTATTGGATTTGCGTCCCGAACCTGGTGGACCACATCGAGGGCAAGTCTGTCATTGACCCCCGGCGCTCGTCGAAGCGCCAAAGCAAAACTTTTATCCCATGACCAAAAAGAAACCTAACGAGGACCGGCAGATTGAACCTGTCGAAAACATTCGGTGGATTGCCTGCGAGGACCTCAAGGCGAACCACTACAACCCCAACCGGGTAATGAACGCCGAGATGAACCTCATTGAGAAGTCTATTCTCAAGACTGGCTGGATACAGCCTATTCTCGTCAACACAAACAACACCATCATCGACGGCTTTCACCGCTGGACTCTGTCCCGGTTATCGACGCAGCTCCAAGAGCGCTACCACGGCAAAGTGCCTTGCGCAGTCCTAGACGTCACTGATGCCGAGGCGATGGTCATTACAGTCCGTATCAATCGTGCCAAGGGCACACACCTGGCTTTCCGCATGAGCGAGTATGTCCGGGAACTCGTCGAGAAGCACAAGTATCCGATGGACGAGCTCGCCGTTGCCATAGGTGCCACCTTCGAGGAGGTGCAGCTCCTGATGAAGTCCGATATGTTCGAGCACAAGGACGTGAAGAATTGGGCATACAGCGAGGCGTGGTTCCCGGTGGAGTCTGGGCGCACGAGGTTGCCTACGCTCTTTGACTTCGTGGACGGAGGCCACGAGCAGAAGACAAACAAGACGAAGCAGGCGCTCATGGGTGAGAAGTTTGGCTTTGCCACGACGAAGGCCGACCCGGATGAAGAAGAAGACGAAGAAGAGGAAATCATGCGATGAAAATCCAGCAGAAGAAGACCATCATTGGCGTGTCTGGATATGCCCAAGCGGGCAAGGACACTTTTGCCGACGGGCTGACGGAGCTCCTACAATCGGAGGTGAACTCTTGTCGCTACAAGATGGCAGAGACTTTGCGTGAAGCCCTTGGGGCTGCGTTTGCGTCGCTCCGCATTGAGCGCTCCGTGTGGACGGAAGAACCAGACCAGAAGAAAGTCCTGCGTCCCCTGATGGTGGAGCTCGGCAAGTATGCCAGGGCTTACGACGAGGATGTGTTCGTCAACCGGGCGTGCGACATCATCGAGGAAGAGATGATGACTTACATACAGGTGGCCATCGTTACAGACCTCCGCTACCGCAACGAGTATTTGTGCCTACAAGCTTTGGCGGCCAAACACGGATGGAACTTCCAATGGGTTCACATCGTGCGCGTTGGAAACCTGGCAGCTAACGAAGAGGAGGCCGGCTCCCTTGCGTTGATGCACGAGAGCGCGGTTCCTGATGCCACTTACATAGTAGGCAACGGCGACTTCCCCGCTATGAAGCGGTGTGCCAAGGACTATGTGGACACCTTCCTCCGCTGATTACCACCAGCAGGAGTAGATGACTTGCTTGCCCTGCTTGAGTGCCTTGCGTGCAGCGAGGATGAACTCCTCGTCAGCCAAGCGGTCTTCGGGATGACTGCGTCCCCAAAAGAACCCCGCCCCGGTTGGTAGGGACTCTGTGCGGATGGACTCGTCGAGGGCTTCAATGTCCTCAATCGTGAGAACCAGGTCCACGCAGTTGAACTTGAACGCTTCCTCCACGACGCCCTTACGGACGGCGAGTTGGGTCATCCACTCGTTAAGGTTGGCGTGCTTGCGCCAGGTTTGGATTTGCGACACCTCGTCAGAGAGCTTGTTGGCCTCGGAGAAGGCACGACGCTCATCGTTAGTAGGCAGGGTGAGCATCTCCGCACGAAGCTTCTGGCCTCGCTTGGTGACGACGTTGGCGTATTGGTCGAGTCCCATAGTGGTGTTGTGGTGGTGGGTTAGAGTTGGTCGCCGAGGCCGGCCTTCTTCATCTCGCCTTCTTCGCGCTCAAGCCACTTGCGGCTGTCGGCGACTTCGAGGATGGCTTTGGCAAGCGCGTAGTATTCGTCGGAGTGCATCGTGCAGTCGAGCTTCTGGGGCAGACCCTTGGGCGTGCGAGGAGCGATGAGCATGTCGGGGACGAGCTTGTCGGCGACATCGAGGGCATCGTTGAAGTAGCCCTTGTGTTCGAGGTAGCCGTCCTTGATGGCGGCCAGGTCTTCTTGTGAGAGGTGACTCATAGTGGTGTGGAAGAGAGGTTGGTAGATACTCAATCGTTTGTCAACAGTTATTTTGTGTAAAGGTGAGGATAGAGCTGGCGGGACGCTTGGTCGCACTTGGAGCGAACCACTTCCTGGTCAGCGCCGGTAAAGGCGAAGCCATCCTTTAGTAGGGCCTCCAGATTGTCCTCAAAGGACATCGTGACATCTTGGTTGAGGCAGAAGAGCCAATCGCCGGTAGCGGAATAGAACTCAAGGGTGTAGCTCCCCTTACCTTGGGGCATGATGATAGTAGTCATAGGTTCGCCCCCTGTTATGCTCAACGGCTGGCGTAATGTCAAATGCAAATTAGTGCTTGCCAAATCCCAAGCGGTTGAGCAGACTGCCTGTATGAACTCTCACACAGTCAATATGCTCGCCTTTAACGAGGGCTCCTCCTTTGGGGGCGACGGCACTCGCTCTGGCAATTTCTTCCGCAACGAGGTCAAGCCCCTGCTCGATGCTGACCCTACGATGGAGCTCGTCGTGGACATGACCGGCATGGACTCGATGTCCGACTCCTTCTGCCACGCCTTCTTTGTGGGCGTATGGATGGAGCGCTTCAAGGGTCGCCCTGTCCGCTTCAAGGGTTGCACCCCCCTCGTCCAGGACTTCATCCTGTTCTCCCGCACGCTCGCCGAGCAGGACCTGGAAAATAATGTTTGACACGCAAGCGTTTGTCTGAAACACTACTCTCCTCTCACCAATACAACATATGAATATCACGCTCAAGAACTTCAAGCACGCCGCCTTCGCCTCACAGGAGACTTACTGCTTTGAAGCCACTGTCTACATCGACGGCAAGAAGGCCGGCACCGCCTCCAACGAGGGTCACGGTGGCTGCACGTTCGTCCACCTCACCGAGGCGTTCCGTCACCTCGACACCAAGGAGAACGACCTTGAGGGCAAGGTTGATACCGAGTGCCACAAACTCGTCTGCGAGAAGCAGGACAAGGGCATCCTCAACAGCGTCAAGCGTGACCTGTCCAAGAACATCCTCTTCATCCGCAAGGGCGACAAGACTGATGGTGTCCGCATCTACCGCAACGCTGTGGGAACGCCTTCCGAGGCTGCCATCATCGCCAAGCTGAAAGCCGACCCCACCGTCGATGTCATCTTCAACCTCCTGCCCCTCGAAGTGGCTGCGAAGAAGATGTATCCCCAACTCAAGACCGTCGGATAATGGCCGAACGCATCACACCGGAAAAGGCACTCGACCTTTTGGTCACCCGCAAGCCGATGGACTGGTCGGACTGCGGGGTCTTGGGTAAACCTACGAAGGCGCAGGAGGCATACCTCAAGGGTCTGTTCCTCTACCCCTTCCACGACGACAAGATGCCCTGTGCAGACCTTATCCCGCCCCAAGCGGACGGATACCTCGCCAAGCCGCCAAAACGCTTTGTGGCGAAGCACATGGGCAGCTACTACTACATCAACACGGAGGGCTACTCATACTGCCGATACGGCCTACGAGTGCCGGCCTCCCTGTTCGGTGCGGACGAGCCGGTCCAGGCCCCCGCTCCCATCTTTGAGGACAAGACCGAACCCGAAGTCTCTGAAAGCCTTCAGCTCGAAGCATACAAGCGTATCACCGGGGAGAGGGATGCAAAGACGAAGAACCTGGTTCTCGCTGCCAAGGTGATGGTAGGATGGCTTGAGCTTCACGATTACCCTGCCAAGACGAAAGCACTTGCGAAGGCGTTGCAGGACGCTATCGACGAAGCATGAGCCATTGGATACCCATCAAGATTGTAGACCTTGCCCTTGACGCAAAGGACACGGAGATTGCCGCACTCAAGAAAGAAGTGGCTGATTTAAAATCTGAAGTTGACCGATTTAAAGCCGAGGTGGAGCGCCTAACAGACGCTATTACATCCGGCAACGCCATCACCCCAGACGCCAAGCCCGAATGAGCGAACCAAAGCGATGGATGCTTGAGTGGGACGAGGACAAGGGTTGCTCCTGCGGTCAGAAGGAACACCCGCAAGGGGACTTTGTTTACTACTCCGTTTACGCTGAAGTCAAAGCTGGGTGGCAGGCGGCATCATCCCGCGCCATCTCTTACATCGGACAGTTGGGAGACCAGTCTGCCGAACTTGCCCGCCTCAATTCGCTAATCGCAAATACCGAACGGGATAACGCCCGCCTCAAGGCCGAGGTCGAGCGGCTTAAAGAGGGCAACGAGTGCCTTGACCAGATGCACGAAAAGGAAATGGCAAGGTCTGCTTTCCTGTGCGAAGAGGTCAATCGCACCACCTCTTGGGGTCGTGGGCTTGAGTCCGACCTGTCTTGGGCAAGGGCTGAACT
>Ga0114980_10003878_pt1 | contig 10149 bp, 6 predicted proteins | sample S_140806_EF_Meta_FD_87018 | JGI IMG/M metagenome (GOLD analysis project Ga0114980, IMG submission 87018) | Freshwater microbial communities from Lake Simoncouche, Canada to study carbon cycling - S_140806_EF_MetaG | ecosystem: Environmental > Aquatic > Freshwater > Lake | place: Lake... | reverse complement strand
CAGGCTGCAGCTTCCTCGGCGAGCTTCTTCCTGGCCCGGCCGCGACCGAAGCTGTAGACGGCAAAGGCGATGATCCCGCCGATGATCAGGATGGCAACGGTCAGCAGCGGCCGGAAGGCTAACCAGGCGACGGCGATCGCGACCGTGCCGACCAGCATCCCCAGCACAAAGCCGATCAGCCCTGTACCCATCCGAACAATAGTCCCGGCCAGTGGCAGGACATCGGCCAGCACGCCCAATGGCGCAAGGACCATTCCGAAACCGGCCATCAGCAATACCATACCGACCAGACGGATGATCCATGTCAGGGCTGCGTTGGCGTCCTGGGCCCCCTGAAACATTTCGGATGCGGGGACGTCTCCACCACTGACCAGCAGCAACTCCTCCCCGTTGGAGGTGCGGTAAGGCAGGAAGCCGTCGCCGTTCTGAAGAGCCACCACGCTGGTTTGGGTTGCGGGCGTGATTTCATAGCCGATGCGGACGTCGCCGACGACGGGCACGGTCGGGTTCTCTGCGATGACGATCTGGTTGGCCGAGATCGTGATGGCCGCGGTGTCGTCCATCGCGGCCTGAACGGCAACGAGATCCTCGTCCGACAGGGGCGCGGGCTGGCCGCCGTCCATCTGGTTCAGAACGGCCTCATCCAGCCGGAACGCGCCGAGTGTCGCGTCCTCGGCGACAATCCGGGTGCTCTCGACAGTGAAGGCCGGGTTCTCATGGCCCGCCGGCGATTCGAACCCGCTGGAATCCAGCGCCTGAGCGGACCAGACCTTGGTATAGGTATAGGTGGTGACGGTCTCCTCGCCGCCGCCTAGTTTGGTCCGACTCTCGCTCTTCGACTCTTCCTGCCACTGGTACATCTCGACGTTGCGGGCCAGGCTGACGCCGGTCGCGGTGATGCCAAAAGCGGGGTCGCTCAGGGGCTCGACCACGGCGACCATACCCGTGACATGGACCAGCTTCTGATCGTTGGCCGGATCGATGGGATCGGCTGGTGCCTCGACAACCAAGCCGGCCCCTTCAGACAGACCCCTTTCGGTATTGACCGCCCGGCCCTCATTCCAGAACAGGCCGCCGACGCATCCGACGATCAGGATGAGGCCAATGATGACTCCCGCGAAGGCTGAGCCGACGCGCGAGAACCAGGAGGTCCTCGTCGTTTTGGTTATGACGTCAGGCATTGATTTCCCCCCGGAAACATGGCGCGCGATTTACCGCGATCAATGTGCGATCCGCACCGCTTTATATCACCTCATGCCGGGGGACCGAAAAGGGCCCGGGCGCAGCTGCGCAGGCAGACCAGGAAACAGGGCCCGGCCTCCCGGTCCACGGCCGGTCAAGACAGCTTGCCTATTGAAATACCAGCGCGCGTGGCGTGGGGGAAATCAGTCCGCGGCCAGGACGATCAACCGGTCCTCTGGCTCGTAGGACAGACGTGCCGACTTCGACGGATTGACCACGACACCGCCCATGTTGCGGCTGTCGTCGGCGTCGTCAGTGCGCCTGCGGCGGTAGCCGATGGCGGTTTCGCCGCGACGGCGGGCGGCTTCCGCGATGGTGTAGAAACTGACCGGCAGGTCCAGATCGACGTAGTCGCCGATGGGCCTCATGTAGATTTCCGAGCCGTCCTCATCCAGCAAATCGTCGAAGATGGCGGAAAGATATTCGTTCTCGGACGCTTGGGCCAGCATCAGACTGACCAAACGGTTTGACACTACGAAGTCGTCGGCGCGAGTGACCTCGGCCAGCTCGCGGTTTCGGATGTCGATCATCTCCGAGACGACGCTGATATGCTCCCCGAGTCGCTCGGACAGTTTGCGCAGATGCAGCAGGGTGATCAGCGTCCGTGTGTCGGCCGACTGGGCCTCCATATGGTCGGAATAGCCGAGAACCATGATGCTGTCGTAGGTCAAGGGCTCCAGTGCCTCCAGGGAGGCGGCGTGGCTGGTGTCGATGATCCGGGCCTCGACTTTCATGTTCCCCGAGCCGAGGGGCATGTCCTGAACCGCCTCGACGAGGCCAGGAACGTCGCCGGCGATGGTCAGGAGCGAGCCGGCCTTGACGTAGCGGGACAGCTCGCAGGCGATCAGTGGACCGCGTCGATTCCAGCCGATGATCAACACCCGCTCGGCGGTGCGCTCGATCGTCGTCGGTTTGCGAATGGCGGCCGCGTCCAAGGCGTCGTCGGCCATGGGGCTGAGCCGGATGGCGGCGTCATCTTCGGCGATGATGATGGCCCGGCTGCCGGCGGTGATGACCTCCTCCATGGGTGGGTTCATCCGCACCCGGCCGTCGGGGTAGCGTAGCCCGATCAGTGCCGAGTCCCCATAGCCCATGACGGCGTCGCCATAGGTCACGCCGACCAGCTCCTCGAGTTCGGTGGTGTAGATTTCGCAGCCGTCGAAATCGAGCAGTTCGGAATAGACCGCTGACAGCCCGGCCTGTCGGCTGGACTGCACCACGATGCGGGAGATCAGGTCGTCGGCCAGAACCAACTGGACCTCATCCCCACCGACGATGCGGGCCACCTCGGCGTTGTCGGCGCTGCGAAGTTCGGCTGCGATGCGATAGCGCTCCATCCGCCGCTGGGGGTCGTTGGTCAGCGCCAGAATGGTCTTTATCACCTGGCTGTCGGGGTCGGCGGCACCCTCTGGCGAAACGACGATGATGGAGCGGCAGGTCTGGGCGTTGACCAGGCTGAGGTCGAACAGGTCCGTGGGGTCGCCGTTGCGGCAAATGATGCGGGTGTTGCCGAGATCGCCGACCTTGTCGGCGATCTCGTCCTCCATCTCGACCTTGTCCTTGTTGGACATGATGACGATGCGAGGCTTCTTCCGGCTGGCGTTGGCGATGACCAGTTCTGAAAGGATGTCGAAGATCGACGGCGACCAGTTCAGGATGACGGTGTGGTCCGTCTCCAGAACCCTCGAACGGCCCTTGCGCAGTCCCTCCAGTGCCGAGTCCAGCCCGGCAGAGATGATTGAGATCAGGGCCGAGAACACCAGAATGCCCATCAGGGTCACGAACAGGGTAATGATGCGGAAAACCCAGCCAGAGTCCCCACCCATGGTCCCGGCGTCCATGGTTCGCATCAGCGACTGCCAAGCCGCCTCACCAAAGTCGAAGCCGCCTTCCGGCCCGATTCGGGTCAGGGCGAGGATCGACGCCGCAAGGGTTATCGTGACCAGTGACACCAGCGCCAGCCATCCCGCCAGCGCCACCGGCCCGGCCGCCATGCTCTTGTCGAAGGCGTAGCGAAGGCGCTCGCCGAGCGTCACCTCTCCAGCCGGCCCCTTGGTGGTCGAGACCTTGGCAGCGGTCTGTTTCGATGCGCTGCGTGCAGCGTTGGCGCGGATAAGCGAGCCCATGATTGCAGTTCCCCCGCGCGCCCAAATGGACGATGCCCTGGTCTTCGCCGACCCCAATGGACGGCGATCGCATCCCGCTGACGACCTCTGCTGCGCCTCGGAACAAGCCCGGCTCCTCTACGACGGAACCCAAGGCTGGATACAGCCGAAAATTGCCAGCCGGTCATCAATGGGCGCCAGTGCTCCAAAGCCCTGGGAAGGCCAACCAGATCGCTGCGACGCCACATGGCCGGTGCCAAAGCGGACGGCCAATCGTGCGTTTCACCACATGCTTCCCCGACGCATTGACCTGGATGGTTGCCATCAGCCGGTTCGACCGGCCGCTGAGTTTTTGTTTAGACATTTGCTTTCCCTTGGCGTGCCGGGACAAAAATCTTCCGCTGTTCAAGTCGCGACCTTCGCGACATATCTGCCGGCACCTGGCCAGTACGGTGATGGAGGGATTCATGTCGAGACAGATCGCGGCGGTGCTCGTTGGAGCCTCTACGGTTTGGTTTCTGGGCTGCTATGAGCCGGTCCAGGCCACTGACGTGGCTCCGGGTGAGCGCGTGCCCGCTCGCGAAGCCTTTGGGCTGCAAAGTTCAGGCCCATTCGACCAAACTTGCTCATACCGGAACGCAGCCCAACCGGACGAGGACGCCGCTGAAGAAGTCTCCTGCACGATGCGATATGTCTCCACGGACGATGGCATTCGCTACACGTTCCGCTTTGGTGGCAGGATGGTCACCATAGACAGGAGCGGTGAGATCGCGAACGGTCTCTGGCGCGGGACCAAGATTGACGGGCGGCCAGCCGTATCGTTGGAACTCTGGCGCGGCAGCTACGTCGCCGTGTCCACCGATTTGGGCGTCACTTTCGAGTGGCGTGATCGGGATAGTCCCAAATTCCCTGCCAACTGAAGCCTGACGACCCGGCTCAGGGGATCAACCTCCGAGGTGCTGTGCCAACCGTTCAGATCGAACTGCAGCGATGATCTCGGCCGGGGGTTGGCGAGACCTCCAACCCATCTCCCCATTCGCTGACTTCGAGTATGACGAGAACCCGGCCGGGATCCTCCTGCATCAGCGGGCACCCTGGCCAGCCAAATCGGTCCAAAAACGAAAGCGGCGGCCCCTTCTCCGGGAGCCGCCGCGTCGTATCGGATCAGGCAGGGACGCTTATTCTTCTTCTTCTTCTTCTTCCTCGTCTTCTTCTTCGTCCGCGTCGTCGTCTTCGACGTCAAGGTCGTTCAACTCACAGAGGTCGACGTTGAACACTTCTTCAGTGTCGCCGTCGTCGTACACCGCTTGCAGGTCGTATTCGCAGTCTTCCAGATCGTCTTCAACCGAGATATCGGCGGTTTCGCCAGGGCCGATCTCTTCACCGTCCAGGATATCAACGTCCCAGGTGTCGTTCGACGACTCACCGACCCTCAGTTCGATCATGGTCGCGGTACTGTTATTGGTCAGCGAGAACGCGACGTCCTGCGCGACCGCATTGGTCCCGAACATCAGAGCGGCAGCGGATGTCGCACAGAACAGTTTTCTCTTCTTCATTTTCGTAGTCCCCCAAAAGACCGGCGGGATGCCGGATAGAAAGCTTTGCGAGTGTGTCACGCGGGCAAATGCCGCGGGGATCGTTGAAATATTTCGGCTTTGTAGGCACCGACCGTGAGTTACGGAACCTGACGTTCCCGCAGGCTCGCCTCAGCCCTCCTCGACCACGAGGTCCTCGCCATCGAGCTCACAGAAGTCCACACTTCCGATCTGGATCGACTCGCCGTCCGTGAAGTCAGCGCGGATATCGTAGACGCATTCATCCAGGCCATCATCGATCGAGATGTCGAAGGTTTAACCCGGCGCAAGCACGTCTGCGCCGAAGATGTCCTCCTCCCAGTCATCCGTCGACGGCAGCGAAATGTAGAGTGACAGCAGCGTGCGCTCTGTCGCGTTCGACAGCGTGAAATTGATCGGGTCGGTCTGGGCGTTGGCGGCAGGCACGAACAGTGCGGCGGACATGGCGCCCGCAGCCAGAAGACGTTGCAGCATGGATTGGGTTCCCCTCGGCATGGACACGGCGTCCATTCCGAGCCGTTAGCTATTTCAGTTAGACGCAAGTCTCAAGGCCTCGGGATCTGACAGCCTGCGCGATAATCCGTCGGGTCTCGCCCCCGGGAACCCGGCTCACGGCGGCCTTGATCTGGACGAACTCGGCCTCGGCCTGAACGTGGTCGCAACACTGAGCGCCGTCCAGAAGCGGACATCGTCAATGGCAGTTCTGGGTCGAAAGCGGTCCCTGGCTTCAGCGCGGAAAGCGGACTCTAGACGTGCGGTCCCAGCATCATCACTGAGCCCGTCCCTTGCGGAAGGCCACCCAGCCCGGACCCGCGCGCCGACCCGGCGTTACGGCCCTTCCGCCGCTAGTCCGCCGGCTTCCTGCTCAGAGTGTGGTTGGAGTGATGGTGCCGCCTAGGTGACTCGAACACCTGACCCCCGCATTACGAAGGCTAGTCTAGGCCCGGCCGGAAAGCCTTGCGGACAAAGGCTTTGAGCCGGTTTTAGGCGAGGTCCGGCACGCCAACCCAGCCTCTTCCCAGTTTGGCCTGAGGGGCCGGTGAGGGCGTTTCCCAAGTTACGCGCTTTAACGTGGGAAACGCGGAAATTGTCACCTACGCCATACCTGCAGACGAGTTGCCGCAGGACTGGTTGCGCCGCGCTGCGCGGCTGGATCAACCCAGTGAACAGACCTTTTCGGCCGCAGCGAAAGAAGCGTTGCGACTTTTGGTAACCGGTGTCATTTCTCCCCCGCCACCCTTCGGGAACCAGCCGTGACACAGCCTCTTCAACTTCACCCGGACCGACTTTTTCCCTCGGACCCGGACACCCGCGCGGTCGCTCGACGGCTGCATGCGGAAATTCGCGATCTGCCGATCATCAGCCCCCACGGGCATACGGATCCGTCGTGGTTCGCGAACAATGAGCCCTTCGCCAATCCCGCCGAACTGCTGATCACGCCAGACCACTACGTCTTCCGGATGCTGTTCAGCCAGGGCGTGGCAATGGAGGATCTGGGTGTGCCGCGCGCCGATGGCGGACCGGTCGAGACCGACAGCCGCGCCATCTGGCGTCGCTTCGCCGAACGATACCACCTGTTCCACGGCACCCCCTCCCGCATCTGGCACGACTGGGTTTACGCCGAAGCATTCGGGATCGACGTCCGGCTCAGCGCCGAAACGGCGGACCACTATTACGATGTGATCGACGCCGCGCTGAAGACCGAGGCCTTCCGCCCCCGCGCCCTGTTCGAACGCCACAATATCGAGGTCCTGACGACGACCGAAAGCCCGATCGACACCCTGGAGCATCATCAGACGATCCGCGGCTCGGGCTGGAACGGTCGCGTCCTGACGGCCTACCGCCCGGACCCCGTACTGGATCCCGACTTCGAGGGCTTCCACGCCAACCTCGCGATCCTGGCCGAACAGACCGGACGCGATACCCTCAGCTGGGACGGCTACCTCGACGCGCACCGCGACCGGCGGGCTTTCTTCGCCGGCATGGGCGCGACCTCAACAGACCACGGCCATCCGACCGCCTTCACCGCCGACCTGTCCCGCGCCGACGCCGAGGCCCTGTTCGGCCGTGTCGCCAGGGGCCCCGTCAGTGCGGCGGACGCCGAACTGTTCCGCGGCCAGATGCTGACCGAAATGGCGGCCATGAGCGTGGACGACGGCCTGGTCATGCAGCTGCATCCCGGCAGCTTCCGCAACCACAACGCTGCGGTGTTCCGCCAGTTCGGCCGCGACAAGGGCGCGGACATTCCGACGCGCACCGACTACGTCCGGGCGATGAAGCCGCTGCTGGACCGTTTCGGATCGGACCCGCGCCTGTCGCTGATCGTCTTCACCCTGGACGAAACGACCTACAGCCGCGAGCTGGCTCCGCTGGCGGGTCACTATCCGGCATTGAAGCTGGGCCCGAGCTGGTGGTTCCACGACAGCCCCGAGGGGATGCGCCGGTTCCGCGAACAGGTCACCGAGACCGCCGGCTTCCAGAACACCGTCGGCTTCAACGACGACACCCGTGCATTCCTGTCCATACCGGCCCGGCACGACGTGGCCCGGCGCATGGACTGTGGCTTCCTGGCCAAACTGGTCGTTGAACATCGGCTGGAGGAGGACGAGGCGCATGATCTCGCCCGCGCCCTGACCTATGATCTGGTAAAGGTGGCCTACAAGCTATGACCGTTGCGCGGCTCGATTCCGCAACGCTTGCAGCCCTGCCCCCACGGGTCGTGCGGCCCTCCCGGGACCGGACCGCAATCCGCACTGGCGTTGTGCACCTTGGGATCGGCGCCTTTCATCGGGCGCATCAGGCGGTCGTCTTCGACGATGCGCTGAACGCCGGAGACCTGCGATGGGGCGTGCTGGGCGCGTCGCTACGATCGCCCGAGGTCCGAAACCAGCTGGTGCCGCAGAACGGCCTCTACACCCTCGTGGTCGAGGACGGTGCCGCGCGGTCCATGCGTATCGTCGGGGCCGTGCAGACTGTCATGGTCGCGACCGAGAACCCGGCGGCGCTCGTCGAGGCCATGGCCTCGCCCGATGTCCACATCGTCACCCTGACCGTCACCGAAAAAGGCTACTATCTGGACCCCGCATCCGGGACGCTGAAGCTGGATGATCCGTCCGTCGTCGCCGATCTGGCTGACCTGGCCGCGCCCGTCACCGCGCCGGGCTTTCTGACCGCAGCGCTTCGCCTGCGGCGGGACCGTGGCCTGCCGGCCTTCACCGTGATTTCGTGCGACAACCTTCCCCACAACGGGGCCCGTATCCGCGCGGCCGTGCTGGAGATGGCAGGCCGGACCGATCCGGACCTGCGCCTCTGGATCGCGGCGAATGCGGCGTTCCCACAGACCATGATCGACAGGATCGTCCCGGCCACCACGCCCGATGACATCGCTACCCTGACCGCCGAACTGGGCGTCGCCGACCACGGAATGGTCAAGACCGAGCCCTTCACCCAGTGGATCATCGAGGACCGCTTCGCCGGCGAACGACCCGACTTCGCCCGGTTCGGCGTCCAGCTGACAGAGGCCGTCAGCCCTTGGGAAGACGCCAAGCTGCGCCTGCTCAACGGTGCACATTCCGCCCTCGCCTATCTCGGGGCGCTGGCGGGCTTCGAGTATGTATATGACGTCGTCGCCGTCCCCGCCCTGAAGGCATTCGTCGAGCGTCTTTGGGACGAGGCCGAAACCACGCTGAACCCGCCCCCGGGCCTGGACATCCCGACCTATCGCGCCGAACTGATGGCGCGGTTCTCGAACGCGGCCTTGCGGCACCGGACACGGCAGATCGCCATGGACGGATCGCAAAAACTGCCCCAACGGCTGCTTGCCACGGCACAGGCGCGGCTTGCCGCCGGCCAGGCCATCCCCGCCCTCGCGCTCGCCATCGCGTCCTGGATGCGCTGGCAGGAGGGACATACCGAAGCCGGCGAGGCCGTTGTCGTTGAGGACCCCCTGGCGGCAGAAACCGCGCGCCGCCTGTCCGGCACATCCGATGACGGGGACAAGGTCGCCGCCCTGCTGGACCTTGAAGCGGTTTTCCCCCGCGCGCTCGCCGGCGACCCGGCATTCCGGCAACCGATCACCCAAGCCTTCCTCGACCTGCGCCGACTCGGCGCCGTCCGGGCGGCCTCATTTCCTGCAAAGCAGGCGGCATGACCCGCGCCCTGACGCTGAACCCCGCTGACGATGTCGCGATCGTGCTGGAGGCCCTCGACCCCGGTGCCGCCGTCGTAAGCCTGAACCTGAGCGCTGTCGAAGCCATTCCGGCCGGCCACAAGATCGCCCGCCACGCCATCGCCGCCGGATCGGTTGTTCGCAAATATGGTCAGGTGATCGGCGAGGCGATCAGGGACATCGCCGCCGGCGCCCACGTCCACACGCATAATCTGGCGATGAGCGAGGCCCGGGCCGGTGCCGCGATCGGCGTCGACGCCCGGACGCACCGGTCGCTGTCAGGTGCCAGTTTTGAGGGCTTCGTCCGTGCGGACGGCTCGGTCGGTACCCGCAACTACATCGGCGTCCTGACCAGCGTGAACTGTTCGGCGACAGTCGCCCGCCGGATCGCCGACGCCTTCCCGGATTCATCCCTGCCCGACGGCGTCGATGGTGTGGTCGCCTTCACCCATCAAGGGGGATGCGGGGGTTCATCCCTGAGCACGGACACGGCCGTCCTCCAGCGGACCATGGCCGGCTACGCCCGGCATCCGAATTTTTCGGGCGTCCTGGTCGTCGGCCTGGGCTGTGAGGCCAACCAGATCCCTGACTGGCTGGCCAAGGAGGGTCTTGAACCGAACGCCGGCCTGCGCACCCTGACCATCCAGGAGGCCGGAGGCACCAGCCGGGCCATAGAGGCCGGCATCGTCGCGGTCCGCGAAATGATCAACAGGGCCTCAACCGCGCACCGGCAGACCGTGTCCGCCGCCCACCTGACGGTCGGTCTGCAATGCGGAGGCTCGGACGGCTGGTCGGGCGTCACAGCCAACCCGGCACTCGGGGCCGCGGTCGACTTGCTGGTCGCTCACGGTGGCCGCGCCATGCTCTCCGAGACACCGGAAATCTGGGGCGCGGAGCACCTGCTGCTCCGTCGGGCAACGACGCCCGAGGTTGCAGGCAGGCTCCTGGCCCGACTGGACTGGTGGCGCGCCTATGCCGACCGGCACGGTATGGAACTCAACAACAACCCCTCACCCGGAAACCTCGCCGGCGGCCTGACGACAATCCTGGAGAAGTCGCT
>Ga0114980_10003873_pt1 | contig 10158 bp, 9 predicted proteins | sample S_140806_EF_Meta_FD_87018 | JGI IMG/M metagenome (GOLD analysis project Ga0114980, IMG submission 87018) | Freshwater microbial communities from Lake Simoncouche, Canada to study carbon cycling - S_140806_EF_MetaG | ecosystem: Environmental > Aquatic > Freshwater > Lake | place: Lake... | reverse complement strand
GAATATTTTGGGTCCACTCAAAGTAGGAGCCCATTACACCACCACTATTTGCCAAGATATCAGGCACGATAACAATATTGTTTGTACGAAGCTTCTTATCCGCACTTGCCATAATTGGCTGATTAGCACCCTCCACAATAAAAGCTGCTTTGACCTTATCTGCATTTGAATCATTAATAACATTACCGAGTGCTGCTGGGATTAACACATCGCATTCAATCTCAAGCACATCTGCTGAACCAATTCGATTATCACTTTTCACTTCAGCCAAAGAGCCCACATTAAAGATCGCCTTAATATCAATGCCTTTTTTATCAACAATTCCGCCAGACATATCAGAGAGGGCAATAACCTTCATCCCTAACTCTTGGCACACTAAAGCTGCATATCTGCCAACATTTCCAAATCCTTGAATAGCAACTGTTGCACCCTCTACTTTTCTACCATTTTGTTGCAAGGTGGCAGCAGTAATTTGAGCAACACCACGACCTGTTGCCTCTTCCCTACCAGGTGCTCCAAATAAACCAACAGGTTTACCTGTAACACAAGCTGGCTGAAATCCTTCTAATCTATGAAACTCATCCATCAGCCATGCCATTGTTTGCGCATCTGTTCCTAAATCAGGGGCTGGAATATCTCGGTTTGGTCCTAAAACATTTATCAATGTTCTAGTCCATCTTCTTATTACCTCCTCCTTTTCCAATGGTGTTAACTTTGTGGCATCAACTGTTACTCCACCTTTGCCACCACCGAACGGCACATCAATTAACGCAGTTTTCCAAGTCATTAAAGAAGCAAGGGCTCTAACCTCATCAATATCAACATCTTGGTGAAATCTAATTCCACCTTTTCTTGGACCCCTTGCACTTGAGTGCTGCACACGGTAACCAGTTAAAACTTCAATGCCACTATCTCTATGAAGTGGAATCGATATTGTTACCTCGCGCTCACAGGCGCTAATTGCATCTACTAAACCTTTTTTTAAATTTAAGACAGACCCGGCCTGGGCAACTAATTCATTAACCTCAGCAAATGCCGAACCACTTGACGTCGTTGTCATACTCCTAATCTAAATGATCTCACCCAATATAGATAACTTGGCGGGTAAAACCTTCGGTAATTGAGAGCAAACTCTCGGGTAAAACTGCTGATAGGGTCTGCCAGTAGTAAAAAGCCGGGTTGTTAGCTCAGTTGGTAGAGCAGGTGACTCTTAATCACCGGGTCGGGGGTTCGAGTCCCTCACAACCCACATAATCAAATAGTTAATTACGCAACTAAATCAATAGTAAATTTTATCTCAACGTGAGAATTCCAAAATATCACAAAATAAGTTGTAAGTTGCAAACATTTAAATTCATTTTTCAGTGGATCTAACGTTGGAGAGCGCAAGTATTGCAGAACCAAGCGCGTAAAAAACAATAGAATTATTGGGCTTGCTCATAAGTGCACTATAATTTGACAAAATTAGGAAACTTATGAAAGAACATATAAGAACAAAAATAATTCTACTTCGATCGCTTTGTAAACCGTATATAGAAATATATTTCAAACCTGAATACAAAATCCAACTAATAATCACAACAAATAATGCGAGACAAATTAAACCGCCTCCCAGAACCATATTAATATAATCGTTATGAGACACCAAATTTGCATTTCCAATACTGGTAGAAAAAGGCTCTGCTCTGTACAAAGTACCGAACCAAAGATTCTCTTGTATTTTACCGATTGTTATTCTAAGTAAAAAATATCTAAATTCATTGTTATTAGTTTTCCCTACATAATCGTAATATTTTTGAGAAAAATTTGAAATTGAATCCCAAAAAAAAATGTTTGTTAGAACTGTTCCAAGAAATATCAACACTATATATATGAAGGCAATAGGATAGAATTTGTGTTTTACGATAAAGTACAAGGCGACAGGAACCATAATAGGAATCATGTAGGAGGCCGCTGGATAAAGTGCAAAATTCCAAATAAAACCAGAAAAAAGTATCAAAAATTGAAAATGTTTTTTATAAATAAATGCAAATACCAAACTCAATATTGGGATATATAACTTTTCGTACGAAAAATTTAAAACTGATTTAGTAGGCAATAATCCGTACGCAGTAAGAATACATTCGATCTCAAAAATTAATCCAAAATAAAAAAATATTGTGCCAATTCTTCTACTATCAAACCGAATCTGAGTAAAACCGCTGAATAATAAAATGACGGCTGGAAGAAACATGGCCATATATGAGAAATCCTTACTCAATAATATCTTCATATAAGTTGACAAAAAGGTGGTATAAACAAGAAAAACTACAAAAGTATTTTTCATAACACCGAAATTGTAAACACTTAAGCTGCTTGGAAACTTTATGAGCTCAAAAATTAATATAAGTATCAGTGGAAGATAATTTAATTTGCTGCTACTAACCAAGAACCCAGCAAAGTCTGCGATGATGAAGAATAGCGAATAATAAAGTGGATAAATCCAAAATGTTAAACTTCTGGAATTAGATTCCATTTCCGCAGCCTTCATTATATAGTCGTTGACAATTTTTCGATTGTTTCAAGTGACATTAGTAGCATGTTTAATTTTTTGTAGTAGTGTTTTTTTAAAAAGTATTTCAACTGCGTCAATCGTATACCGCCGCCAAAGTCTTCTAGGCTCCCTCACTATTCTTACCAACCAATTCAATTTTAGGGGGTAAGCCCATTTTGGGTAATAATTTGGAACAGTAATTTGATCAAGCCAACCTCCACACGTCGCGATTAAAGTGGGTTTTTGATATTTTATTGTCTGAGAAATCGTAATTGCAATTTGTTCTTGCTTCTTAGCTCCTAATCCCAAAAATATAAAATCAGGCATATCAATTTTAGAAGCTTCCAAGATGCGGCTCTCAGTATCTGCACCATACCCAGAAATATTTAAAAGTACCTTTGCATTAGGAAACATACCCATGAATGATTTAAGCCTCTTGGTTAGTAGCAGCTCTTCACCGCCAACCAGAAATACTTTGCATTCTAAATCAGCGAGTAACTTTGGAATCACCAAATCAGCAGAGGAACGTTCAAAGCGCCTTCCAAGAAGAGTTTTGAGAAAATAACCATCAATTCCTATGTAATTAAATTCTTCGAGTAATATAGTATCATTCTTCAGCTGTAACAAACTAGAATGGTTTAACCAGGTGACGGTAATAATTTTTGAAGATGTACGTAGATGGCTAGTTATAAACAACTCTATTTTTAATGGACTAATTTTTCGCATATTTCCAATATTTAAACTCTGCTAGATATAACTTCACGCATAACTTAAAATTCAGCCTTTCAAGCATGATAATTCGCACCGTGTATCGAAACAAACTAAAGTACATGTTGAAGTCCCTCACCGAGAGATAAGCAAGAAACTGGAACTTTTCCGTAGGACTGTACTTTCCTGGTTTATAGGGATGGTGCTGCACTAAAATAGGAAAATATGGTGACTCTCCAGTGAAACCACGCAATCGAAGCGCCATTTCAGTATCTTCTCCGACGCCGATCCGGGCACCGACACCTAAATTTTCGTCAAAAAACCCTACAGATTTTAGAACACCGTAGCGAACATACAGCCCATGCGAAGAGGATATTTTCAGAATTTGTTTTCTACTACATCTTCGAACCTGTATTTGCGGGAATCTTCTTGTATCCAATTTTTGGTCTATCGGTAGATAGCAGCCTAGAGCCCACTTTATTCTATAGTCTGCAAAAACTAACATTACCTTGTCGCCAAAATGATCAGGAATGGAGCCATCGTCGTCTGCCAAACAAATTACATCATTTTCTTCTAATGAACTGCAGTTCTTCATTGACGTTAGTAAAAGATTTCTTGCTTGAGATAATGAAATCTTCGGAACCTCAACTTCAGTTTCGGTTTGAATTTGAAAACTTCTTGGTTTTGACCCTTCCCTCCACAATACGTGCACGAGGATTCCATTTTTATTCAGGATACTAATGGAATGCATGGCATTAGTAAGCGACTGTTTGCCTACAACAATTAAACAATGAATTTTCATATTTATAAATTTCGATTCAATCCATAATCCGGATACAAATTTACCTGATTTATAAAGTGCTTGATTGCTTCGAAATGGGATTGCCATTCCAAACGTACTTGTTTCTTGATTGGGAAACTGACTGTCCGTAGAAGGCAATTTCTAAGGTACCTAAAAACTAAGAACCTTTCTCTACCTCTTATTTGGTTATCGAATTTAAATTTTGGATAAGTGTCGTACATCGAATGATTATAAGCATAAAGTTGACTACTTATATTGCCTAGATCATAGCCTTTTTGAATAAACCTTCCATAAAAGTCAAAGTCTTCGCCACGCAATTTAGATTCATCGAAAAATCCTATTTGATTTAACAAATCTCTCCGAAATACAACTGATGCATAAACTGATGTTACACGTTTTCGATTCTGGTGTTCACGAATGTCGTGGGGATTTAATGGTCTCAGGGGATGTCCAAGAACTAGAGTTTTCTTTGGAAAACTAGAATTGACCCTGAAAGTTACTGCCTGGCAACCAACTGCTGCCAAATTATCGGACTTTAATTTCTGAATACATTCCTTAAAATGATTGCGGTGCGAAATATCGTCTGCATCCAAAAAAGTTACGTAGTCAATATCGTTGCGTATTTCCCGAATACCAATATTTTTGGCGGCAGAAGCGCCTTTGGGGAAACGATTCTCTAAAACATTCCAGTCAAGCTGAGTAAGTGTATTCAAAAATTTCTGATCGAGCCTAAATCCATCCGTGATTATAATTTTTTGTGCGGGTAATATTGAGGATAACTCAACGCTCGCTACCGCTAGTGGCAAGTACGCTTGGTGTTTGAATCCACAAGGAATTAGAACAGCCAGTTTGCAATTCATTTCCACCTCAATAGACTACTTGATGCAGTACCTTAATCTACACGTCAAAAGGTATTTATGGCCTAAAATTGATGTAGCATTATGTTCTGTGTGGTTCCTATTTATACATCAGATTTGATTCGCTATATTAATTTTTAATTTTAAATACACAGATAAATTAAATAATGAATAACATTTCTTTTCCTACATTAGCCGTAATAATTCCTACATTTAATTCCGAACGTACAATAAATGCAACCATAGTTTCTGTTCTGCGCCAAACTTACAGACCGCAGGAAATAATTATTGTTGATAATGGAAGTAATGACAGAACTATTGAAATCGTGCGGTTATTGGAAAAAAAATCCCCCGTTCGAATAGAAATATTTAGGCACAATATAGTGGGGGCGGGCCCAGCTCGAAATTTAGGAGTACAGAAATCAAATTCTGAGATGATTGCATTTCTGGACGCAGATGATACTTGGACCTATAATAAAATTGAAAAACAATTACATTTTCATATCAACCAGAAAGATATTATTTCAGGAACGTATGCAATCTATTTGAACGAATATCAAAAGCGAACACGATTATCTTCAAAATATACATCAAACTTTGAATTTGGACTTAATTTGTATAGAAATCAACAATTACCTTTTTTGCTTTCAACTTGGATGATCTCAAAAGATAATTTTTTGCTTGTAGGTGAATTTGATCTTAAGTTCAAGTATGCGCAAGACTTCGAGTTTTTCTTCAGGGCATTACATAGAGGAATACGACCATTCCTTTTACCGGAATCTCTGCTTAATTATAGTATTTCCTTGCGATCAGCCTCTTCCAGGAACTATGCTTTACAATCCTTGTCAGCTGCGTATGTAAGAAGAAACCAGTCTGATTTTGAATTAAGTCTTGCAGATTTCGTCAACAGGGAGAATTTCAAGTTTTCTAGCTACCGAGATAATATGTCAGGGCTTATGACTAGAAGAGCAATGGTAGACAGTGGGACTAACTTACAATTTATGACATTGTTTTGGTTGTTAGGGGCACTAATTATTTCTCCTAAAATATTTATAAAAAAGATCTATCGATATTTTAAAATGATTTTATGATAGGTTTGAATTTGTCAAAATTTTTGGTTATTTCCGAAAATTACTTAAAAAAATCCAGGTATTCAAAACCATCCGGAGTCATAATAAGTTACTTAATACTGCAGGTAGTTACTGCGACGATATCAATTGTTAGAATTCCACTCTCCATACAATCTATAGGAATTTCTAATTTTGGAATATTAGTAGTTTGTCTAGGTTTATGGTCGCTATTCACCATTAGCGCTGAATCTATTAGACGCGAAACACAAGTTCAAAAGGCACTGAATTTGGATTGTAAGTTCAACTTTGGCAATCTTCTCTTCGACATTGGCATAATTTCTATCTTAATTGCAATTATCTCTGGCACAAACAGAATTATGAATGCATTCGACAGTAGAGTCTTTGATTCAGTTCTCATGATATTTGGGGTGGCAGCGATAGTTCATTCATTTACCAGCTATTTGAGGGGATCGCTCGAAGGCGCAAATCAGGTTGGTGCCGCAAATACACTTAATGCTATCGGGTATATTGTGGCTTTTCCGATATTTTTGTTGGCGACGAAATCAAATAATCTTGAATTAATCGCAATAAGTTTTGCGATTTCTTTAGAACTTCCAGGATTAATTTATTTTGTTTATCACCGAATAAGAAGGCTGAAGCTAGAAATGAGTTGGCGGTTCACTCCTTCTCTAATTGTTGCGAGGATGCAATGGTTTGCCCTACAAACAGTAGATTTACTTTCTTACTCAATTGACCCATTCTTGGTAGCTATGATTTTAAGTGCAGCTGACGCAGCAGAATATGGTGTGTACCAAAAATTAATCCTTATCGCTACTGCTATAACTGTAGCGCTGGGTCCATTGCAATCGATTAGTTCTGTTGCCAGGGCCGCAGACCTAAATGCCAAAACACTGCAACTTGTGAATTTTTGGGCATCAAGTTTAGTGATCTTCACACTCTATTTTTTTGCTCCACAAATCATCCTTCTTATTTCGAATGGACAATTTTCAGTGCAAAATAGCATCATGATCGCGATTCTTGCCAATGCGTATTCCGGAATTCTTACTTCATCTCTAATTCAACGGACAAATACTGGCAAAGGGTTACGTATACGCATATTAGCAACTTCTTTTGCGACTATTATGGGACTCGTGTTCACAGCAACTTTATTGCCATCATTGGGAATTGCGGCTGCATTTTGGTCAAGTTCGATGAGCTTAAGTCTTACGTATTTGATTTTAAAGTTATGGAAATACCGTAGTGCAAATTAGATTTGTAAATTTTTGGAAAACATTTAATGAAAATGATAATTTTTTTATGAAATACCTGGACTATTTTGGGTACAATCCTAAGTTAGTTCAAGACAAAAGATCCGCAGTCGATTTGGAGATACATAGTGTATTTTACAACAAAAGCTTGCGTAAATTGGTTGGTTTGGATAAAAAACTTAAGTCTAGATCCTACTTCAATTCAAAAAGAATACAGAAAATGTCAGAATTTGTTATCTCACAAAAGACTGTGGCTACAAAAAGAATTTGGTTTACTGGCGAAAATATAAGACCTCCGTACGACCAATTATTTGACCGCTACTTATCATTCGATCAATTCAATTTTAATGACAATAATTTCTACTTTCCTCTTTGGTACACCCACCTAGATTGGTTCGGGGAGCCTGAATACAACTCGAGAGTTGGGATTCATATTTCTATGAGCACCCTTGCGGAAAAAAGGAAGCTAACCCGAACGAAGAAAAAATTTGCTTGTATATTCTTAAGTAACCCACACCCGTTTAGATTGGAAATGGTAAAAAAACTACGAGAGAACTTTGAAGTTGATGTCTTTGGAAGTTACTCTGGAAATCCAGTTGCTCATAAAATTGATGTATCCAAAGATTATATGTACACAATTTGTTTTGAAAATGATTTATACCCAGGGTATATCACCGAAAAAATACTTGAAGCATATGTAAGCGAAACAGTTCCAATCTACTGGGGCGATTTTGGTAATGACGTTTCTTTTAATCCTGATTCTTTTTTCAATTTGTCTAGTTTTGAAAGTTTCGAGCATTTGGTTGAGAAAATCAAATCATGTGATTATGAAAAAATCTATGAACAACCGCTCTTAAATCATGAAGTGGACTTTACGTTATTTCATAATTTTATGTCAAAATTCTTGAAGCACTAATACTTAATTACCAGTGGGATCTTATCCCAATAGAATATTTTCTAGGCACAGTAATCCTATGATAAATGAATTTTATTCCTTCTCTTTTCAATAGGTATAATTGCAAGTTTAAAAATAATAATTGCGAATATTACAACAAGAAGCAAGGCAATTGTATTTGAAAAAATGGTAGGTGGAATTTGTAAAAATACAAAAATGAATTTACTGATAATTAAATGTGTTATATAAATGGGAAAACTAAGCTCACCTAAATATCTATCTATTTTGAGCATGCGTTGATTTTGAAAACTGTATTTGAAAAGTAGCGGAAGGTTTAGAATTGTGAATAAGAGGTACGCAACTCCGCTAATTTCACCAGAAACAGGGCTGAAAGGAAATAAAGCTGTCAAAAAAAGCTGCAGAGCGACTGGTACGTACTTAATTTTGGTAATGAATGGTATTTTTGGCAAAATATATAAACGTGTACAAATGCCAATTATAAAGAAAAGTAACTCGTTTGGAAAAAATCTATAACTCCATGGATCGGTAAGCCCGAGCCCAAGAATAAAAATTGTTATTCGACTTAGCAAAGATATCAAGAGTAGAAGAAACATATACCTTTGTTTTCGAATAAGAAGTGGTGCGAGTAAATAGAAACAAAGTTCGAGGCTTAAGGACCAAGCTTGTGGCAGAACTAGGCCTTGATAAAGTGGGTTAGTTTCTTCTCTAAAATTGGATGTGAAAATCACTTGATGATTTTGTACCGCCGTAAACATCACGATATCTTGACCGAATATAAAAATATTGACTAGAACCAAGGTAATGGTGGGCCACAGCCCTAAATCTGAATAATAGTCAAGGATATTTTCTTCATGGTTTGTGAATTTCATTATTATTTCTAGAATTAATGCCAGGCCAAGGCTAATGAAATAAACTGGATAGATTCGATAAAATCTGCTTTTGTAAAACAGCTCTAAGTTTTTGTAGCGAACGTTCGATACTAGAACGTGGGAAATCAGAAATCCTGATATCAAAAAAAAACTTTGTACTGCAATCTGACCACCAACTAATGCATGAATATTGAGATGAACACATACAACTGACAATGCCAGAAGGAATCTAAATGTACCCATACGAGTATATTTTACCGTGTTAGAAATTTTTATTGTGTTAATTCAGACGATTATCATCAAAAATGCCTTGGATGCCTATCGAGGAAAAGGCAATGGTTCAGATTACTACCTTATTTTGCCCACTGAATCCGCGCATAATCTCAACTGTGAATTTAAAGGAATTGAGTTATTCAATCTCGGTTACTGAGGTATTGCGATAAAAGTTAACTCACATTTCAAAGGAATTACCCAAAGATTTACTTCTACCGATTGTTGGCCTTGATTATTGGGTGCCGGTTCAAAAGCCCTGGAAGTTTGTTTTAACTTACTAAATCTGTAAAAACCGATAAAACTGTATTTTTTTGGACAAACGAGGACATAAACTTAAGCCCTAGCCAATTGGAGAGTCATGTCTGCTGGGTTTAAGGCCCGTGTGCTTGTGGCTGAAGATGAGGAGTTCACGCTTAATCTTCTGCGCGAGGTACTAACCAGTGCTAATTTCCAAGTTGAGGCAGTTAAAAATGTGGCAGATGCGATTGCCAAAATAGGTAGCTTTGATCCGCATGCGGTTATTACAGATTTAAATTTTGGTATTACTGGGCCAAGTGGAGCTGATCTATTGCAATATATAGAAAAGGAGCACCCCTGGGTTGGCAAGGTGGTCTTAACCTCACATGCTTCCCCTGCATTAGCAGTAGCAAACGGGATGGCACTTCCTGCTGGAGTTACCTACCTGGTTAAGTCAGAGCTTGGTTCAATTTCAGATCTAGTTGCAGCGGTTGAAAACTCCATTTCTAATCTTGCATTTGTATCTGTTAAACCTGTTGAGGAAAATGATCGAATACTTATTAGCGCTACGCAGGGTGAGATTTTAGAGCTTAGGTAATTAATTTGGATGTAAATAAATCATATT
>Ga0114980_10003869_pt1 | contig 10168 bp, 10 predicted proteins | sample S_140806_EF_Meta_FD_87018 | JGI IMG/M metagenome (GOLD analysis project Ga0114980, IMG submission 87018) | Freshwater microbial communities from Lake Simoncouche, Canada to study carbon cycling - S_140806_EF_MetaG | ecosystem: Environmental > Aquatic > Freshwater > Lake | place: Lake... | reverse complement strand
CCCGGCGATGGAGTAATTGCTGACGCTGATGGAATTGTGGTTGTGCCAGCACAACATTTAGCAAAGGTGACCGAGTTGGCCAATGCTCGCGCAGCTACAGAAAAGACTGTTTTAAAGGATTTATTGGCCGGGAAAAGCGTAAGAGAGGTATGGAACGCATACGGCGTTCTATAGGAAAAGGAGATAACCATGGCGAGAGAACTAATCGATACCCATCAACATCTTTGGGTTATGAGTGAACGTGCGTATTCGTGGATCGCACCTGAATACGGTCCGCTATACGATGATTTCACACCAGAGCGACTTGCTCCCGAAATCCCTGCATCCGGTGTTACTGGTTCAGTTCTGGTTCAAGCAGGGGATACATATGAAGATACTTTTTATATGTTAGATGTGGCAGCTAATTCCAACTTTGTACAAGGCGTAGTCGGCTGGATCCCATTTGATCGTCCAAATGAAGCGCGTGCTGCGATTGAAACCTTTAAGAAGAACTCATATTTCAAAGGAGTTCGCAATCTGACTCATGATTATTCAAATCCGAAATATGAATCAGATGATGCTTGGATTACTCGTCCGGAAGTACTGGAAACTTTAGCAATGGTTGAAAAAGCGGGCCTTAGTTTTGATTACGTATCTATAAAGCCCGAACACACCAAGAACGTTGTCACTCTGGCAAAGAAATTTCCAAATATGAAAATTGTGGTGGATCACTTTGCTAAGCCACCCATTGCGGCTAAAGAGATGGAGCCTTGGGCATCCTCGATGGCAGAAATTGCAGCCTTCCCTAATGTCTATGCAAAACTTTCTGGATTAAATACCGCATCAGATCTGGCTAACTGGAAAGTCTCTGATTGGCAGCCTTATGTTGATTTCATGGTGAAAACTTACGGAGCAAAGCGCGTAATGATGGGCGGGGATTGGCCGGTTATTGTGCTGGGCAATACCTATGCTGAAATCTGGAAAGCTCAAGTTGAAGTTATTTCGCACTTTACGGAAGAAGAGCAAGAGTGGATGTGCCACAAAACAGCCAAAGCTTTCTACAAATTAGGTTAAGGAGAAGTCATGACTAGATATGCATCAGTAATCGGAATGAAGCCAGAAAACCGCGCCGAATATGAGCGTCTGCACGCTGACGTTTGGCCCGATGTGTTAGCCAAAATTTATGAGTGCAATATTCGTAATTACTCTATTTATCGTTACGCCGAACTTTTATTCTCTTACTTTGAATATATCGGTAACGATTTTGATGGCGATATGGCCAAGATGGCTACCGATCCAATGACTCAAAAATGGTGGGGAGTTTGCAAGCCGCTGCAATCACCAGTTCCTGATCGCGCCGATGGCGAATGGTGGGCGGCAATGCCAGAAGTGTTCCATGTCGACTAAGCCTTCACTTGATAAATCTGATCTGCCGCTAAATGGCATTTTAGTTTTAGACTTCTCACAGTTCTTAGCTGGCCCAGTTGCTGCGATGCGACTTGCCGATATGGGAGCGCGAGTGATTAAGATTGAAAGACCAGGCACCGGAGACATCGGCCGCACTCTGGCCTTTGCAGGTTTAGCAAGTGACGGAGACACACTCTCCTTTCATATGATGAATCGAAATAAAGAGAGCTTTGCCGCCGATCTTAAAAACTCACAAAGCATGGAAGAAGTATGGAAACTTGTCGAGAAGGCAGATGTAATTATTCAGAACTTTAGGCCAGGTGTAATTGAACGACTTGGTTTAGGGTATGAAGAAGTTAAGAAGCGAAACCCCCGCATTATTTATGGAAGTGCCACAGGATATGGATCGACAGGTCCATTTAAAGATCGACCTGGGCAAGATTTGCTGGCGCAATCTATCTCAGGGCTACCTTGGCTTAACGGTAAAGCTGGTGACCCGCCAATTCCGGTTGGTTTAGCGGTTGCAGATATTTTTACTTCAACACATTTGGCACATGGCATCACCGCACTTTTACTGCGCCGCGAACGAACAGGTGTTGGCGGCCTAGTTGAATCAAGCTTGCTTGAGTCAATGTTAGACCTGCAATTTGAGTTAATCACAGCCAATCTCTTCGACCCAAAGGTAATTGTTAAGAGAGGTAGCGGCGCGCACGCATTTCTTCCAGCACCATATGGAATATATAAGACATCTGATGGGTATATGGCAATTGCAATGACACCTATCCCATCCTTGGGAAAACTACTTGATATCGATTTAAGTAGGTATGAAGATCCAAAGAGTTGGTGGAGCGATCAAGAAGCGATTACAAATATCCTCTCAACCCGGCTTTCGACACAGAGCACCGAGCGCTGGCTAGAGATTTTGGATGCTGCCGATATTTGGTGTGCACCTGTGCTTACTCTGCCTGAGTTAATCGCCCACGATGGCTTCAAAGAGATAGACATGACACAGACAGTGGTCCGTAATTCAATTGATGGGTCAGGTGAGATTGCGATAAAAACTACTCGTTCACCAATGCGCATCGATGGCAAGACAGTAAAACATTCCAAAGGTGCACCACATGTTGGGGAAGATACTGAAAAGATCCGCAAAGAGTTCGGAATATAAAAGGAGCAGATATGAAGAATCCAAATCCAGATCCAAAGGCTCGTTATGAGATTCCAGTTTGGAATCAAGATGTAAAGCTCTATGAGGATTATCAGGTCGGAGAGGTTGACCGCTCTTTGCGTCGCACCATCTCTGAGGGTGAGGTAATGCTCTTTAACTCACTTGTCTTAGATATGCACCCATATGTTGGTGATGATATTTGGGCACGTGAGCATGGCCTCTTTAAAAAGCGCTTAGTGCCAGGTGCCATGGTCTTTAGCTATGGGCTAGGACTCTTTGCTCATAACAATGTAAATACTTTTAGTTACGGGTATGACAAGTTGCGCTTTATTAAGCCAACTTTTATTGGTGACACAATCTATGGAATGCGCACCCTTTTGGAGAAGACCCCTAAGTATGAAAACATGGGACTTTTCAAAGTCTCCTATGAAATTTTCCGCGCTGATAATGAAGAGTTATTGCTCTATACAGAGCATTTACAAACAGTTCTTTATCGCACAACTCAAGCCGCAAATCAAAAAGCAGAAGGTTAGGAATAGCCATGATTGAACAATTCCGCGAGGTTGCAGAGGCAGTTAAGTTAGAAGTGAAGCCTGAGAACAGACGAAAAATAGGTATTTGTGGTGCAGGCGGAATAGTAGATGGCGCGCACCTGCCGGCATATAAGAAGGCTGGCCTTGAAGTAGTTGCAATCTTTGACACCGATAACGCCAAAGCTCAAGATGTGGCAAAGCGCCACGGTATACCTACCGTTTACAAGACACTTGCCGAACTCTTATCTGATGCAAATGTAGAGATCGTAGATATTGCTGTTCCGGCTGCAGCACAGCCAGAAATCTTTGCGCAGGTTGCCGCGGCTAAGAAACACATCCTTGCGCAGAAACCATTTGCAACAACTGTTGCCGCGGGTGAGGCGATGGTGAAGCAAGCAAAAGATGCTGGAATCATCGCAGCCGTTAATCAACAATTACGGTTTGAAGAAGGTGTTGCCGCAGCCCATAAAATGGTTGAACTCGGCTGGATCGGAACGGTTAGCAACTTCTCGATAAATGTAAATTTAATTACACCTTGGGAGCTCTGGCCTTGGGCTAAAGATCTTGATCGCCTAGAGGTTATGTTGCATTCGATTCATTATCACGATCTAATCCGCTGGTTCTTGGGAGATGCTAAAACTGTATTTTGTGCAGCGGGTCGAACCGCTGGCCAGTTTCCAAAAGGTGAAACTCGCACGATTTCGACTGCGTTATACAAGAGTGGGGTCACCTCACTTGTTCACGCCAATCACGTAAATCGCGGTGGAGATAACTACGCCGAATATCGCATCGATGGCGATAAAGGTTCTATACGTGGAACGTTAGGACTTCTATACGACTATCCAAATGGTCGTGTAGATACTCTTGAAGTTAATTCACAAGTTTTACCGACCGATGGTTGGATGCCTTATCCAGTTACGACGCGTTGGTTTCCGGACGCCTTTATCGGAACCATGGGATCTGTAATGGATGCAGTCTCTAAAGGTTCACCACTTCGCGCATCCGTTGCCGACAATGTCGGCACCTTAAAGATGGTTGAAGCGCTTTATAAGTCAATGGATTCAGGGGTTTCTGTTGACCTCTAACCAACTCTTTGATCTGACCGGAAAGCTGGCGGTAATTACTGGTGGCAACGGTGGGATCGGATTGGGATGTGCCAAAGGTTTAGCGGCAGCGGGTGCTGACATTGCTATTTGGGCGCGTAGTAAAGAGAAAAGCGCAGATGCTGTTGCAGAATTAACTGCCCTCGGAGTCAAGGCAAAATCATATGAAGTGGATGTTAAATCTAGTTCTGATTTGGCTAAGGCAACTAGCCAAACTGTTGCAGACTTTGGCGGTATAGATGTTTTGATCGCAAACGCTGGGGTGAATATTCGTATGCGTCCTGAGCAATATACCGATGACATTGTTGACGAGATTATCGATGTCAATCTCAAGGCTGTCTTTCATTGCGCCCAACTTGTTTATCCCGAGATGAAAAAGCGTGGGGGAGGAAAGATTATTTTGATTGGATCTCTCACCAGCGTTCAAGGCTTAGGCGTTGCACCTGTTTACTCGGCGACCAAGGGGGCAGTAGTCCAATTAGGTAAATCATTGGCAGCTGCTTGGGGTGCGGACAATATTCAAGTAAATACGATCTTGCCCGGCTGGATTGTTACCGAAATGACTTCAGTTACCCGCGCGGTACCTGGGTTGCAAGAGCATGTTTTATCGCGCACGCCGGCAGGTCGTTGGGGTGCGCCAAAGGATTTTGCTGGGATTGCAACTTATTTTGCATCAAGTGCGTCAGATTTTGTAACAGGTACAGATATTCAAATCGATGGTGGCTTTACCAGCACGCTAGCGATCTTTGATCTACCGCAGTAGTTACTTTTTAAAGTCCACGCAGTTATTGCGTATCTCACCGATGCCATCAATGCCGGTGCGAATCTTCTGTCCGCCATGCAAGTAAACCGGTGGCTTAAAGCCAAGGCCCACACCAAAAGGTGTTCCGGTGTTGATGACATCGCCTGGAAAAAGTTCCATGAATTGGCTGATGTACCAAACGATGTGATCGATGCCGAATAACAAATCATTTGTGTTGGAATCTTGCTTCATAACACCATCTACTTCGCACCAGAGACGCAAGTTGTGTGGATTAATTGAATCGCTGGTGACGATGTATGGCCCAATTGGATTAAAGGTTGGAAACGACTTTCCCTTTACCCATTGACCAGAACGTTCGATCTGCCAGTGGCGCTCTGAAACATCTTGCGAGATTGTGTAACCAAGAATGTGGGATGCGGAATCTTTTGGAGAATCTAAATAAAGAGCGCGCTTTCCAATAACAATTGCTAGTTCAACTTCGTAATCTGTTGCAGTGCTATTTGGCGGGATCACGATGTCATCATTTGGTCCAATAACCGAATCAGGTGCCTTCATAAAAATAACCGGCTCTTTGGGAGTATCAGCGCCAGTTTCGGCGATGTGAGCGATGTAGTTAAGTCCTACACAAATTACCTTTGTTGGGCGAGCAACGGGTGAACCGTAGCGAACGCCGGCTAAGGCAGTACGTGGAAGTTTTGAGAGATCAGCCTTGGCGACTTTTTCATATCCGCCGTTTTCAAGTTCAGTGCGGTTCCAGTCACTTACAAGTGATGAGACATCAATTGCTTGATCGCCTTCGACTACAACTGGCTTTTCACTACCTAAAGCTCCGATACGTGCGATCTTCATTAATTTCCCCCAGGTAGTGTGCCAAGCCCAGCATGAGCAGGTAAAAGTCGAACATGTTTTGGTTCAAGTTCCTCTAGCGAGTTAACTCCGAGCAACTTCATATTTCGAACCATTTCTGTACGCAAAATTGTAAGTGCTCGTTCGACACCTTCTTGACCGCCGGCCATGAGGCCATACAAATAAGCGCGACCCACATAAGTAAAGTCAGCGCCAAGAGCGATTGCCGCCAAGATATCGGCCCCGTGCATGATGCCGGTATCTAAGTGAATTTCTAAATCATCTTTGAGTTCTTTTTTAACATCGATTAAAAGATGCAGTGGCACAGGTGCCCGATCTAATTGGCGGCCACCGTGATTAGATAAAATAATTGCATCAGCGCCACATTGAGCCGCTTTTTTGGCATCTTCCACGGTCTGAATACCTTTTACTGTTAATTCACCTTTCCACTGTTCGCGGATCCATTTCAGATCTTCAAAAGTCATTGTCGGGTCGAACATAAAGTCCAGCAGTTCGGCGACAGTGCCTTTCCAATTTTTCATGGTTGCAAAACTTATTGCTGGAGTTGTCAGGAAGTTAATCCACCATTCGGGACGAGGAATGGCATCAATCAAAGTTTTAGCAGTCAGGCGTGGTGGAACCGTTAAACCGTTTCGCACATCGCGCAAACGCGCACCAGCAACAGGCACATCTACGGTCAACATTAAATTCTTAACACCTGATTCTTGGGCGCGACGTACCAGCTCCATGCTGGCATCGCGGTCCTTCCACATATACAGCTGGAACCAATTTGTTCCACCAGGGGAGGCCGCTACAACATCTTCAATTGTGGTGGTTCCAAGAGTTGAGAGCGAGAACGGAATTCCGAATTTTTCCGCAGCTCGGGCGCCCGCGATTTCACCTTCGGTATGCATCATTCGGGCGAAACCAGTTGGCGCTATACCAACTGGCATTGCAAAGGTTTCACCTAGAACTTTGCACTCTAGTGAAACTTTTGAAACATCTTGCAAAATATTTGGGCGAAATTCCAAATCTAAAAATGCACGGCGGGCGCGATCTAGAGTTAACTCTGATTCGGCAGAGCCGTCGGTGTAGTCAAAGGGTCCAGTCGGTGTGCGGCGCTTAGCAATTTCACGCAAATCCCAAATGGTTAAGGCTTTTGCTAAACGCTTTTTGCGCGAAGGTAGAGTCGGCAGCGCAAATTTAAGAAGTGGAGCAAGTTCCGTAATCTTAGGAATCTGCCGTCTTACATTCTTTTTAGCCAAAACTTGCCCCTCCGTTTGTAATTGCCAAATCCTATACGATTTGTTTCGCGCTGACTATCGCAGTGGTGTCACTGATTTTCGCTACTGTGCCCCTATGAGCGATCTTTCAGCCCAGGTGCGTAAAGCGCTCGATGCTGCAGTTGCCGCAATTGGTGGCGCACCTCGCGAGGGACAGATTGAAATGGCTGAAGCTGTGGCCAATGCCCTCACCGATCGCCATCACTTAATGGTTCAAGCCGGCACAGGTACTGGAAAGTCACTTGCGTATTTAGTTCCGGCACTCGTTCATGGTCGAAAAGTATTGGTGGCAACAGCAACGCTTGCGCTGCAACGTCAGTTGGTAGAAAGAGATTTGCCGGCGGTTGTCCCTGCTCTAGAAAAAGTTCTGGGTCGCGAAATTACTTTTGGAATTTATAAAGGTGTCGGCAACTACGTATGTCTGCAGAAGATGAATTCTGAAGACCCTGATCCCGATGGCGAAGTTTTATTAGAAGTTAGCCATCTTGGCAAGGATGCCAAGCGTTTACATGCTTGGGCGAAGACTCCTGGGGTCTCTGGTGATCGCGATGATGCACCCGAGGTTGATCGACGCGTTTGGGCTGCTAATTCACTTTCTGGTCGCGAATGTGTTGGCGCCGATGTTTGTAATTACGGGCCACAATGTTTTGCCGCCCTCGCCAAAGCCAAAGCTCAATTAGCTGATGTAGTAGTCACCAACCACACCTTGCTGGCGATTGAAATTGTTGATTCGCATCCAATTTTGCCTGAACGAGATGCCGTGATTTTGGATGAAGCACACGAATTTATGGATCGCACAACTCAAGCGGTTACTGAAGAGCTAACGTCAGCGCGCGTTATTCGCGCTGCTGCGATGGCGCGCAAACATATGCCGGGCAAGTTATCCGATGCCATGACTAAGGCCGCTGATAATTTTCACGATGCAATGGCGGATTACGGCGATCAAATCCGTGGGGACTTTAACGCGCAAGGTCGTCTGGAAGAGATCCCATCTTCACTAGAAGCACCGATTCGCAAAGTGCGCGAGGCGGCAGCGGCCATTGTTCAGATAATCAACGCCGATGATGAAATTATTGATTCTGATGGTGTTGCCGAACGCGCACGAGTTAAGGGTGCGGTCAATGAAATAAACACAACTTGTGGCAAGTTGTTAAAGATGAGCGGTTCACACGTTCTTTGGTATGAGCCAACCTTTTCAACCTTACATTTAGCTCCGTTGTCGGTCTCCGAAGTCCTGCGCGCTAATCTTTTGACTAAGACGCCGGTGATTGCAACATCTGCGACCTTGACGGTTGGCAATGGCTTTGACGCGATGGCGCGCAGTATTGGCTTTGTTGTCGGCTCGGATGCGGATTCCGAAAGTGAAGATGGCGATATTGATCCAGCAAATGTGCAGATGTTAGATGTTGGCTCACCCTTTGATTTCGCTAATCAAGGTGTTTTATATATGCCTAAACATTTACCAGAACCAGGTCGCGACGGTCCAAGTATTGAAGTCTTGACCGAACTCGGTGAGTTAATTGATGCTGCAGGTGGTCGCACCTTGGCTTTGTTTAGTTCGTGGCGCGGGGTGGAAGCAGCGGATGCGCACTTACGTAACGTTTTAAAAGAGTTACCGATTACGATAATTACACAAAAACGTGGAGATGCTGTTGGTCCGCTCGTAGAACGTTTTGCAAAAGATGAGACATCAATTCTGCTCGGCACAATGTCGCTTTGGCAGGGCGTTGACGTTCCGGGAAACTCTTGTATTTTGGTTGCGATAGACCGCATTCCCTTTCCGCGCCCAGATGAACCAGTGATGTCAGCACGTGCATCCTTAGCTGATGCCGCAGGTGGCAGTGGCTTTATGCAGGTTTCTCTACCGCGCGCAGCTTTGCTATTGGCACAAGGTACTGGGCGATTAATTCGCAGCGTGGATGATCGTGGAGTTGTGGCAATTCTTGATTCGCGAATTGTTACAAAGCGCTACGGAAGCGTCTTGCTTAATTCAATGCCGCCGCTGTGGCGCACTAGTGATGGGGCAGTGGTGCGCGAATCATTGCGCAGATTGAATAAGGAAATCTAACTTCTCGCGTAATACTGGCCAAGATTTTGCAAAACTGGGATGCAACGGCAATCGCGTCACATCATCGAATAAAACCCATTTAACTTCATGTGATTCATCATTTAATTCATGCGCTTCAAGATCGGCGTTAGCCTCAGCGATTATCGTTTGATAGTTCCAGATACCGTGATCATCCATATGAGTATCGCGCGGATTTATACACTGTGGATCAATTCCGGTCTCTTCAACCGCCTCGCGAATCGCCCCTTCTATGACGCTCTCGTGTGAATCACGAGCCCCACCTGGAATTCCCCAAGTGTCACCGTTGTGCACCCATGGCGCGCGGTGCTGTAACAAGATTGCGCCATCACGGTAAATCAAAAGACCGGCTGCGCCATTTAAACCCCAGTGTTTGCTGCCGCAACTGCACTCAATCCAACCGTCTCCATCGCGCGCAACCATCACTTACCTAGAGTGTCATAACTATCCACAACTTTCGACTTTAATCACAGGTGAGATGGCCGCAGGTTCTATTTTGCGCCACATGAAACTCAAAATAATCACCTTAATTGCGGCGCTGACAACGGCAACGATCACCCCGTTAGCTGCAGCCGATTGCGAAATTACTTGCGTAGATGTCTATACCCAAGATGGCCAATTAATCTTTGAAGCCCGCAAGGGATCTGGTCCAAAGGCGAGTGTTGCGGTTAAACCAAAAACAATCGCTAAACCAAAAGCCAAAGTGGTGGCTAAGCCGAAGGTAGTTCTTAAGCCACCACTTATCTCAAAGCCAAAAGGTATTGCTAAACCCAAGATGGCTGTACCAAAGAAGAAAATCGCTCCCAAGAAAATTGCACCAGTTGCGGTAGCTGCAACTTCTCTTAGCGATCGCATCAGTAAATCTCTGCCAACAGCTGGGATTTCATACCAGCCTAATTTTCAACCTTTGATAAATGTGCCGGTTTATTTCTGGAGCGATGTGCCAACTCTGTTTCGCAGCAAGGTTGATTTAATCGGTGAATCAATTGATGTGGCGATG
>Ga0114980_10003867_pt1 | contig 10169 bp, 12 predicted proteins | sample S_140806_EF_Meta_FD_87018 | JGI IMG/M metagenome (GOLD analysis project Ga0114980, IMG submission 87018) | Freshwater microbial communities from Lake Simoncouche, Canada to study carbon cycling - S_140806_EF_MetaG | ecosystem: Environmental > Aquatic > Freshwater > Lake | place: Lake... | reverse complement strand
CAGCAGGTATTCATTGATGACACCGTCGGCAATCACCGCACGGCGGGCGTTTTCGCCCTTCTTGTCATACTTGAACATGAAACGTTCGCCGGCCTTGTTGACGAAATAGGCACCGAGGCTGACCAGCGCGTTGAGACCCTGGCAGGAAAAACCCTTGGGCGTCAGCGTTGCCTCGACCGATTCCATATTCGCCAGCGCCGCGCCGGCGTGGTATCCCATGGCCTGGGCATCGCCGGTGTTATACGGAATATGCCAGGAATCAAAAGAAAGACCCGAGGCGTTCTGCGAAATGCGGTTGACGTCGCCCGCTGCCAGCACCACCGCCTTGGCACGGATCACCGTCCATTCGCCAGTGCGGAAATTGAAGGCTACCGCGCCGTAAGCGCGGTTGTCCTTGACCAGCAGCTGCACCACCATCGTACGCATCAGCACCGTGGCCTTGCCCTTGCGCACGCGTTCGCCGAGGTGTTTCTTGAAATCGGTGCCGTCGAAGTTGATGTGATAGGTGCCCGGCAGGCCAAAGGAACGCAGCCGGTAATAGTCGCCGGTCTGCCGATCACGGAAATCAACACCCAGCGATTCGATCTTGCGGAAAATGCGCGGCATTTCACGGATCACCCGCCCGGCCACTTCCATATCGACGATACCGTCGGTCAGTTCCGGTACATGTTTGATCAGGAATTCCGGCGTATCCCATTCCGGGCCTGAATCCATGATGGTCAGGTAGTGATCAACGCCACAGCCGATGCTGCCGCAGTGATCGAGCACCTTGCCTTTTTCACAGATCACCACTTTCAGTCCGGCTTCCAGCGCCGGTATCGCCGCCATGCTGCCGGCAACACCACCGCCGACCACCAGCACATCGGTTTCAATCTGGATGAAATCCTTGCTCATTGCGCTTGCACCCCGGTTATTTGCAGCAAACGCCATGCTAAGGGCGCTCCCACCCTGGCACCAGTGACGGGTTGGTGTTTTTTCAGGACTTTCCTACTGTCTGGCCGTGCGCAGTCGAAACTGCCGCGGCGCCGTCGCATAACGCTGACGGAAACGACGCGCGAAATAGGCTTCGTCTTCGAACCCCACCGCCCGGGCGACCTCACCAATGCGCAACGTGGTGTGCGTCAGCAGTTCGCGGGCTTTTTCCATGCGCCGCTCGGTCACCAGATCAACAAAGGTCTTGCCGGTTTCCTTCTTGATCAGGTGCGCAAGATAGTTGGGCGACAGATCGGCAGCAGCAGCGGCGTCGGTGAGCTGGATGCGTTGCGCCAGATGTTCACGCACATGACGCATCACCCGCGCCAGTGCGTCGCGACGACTGGTGCGCTGCGCCTGCTTGGCCGCCATACCGAGCAAGGCACGTTCATGCCGCCGGCAAACCGTACCGAGCAGCAGCAGCAGATGGCCGCGGATGATCTCCAGCGAACCGTAATGCCGGCGCGCATTCTCCGCCTGCATGCTGCGGCAGGCTTCGGTGACCAGCACAAGGTCTTTGCCGGTCAGCGAAAAATCCAGATATTCCTGGAACAGGAAAGGCGCCAGCTCGGGTGCGCGCGCCAGCGGCACATCCTCCAGATCCAGCGGATCAACATCCAGCTCGGGCCGCAGGAAATTGAGGTTGAAACTGAGGATGAAAAAACGCGAGCGCGGCGGATGCGGAATGCGGTGCACCCGGTACGGCAGCACAAAACTCAGATCGCCGGGCCCCAGCGGCCGCGCCGCAGCGGCGATGTGCTGTGTGGTGCGCCCGGCCAGATTGAGCTGGATCTGAAAATACTCATGGCGGTGCGCTTCGGCAATGCGCGTGACGCTTTTTTCGTCGCGGATCGCGAAGTCGGGGCTGACGGCGCGATCCGCCATCGAATAAGTGCGGATCGCGCGCGTCATGCGTTTACTGGATGTCTTTCACCGCGGCTTTGAGAATGGGCGACAGCGCGGCACTGGTGCGTGCCATCTCGGCCATGGCCTTCTGCTGTGCGGCGCCATCCATCGGCGACAGCAAACGCTCGCCCTTGGTCGACTCGGCCAGCAGCGCCGGATCCTTCATCGCCGCACTCACGGCTGCGCGGAACGCGGCAATCGCCTGCGGTTCCATATTGGGCGGTCCGATATAGCTGCGATGGGTTTCAAGTATGGTCGCCATTGCCTGCACCACGCTCTTCTTGGCCGGCGGCGCGATATTGGTGACGATCGGAATATTCGGGTAGTCGGGCGATGCCTGCGAGGTCACCATCATTACCGGAAACTTGTCGCCGGAACGGATCGCGCCCAGCGATTCGCTCCAGCCGGTGATATGTCCGTCGCCGTCGCCCTTGATCACCGCCAGCGAAGTATCGGCATTGCCTTCGTAGCCGGTCACCGCCTTCAGCTTGAAGCCCAGCGCATCGGCCAGCACCGCCATGGTGTAAAAATCCTCATCCGTACCCTGCGACGGAAACACAAACGGCCGCTTCAGCTTCTGCATGTCCGCAACGGAGCGGATAGCTGACTTGCCGCCGACCGTCAGCACCCGCGGTTCGCTGGTGACACGGCCGAGAAAGGCAAATTTCGTCGGATCAAAGGTGGCACCGGCACTGCCGGCGAGATTCGCCAGCAGCAGCGTTGACACATTGCCGAAATAGACTTCGGCCGCGCCGGGCTTCAGCCGCCAGACGTGATTCGCCGCCTTCAGACCACCGCCGCCGGGCATATTGACCAGCCGCACTTCCTTCGCGCCGATATGTTTTTCAAGGTACGGCGCCAGCATGCGCGCGAAGCGGGTGTGACCGCCGGCCGGGCTGCCGGCAATGTTGATGATCAGGGTTTTGCCCTTGTAATAATCCGAAGCCTGCGCCAAGGCGCGCAGTGGCATCCCCATCACCACCGGCGTCATCGCGCCCGCCAGCAACAATTTTCTGCGATTGCTCCTCATCTTGCTCTCCTCGTCTTTTGTTTCCAGCCTCAACGTTCAATCAGGACAACCATGCCGCCAGCAATCCGTGGTAGGGCTGCATATCCAGCGCCACAACGAACAACAGATAAACCGAAACAGTCAAAGCAGCCGAATACACCAGGCCACGCACCACGGTGCAATAGCGGGTCAGAATCAGATAGGCCGCAGTAAAGATGAATACCGTCGGAAAAATACCCACTGTGAAAATCATCCCGACCAGCAGCGCGACGATCAGATAGGCGCCAGCCTCGCCCCACTGCCCCAATTGCTCTTCCGTGCGTTCAGTACGGGGCTGACCTTCTGCATTCGCCGTAATCGCACGGGTGTCCACGCTGATCATTTCAATCGGTGGGGCATCATCCCGTCCCAAATTGTGCCAGGCCAGTTGCGCCAGCGTCAGCACGATGCCGAACACCGCAAGCGGCAACGGAATCAAACGGGCACGCGGACCAAAATCCTGGCAAAGGTAGATCACCAATCCGAAGACAGCGATCAACATCACGGAAATCAGGTTGTCCTGCGCATTCCGGCTCATGCCACCCCTCCGGCCCGCAGTGCGGCGCGCTTGCGGCGGCGTTCGCGCCAGAACGGCAGCGCAGCAGTGACCACCACAAAAATCAGCATGGCCAGCGCAATCGGCCGGTCCAGCAGGAAATCTGCGCCATAGAGATTGATCGAGATATGCAGGTTTCGTTCGATCATCACCGCCAGCACCATGCCGATGACGAAGTTCGCGCGCGAATACCGGTATTTGTCCATCAGGTAACCGACTACACCGAATACCGCGGCCACCACCACATCCTCGATGCGGCCGCGGGTGGCATAGGCGCCGACAAAACAGACCGAGAGCACCATCGGCACCATCAGGTTCGCCTGCAGTGACGGCAAACGCGCCAGCCACGGCGTAATGCCGAGACCGATGATGGTCACCAGGATGTTGGCGAGCACGATGATCCACACCATACTGAACACGACATCGAGGTTTTTGGTCAGCATGTCCGGACCCGGCACAATGCCCAGCCCGATAAAGGCCACCAGCAGGATGGCCATGCTCTCGCCGCCGGGAATGCCAAAAGCCAGCGTGGGCATCAATCCGCCGCCTTCGTTCGCCCCCATCGTGGCATCGGGAGCAATCACGCCCTCGACGGCGCCTTTGCCGAAACGTTCCGGCGTTTTGGAGGTCTGCGCCGCCTGCGCATACGCGGCAAGCCCGGCCACACTGGCGCCAACACCGGGCAGCACGCCGATCCACAAACCGAGCAAGCTGCTGCGGACCACCAGCCACCAGTGGTGGAAGGCGTCGCAGACGCCCTCCCACACCGTGCTGTCTTCCCGCACCAGAGAACGGTCGATGATCGGGGTGCCACGGATCGACATTTTCATCATTTCCGAAACGGCGAACAGACCGATCATCGCCACCGGAAACGAAATGCCATCCAGCAGAAATTCATTGCCGAAGGTGAAGCGCGGCGTCGCCGTCACCACATCGGTGCCGATAAAGGCCACCAGCACGCCGAGCACGCTGGCGGTCATGCCTTTCATCAGTGAACCCTCGCTGAAGGTCGCGATCACCGTCAACCCCCACAGCGCCATCATCAGATATTCGCTGGGACCGAGCGCCAGGATCACCGGGCGGATCAGCGGGATGCACAGCGCAAGGAATACCGCGCCGATAATGCCGCCGAGCAATGCGCCGGTCGCCGAAGCCGCCAGCGCGCGCTTTGCCTTGCCCTGCTTGGTCATCGGATACCCGTCGAAACACAGCGCGAGGCCTTTGGCCGAACCCGGCACGCTGAACAGGATGCTGGTGACCGAGTCACCCCAGATGGTCGCAATGTGCGCACCCAGCAGCAGGGCCAGTGTCGCCGCCGTTTCAAATCCATAGGTGAACGGCAGCAGCAGCGCCATGGCCACCACGCCGCCCAGGCCGGGCAGGATGCCGATGACCAGACCGTAAATCACCCCGAGGAACAGAAAAAGCACTGCCTGCGGCGTCAGCAACGCAAGCAGGCCTGCACTGATGGCATCAATCATGTGCGCACTCCGCTGCGTTCGCACTTCATGAGCACAGAACAATCGCCGTTGATCAAGATCACCCCTCCGGTGAATGCGGCAACCGCGCTGCCTTGAATCGCAGTCTTTCGGTGACCGACGCGGCACTTTACCGCAATCTCTTGCAGTGCGGCCAGCGGTACTGCCAATCGGAAGACGCTCTAAATCGGTGCGTGAATCATCCCCGCAGGAAGTTCACAAAATGACCGGCCGATTGGCCAGTTCATCCGCATTGTTGCCCGATGAGACCGGAAAATGCATCACCAGCAGCCGCGTGATCTGGCGGATCCCCTCGACGAGCCCTTGTTCGAATTGCCCGGCCCGAAACGACTGCTCGATGGCAAGGCAGACCGCCTCCCACTCGTCCTGCGTCACCCGCGCACTGACGCCGCGGTCGGCGACGATTTCAATATTGCGATCAGCCCAGTTCACATACAGCAGCACACCGCTGTTCTCCGCGGTATCCCAGACCCGCAGCTGCGAGAACACCTCTTCCGCACGTGCACGCGGGCTCTGCCCGCGAAGCAAAGGCTCCAAATCGAGACTCGCCTCAATCGCCACCCGCAACTCGCCACGATGCAGGCGTTCACTGTCAGCGATGGCCCGCTCCACGCGGCGCATCACCGCCTTCGAAAAGACCCGCCGCGCCAGGAATGGCGGCATCAGGGTGTGTTTGAAAAACCGTTTGATATTCATGTCACCAGCTCCCCGATGCGCCACCACCACCGGAACTGCCACCACCACCGCTGAAGCCGCCGCCACCGCCGAACCCTCCGCCGCTGTCGCCGGAAGACCAGGAACCGCTGCTGTTGCCCCATGAACCGCCACTGACGCCTTGCAGCAGCGATATGACACCTATGATCGCGCCGGCCACCAGTCCAGCGACCAGGCTGGCAAAAAACAGACCGACCCCCGTGCCGAATGCAATGCTGATCAGACCGGCGGCGGGAACGCGGCCGGTCAGTGGCTGAAGCAGCCGCGTTAGCGGATTGGCGAAAATGACCCCCAGAAACAGCAACATGGGATCAAAGGGCAACGACAACGGATCGCCCACCCCATGCTGCGCCGGCGGCGGCAGCGCCTCCCCTCCCGCAACACGAAGAATGCGCGACACCCCGGCATCGATGCCTGCCGCGAAATCACCGTGCTTGAAATGCGGCACGATGTCGTCGCTGATGATGCGCTTGGCGGTCGCATCATTGATTGCGCCTTCGAGCCCGTAACCTACTTCGATGCGCAGCTTGCGGTCGTTCTTGGCAACGACCAGCAACACACCGTCGTCAATGCGCTTGCGCCCGAGCTTCCATTGTTCGAACACGCGCACGGCATACTGCTCGATGGATTCCGGCTCCACAGTCGGCACCATCAGCACTGCCACCTGCACGCCTTTTTCCTGTTCGAAGGCGGCGAGTTTCTGCTCGAGCCGCGCGATGTTCTGCGCGGAAAGCGTACCGGTGGTATCGGTCACCCGCGCCTTCAGCGGCGGGATGTCCACGCCGGCGGCGCCCGCGTGCACGGCAAAACCCAGCACTGCGGCCACCAACCACAGACGCCACTGCATCAGCTGACGCATGGGTTATTTTGTGGCGGGAACCGTGTATTCGTTGGCGGGACTGGACGGTGCAGCAGGCGCTGCCGGTGCAGGCGCTGCGGGCTTGCCGAATTCCACCTTCGGTGCCTTGCTGATTTCTTTTTCGTTCTCCACCGTGAACTGCGCCTTTTCCTTCATGCCGATGACCATCGCAGTGAGGTTGGACGGGAACGAACGCACCACAATGTTGTACTCGCGCACGGCATCAATATAGCGTTTGCGCGCAACTGCAATGCGGTTCTCAGTACCTTCAAGCTGTGCCTGCAGGTCGCGGAAATTCGCATCGGACTTCAATTGCGGATAGTTCTCGGCCACGACCAGAAGGCGCGACAGTGCCGATGACAGCCCGGCCTGCGCCTGCGCGAATTTTTCAAACGCCTGCGGGTCATTGACCAGTTCCGGCGTCGCTTGAATCGAACCGACTTTCGAACGTGCATTGGTGACGCCGAGCAGCACATCCTTTTCCTGCGCCGCAAAACCCTTCACGGTTTCAACCAGATTCGGGATCAAGTCGGCCCGGCGCTGATACTGGTTGACCACTTCCGCCCAACTGGCTTTGATCTGCTCATCAGTCGACTGCAGCGTGTTGTAACCGCAACCGCCGGCGATGAGTGAAAATATCAATAAAATCAATACATTAAGTTTTTTCACCGACAGACTCCTCGTTCCAGGGTTGGATAGGACCTCAAATTGCGGCGACGGAAGCGGATTGCAAGCCTTGCATCGTGTTTACTGCGAAACACAAGTCTTCCCAGGCCTTGGCTTTGTCCGGCAGCGTGCGCAGCAGATAAGCCGGATGGTAGGTCACAACCAAGGGGATGCCGTGACAATCGTGAACGCTGCCGCGCAGACTGGCAATGCTGGCGTCCCGACCCAGCAGGTTGACTGCGGCAACCTTGCCCAGCGCGATGATCAGTTTCGGACGGATCAGTTCAATCTGCCGCTTCAGAAACTGCGCACAGGCCTGCGCCTCGTCCGGTTGCGGATTGCGGTTGCCCGGCGGGCGGCATTTGACGATGTTGGCGATGTAGACATTGGCATCGCGCTTGAGATTGATCGCCGCCAGCATGTTGTCGAGCAGTTTGCCGGCCTGACCAACGAAGGGCTCACCCTGCGCATCCTCATCGGCACCGGGGCCTTCGCCGACAAACAGCCAGTCCGCCTGTTCGTCGCCGACACCGAATACCGTCTTGTTCCGCGTCTTGTGCAAGCCGCAGGCCGTACAGCCGGCAACGCAGGATTTCAGCGCCGGCCAGTCCATCGCGGCGACCTCGCCGACCGGTCCTGTCGCTGTTTCAATTGCCGGTACGGCTGCAGGCGCAGACACAAACGCAGGGGGCGCGGGCTCTGCGGCAACACGGACATCAGCCACGTGTACCGGATCGACCACCACTGCATCCGGCACGGACGTGCGTAGCCGCCAGACTGGGCTGATCCCCATCTCGCGCAGCATGTCCTCACGCCGCCGGTCTGCCGCTTCGCTCAACCGAGTTTCCTTTCCATGGTTACCGCGTCTTCACGCCCGTCATGTGCAGGATAGTAACCTTTGCGGATACCGATTTCGGCAAACCCGTGACGCGCATACAAGGCACGCCCTGCAGCATTGGACGCACGGACCTCAAGATACAGCGTCACCGCACCAGCGTCGCGGGCCAGTTGCAGCATATAGCGCAACAGTTCACCGCCGAGGCCGTGCCGCTGCAGCGGCGCCGCGATGCTGAGGTTCAGCAGGTGCGCCTCACCGGCCGCCACCATGGTCACCGCATAACCGGCGACATGGTCATTCAACTCCATGATCCAGCAGTGATAACCCGACGCCAGCGAATCGGAAAAGTTGCCACGCGTCCAGGGATGCGTATAGACCGACTGCTCAATGGCCTCCACGGCATCGAGATCCGCTGCAGTCATCAGCCGCAGACGCGGCATCATATTGAGTTGTGCGCTCACCGCTCCGCCGTCTTCAAGGCAACTTTGTCACGCACATAAACAGGCGCCGCCTGCTCCGCCGGCAGCCCTCGCGCCGCAGCAAACACCGGCGCAGCGAGCATCGCAATATCGCGGGCATGGGGATAAATGTCCGGCCGCACCAATGACAGCGCATCGCCCAGACGCTGACGCAGCACATCGCCATAGGCTGAAAACCCGCTGCCGCAACCGGTCCAGCCCGTGCCGTCAGCCAGCGGAATCGCCGCCGGCGCACAAACCTGCGGCGCAGACACCTCCAGCAGGGTTCCTTCTGCATCCATCACGTAAGCGGCGTGATAGACCTCTTTCATCCGCGCATCAATACAGCACAGGACACGCGGCGCGGCGCATGCCGCTGCCATGGCGCGCAGCGTGCCGACACCGGCAACGGGGATATCGGATGAAAACGCGAGACCTTGGGCCACGGCACAGGCGATGCGCAGCCCGGTAAACGAACCCGGCCCTTCGCCAAAGGCGATGCCGTCGACCGACTTCAGGGACACGCCGGCAGCGGCCAGCACTTCATCCACCATGCCCATCAGCAGCGTTGAATGCGACTGCCCGGCCGCCACGGCGCGCTCAGTCACCTGTCCATCCCGCCAGAATGCAGCGCTGCAGTAATCGGTGGAGGTATCGAGCGCGAGAATATTCATCGGTAGCGGCCAACAGGGAGCGCGAATTGTAGCTTATGCGATACCGGAGGGCCGGGACGCGACGCTGCCGCAGCAGGTGGGATATACTGCGGCCGATCACTTTGTACAACAACAAAATCAAGGTTCTGGCAATCCCATGAAAGCACTGTTTTCCCTGTTGGGCTCACTCCTGGTCGGCGGCCTGGTGTTGCTCGGCATCGGTGGCGTCGCTTACCACCTGTTCCGTGAAAACGGCTGGCTGTCCCAGGGCATGGGTGCACTGTGGGAAGCCCATTACCAGGCACCGGTGCTGACCATCATCCTGATCATCGCGGGGTTCTTTGTGTTCAAGACGCTGTACACGGCGCAGATCGGCGGCAAGCGCGACAGCAAAATCCCGGATTTCGTGTTGTTTGCCTTTATCGCAGTCGGTATTTTCTTTTTCGGCCGCTGGCTCACCACCGGCAGCATCTGAACGTTCGCCGCACAATACTGCGGTCGATTGCAACCACCATCATCGGAGCAAAACCATGAGCGATATCCAGCGATTTAACAGCGACTCACGCCTTTCACGTGCCGTCATCCACGGCAATACGGTTTATCTTGCAGGCCTGACCGCCGACGATCGCAGCAAAGGAATGCGTGATCAGACCGTTGAAATTCTCGGAAAAATCGATGCCCTGCTGAAAACTGCTGGCACCGACAAGTCGCGAATGCTGTCAGCGACGATCTGGATTACCGACATGCGCGCCAAAGCGCAAATGGATGAGGCATGGATCGCCTGGGTCGATGCGAAAAACGTCCCGGCACGCGCCTGCGTTGAAGCGCGTCTCGGCACACCGGACACGCTTGTGGAAATCATGGTGCAGGCCGCGAAGTAACGACACGGCGACTACAACGTCGCCCGGCCTTGTAAACAGAACCGTAAAAACAAAAGCGGCGCATCAAGCGCCGCTTTTGTTTTCAACCAAGGCACTTCAGGTTTTGGCCGCGCGCGCCT
>Ga0114980_10003865_pt1 | contig 10174 bp, 5 predicted proteins | sample S_140806_EF_Meta_FD_87018 | JGI IMG/M metagenome (GOLD analysis project Ga0114980, IMG submission 87018) | Freshwater microbial communities from Lake Simoncouche, Canada to study carbon cycling - S_140806_EF_MetaG | ecosystem: Environmental > Aquatic > Freshwater > Lake | place: Lake... | reverse complement strand
GTGGCGGAATTTCCAATAGGACGAGTGATGTTCGAGAACACCAATGTCGTATTCCATACCTTCAAAGGTCTGGCGAGGGGAGCAGGGGGACCGCGGGGACCGTGGTAAGACGCGGCAGGGCGACCAATCTGGTAAGGAAATCCGGCTTTCTTATCTCCGCCACCTTGAGGTCCATCAGTTACGGCGTTACTTCCCATGGCATTGCGCGAGGCTGTTCTCGAAAAAGGATTACCTTGAGGCATTATAATCTATGTATATAAAAAAAATTGATATGAAGACTACTTTGGTAATATAATTACACCCGATAATTCATTTTATTTGATGAATAAAATGAACGCTCCCTCGAATCAACTCGATGATGATATTCGTATAGAGAAAAACGCACAAGGCGTCGAGACCTATGTATTTGATCCGTATAATCCCCTAAATAAAGCAATTACAGAAGACGATATTCGCGGAATTCTACAGAAATACGGCATTAATGCGCCGATTCATAATTTTGAACTATATAAGCGAGCTTTTATTAATCGGTCTTATTTGAAGCGCCCAGAAATAGAAAATACGCAAAACAATATTACGATTGTTCCTAAACCCGATGATTGCCTGCCTTTGTATACAAAATCGAATGAACGACTCGAATTTGTGGGCGATGGGGTTCTCGAATGTATTACTAAATATTATTTGTATCGTCGATTCCCCAAGGAAAACGAGGGATTCATGACGGAGAAGAAGATTGCGCTAGTAAAGAACGAGTCAATTGGAAAAATGGCGCTCGAAATGGGTTTGCACAAATGGGTAGTTTTGTCAAAGCACGCGGAGCAGAAACAAACTCGCACGAATCTGAAGAAGCTCGGATGTCTATTCGAGTCGTTTCTTGGTGCGCTTTTCTTGGATTTCAATAAGATTCCGATCAAGGACGAGGCGTCCTGGTTCACCAATGTATTTATTTGCGGTCCCGGGTTCCAGATGGCGCAGATCTTTATCGAGTCGGTATTCGAGAAGCACGTGGATTGGATTAATCTGATTCGTAACGACGATAATTATAAGAATATTCTACAGGTTCGCATTCAGAAAGAATTTAAGACCACTCCGGATTATATGGAAGTCCGCGAACATAACGCAGAGACTGGGTATCATATGGGTGTCTACCTGTGTTTGGGTCAGCCCCTGCATATGGTGTCGGCTTCTCAGGCGATTCCAGTGAAACAGTTTGCGAAATTCGCGGATATTCATCAACATATGTCGGTCCACGGTAAGATTTTCGTGTTTCTAGGTGAGGGTTTGCATAAGATCAAGAAAAAGGCGGAGCAGATTGCGTGCGAGGAAGCACTCAGGGCGCTGCGTGAATTCTAGCATTTACCACGATCTAAATGATATAATAAAAAGCTACCCCGATTCGTTAAAAAGTCCTTATTATTTTTATAAAATCCAGCAGTTATGTAAGAAAACCCATAATTATAAGAAACAAGCGCGTTTAATTTTTCGATAGAGTCTGTATTAAATGATTCCAACGACCATTTGTGATCAATTGCGTTTGTTAAATTTAAAATGGTAAAATTATGGTATAGAATTAAATAATTGAGATATATTTTATGATCAAAATGATAGAAACAAATGTTATCGTAATTAAATTTACTAAAAAAATCGTCTAGATGTTCTCTTTTGTAAACGGGCAAATCGGACCACCAATAATATAATTTATAATCCAGTGTGATATTTTTCAGATCATCGCCTTTGCAAATTAATTCAGCACTGTGTTTTATTATTTGGTTAACAGTTGCATCGTTTGATTCTCCCGCGTAAATTAATTTGGTATCATATATATTATTAATTTTATTCAATATATTTGTTTCTGTAAAATTTTCCGGAATTATATTTATTTCCGAATCGCATACTATAAAATAATCATAGTTTTCATTATCTTTTAAAACAAACTTCAATGCATAAAACTTTTTATAAACAACAATGTTATTTGTATTGGTGTTAGGTATAACTATTTTGTGTATTTTATTTTTTTTATTAAACTTCTCATAGTCGTCTTCATTGGAAAAAACTAAATAGAGTGTAATGTCGATATTGTTTCTATCAATTGTATCAATTAAATTATACATGAAGTTATAATGTGGCGGATAAATTGGAATAATAAATGCAACCTTCATTATAATATAATTATAATATAATTATAATGAAGTTATTAATTACATAAATTATAATTCAAATGGTTACTATGAGTTAATAAATCGTAATATTTCAAGCATTTGCTATTGTTATGCAACGGTATCAATGTAAAAAGAAAGGACTTTGTTATCATTTTCAAGTTTTCAAAATCTTCTGGCGAATATGAAGTAATAAAATATTCTTTGAACGTTTCGAGCAATTCATTCTCGTATTTTTCGCTAACGTTTTTTCCCTGTAAAATCTTATCATAACCAATCAAAGATTGGTATAATTTCGCCCAATCATATAACCAGTCTCCGCAAATCGTTAGAGTGCTTCCGACTTTACCTCTCATATCGATGAATTTAATTTTTTCGAGATTGTTTATAAGTATATTCGTCATTACGCAATCTCCATGTATAACAGTAAGTTTACCTCGTTTGCTCTCTTGGTATTTTTTTAAATCTTCACGCAATGAGATACATACAGATTCGGATCCGGAAAATCGGGAATAATCGTAAGAATTATAACGCGACTCTAATTTTTTACCATAATTTTCATATATATCAATGTCGTTATCGTTAATAACCGAGCAATTTTGTATTCGTTTTATTGAATTCATAATATTAATTAATGTCGAAGGTTGTAACAACTCTGATAGAAACAAATTGGTGACAGTTAATCCGATGATTTTTTCAACGGTGAACGATTTATAACCGACTTCGTCAAATGACATCATGACCGGAAATAAATCTTTTATCTCTTTTGGTATGTTATTATAGTAATAAATTTCACCAGATAAATCGTCAGATTGTTTACGAAATAATTCAATATTCGCTTCTGATAAATTATTAAAATCCCTAGGTTTAACTGTGTCCATATAAAATCCCAACGATTTTTCCAGGTCATCAAAGCAATTCACCGCCAAATCATCTATGTAAAAATCCGCATATGGTTTTCCAAAATAGATTTCATCAAAAGGTATATCGAATTTTTCCAAGGTTTCAAATGTTAGTTTTCCTACATCGCACGCCACTTTACCCACGTTACCTTTATGTGTTCTCATTCGACGAGCACTATATATAATTATGGTATGACCAAAACTTTTCAAATATCTTAAAAAATTTATATTATGTTCTATGGGTTCAACTGTTGTATAGTCATCTTTAATTGCAGGAAACGTTACAAGAGTGTTGTCTAGATCAAAACACACTCGCAAATTTTTAATCTTTTGCGAATTATCTAAACTGGATATTTTTGGGTGATTGTTATAAAAAAACTTGACTTGCGTTGGTGTTCCTAAGCAATGCCAAGTTCCAATATCAATAGATGACATACCAAATTTGACGTCATCCTTTATCATTTCTTTTATTACATTGGATGTGTAATACTCGTTATTTTGTCGAATATCATTATCCAAAACAACTTGTGTGTATTTTAACAATTGTTTATAAGATGAGAATCCATATGCACCAGTGCAAGCGTAATTCGATATTTTTCGTTTTTCAACGATATCCGTTATTCTGTCGTTTTCCATTTGAACATACGAATAGATTGGGTTTTCGTTCGACGAATTCACAGTAATTACTTTGTTTTCCGAATTCCATAGTTTGACTATATCCACAGTATAAAAATTATCCGCATCTAAACATAATATAGGCTTATCCTCGCACGTCAACTGTTTTAATGAAATATTTATGGTTTCCGCAGCACCGCCTGTGTTATAAGGTAGTGGATAAAATCTGAATTTGATATTGGGATAGTCTTTTGTTAATTTATCTTCTAATCTAAATTGAGTATATTCTTTATTATATGGAATATATACAAAATCAACATTAGATGCGTTTAAACAATCAATTAAATAATACAAGATTGGCTTTCCGAAAATATTTACTAATGCTTTAGGATTCGAGTAATTGTGTTTTTTAAAACGTTCGCCCGTTCCACCTAAAGGTATTAATACAATCATATTGTTTGTATTATATTTTATGTATTTATTGTTTATAATGCCAAAAGTTTTGCTGGGTCTATTTGGGTTGTATAGAACATTTGAGAAAACATCTGTTAATATTAGAGAATGTTTAATAGATAACAACAAAGACAATTTTGATTTTGACATAGTCGTTTGCACGGATATATTGAATAAAAATACAATTTACGCATCAAATCATAATTATCCTGAAAATAAACATTATTCTACTAGTGAATTAGAAGAAAAAATGAATATTGCTTATAATAAAAACAACGAATTAAAAAAAATAATATATCTAAATAATGACAAGCGCGAAAATGGCAGTTTTACTATTATTACAAATAGGGTTAAAAAAATAATGGAATACGTAAACGACGAAAACCTCCATTACGATATGTACATATTCATTCGATTAGACGTGCAATTTAATAAACCTGTCGATCTCAATTTGTTTTTGAATGAAAATGATAATTTAAAAAGGATGCACGTTATAACTGGCGTAAGTGTTATGCTTAACAGACCTGATCATAATCGTGACTGGGACTTTGGTTATATAAGCGACAAACTTGGAATAGAATATTATTTTGATATAAAACCAATGCAACAATATAATTTTGAATTATCGGATTTGATTCAGTTATCAAATATAGTTAAATTTAAATCAATGTATGTTCAAGATTGCTTAGACGCTGGAGAAATTATTTATCATAGTGATAAATACCCAAGATGGTGGATATATCAAATGTGGACAATCGCATTCATTCTTTATAAAAATGGATACTTATTTAGTTTGGAATTAGAAGATCACGACATTTTTTTGAATATTATTAGATGAACAATCACGTTTCTAACCTCTATAATTTATATCAGAATATATTATAGAAATGGCAGGACGTATATCTTTAGATGACTTGAAACATAAACCCATGCCAAATAAAAAGCAGAAGCTAGGCGTCGATGTTTTTTATGGAGAAAAATCGGATAAGTTGGAATCGAATAAAGCGGAAAAGGAGAAAAAAGCTGAATTGGAAGAAGGGGAAGAACCTGAGGTTCAAGAAAAGCCTGCACATAGCGTGAAAGTTGTGGATCAACGCGATACTGCGCAAATCGATCGTAAAACTATTATGGACCGTTTAATGTCTAAAAACGCGTTTTCTATTGTTAAACCTCGCGTTCCGGCGCAAATGTCGGCAATAGTAGAAGAACCAAATGAAGAACCCTTACCCAAAAAACTTGGGAAAATTGTTTTAGAGCCCGAGGGCGATGAGAAGGAATCCGATAAAGAGCCTAAAGAAAAAGTCGTTGCTATAAAAAAACCGAAACTCAAGCTCATAAGGGAAGACAAAGCCGAAGGAGAAAAGAAAACCGAAGAAGGCGACAAAGCCGAAGGCGAGCGGGTAGTAAAAATCAAAAAACCACGCGCACCTGTAGAGCAGGGTCATGTAGGAGTCGTAGATATCAATACTGCGAAAATCAACGGCATGTCAGTTATCGATCGTATTCCTAAAACCGGGGCTCTTGTAACTCGCGCCTCGCCTTTTTATATGAATAATCGAAAGGCGTTTATCGAAAAACTCGGTCCTTTATTCGCGGACTATAAACCCGAGGACGCCGAGAAAGCATCGTGCGATCGCGGTCCCACGACCGATTTCAAACTGATGAATCATCAGCGCGTGGTGCGCGAGTATCTAAACGTATATTCTCCTTATCGCGGACTCTTATTATATCACGGTCTCGGTTCCGGTAAAACTTGTAGTTCCATCGCCATTGCCGAAGGTCTGAAATCCCATAATCATATCTATGTCATGACCCTGGCGTCGTTGAAAATGAACTTTTTCACGGAAATGAAATCGTGCGGTGACGAGCTTTATAAGCGCAAACAGTTCTGGGAGTTTGTATCTACCGAAGGTAAGCCCGATGACGTCGCCGTTTTATCAAAAGCTTTGTCACTTCCTATCGAATATATTCGTAAACGCAAGGGCGCCTGGCTGCAAAATATTACCAAGGAACCCAATTTCGACGAACTTGCAGATTCCGATCAGAAAGCCGTGGACGAACAAATCGACGCCATGATTCGCTCCAAATACACCGATATTAACTATAATGGTCTGAATCGCGCGAAATTGGATGCACTTACCCACGGCAATTCGCGTAATCCTTTCGATAATTCCACCGTGATTATTGACGAGGCGCATAACTTTGTCAGTCGTATTGTGAATAAAATGGGTGATAAAAAATCGATATCGTATCGTTTATACGAATATTTGATGAGCGCCACGAATGCGCGAATTGTTTTGTTGTCAGGAACGCCGATTATCAACTATCCCAATGAAATCGGAATCTTATTTAATATTTTACGTGGGTATATCAAAACATGGGTGTTTCCGGTGAAAATCACGGGCGAAGGCAAAGAAAAACCCAGCCGCGAGAATATTATGAACTGGTTTGAACGCGAAGGTTTTAATACCTACGATTACGTCGAATACAGCGGTGATAAAGTGACGATTACACGTAATCCGTTTGGGTTTATCAATGTTGTTGGTGGACCTGCTGAAAAAGGAAAAAAGAAAGGCGGTTCGAACTCAAGTTCTAAAAGCGACGTTAAGAAAAAAAACAAGATATCTTTGAAAATAAAACCAACCAGTTCCAAGAAGAATAACACTAAAAAGACAGATATCAATAAACCATTTACAGTAAATCACCATTTGGTAGATGTAAATCCTCTGGACGCGGAATTGGAAGACGAGACCTCGGAAACCTCCGAACTACGTAGGGAACATATGGGACCCAATGGCGAGGATTTTAAATTGAGGGGCGGCGGATCAAGCGAAGCGAACAACAATGACGCCCTTTTGGGCGGCGGAGTATTTGAAGAATACCGGGGTGTAAAATTTGACGCCACGGGTAACATATCCGACGAGGATTTTGTAAAACGCGTTTCACAGATTCTTGGAAAACGCGGTCTAGAAGTATCGGAAAAAGCAGTGAAGTTAATAAACCATAAGGCTTTGCCTGATGATTCCAAGGCGTTCTTAAGCTTATTCGTAGAACTAGATTCTAATGAAATGAAAAATCAATCGGTCTTTCAACGCCGCATATTAGGTCTAACTTCTTATTTTAGAAATGCGAATCCGGAATTGCTTCCGGAATTTGTGCCTTCAAAAAACGACGATGTATATCATTTTGAGCGTGTTGAAATGAGCGACTATCAGTTCGGTTTATATGAGGAAATACGTTCCATAGAAAGCAAGAAGGAAAAACAGAATAAGAAGAACAAAGCGAAACAAGAAAAACAGGGCATAGAGAGTCTCTTTAAGATCGCGTCGACGTATCGTATCGCATCGAGAACCTGCTGTAATTTTGCCTTTCCCGAAACGATTGAGCGTCCTAAAAATAGCAAGGGAGAGTATGGCGTTGGCGAAGAAGATATTGGTGAATCTGATGAAGAAGATGGCGCAATTAACAAGAAGAAACGAGGTAAAAAAGGCGGATCCAAAGTAAAAGCCGATGAAGATGAATTAGAAGAAGCCGAAATTAAAGTAGATGAATCTGAAGCTCCCGTTGTTTTGAAAACCATTAAAATTAGACGTCCTAAGGCGAATCAAACGAAAAAAGCTTCTGAACCTGAAGTTGATAAAGAGTCAAATGCGGTTGTTGAAGATGTCGAGGAAGAAAAAGACGCCGAGGAAGAAAAAGAGGACGAAGAAAAAGAGGACGAAGTCGAGGTATCCAAAAAGGACGACTCCACGTTTGCTGCTCGCGTAAATAACGCTCTCAATGATCTCAAAAAGGACCAATCCAAATACTTATCTCCTGAAGGTCTCCGCACTTATAGCCCCAAGTTTTTGCGTATTCTCAAAAATATCCAAGACAAGGACCACCAAGGATTGCATTTGGTATATAGTCAATTCCGCACCTTGGAAGGAATTGGTATTCTGAAGGTCGTGCTAGAAGCCAATGGGTTCGCCGAATTCAAGATAGCAAAATCGGGAGATACCTGGAATATTGTCGATCAACCCGATAGCGAAGGTAAACCACGATTCGCACTCTATACTGGAACCGAAACCGCCGAAGAAAAAGAAATCATCCGTAATATTTATAATAGCGCATGGTCGACGGTTCCTGCGTCGATAATTACTAAGATCAAAGATCAAGGTATTGAGAATAACTTCATGGGCGAGGCGATCAAAATCTTTATGATTACGAGTTCAGGCGCAGAGGGAATTAACTTGAAAAACACGCGTTATGTACATATTGTCGAGCCCTATTGGCATATGGTGCGTTTGAATCAAGTCATTGGTCGCGCACGCCGTCTGTGTTCGCATCAAGATTTACCCGAGGAGCTCCGCACGGTCCAAGTGTTTTTATATTTGGCGGTTTTATCAGAGGCACAGGCGAAAGACGAGAAACACATCGAATTACGGTTACGTGATATCAGTAAATTAACGAAAAAGTCGGCGACGGGTGGGTCGACGGTGAGTCTGTATGATCGCTATTTAAAAATGCTTGATCCAACGCCTGCCGTGGTTACTACTGATCAGATGCTCTTGGAAAATGCGTTGGTAAAAGATCGAGTGAATTCTCAGATTCTACACGCGGTCAAGGAAACGGCAATGGATTGCGCGCTTTATAAAAAGGGTAATGCCGAGGAAAATATGGTATGTTATACGTTTGGAAAGGTGAAATCGAACGCTTATGGTTCGAATCCGGACTTGGACAAAGATATTGCAGAAAAGGACGTGGTCGAAGTCGCGGCAAAGACGCTGAAGTTATCGGAGATTACTGTCCAAGGTAAGAAATATGCTTTCGATAAGGCTACTAAAGAGCTATATGACTACGACGATTATGAATCGGGCGAAGTCGAAGCGCCAATAGGAAAATTGGTAAAGGAAGGCACGGGATTCAAGATCGAGATGTTTTAGAGTGAGGGGAGTATGATAATATTGCATTATTGTCTTGGAAAATAATGTAATTATTAGCGAACCGGGATTAATGGATTTTCTTTCGCAGCAGACGATAAAAACGCCATTTTCGATACGGATGATTTATCTGTGTTAGAGGGTGTTTCGTGTGGTGTTTTGTCACTTGATGATGAATTCCAAAGGTTACTAAAAATATTTGAAATTTTATTCATCACGCCGCTTGATGGCACTAGCGCTCGTGCTTTCGGTGGCAAATTCGAAATCAATTTACTTCGACCATTTTGTTTGTTAAGGCTCCTCATTATTACAACTATCATCTCTCTAATAACATCATCAATATAATTATTTTCAGATGGTTGAGACAATTTTTCAGTTAAATAAATAATATAGTTCTTTACTTTATTATCGTCGTCGATATTAACACCCGCAATTTCTTCAAAATTTTCAATCTGATTAATTTTATTTTTAATGACCGTAGTTATAATGAAATATGGTGTTTTTGCATGACGTCTAAATGTATTTAAAATGGCATAAATTTTAGATTGCGAGAATTTTGAGTGATAATCAATGCTTTCGTTTTTATTTGTAGTAATATTGGGAAGGGATAATTGTTTATCTATTATCTCAATAAGATCAATGTAAGGAAGAGGTAATCTAAATAAATCGGTTTTGGCAGGTGACTCGCCATTAACGCCCGTAAGCCAATTTTTTATTTTGTTTAAATAATAACCGTCGTATACATATTTAATTTCTTCGCGAAAGTGTGTGATAGTATACTGTTTTAGTTTTTGCATAACTTCGTCAACTTCTTTTAAAAATTTGGAGGGGTCCATATTTATATATTCATCGATTGCATTTTTATAATCATCTAAATCGTAACCGTTTTTCTTAATCTCTTCATTTTTTTCTTGGGTTTCTTGCTTTTCTGATTCGAGTTGTTCCAATAATTTGTTTTGTTTGGCTTTAGCTATTTCAAATAACTTGGGTCGTTCTTTTATAAAATTTGTTATAATTTCCATTATACTTGAAATGGAAATATAACCATTTGAACTAAGTTCATTTGTTAACTTCTCTTTTAGCATTAGAATATAATTATCTATTATAACGTTATCGGCAATCTCAC
>Ga0114980_10003864_pt1 | contig 10177 bp, 6 predicted proteins | sample S_140806_EF_Meta_FD_87018 | JGI IMG/M metagenome (GOLD analysis project Ga0114980, IMG submission 87018) | Freshwater microbial communities from Lake Simoncouche, Canada to study carbon cycling - S_140806_EF_MetaG | ecosystem: Environmental > Aquatic > Freshwater > Lake | place: Lake... | reverse complement strand
TTGCATTATTGGAACCATCTATTTTAACAGTATTTATATGGTTACCATTTTGATTGTATTTTGCGATAAACCCACTTCTGATACCAATACTAGTTAGGGTGAAATCTCCCGGTCCAGCATCAAAATCAACAGAGCCACTAAACATACCAGCAACTAAAATATCTCCATTTGAATCTATAGCAATTGACTCCCCACTCTCACTATTAGTTGAATTTGAGCCAAAAGTTTTGCACCATTCTTCCTGACCTTGATTATTGAATTTTAAAAAATAAACATCATTATTTCCATTAGATGTTTGTTGGGTGCCATTAAAACTAAAACTTTCATTAAATGACCCTGTTATGAAAACATTTTCATTATTATCTACTTTTAAACCATTAACCACATCAACACCATTATAAGAACCAAAAGATTTTGCCCAAATAAAATTTCCTATTGTATCCATTTTAACAATAAATGGCCTCGGACCATATAAATTATATACTAAAGGTCCGGGATCCATATCAACAGAACCACTTAGAATACCAGCAATGTAAATACATCCGTTGTAGTACAAGATTTTCTTTGGATTACAAATACCATTACCAGAAAAGGATTTATACCATTCAGAACTCCCCGAGGGGTTAGATTTAATAATTATACTTCCCGAAGTCCCTGTTGGATTATAATCAAATAAAAGAGGTAGAGTGTTGGAAGGATAAGAAATGGAATATTGTTTGTTATTCTCATCTGTACAAACATCATGTAAATTCATGTATCCTCCATATTGAAATGAACAATTAATAGTTTTCACCCAATCTAAATTTTGGCTAAAAAGTGTCATGTTGAAGCAAACAAGTAATAATAGTAAGAAAGATTTTTTCATAGTAGTAAGTTAAGTGTTTTCATTTTTTAATTTAATCAAAGATAGTTTAATAATAATATAATTAGTTAGTTCAAACAGACTTTATTACCGAAGAAATAAGATATTGGTTCATTTGGTTAATGACCTTGTAAATCTAAGTGCTTTAAGTAGGGATGCAAAAAAAGCACCCCCTAAGGATGCTCCATATAAAATTAATTGTTTATTCCTTCACAATCTTTAGAACTTCTTCATTATTCCCGGATATTATATTCAAGAAATAAACACCTGGTTTTATAAAACCCATACTAAATTTAGTAGCTTTTGGATCTAAAACTTTTACTACTTTACCATTCATATCGGTAAGACTTAAGGAAGAAACTGTTCCTACTAATTCCAAACCTGTAATAGTGAAATCACCATTTGTAGGATTAGGGTATAACATTAGGCTATAACTTTCATTAATGTCTGAAATACCTGCTCCACTGCAGTTTAAACTAAAAGATGCTGTAGAATCTATTTGCGGGTTTCCCCATTCGGAAATGTACCACCAATTCTCTTGACTCCAAGCTACATTATCTACTTCTATACAGCTTAGGTTTGGGTTATTATAAGCAAGAAAAGCCTGTTGATAACTACCATCAACCGGATTCTCAAATTCATCCATATTAATATTGTTACCATTTTTTACATTTAAACTTGTTAATTGATTGTTTTGACAATACAAAGTCGTAAGTGCAGTACAACCTGATATATCTAAACTTGTTAATGCATTAGTCATACAAATCAAATTAGAAAGAGATACAAAAGCCTCAATACCTGTTAAATTAGAAATATTCATCTGACCACAATCAATAGTGCCATTAAAGGCACTTGCCTCACTTCCTTGGATTTCATTATCTCCATTGGTATTTATAGATGGATTGCCAACTAAATATGCTTTAAAGTTAGCATCAGGTATGTTTACATTCTGTCCAAAGCAAAACAATGGTAGAGCAAGAAGTATAAAAAGTAGTTTCATAATTATAGTTTTATCAAAGATAGTATAATAAAAATATAATTATTTGTTTTACAAATATTTAACCACAGCAGAAATAAGATTTTGGTTCATTTGGTCAAGGCCTTGAAGGTCAAACTGCTCTAAGTTGGAAGTTGCTCAAAAAAGCACCCCTAATTTAATATAATTTGTTCTGTTTTGCTCTGTCATCTTTTTTTTGACTGTTGTAAGTTTTTAGAACTTTTTGATAGGCAGACATACCACTTGGAGAGGACAACAACTTTGTATCAATATAATTCATTGAATTAAGGTCATCAATTTTAACATTGAAAGCCCCCAATTTTTTAGTTCTAATCAACAACTGGCGAGTGATAGAGTTTATATTCGATAATTCAGATAATCGAAAAAATAAATGATATTCAAAATATGTACCCATTACGGAACTTCTATAAAATCCATGATCAAATGATTGGCGGAACCATTCAAAGTTGGTCACACCTAATAACTTATTTCCTCCTGAAGATAAAGATCTATAGAACCCATTTTGTTTATTTTTAAATTTCGCCGCATATATAAGAAGGTTTATTTTAAGGGACAAACAAATCCAACGATCTTGTTCTTTTTTCATTTTTTCTAACATCATAAAACTCCAGCGAAAAACCTAATAAAAGGAAGTGTTTATATTTTTATACAACTCCCCTTCAAAAAAAGATTTTGGTAATACTATCAATGGTCTTTCAATAATCATTTCCATTAGCCAATCAGGGAAAAAAGTTTTATCAGAATAAAGTTGAATGGGATTAATTAGAATAAAAAGGTCTATTTGGTCCAAAAAACTCATTCTCATGTTGAAATTACCCCCAATTTCAGATTTAATTAGGTGGTTTCTGAATGTTATTCCGATATTTTCTGAATCTTTTGAATTTGAATTTAAAACAAAGATGAACCGTAAAGTAAATATTTCTTGATTCTCCTTCAGAGATTCAATCTCCAAGCTTCGTACATAAAAATGAAGATGTCTGTAATAATTTTTGGGTATAATAAAATTGAATAATTGAAATTCCAATGCGTGTATTGTATTCGAATCCCAATTAGAAAGTTCAAATGGTGAAAGCTCGATAATGTAACTCACAACGAAAACAGAGGATGTTTCGGGTGGTAACATTGATACTATAAATTGAGCCTTATCAATTGAATTTTTTTTTGTTATTCTATTTTCCATATTAATAAATATCACGAAAGTTAGTTTGTGCCTAACCTCATCATTAATTTATTGGACGAAGTTTAAGGGAGGTATCCAATTTTATTGATTTTTTCGCCAAAATTTTTAAAACCATTTTTTTTTAAAAACTTTATTTAGGGGATCACTCTCTCAATTTAAGGTAGTATGGGTAGCCAAGAGGGGCATACCGGAAGCCCCCGAGTTAGGGGTAGTGATGGGGATTAACGGGGGTATAACGCAAGGTTGCGTAAAATCCCATCCCTTTATCTTCTACTTTATCTTTGTACTTTAAATGTAGATGATATGAAAATTTTATTAGAGTCTTTATTGGAAGAATTGAAAAATCAGATTGTTAAAGAGGTACTTTTTCAATTGAGAAACGAAATCCAAAGCCCTAATAAAAAATTGTTTTACTCATTGGCTGAGGTTTCTGAAATTACGGGTCTTACTAAGATAAGTATTAAGGGAAGATATAGAAGAGGAACCTTAAAAGTCGTTTATTCTGGCAATAAACCTTTAATTCCTGCTTCGGAATTAGAAATATTCTTAAATCGATTAGGGGGACAACATAGAAATGCCGCTTAACTCTTTAACTTTCTACTTGTTTTTTGAATTTGCTGACTTAATATTTTGGTTGGATCAATGTACTTAGAAAATGACCGTATATCCGAATGACCTGATAACATCATTACAATGGCTGAGTCGATTCCTTTAGTTAAAGCAAAAGTAATTGCTGTTTTTCTTGCCTTATGCCAAGAAACAACCTCATAGAGTGGTTTGAAAATATCAGTAGAGTTGTTCCTCCCAATTTTGGTAGTAATCCTTACCATCCTGTTTACTTCTAATTTTTCAAATGCCTTTTTTAATACGGAGCTTCCTTTATTTAGATGTATCATTGGCAATTTGCACTCGTATTTTTCTAATAAATCCTTTGCCTCAGGAATTAAGGGAATACTTAATAACTTGTCCGTTTTTTCTCTTTTTATTTCTAAAATATCATTAATAATCATTTCCTTCTTGACCATTCCAATGTCCTTTATTGACAAAGCGGTGTAACAACCAAAAAGAAAAATATCAATTTGCTTTATTTCACTTGGGGAAAGCAGATCACTTTTGTGGGCATTTTCCAAAATGATTATTTCTTCTTCGGTTAATGAAATTACCTGTTTCTGAACCTCAGGAAACTGTTCAAATCTTGAGCCAAATCGTTGAACCGTATAATCTTTTCTGTTTAACCAATTTAAGAATGATAGAATTGACTTTCTGTAACTATTTTTAGTAGAATTTTCATTCGGATCATTTAAAATTAGATTTTTATATTGTTCAATTAGTTTGAAATCTAATTCGGAAAGCCTCTTGTTTTGTCCAATAAAATTTACAAAATGAGAAAGATGATATTTTTTATATTTTAAAGTTGAAGGTTTTATTATCTGTGTAGAAATGTTTTCATTTAGAAAAACTTGCACTAATTCACTAATTTTTCTGTCCGACTCATTAGATTGATAACCCTTAATTAAATTACGGCAATAATCAGATAATTCTGATCTGCTGGGATTCCTGTTTTTATATAGAATTGAATCTTGAATGAATCGATTGATGTTTGTTTGATAATTATCCATCAAATTTTTAATTTCTATTGTTCGTGAATTCTTTTTGGGTTTACCTAAACTCCAATCACTTTTTAATATTTTAATCCCGGCACTGATTTTAATTATTACCGCCCCTTGAGTAAATTTAAAGTGAATTATTCCTGACTTGTCGTTAGTTCCTGATTTAATAAAGAAAGTTGTTTCCATTTTTATAGATATTATATATTTTAGTACCCAATTCAGTACCCGAATATACTAAATATAATATAAAAACTATATTTGTCAAGGGTTTAAATGAAGATGTTAGAATCCTGTCGGGGTCACAAAGGCAGAGTGAAAAACAGAGCGAAAGCGATGATTTATCACCTGCCTTTTCTTCCTTCTCACACTCATTCTCATTCATTTCATCCATGCGATAGCGTCATTCTCGTTTTTGTTTTTTTTCGCTTTCGTTCTGTTTTTCGCTCTTTATCTTGGAATGCCCAAAATTTAATAGATCATTATTTAATCATTACGTGGTCACTCGAGCGGAGATTTGGTCAAAATTGATCGGATCTCCGTTTTTTATTTTCGATAAAGCCTTTGATATTGAACGGATTAACTCAAAAAAAACTAGTACGCATTTACTGTTTTTTTTGAGTCAGTAATTCCTCAAAATTTGACCGCTTACGCGTTAAGCGAAAGAAGTTAATATGGCCGTTGCTCATAAGATCCTAACTGTGAGTTAAAATCATAAACAGCAAAGTCGCTAGCGTCAACATAAGAGTCGCCATTTAAGTCGCCGTCTAGTAAATATAAATTTCCATATGCTGATGAATACGCATCTGATTCGAAAGCGGAATAATCCATACCATCTAAATATCCATCTTCTATCAACTCTCCCAATCTTGATGCATATAAACCTGAAACTAATGTTTTCATTGGGGATATAGAACCGTTTGTATAAACATTTGTAATATTATTGGAAAAATTAAGTGCTGTTGAAACTGACATAGTTACAGGATTTGCACTCCATAATCGTAATGAAGATCTATGGTTAACTACAATGTAATATGTAGCACCTATAGCAGCCGCAGGGAAAACACACTGCACACTTCCATTTGCTTGTAAAATAGGTGAAACACTGTATGCTACAACATCAAGGTTTGAAGGACTTCGTAATTCTACTGTGATAATATCAACATCAGTAGAGGACCCTGTATTTGTGGATCCAGATGCTACCAGGTTGTTATATCTAGCTGGACGCATTGAAGATGGGTTTGAGTTAATTACATAATATCCATCCAAGAAAACCTCTAGTGAAAGTGTAGCAGTAAATGGTGTAATTGTAAGATTCAATACTTGTGTTATACAATTTTCAACAACTCCTGTATATGTTCCTGATGCAGTATATGTTTGACCATTATTTGCCCATGTATATGAACCCATTGCTGTTTGAATGATCGTATTTAAAGCTTGAGTACCACTTACATCCCAAGCACATGTTGTCGTGTTGAAAGTTGCTGTCTGGTAACATGCAAGGTTGCTAGGGGCAGCTGGAGCTGTTCCTGTTACTACCCATGTACAGCTTGTTGTATTGAAAGTTGCCGTTTGGTAACATGCTAGTGTTGGTTGAGCAACTTGTGTTCCGCTTACATCCCAAGCACATGACGTTGTATTGAATACTGCTGTTTGGTAACATGCTAGCGTTGGTTGTGCTGCTTGTGTTCCTGTTACATCCCAAGCACAGCTTGTTGTGTTGAATGCTGCTATTTGGTAACATGCTAGGGTTGGTTGTGCTGCTTGTGTACCTGATATAACCCAAGAACATGTTGCTGCGTTAAAGCTTGCTGTTTGGTAACATGCTGTTGTTGGTTGTGCAGCTTGTGTTCCACTTACAACCCAAGAACATAAAGTTGTATTGAATACTGCTGTTTGGTAACATGCAAGTATTGGTTGTACTGCTTGTGTACCTGATATAACCCAAGAACATGTTGCTTCGTTAAAGCTTGCTGTTTGCCAACAAGAAAGTCCTGTTGGTTGTGCTTGTAGAGGAGTTATTGTTAGGTTCAAAGATTGAGTTACACAATTTGCTGTTGTTCCTGTATATATTCCAGATGCAGTAAATGTCGTCCCATTCCATACATAAGAGCCACATGCTGAAGCTGTTGTTGTATTAATGACAGCTGTTCGTGGTATTCCAAGTGAAAATCTATGAACACAAATAACACCGTTAATAAGAGAGTTAGAATTAAAGAAGTCATTTGTATTTACTTCTGGGCAGGGTCCATTAACAATAAACTTTAATTCCATTATGTTTGTATTTGCTGGAATTGTATTGCTTATAGATGGCATAGATGCCGTTGTACTTAAATAATGATTATTTGAATTAAAGTTCGAAAAAACATCTAAACCATTAAGAGTTGAATTACTAGAAACAAAAGTTAGTTTAGTCTCATTAAATTTAAACCAAAAATCAAATGAATTAATTGCTGTGTAGGTTGATTTTATATTTACAGGATAAGTAAAATAATTAATACCATTTTCACTTGAATAAACTCCTTGGTTTAAGTCAAAAACTATAGTGTCTCCATAATTCTCTGGATTTACAGTTAGATTCAATGTAACAGTTGAATCACAATTATTAACTGATGCAAATACGTTGTTATATGTGCCAGGGCTTGTTAAATTTTGAGTTCCAAAAGTATATGTTTGACCTGAATTAATTGAAGCAGAAACAGAGTTACTAATAGGAGAAACTGCAATGATATTCTTCGAAGCAGAAACTCCAGAGCAACCTAAGATTGAACTGGTTACTAAAACAGAATAGCTTCCAGCACTGCTTGCACTATATTGAGTGCCTGTAGCGTTTGGTATCTCTTGACCATTTAATTGCCATTGGTATGTACTTCCTGTAGATCCAGGTATTGAAAGTGTTGTTGAAGAACCAGAACAAATTACGTTTGAACTAGCATTTATAACACCACCTGCAGCAGTTGCACAAGAATTGAGTTGATAAATAGATAGTGTTGAGCTAATTTCATTTGCTAGAATTACAATGTTGTTGCCATTTGGAGAGTCTTCAGCAGAAATAGTAATAATTCCTTCGGCGCCCAAATCCGGACCAGAAACGGTTGTTGATCTATTATTTGCATATCCAACATAAATAGGGTTAGTAGGATTCTCTACATTAAAAATCATTATACCACCAACTCTTTCTAATGAAACAAAAGCGTAAGGTTTGCCACTTATCATTTGAAAAGCAATTCCTTCTACCTCTGGACCTTTATCATCACTTCTATTTTTTAGAGAAGGTGTGCCAGTTGTATTTGAAGCATTAAAAATTGCTGAAAAAACAGGATGTTTTGAAATTATTTGCTCTATTAGATCCTTTGAATCATAAACTAAAGCCCCTGTTGTTGCATTCCAAATACTAAAAGAACGACCACTCATAACATGTAATTCATCATAATCACCATCACCGTCGGTATCTCCTGAATATTTAAGAGCATTTAATCTACCTAAAAAACTAGTGTTTTTTAAAATTGCAGCATCTGGAAAAGCTGTTGCATCTAAATTTGCAAAGGTTGTAGAAGATATTCTATTCGCATCGATTATTGATGTTAACTCTCTCCCGTCTCCTTCATTGGCAGAAAAAATATACCCCTGTCCTGCTATTGTTCCAAAAGCCAATGCATCTGGCATATAAGCTCCTTTAATAGGTAAATTTCCTGTAATTAATATTTCACCACTAAGATCTGATGCATCCAGTGCATTATTTGACCCTGAACCATATGAACTATATCCAAGAGCAGTTAAGCTTATAATACTGTTGTTTGTAAGGTTTATTGTAAGTAAGGCATTTGCTTCTTGAATTCCAACAAATGCTTTAGTATTATCATCAGAAATAGTGATGTATTCTGGCTCTAAATCTTGCGCTACGGTCAAACTTGAAGAAAAAACACGAATTCCTTGAGATACTAGGGAAGCTCGTTGGCTATTATAAGCTGTAAAAGCAATGTTAGTAACGTTAGCATCTGTCAAATTTGCAATTCCCGGGCTTAAATCTATAATTGAAACAGAACCTTCTGGATCAACTGTATTTGCCATATTTGGTTCGCCTTCATTTGCAGTTAAGATTTTTGTGAATGTTTTATTAAAGGTAATCATGTCTGGCATTGCTCCAACGGCTACTTGTTTAATAAATTCACCATTGGAGTTTAAAAAAACAACTGAGCCATTTGCTTGAGGATCTATATTTTCAATAGCTAAAGCGACAAGGCCATTATTTGTAGTAACGGAGTTAATATTCCCATAAGGCACCATTGAAATACTACTTATTAATTGTGGTGAAGAAGGGTTAGAAAAATTAATAATATCTAATTTTCTACCAATAGAATTAGCAATATATAAGCGGTCTACAGTTGGGTCAAAAGATACAATTTCAGCTGAATTTGTACCAGTTGCTCCATTTGAAAAACTTGTTAATAAAGATAAATTTAATTCGTTAGATGATGTTGGTGCAACATAGTCATTATCTTTAATGAATATAATCTGATAGTTACTAGTAGCAGAAATTGTTGCATTTGTTCCTGAAAGAAGTTTTACAACAATACGTTCTGCTTTTTCAGCGAGCAAATCGTCTATAATAGTAATTGGTAGATTACTTATTCCGTTGGTGTTAGCAGGAATTGTAAGTGTATTAGTCCATGTATAATCTGCATTTTGAGTTGCATCTGAATATACGGATAAACCAAATGTCAAATTTATTGCAGTGCTATTTGCATTTGCAACAGTAATAGGAACATTTACTAAACCTATACTCTCAGCATATTTTGCTACATTGCTTGCTGCTGCAATTGAAACATCAGCAGGTATAACATTAGCAGCTTGTGTTTTGAATGAAACATTATCAAAGCGCATTGTACCTGTATTCGATGCTGTATTAGTTTGAACTACAGTTGCTCTAAATGCACCGGAAGTTTGGAAATGTGCCGCAAGAATTCTTACACCAAAATTTGCATTGTTATTAGCGCCTGAAATAGCTGATAGGTTAACAGATATTCTTCTATATGAATCACCGGCAGTAGAATTTTGAAACCGCCCATCGTTTAATTCACCAAGACAAAATGTAGTATTAGTAGCTGTCATTGTGAAATTAGTCCAAATGGTTCCGTCTAGTGTATATTGCAAACGAACAGTATTTACAGCAGTATTAGAACTTCTTTGATCCCAGGTGAATACAATATTTGAATAACCAACAGTTGAAGCATTGTATTGTACACCACTACTTTCGTTAGCAGAACCTGGATTAGCTGTAAACGCCCAAGCTCCGGGATTTAATCCATTTTGAGTACCACAACCATCATTTAAAACTGGATCCATTCCAGTGGCGGCTGTTGCAACAACAAAAGACCCGATTTTTAATGAGGTACCAGAACCAACATTGGCTGTAGGAGTAGCTGGAGTTCCAGTGATTCCGTCATAATTCCAAAGAGCTATAGTGCTTTGAGACCATGCATTAGTTGCTATTAAAAATAATGAGATGA
>Ga0114980_10003863_pt1 | contig 10178 bp, 7 predicted proteins | sample S_140806_EF_Meta_FD_87018 | JGI IMG/M metagenome (GOLD analysis project Ga0114980, IMG submission 87018) | Freshwater microbial communities from Lake Simoncouche, Canada to study carbon cycling - S_140806_EF_MetaG | ecosystem: Environmental > Aquatic > Freshwater > Lake | place: Lake... | reverse complement strand
GAGGTGCAATTCTCGCGTCCCTATGGAAGACGCGGCGCCGCAAGTCAGCAACAGCCTGAACATCGCGTCCTTGGCTACCCGCTGACTGGCTTCCGCAAGCGACCCGTCAATGCCCTGCTCCGCTGCGACGGCAAGGCAAGGGGCGGGATGGTCCTCTGGGATCGGCGAGATGAAGCCAAACGCCGATGCTCATGAGGGTTGCGGCCGCGGCCGTACCCAATGCCAGCGGTGAGCTGTGAACAGGCATGGGGTCCGGACGCCGATCGGCACCGCAGCTCACTGATTTCATGTTGGTTCGCGGGGGCCCGTTCCGGCGCCGTTTGACACCCACGTGTCCCAACCCCGGAACTGTTCAACGATACCGATCCACCTTTGGTTTCCTCGCGACACTCCGCGCGGCCTGATCGCGCCCACCCGGACAGACCCGAAGCGCTCAAGGGCCCTCGCGAAAGCCGGGGCCCTTTCCATGTCGGCCTGTCGTGTACCCCCGGCGGGACCTCATGCGGGATGAAGCAAAGCGAGCGATCGGACCGGCGCGACGGTCCGAAGCATGCTGGCGGAAAGCGCCACAAGTATTTACGAAACAGCCTCTGGCGTTAACCAGCTGTTCATCGACCGCTGCTCTACTGGCACATGAGCGACGGACAACTCTGCTTCTCCTGCTGAATCCGCCGCAACTGGTAAGTGCCGCGACATCCCCCTCCCGCGCACTTACCCCGCAAAGGCCGCGACCGTTCCCCCCGGTCGCGGCCACTTCGTTTCCAGGGGGCAGGCTTCACCGGCCACAGATACTGGAACTGTGAGCAGGCGCCGATGAAGGACCCCTCGCATCGTCGCGAACTCAGTCCTGTCACAGGCCTGTCGGCGCCGTGAACTACGCCGCTTCACTTCAACTTGCTGTCCGTGCAACCGGCAGCAGCCCAGAGTGTTAGCGTTGGGTCCAGCCTCACGGCGCCCACTCAGGTGCGGATGCCGATGGCCTTCAGCCAGACGTCAATCTGGCCAAAGGCGTCCTGCTGCCATTGTTCGGGTGTGCGTCCGTCCAGCACGGCTGAGTCTTTTACGAAATCCCGCACGCACATCGGACCGTAGTGTTCGGCGGACTCGAATTTCTCGTTGATGCGCTGATAGCCTTTTTTTGGCTTCATCCTGCTCCAACAGGGGGGCGCAGTCCCTGGCAAGCGCTTCAATCCCGCCGGGATAGTTGCGGACACAGAAATAGACGTCGTAGGCATCCTTGTTCTTCTGTCTGCCATGCAAGGCAAAACCCTTCATGGCGAGCAGCGCCGGGATCGACGCTACGTGGATCTCGACAGAATACCTGGCGCCATTCGGCATGCTTCCCTGGACTTTCAGCAGGTCTGAAAACGCATGCGCGAGGGCTGCACCGTCGGCGCGCTGAACAGCGAAGCCATCTAATAGCGGTGGGTTGTTCTTGATTATGACGGCGTCTTTTGGCGTGAGAAAGTCGATGATGATGTCAACGCTTGGGCCGCCATCGGGTGTCTGGACCTGGCGCACCAACTGGAAGGCTTTGGCGCCTTCGGTCTTTGCGTAACCCGCGCCCATCAGCGCCTCGACGAGCGTCTTGTATTCTCTGCCGCCCAGCGCCTCTGCATCGAGGCTAAGATCAATATCGAGCGTACCGACATGCATCATGTCTTCCAGGCTCAATTGAAGCCAGGGGACGGAGCCGCCGACCACGACGAACTTGTCGCGATAAGAGCCGAGGACCTGGGCGATCTCGATAAGCACGGACCTGGCCGCTTCGCTGGTCGCAGCGTCGTAGTCGTTGGCGGATTGCGGTTCGAGCGCCATCAGTCGTTCCACTTCAGAAGCATGTTTCTGAGGTGATCGGCCGCTTCGGCGCCGCGACCGCCACGCTGGGACAGGTCAAGGTAGGTCTGGACCGGGCTGGTGCAGACAATGCCTGGCGCAACTACGGTCTTGTCCAGAAAGAGATCGTGATCATCGGGGATAGTGATGATGATGTTGCCGCCCTGCTCCACCGCACGCAGGTTGAGCATATCTTTCAGCATCTGCAGTCCGGGTTCGTCGGCATAGAAGAATTCCGTTGGCGTGCGCGCATAGGCCGCCAGCCAGTCTGCGGCTGAGAATGACGCCATCATCGCCGCGCCATGATCGTTGGCCGCGCGCAAGGCGTCGCTGATCCGGGATTTCAGTTGCGCGCCGTGGTAGACGGTGTGGAAGGAATACTCCCGCCCCTTTGGCGGGTCATAAGCATCGCACCAGGCATCCAGTAAAGCGTTGGCATGCGTCAGCCGCAAGCCGGCATCACCTGCTTCCGCCCATTCATGATCGATCAAGGCCTGTTTGACATTGCTGACATGGCCGATGCTGACATGAGAGGTCTGGGCAAGCTCTGCGAGGCGCCAGGCGCGCGCGGGTTCGCGGACCATTGCACGCAGCACCTGCGCCGATTTGGGCGCAAAGACGGTGCGCAATTCGCGGCGTTCGACCTTTGGCTTTGGCGGCGCGCGATGATCGATGAAGACGCCGCCGAATTGCAGCCAGCAATTGCCTTCGAAATCGAGGTAGCAGATCGCCAAAGACCGGCAGATGTCACGCACGGCGGGCGAGAGATAAGGGGCCATGAAGACCGGCGTCCTGGACACGTCTGGCTGCGGCGCGGACTGGGAGGCCGACTGGGTGTAATGCAGAAGCTGGTAAGCGGCGGCGCGAACGATGCGCGGCTGCCCCTTTGATTTTACCTCGACATAGAGGTGGTGCCGCGCGCCGCCCCGCGTTAGCCGCATGATCAGGTCGACGCCGCTGTCGGGTGCAGCAAGGGCAGAGCGATCGATCGCCTCAATGCGCAAGTCAGGAACAATGGCGAGCAGGTCCTGAAGCTTGGCTTCAGCCTCTTCCTCAAGTGATTTCAATAAATCGATATTTTTCATCGTGCGCTGAAATTGGCATATCGAGTGAAACAAATCAAGAATTTCACCAGAAAAAGCACTTTCAGCACTTGATGAAAGTAGTAGAAGTAATGAAATAGCTTTTCCTCACAGGTCGCGATCCAGAGACGCTCCAATTATTGTGATATTTTTCAATGCATTAGTGAGTTCGAGCCAACGACTCATCTTCTTGGCTGTGATTGACAGCTAATTTCGAGCTCCGCGACGAAGCAGCTTCTCAGCTTCACATGTGTTCGTTATTTGTTCTCGCCATGGGACAGTATAAGGGCGACGACACAACCGGGTTTCAGTCTCCGGCGCAGGACTACATTGAAGGCGTGGTGGATCTCTCCGCCATTCTCGATCTGCGCCGACCGGGGCGCTATCCGGTGCGCGTGAAGGGTCAGGCGCTGATTGCGCGCGGCATCCATGACGGCGACATCCTCGTCGCCGACGCCGCTTCCGAGCCGCGCCCCGGCAAGGTCTGTGTCGCCATGGTGGGCGGCGATGTCATTCTCGCTGTCCTGACCCAGCGCAACGAGACGTGGCTGCTGCAGCCGAGTTCGGGCCCGATCATCACCATCGAAGACGACGTCGAGGTCTGGGCCATCGTCGAGGCGCTGGTCAGGACCCGCCCGTGACGGTCTTTGCGCTGGTCGACGGCAACAGTTTCTATTGTTCATGCGAACGGGCCTTCGACCCTACCCTGCGCAACAAGCCGCTGGTGGTGCTGTCGAACAATGATGGCTGCGTCATCGCCCGGACGCAGGAAGCCAAGGACCGCGGCGTCAAGATGGCCGAGCCCTGGCACATCGCGTCCAAACGGCCAGGCGCCAAGGACATCATCTGGATGTCATCCAACTACGCGCTCTACGGCGACATGAGCCGGCGCCTCTACGACGTCCTCGCGGCACATGCGCCAGCGGTGGAGCCCTATTCGATCGACGAGATGTTTCTCGATCTGACAGGCATTCCGGACCCTGTCGCTCTCGCCCACCGCGTCCGCGCCGCTGCCCGCCGCATCGCCAAGATCCCGACCTGCGTCGGGATCGGCCCGACCAAGACGATCGCCAAGCTGGCGAACAAGGCCGCGAAATCCTACCGCACTGATGCCGGCATCTGCGATCTCTCGACCGAAGCGGCACGCGCCGCGACCTATGCCGCGATGGAGATCGGCGATGTCTGGGGTCTTGGACCGGCGGCGGTCGCCAAACTCGCCAGGCTTGGGGTAGCGACGGTGGCGGATTTCATGCGGCTGCCAAATGACGAAGTCCGCGAGCTTCTCACCGTCACGGGCGCACGCACCCACAGGGAACTTAGCGGCGTCAGCTGCATCCCCTTCTCCCAGGCGCCCACGACCCGCAAGAGCCTTGCCGTGACGCGCAGCTTTGGCCGCGCGGTGACACGCTGGCCGGAGATGGAACAGGCTCTGGCCGCCTATGCAACGCGCGCGGCCGAGAAGCTCAGACGGCATGGTCTGGTCGCCGGCGGCGTGCAGGTGTTCATGCGCACCAATCCCTTCAGCAAGGATCCCCGGTATGTGAGCCAGGCGACATTCGGGATCGAGACGACCGCGGACACGCTGGTCCTCATCAAGGACGTGGTGCGGGCAGGCGAGCATATATGGCGCGACGGCTATCGCTACGCCAAGGCCGGCGTCGTTTTGCTCGATCTCGTCCACCCAGCTGAACGGCCGCGCGATCTCTTCCCGTCAACCGATCGCGAAAGCCGGGCGCGCCTGATGACGGCGCTCGATACCGTAAACTTGCGCTACGGGCGGCGCACGCTCTCCCCCGCCGCCGCTGGCATCGGACACGCCAGCTGGTCCATGCGACGGCAGAAGCTGTCGCCGCAATACACGACATGCATCGACGAAATCCTGAGCGCGCGTGCTTGAGCATTCGTGCGAACATCGCATCGTCTTCGATTAGCCTCTGGTGCACTTAACTGTCGGAGCACCGCACGCATGGAGCGCTGGCCGGCCTGGGCGTAGTCATCGATGGAATCGCCGCCAGTCCGCTCAAGCCCTTGGGCGAGCGTGAATTGCTTCTCCGCCCCTTCTTCGGTGAAAAAGGCGCCATGGCTTGCATGAACCAAGAGGCCATCTTCGAAAGTGACCTGAGCGAGCGACCAGGGCTTAAGTCCCATTGCATCTGAGAACTCGGACATCGCCCAGACGGATTGGCGATCGTTGGCGAGGACCGCCTTTATGACGACGGTTGTGAACAGGCACCGATGGAGGACCCCTCTCATCATCGCGAAATAAATGGTCTAGCGCGCCTATCGGCACCGTGACCCCACGCCGGTTCACAGCTTGTAGGAAATTCGCGTCATTGGGATCTCCCGAAGGCCAATAGTCACGGCCCTTGCAGAGACTGGTTAGGGTTAGTCTGCCACCAAAAAAAGGGATGGCGCTAGCGCCACCCCTTTTCTGGTCCGGGAATGTCTCGAAGTGGCCTGATCGAGAGCTTAGTACTTGACGTTCATGCCGACGAAGAAGCGCCTGCCAAACAGATCAAAGTTGTCGGCCGAGGTGGTCGACCCCAGCCAGGCATCCGGCTCGGCATCGAACATATTCACCACGCCAGCCCGAAGACGCATGTTGTCCATGAGGTCGTAATTCACTGTGATATCGTGCTGAACAAATTCCGTTGTTTTGGCATACTTGGGTAGACGGGTATCGCTATTGGTGAGGAACACTTTTCTGTCCAGGATCTCCTGCTCAGCCTGCCAGTCTATGTCCCAGATGACGGTCAGTTTATCGTCGGGCTTATAGGCAGTCGACAAGAGGAAGCGAACGCGCGGCAGGCCAACCAGCGAATCGAAGTTGGACGCAATTGAGGGGTTTGCGATATCGAAGAAGTCCTGCTGACGGATAAGATAGTTTCCGCGCAGCGAGAAGGCGAGATCGCCAGCATCCAGACCAAAGGTCTCTTTCAGGTCCAGCGTTGTCGTGGCGGCAAAGTCCATGCCTTTGGCTAGCGTTGCAGCGTAGTTGATCGCACCCTGGATGAAGCTGCTCATCTTGAAGTTGCTGGTATCACCCGCGCCAATGAAACCGTTGCGCGTGATCGTTGCGCAGGCGCCGGGATTGATAGCGCTTTCGTTGACGCACTGGTTTGCAGCCGCTTGGGCGGAGACTGCCGATATGACGTTCGTGATCTTGATGTCGTAGTAGTCAAGAACGAAGGTCGTATCGCCCAGGAATTCCGGGGTCCAGACCGCCGACAGCGTGTAGGAACGGCTTTCCTCCGGCTTCAGGAAAGGGTTGCCGCCGTTTACGCCCGGCACTCCAGAAGCATAAAGGATCTGGGTCGATGCCGGGTTGTAGTTCGGACCGAGCAAGGTCTGGCAGTTGGCGCGACGATATCCTCCGGCTACGGCGTTTGTCGCCGTAAAATTCGCAAGGTTCGTTGCGTCGCAGGGATCCGAGAAGCCATTGGCAAAAGTCTGCGTGTAGGGAGAAAAATTCTCGCTGAGGTTGGGCACCCGGATCGACGTCCCGTAGGAGGCACGGAACAGCAAATCGTCAATCGGGCGATAGTTCGCCGTTACGTTGTAGACCTCTTGCTCGCCAACCGTCGTATAATCAGACTTGCGGTAAGCCGCATCAATCTCGGCGTACTTGGTGAAGAGCTGATCCTTCAGCAGAGGGATCTGGACCTCGCCGAAGTATTCGGTGACCGAGTAACCAGCCGTTTTGAAATCGGGCCCCGTATTGAGGAACAGCAGGCGCCCTGCCGTTCCTGCAGTGCGGCCGACCCCATATGTCTTTTCCTTGCGACTTTCATAGCCGCCAGCAACACCGATTTCCCCTGCGCCCCAGAAATCCCAGAGTTTTCCTGACGCAAACGCCAGCCAGTCTTGCTGGATGTTGGTGTGTTCGACGTCAATCGAAGCATCCCAGTAGGCTCTGCCATCGGCCGATGAACCGGGCTGACGCAGGTCGACACCGAAAATGTTCGTAGGCTTGCATTGCGTTAGGATTGGATCGCTTGCGGACAGGTTCCGCGTGATGCCCTGCGTCAGGCGGGCAGCTTCATCAGGAATTAGGACGCCCTGCTTGGAGAGTAATGTCGCACGGCAAACAATGGCTCCGGGCGTTCCAAGCACGCCCGTGGTGTCGGTGACGGCGTCGGCGGAGAACGCGAACCGGACAACGTCAACGGCGTGCTCGTTGTTCTTGTTGTCCAGCTGACCAAACGTGTAGCCCAGTTCCCAGTTGAAATCATTGACGATGCCGAACAGGTTGTCGACATCGCCTTTGATACCGACCACAGCGCGGTTCAGGGTCCTGGCGTTTTGTTGATCCCGGACCGGGCCGAACATGTTGAAACTTGCACGTGGGTCCGCAACGGTACTCGTCTGCGCGCCTGGCAAATCCGTGGTGGCGGCACCGTAGACAGGCCGCGTGTTGGTCTGGATCAGCGAACGCAGACCAGCGGGAAGATAGGCGTTGTCGAGGCCGACGTTGAAGTTGGTAGTACCGAAAATCGCGGCCGTACGGTTCGCGACAGGGTTGCCGATACCGCCCTGGAAGAAGGTCGGCTGACCTTCGTCGTAGGTGTCTTCCTTCGCGTACTTGTATTCGCCAAAGACGTTTAAGTTATTCAGCACATCAAAATTGAAACCGACCTGATAGCGCTCAGCTATCGATTCTGGAACGCGGCTGCCCTGACTGAATTCGGTGCCGACATTGAGACCGTCGCCGCCAACGTTAACGGGGCGCGAGGTGCCGTTTCCGTCCGTAATTGACCCGAACCTCACAGCACGGAAGACGCCGGGGCTATCGAAAAGGTAGCTGTTGTTAAGTTCCGGGCCGAAGTTGAAGCAGCCGGTGTTGGCGGAGATGTTGGTGAGGAATGTCGTCGCCGGGTTGGGTGTGCACGATTGCAGGACGTTGTCGGGATCGCTTGTGGCCGAGGGCTGGACCTGGTCAGCAAGCACGACCGTGCCCCCTCGGGCAAAGCGGGGATCGACGGCCCCACGGATCAGGATGTTGTCGATCTGGTTATCAACCGGCGACGCAACGGTATCAGTATCCGTGTTGAGCAGCGTGTAGGCCGCCCGGCGGTAGTCAATGTCAGAATCCTTTACCTCATCACCTTCCTGATACTCGGCAAACGCATAAAGGTTTAGACGATCGTCGAAGAAGTTTTCGCCAATGAGACCCGAGATGCGCTTGTTGAGTTGGCCGTCCTGGTTGACCTCGGCGAGCACAGCATCAACCTGCACGCCCGAGAAATCTCTTTTGGTGATGAAGTTGACGACCCCCGAAACGGCATCAGCGCCGTAGAGAGCGGCCTGACCGCCGGTAACGATCTCTGCCTGCTCAACCAGAAGGCCGGGGATCGTATCCACGTCAACCGAGAGCGAGCCCTGCGGTGCTCCAACGTGGCGTCTGCCATCAACCAGCACCAGAGTTCGAACGGCACCAAGGTCACGAAGGTTCAGGAGCGAGAGGCCACCATCGTTCAGATTGGCACCGGTCGTATCTTCTGGAACCGTAGACCCCGAGAGCGCCGGAATGTCGGCAAGGAAATCGACGATGTTGGGCTCGCCGCTATTCAGGAGCTCGTCCTGGGTGACCATGATAACCGGTGCTGGAGCGTCCGCGGCGCTGCGCAAAATCCGCGAGCCCGTGACGACGACGAGGTCATTTTCAGAGGAGGCTTCAGCCGGCGCTTCCACTGCGGGCACCGAAGGGGTTTGCTGGGCCCAGGCGCTGCCCAGGGCTAGAGAAAGGACGCCAAGAGCGGCGCCACCGCGACAGAGTTGACGCAGCGCCATGTGCTTGTTGGCCATGAAAAACCCCGACATAATATGGACTTAATGTCCATTTTTGATAATCGAGGAAAATCGTGGCAAGCTTGTCGCGCGAAAGCGATCTTGACATTCGTCTCCGACATTTAGGCTATTTGGCCAGGCCGAACGGAACTAATGAGATATCATCCTGGTCTATAGGTTCGGCCGTGGCCGCCTTTTTCACGCTCGCATTGACTTGAGTCTGGCCTGCTAAATCGACGGTCACGTCCAGCTGAGTGGTGTAAATCGGGCGGCCATGCTGTGTACCGGCTCAGGCCGAGCACGGCGTTAGTTATTGGCGTTGCTGCTGGCGGCGCAAGAGCGAACCGGTCGGCTTCCTCGTCTATGGTGCTGACGCTGACGAACGCCTCGATCGGCAGGTAGCGGTGCTGCAACTGCTACTCGACATTGGGCTCCAACAGTACTCCGCCGAGTAACCGCATGACACTCTCAGCAGAGCGACCGCTTCATAACTGATGGAAGATGGCCCCTAGGGATTGCCGAGTTCGACCATGACCTCATTGCGCCGGAAGAATGGCAGCGTCCATGGCGGATCATAGAATGCGAACACCGGCGCTCCGACTGGCGTGAGGCCGAGCGCTGCGACCTGTTTCATCAGGTCGCTGCGTGCCTGTTCCATCTCGCCAGCCGAACCTCCGCCGGTGAAGCGCACGACAGCCATGCGTTTTGCCGGATAAGGTACGAGCTTCACATCGGGATTCACCGGAGCAGGCAGTGTCTTCATGGTGTATTCTGCAGGCATGGTGAAGCCGACTGTCCAGCTACTGGAGCTGTCCGCACGCTGGGTCACGGGCGCCGTCATTGCTATCTGCTCGCGCGGGGCCTGCGTTACCGGGGCAGTCATGGCGATCTGCGGCCCTTTGCGGTCCTTGGCGAATATGTAGTCGGCAAGTGGCTGGAAGCCTGAATTTCGGGCGCGCTCGGCGCCACCCTGCAGGGTTACCTCTGCAACGATGACAGGCTCATAGTCGCGAAGCTCGAAGTTGCCGATCTTCTTGACCAGTGTGAAGGCTGGTTCTTCTGTAGCCATGGCAGGTGATCCACCCCATATCGTTACAGCAAGTGCCAGAATCATCGTGCGGACAGCTTTGTTCATGACAACTGATACGCCCGGCAGGTGCTTATGGACCACCATGCAGTTCAAATTACCATGGGGCCGCTGGCAGCTGTTGGCGGGCAGAGCTGTCAGCCTCGCTCATCAAAGTTGATTTCCTCGCAGGAACGGCAGTTCCTGTCTGGCGACTGATCCGCCCGCTGAAAAATCCCTCATGCTGACAGGATGCTGCGGGCTGATTCCGCGGGCCGGAGGATGTGTGCAGGGCGGTGACAAACCAGGCCATTGGAGCGCCGGCATTTTGCTGAGCGCGGCGGAGTAAAATCCGGCCATTGGTAGGCTGCCTGTTTTGGGGCGGCCGGGGATGTTTGCGGTGGAGG
>Ga0114980_10003861_pt1 | contig 10179 bp, 9 predicted proteins | sample S_140806_EF_Meta_FD_87018 | JGI IMG/M metagenome (GOLD analysis project Ga0114980, IMG submission 87018) | Freshwater microbial communities from Lake Simoncouche, Canada to study carbon cycling - S_140806_EF_MetaG | ecosystem: Environmental > Aquatic > Freshwater > Lake | place: Lake... | reverse complement strand
GTCTGACCGGTGCAACTGGATTATTTAGTTTCATGACCTGGGTCAATCTCGTCGATTATCCATTAAATATCGGCGGGCGCCCGTTGTTCAGTTGGCCGGCATTTGTGCCAATCACATTCGAAGGCATGGTGCTCTTTTCGGCATTTGCTGCCGTATTTGGGCTCATCCTCATTTGTGGTTTTCCATTGCCATACCACCCCGTTTTCAATGCACCTGGCTTTGAACGGGCATCAATAAGTGGCTTCTTTTTGTGTATCGAAGCCAAAGATCCGCAATACGATGCGGCCAACGCCTCTAGTCTTCTCACGAAGCTAGGCGCCACGGCAGTGCACGAGTTCAGTGAGTGAGAAGCATATGCAACTATCAATGACTTCACTCCGACGCATCGTGGCCCGCGTCATTATGTTGGGGTTATTCGGTTTGGCGATTTCGGCTTGTCACCTCGACATGTACGACCAACCCAAATACACCCCGCTGGCTGCCAGTGACTTCTTTAAAGACGGTGCGTCAGCACGGCGCTTGGTCGATGGCACGGTATCACGTAACGGTCTCAAAATCGACGAACGCACTACTGGCTACGTCGGCGGTGATCCTGCTGGCGAATATGTCACTACCAACCCCATTTCGATTAACGAAGGGGTGTTGGCACGTGGTGAAGAACGCTACAAGATTTACTGCGCGTCGTGTCACGGAGCCAATGGGAATGGCAAAGGCATCGTGGCCGGACCATACGCACAAGGACCACTCAAGGCGAAGCCAGCAGCGTTGTTTTATGTAGATCAACTTCGTGCTGATCTCCAAACAGCTCCTGATGGCTACTACTTCGATATCATTACGCACGGCAAGCAAAACGCCCAAGGCGAATATTCCATGTTCCCGGCTGCATCACGCATCCAAAACGTCGACGACCGCTGGTCCATCATCGCCTACATCCGTGAAATGCAAAAGAACCCACCAGCACAAAAGTAAGTGTGAGTGCACGGCGTAGCGCGTCTACGCCGTGCCTTCGGTAAGGACATAACCGTGGCAGAACAGACTGACAACATGCACCAAACCCTGAGTGCCATTCAGCGGCGTGCAACCATCGTCGGCGGCGCCGCCCTCGCACTTACGGTCGTGGGGATTGCGGTAAGCTCGACCAGCCAGGTATTGCAATCATACCTGTTTGCGTTCCTTTTCTTTTTTGGGGTATCTGCGGGCAGCGTGTTCTTACTGACCCTCCAGCACATCACCAGCGGCGTCTGGGGCTTGATGATTCGCCGATTCACCGAAGCCAGCACGCTGGTTATTCCGTGGATGGGGCTCTTTTTCTTGCCAATCGCCGCTGGAATGGGTTATCTGTACGAGTGGACCAACCCCGAAGTCATCGCTGAAGAAGCGGCAGTAGCGGCCAAAGTCCCCTTCCTCAATGTTCCCTTCTTTTTGGCACGTACGGTATTCTACTTTGTGGCGTGGATTTGGCTGGTGCGCCGTTTGCGCCGCCAATCAATTGCCCAAGACAACGCCCCCAAGTCAGAATCAGTGTCATGGCGTGACAAATTGGCCGTCACCAGTGGGCCAGGGCTCGCCGCACACATCATGTTGTGGACGTTTGCCGCCACCGACTGGGGCATGTCGCTCGAGCCAGCCTGGTCGTCATCGATGTACCCTGTTGGCTGGATGGTCGGTCAAGTACTCACCAACTTTGCCATCTGGATTATCGTGCTGTGGTTGTTCACCCGCAACAACTCCCTCGGATACGATATCCCCGTCGATCGCTTGCATGACTTGGGCAAATTCACCTTTGCCTTTACCGTGCTCTGGACATACCTCAACTTCTCACAATACCTCATCATTTGGTCGGGTAATGTGCCAGAATTGACCCCGTGGTATTACTTCCGCAGTAATGGCGGCTGGCAATACGTGTCGATTGCCTTGATTTTCGGGCACTTCTTCTTGCCGTTCTTCTTGTTGCTTTCACGCCACACCAAACGCAACTTTGGCGTGGTGGCACGTATCGCCATGTGGATTGTCGCCATTGAAGTCGTGTATGTCTTTTGGTTGATCAACCCCGCCTTCCACCACGACGCTATCCAGATGCACTGGACGCACGTCACCGCCTTTGTAGGCGTCGGTGGCTTGTGGATTAGCCTGTTCTTGCGCTACCTCAAACAACTGCCTATTTTGCCACCCAACGATCATCGCATCCCCGAGCTCGAAGCACAGCTCAATGATCATGGCCATGGCCATTCGGCACCAGTGAGTCACTAGCCCACATCTCGTAGACCCCCCCACTGCGGTACGCCGTAGTGGGGGGTTTTTGTGTGTGAATCCTTATGAATTGCTCATCTGCGCTTCATCAAGACCTGCGATGATGTATTAAACCGATGAGCGAGTAACTCATCTCCCCAGCGCCGATGCCTCACTATCCTCATACATCCCCTATCCTCCCCTAACCCCTCCAAGCCAAACGGCGACAACTTGGAGGGGTTTCCTCTTGCACTATGAAATACTCCAATACAACAGATAAACACCGCAAACCAAATAAATAGTCCTACAAAATTTTGGTCTTTTCTTTGCAAAAATGTCTAAAAACTCATCTATTCTGTAAATTTTTTACACTATACAATACGTGTTTGTGTAGTTTTATCATAAAACTACACAATATATACACATCATTTACTCCTTTTCTACACCACCCCAAAAGCACTTGCGTAGTACAGAGAAGTTGCTACACTTGGCATATCCAAATTGGAATCAATCATTTTGCCACCGCACTGATGCAACCTAGGGCATTGGCCGCCGGTACAGGATTCGCTAGACGTGCACTACAGACAGTGTCGTCTTTGCAGTGAGAGGGTTTGTCGTGAATTATCTGTATTTACTCTTTGCCGTGGCACATCTCGCCGTTGGTGGTTTAGTCGTCCAATCTGCTGCCAAACAAAAAAGCCTTGGGCTGTGGCTGCTCGCATTAGTCAGCGTCGGTTTGGCATACGATAATGCCATTCTTGGGATTGGTGAAATCATGGGTGCCGGCGATACATTGTTGCAACTCAACATCGTCCGTTTTGCACTGCATGCATTCGCAACCCCACTCATGATGATGGCAGGGTTGACCTTAGCCCGCAACACCAGTGTCAACTGGACGTGGCGCCGCAGTATGTCAATTTTGGTCTATGTCACCACGTTAAGCTGTATCGCGTATGGTGCCAACGAATACTTGACCGGTGCTGAATTCAAAATTGCTGATTCGGGGGTCATGCGCTATGTGTTGGCCGAATCGAATGGACCACCGTTAGCTGCGATTACCACAATGACCTTTTTGATTGCTTTTGGTATTGCCCTCTACATCCAAGAGCGCTCATGGTGGTTGCTGGCCGGTGCGCTGACGATGTTTGCCTGTGCCACCTTCCAGCTCGGTATCATCGCAAACTTGGGTGAAGTGCTGTTGATGGTAAGCTTCCTTGCCACAGCCCAAAAGTTCACCTACATTAACCGCGCTGGCTACTTGGCCGCAGTCGCAGCCATGAACCCCGAAGAGCGCGCCACTCAAGCCGAAGCACAACGTGGGCGCAAGCGCAAATCAGCCATCTGGAATCGTGGCTTGGCCTGGGTGATTTTTATAACCTTGACCATCGACACCATTGCCTACTATGGCAGCAATTTTGGTGACAAAGCAGTCTATGCAGCCGCCAAGCTCGCCAAAAGCAGCGAATACATGACGCACATCTATGCCAGCAACATCTACTTGATGCTCTTCTTTGTGCACGCAGTGGCCAGTTTGTACTTCTATGGTATCCCCCGCTTACGCGCCAATATCCGTGCTATCCACGTCTATATCGGCTACGGCGTGTTTATTTTTACCATGGTAAGTCAATCGCTGATCGGCATGGAACCAATACACATGATTACCTATGTGATTAACTGGGCCTTTATCGCCGCCCATATCGTACTGAGCTTCCGGTTTATGTTGCAACGCGTGCGGCGTGCAAATGTCGACCCCATGCTCGAACTGACGGTCAGCCCTCATTTGCGTGAGCCAATCGCCAAGTAATTCGATTATCATTCCCCTACAAAAAAACATCCCGCTGGTCACGACATTGTGACCAGCGGGATGTTTGTGTGACTAGGCCTAATTGAGGTTGTCAGGAGTGGTGTGCAGGATGCGTCGGCGTGACGCCATGTCCATTACCGCCAACAACGTATCAGTATCGAGTGAGGATGCTTCGGCTTGCATCTGCAAGCGCGTGTGCGAACCTTGAATGCCCATTTGCTTGAGGATATGTTGGGCTTCGGGGATCTGCGTCATAATTTCGTCGCCGAATGATTGCTCATGTTGCGCGTGGTCCATCTTGGCCTCCTTGCCAATCAGGTAATTACTAATCCACCTATACTATAGCATAGTATTTGGATAAATCAACCAAAAGAATACGATTTTGTTTGTACAAAGTATACAAATTACTAACGTAACCGAGCCAAAAAACAAATCCAGGCGGTATTTTGAGTGAGACACACCAGATGTACGGTAAGGAAATGGTGCAGGAGGGCTACACGTACGATGCGAGACGTGTAGGGTGGGGCAGTATTTTTCACAATCAACACCATAAAAACAGTGAAAACAACCGGGTAATTTATTTGCCGAAAGCGGGTAATCGTGCTAGGATAGCACAGCAAATGTCACACGTGGGAGTACAAACAGATGAGTATTTTGGTCGACCGCAACACGCGGCTCGTAGTGCAGGGTATCACCGGTCGCGAGGGTGAATTCCACACCCGACAAATGATGGCATACGGCACGAACGTGGTAGCAGGCGTTACCCCGGGGCGGGCTGGGCAAAAGGCCATCGACGGTCAAGTTCCAATTTATAATAGCGTTGCCGATGCCGTGCGCGAGCAAGCAGCCAATACGTCGATTATCTACGTACCGGCACCGTTTGCCCCTGACGCCATCCGCGAATCAGCGGCTGCCGGCATCAAGTTGATTGTCTGTATCACCGAAGGCATACCCGCGAACGACATGGTCAGCACCTACGCCTTTGTGCAAGAGTGTGGCGCACGCTTGATTGGGCCAAACTGCCCCGGCTTGTTGACCCCTGGTCAAGCCAAAGTGGGGATTATCCCCGGCAATATTGCCACCCCCGGCCCCGTCGGCGTCGTGTCAAAGAGCGGTACGTTGACCTACGAAGCCGTCGATGCATTGACCCGTATCGGGTTGGGACAGAGCACGATTGTGGGCATCGGTGGTGATCCGATTATCGGCACCAACTACATCGATGTACTTACCCAATTCCAAGCAGATCCCGACACCAAAGCCATCGTGTTGATTGGTGAAATCGGTGGCAATGCCGAACAAGACGCCGCCCGCTTCATCGGTAAGTATGTCACCAAACCAGTGGTCGGCTTTATTGCCGGTCGGACGGCTCCTGAAGGCAAGCGCATGGGCCACGCCGGTGCGATTATCTCAGGGGGCGAAGGTACCGCCCAAGAAAAAATCGAAGCGTTGCAAGCCGTCGGCGTACGCGTCGCCGAACTACCCACTGACATCGCACGCTTAGTCAAAGAAGCAATGGAAGCATAAGCGGACACTGCGTGAATACAGACGGCGACACAATAGACGTTGTGTCGCCGTTTTTGTACCAAAAACGACGTCAGTCGATTAAAAGGAATTACGATGAGCCGTTATGTCTATTATGAAGATTATCAAATCGGCACCCAATTCGTGACCCCTGGGCGGACGATTGGCGAAACTGAAGTAAGCATGTTTGCCATGCTTACCGGAGATTTCAATCGCCTGCATACCGATGCCGAATACATGAAAACGTCGGTGTTTGGCGAACGGATTGCCCACGGGCTACTCGGACTCGCCGTCGTCAACGGACTCAAATACCGCACCGACCTCGATCCCGATGGGATTATCGCCTTCCTCGGCGTCAACTGGAACTTCACTGCACCAATCAAGTTCAACGATACCATCCACGCCATCTTGACGGTGCACTCGATGCGCCCCACCAAACAGATTGAACGGGGGATTGTGGTATTTGCCGTGCAAGTCATTAATCAGCACGGTGCCGTGGTACAACAGGGTGAGATGACGATGATGATGAAACGCGCACCACAATCAATTGCGTAAGTCCATCATTGTCGAAACGCTCAGCAACAATACGACAAACAACAATAGACCAGTGGGCGAACATATTCGCTCACTGGTCTATTTTGTGAAACCCTTGATGCATGCTTAATCGAGGTACCCTTGCAGACGATCACCGAAGTGTGGGGCGCGCAATTGGCGCAAGGCATCGGCTTCAATTTGGCGGGTACGTTCACGGGTAATCCCAAACGCAGCGCCTACTTCTTCGAGGGTGCGCCGGCGACCATCGACCATACCATAGCGCAACTGCAAAATCGCCCGCTCGCGTTCGGGGAGCTCAAGTAGCGCCGTCGCCACATCGGCTTGGAGCATACGGCGGGTGGCGATGTCGTTGGGCGAATCACTCATTTCATCAGCGAGTAATTCACCAATATGCCCTTCACCATCGCTACTAATCGGTTGCTCTAGCGAAATCGGTTGGGCTGAAGCTTGGAGCAAGCGACGTACTTTGCGGTCAGAGATACCCAACGCTACGGCGATTTCGTCGGAAGTGGGTTCACGCGATAACCCTTGCTCCAGCACCCGGGTAGCACGGCGCATCTGACTGATAGCGTCACTCAAGTGCACTGGTAAACGAATCAGGCGGCTTTGCTCGGCGATAGCCCGCGTGACCGCTTGGCGGATCCACCAGGTGGCATAGGTCGAAAAGCGGTTTTTGCGCAGGATGTCGAACTTTTCGACGGCACGCATCAAACCAATATTACCTTCTTGGACGAGATCCATAAACGACAATGGCCCACCGATGTATTTTTTGGCAACGCTAACCACCAAACGTAGGTTAGATTGGATGAGATGACGACGGGCATCGGCAGCATCTTCAACACGGCATTGCAGTTTGCGCTTGTCACGGTCGCTCAAATGCGTGACGTAGGTAGCTGTTGCCGGCACACAGGCCAATAACCAATGTGATAAGGCCACAATATCAATGTCAAGATTTATTGCCACAATTTGACTAAAAATCACCGGCAATACGGCAATCCGATTGAATTCGGCAAGCAGGCGGAAGCGTTCACGGGTACGAAACAATACGCTATCTTCATCAAATAATGGATATACCGTCTGCGTATCGATAATCATTAACCCGTTATTTATGGCACGGACAAGCAAAAGTGGCAAAGTGGCGATTTCACCATTGGCTTTACGCCAGCGGGCCACCCACTCTGCAACAGACATTGGCTCGCTTTGAGTACGCACCAAATCATCTGCTAACGCATCAGCTGCCGTCGGAAATTGCAATTGCCCCTCTATGGTATCTTTCGGCGTTTGGTACTGCGGTTGCCCGTCAAGCCCCTCATGATGCTCGTTTGGAACCGTGCTTTCATTGACGGTACGCACGGCATACGCCATCAAGACGTCGCGCGCAAACGCGCCAGCCTCAATTCGCTGGGCTAATTCTCCTTCTTGGCGGGCATTGAGTAGGGGGTCTTGGCCGATTTCGCGCAGGTACATTTGCACGGAATCTTCGACAAGCACCGCTTTGGGGTTGGGTTCTTCGATGAAGGCATCAGCTACATCGTCTGTCCATTGCTCATCAGGCTCTGCCACGGGGGTAAACACATGTGGATGGGAGGAATGCATCTGCACAAGCCCCTCGCATTCTGTACATTACTAAATATGAAATTTATGTCAACACAAAATGACTTCAAACATGAACGGCAATTGTGGTGCTGTAAATAAATACGCACTACCATACTCTCTGGATGTATTGGGGGGAGGTTACGCTAAATATGCCAAACTAAGATTTGTTTTTATGCGCTACGTCTGCAGCTGACCGCACCGATATTTACCGATTGGACAATAAAAAATCCCATACAACGGTTGTAAACAACCAGCATGAGATCGTGGTACGGCAATCATGTGCGCCGAGTCGTGACAACGTAGAGCCGGTCGCACATGTATGAACAGGGATAGATAAACGAACAGCAGATTAATAGCGCCGTTGCAACACGTGATTGGTAATCGCCACAAATGCTTCGTAGCTATCGTTGGCCGCATAGGGCGCCAAATGCGCCAGCCCACGCGCAATACAGGCATTGGCAACGTCATAGGCCGCATCGATACCACCAGCAGCCTGGATGCGGGCAATCACTTCAGGAACGCACTCAGCAGGCACTGGACCATTCACCGCCATGCGCAATATGTCACTCGCGTCAACCGACGCTGCCAAAATCAAAGGCAACGTAATCGTGCCTTCGCGCAGGTCATTGCCGGCCGGTTTGCCGAGCACTGCTTCGCTTTCGACCATATCGAGGATATCATCGATAATCTGAAACGCCAACCCCAGTTCATAGCCAAATTGGCCAAGCGCCGCTACGGCGGCATCACTGCCACCGGCTACTGCGATCCCCGAGCAACAGGCCGCTTCAAACAACACGGCTGTTTTGTAGCCGATTTTGCGGAAGTACTGGGCTTCGGCCTGGGCGCGTGGCTCGACCATGGTGACGGGATTAAGCTCACCTTCGACCATACAGCGGGCCGCATGCACATAAAACCCGATAATGCGCGGATCGGGCTCATCAGCCAATTCGCGGGCCGCCAAGCCAAACAAAAAGTCACCAAGAGCCAAGGCTACGTCGCGATCCCACGTCATATGCACGGTGGCACGCCCACGACGCGAGCCGGCATGGTCGACCAAATCATCATGCACCAACGATGCGGCATGCAATAGCTCGATAGCCACCGCAGGATGCTTGGCGCGATCAAATTGATAGGTGGCAAGTCGCGCTGCGAGTAATACCAACATTACCCGCAAGCGTTTGCCACCCGATTGCACGGTATAGGCACCCGCAGCACGCAACACCGCCGTGCGCGATTCGATACGTGCAATCAGCTCTTGCTCGACACGCACCATGTCTTCGTATAAACCGACACGTTGCAAAATATCATTGAGATGGTTGCGCGAAAGGCGCGACGTTGCGCTATTTGAAATGGTCGCCTGTTGCATCGTCACGCCTTCTCCAACCAACGTACTATTAGTCTGTTAACTATATCACAAAGTTTTCATCTGTCAATGCACCACATTTGTACATGCTTTGAAGATGATTTGCAAATGCTACCAGGCGCCGCGAACAACCTCAAGTTTGCTGAGGTGGGCTGCTTCGCTGAGGCTAGCGAGATAGGTCAAATCGCTACCGTATTCGATGACCGAAATACTAGCGTTGGTGACCCAAATACGATTGATGCCGTCCATGTGCATACCAAGGGCATCAGCAACGAGGATTTTGACGACAACGTCGTGGGTCGACACGAGCACGGTCTGATCGGGGTGAGTTTGGATGAGGCGTTCTTTGAAGTCGAGCACGCGTTTGAGGATATCGCTGAAGCTTTCGCCACCAGGCATATGCGAGCGAGTGGGATGCAAGCGCCATTCACGCAGGCCATTGCCGTATTTGGCGATGACTTCATCGACCATCAAGCCAGCCCATTCGCCATGATCGATTTCGATGACGGCAGGCTCAATGACAAAGGGGGTATCGGGATGGAAACGGCGGACTGCTTCGGCGGTCAGTCGGGCTCGTTGAAGTGGACTCGCATAAATCGTATGGAATGATTCGGTGCGCAAGCGCTCGGCAAGGGCATCAGCTTGGCGGACGCCCATTTCGGACAACGGCGCATCAAATTGTCCTTGATAACGACCGATACGATTCCATTCGCTTTCGCCATGACGTACAATGATTAAACGCATATAGTGTGATACCCTATAGCTACAATAATAACTTATGGCATTATACACGACCTCATCACACAACATTATGAACAACACACACAATCAACCACTGATGCCGGCATTACGCCATGCACTGACCGTTGCCGAACCACTAGCACTCATCTTTCATGAACGGAGCGGTGACGCGCAACGATTCCTCACCTTGCTCGACCAGATTCATGATTTGGCAGCTCAATGTACCCAAGCCGGTTTTGATATCGCATCAGAACAGGTGCGGATAATCGCACTCAATTCCCGAGCCTTGCGCGATGCCGAGCGCTTTATGCGGGCCTATGGTAATACCCCCATCCCCCCTGACAGCTACTTTGGGCCGCAGTTGCGTGAT
>Ga0114980_10003858_pt1 | contig 10184 bp, 10 predicted proteins | sample S_140806_EF_Meta_FD_87018 | JGI IMG/M metagenome (GOLD analysis project Ga0114980, IMG submission 87018) | Freshwater microbial communities from Lake Simoncouche, Canada to study carbon cycling - S_140806_EF_MetaG | ecosystem: Environmental > Aquatic > Freshwater > Lake | place: Lake... | reverse complement strand
TTTGGCGACGGGATGTTCATCGAGCATGGCAATCAATTCGAGCCATGGAATAGTTTCGTGCGTTTTGAGGGGATTAGTCAGCCGTTTGAATTGGTACGGGGTACCTTTGCCGTCAAAAGTGTGATTAATCCGCTCGAGCGCTCGCCATTGCCGTTGGCGCCACTCATTGATAATGTCAAACCGAGTTCGGCGTTTTTGTGGCATTTGTTGAGTGTGGCGCATTTGCGTGACTGGCAAGTAGTCCGGTTTGTGACTCGTGGGGTGGTGATGGCCGTGCGGAGCATGTTGGTGCCGCTGGCCTATCGCCGTAGCGAGACGCTGAACGAATCAGCCACCACCGTCCGCCATCTCGAAAACCAGCGCCGCTTACGTCGAGCCCTCGATACGGTGCGCCGAGTCATCGAAGGACGCACCACGCGCCAGCGTGAAACAGTCCCCCCGTACTTGATGGCCCACATCGAACGCGAATCGCGCCGGCAATTGTTGCGTGAAGTGCGCGAATTCAACGTAGCGGTATTGCGCGAAATGGTCAAAATTGCCCATAATACAACGTACCAAGATACGGTATTATTTATTTGTGGACATACGCATATGGCGCAACAGGTTATCATGAATGAGCGTCAGACGTATATTAATGTGGGAACGTGGACTGATGTCGTTACCGATTTAACGACTGGTCGGCGCCAAAACCAACGGTGCCCTTTTTTGAGTGTACGCTATGATCCAAAAGGAAATGTGGTACACGAGTTTTTGGTATGGCGTAACCCCAATACCCCACCAACGCCGTGGTCTCCTGAGTCAATCGGTCGCCCCCGTTTGTTGCGTCGCACCCAAAATCCTGTGCGGTTTGCCACAGATGGCGTTACAATAACATCATGGAATAATGAAGGAGAGACAGAATGAAACGTATTTTCCGTTTGCTCGGTTTGTTGCTGGCTGCTGGTATAGCGCTCGTCGTCTATCGTGCGGTACGCCAAGAAAGCTCGGCCGCTGCTGCCCCTGCCAATAACCCCAAGCGCTCGGTGAGCCCCGATTTGTTGGCTATTTTGGCTGACCCAGGCGATAAAGGCTCCATCGAATTGATCAGCGATGCCGAAGGCCGCGAATGGTTGGTCAATCGTCGCAACGGCTATCGCTACCCCGTCGAAGATGGCATCCCAATTATGTTGCTCGAAGAAGGCGAAAAAAACCGCGACGAGAGCATCATCGCTGGCTAAATAATCCCTCCAGCAAAAACCGCGTCTTGGCTCTATGCCAAGACGCGGTTTTTTGTTGGGTTGGGGTTACACCACCAGCCCGAGATTTTTTAAATAATGCCAACTCTGGGGAATATCATGATGGTTGTTGAGCTCGAGGATAAGGCGGGGGCGGTGGGTAAATCCTTGCAAGGCTGCGAATATACTGGTGAAGTTGATATCGCCCTGTCCCAACCCCAAATGAGCGTCGTAACTGCCGTCGTTGTCTTGCAGGTGGACGTGCTCGAGCAAATCGCCGTTTTGGCGAATCCACTCGGGGATGCTGGCGCCACCACGCGTCATCGTGATGCGCACATGACCCACGTCGATGCTGTGGCGTACCCACGGTGAGTCAAACGACGTAATCAGACTCCGCAGATGCTGGGGGTGTTGGTCTTGAATGGTTTCGATGACCAACAGACAGCCTATTTCGGCAGCTTTGGCGACGACAGGCGCCATGATGTGGTTTGCAATTTTGATGGTGCTGGCAAGTGTTTTGGGTTGAATCGCACTAAATGGTGATCCAAACGCCATAAACGGGCTGTGCACCACCATATGACTTGCCCCCACAATCTGGGCAAATTCGAGCCCTTGCAACAAGCGTTGTTGTACTACGGCTTGGATGGCACGGTCTTTGCACCCGATATCAATGCCATAAAACGGCCCATGAATGCCACGGCGCCCAGTGTGAGCCTGGAGCATCTCGCGGATGGCGTAGGCCCGAGCTTGCCAATCATCGTCGAGCAGATCAGGGTCGGTAATGTCTTGGATTTCGAGGTCGCGTTGATCTGCCAAAATCCAATCGAGGTGCTGGGATAAATGGTGGGAAGTGAGGGCAACGCCGACAACTGGGAGTGTGCTCATACATGTTCCTCGTAGTAAAAATCATGGATAGTATGCACCATGAATGTTAAGCAGACATCACATCTCGGTTAGCGTTTGGGGGTGAGTGATGACCGCGTCAAGGCGATTAATCCCACGACGCTGGTGAGCACTGCAACTGCACTAATCAATGGCAACCCCCCGTTGACGTACAAAAACTCACTACTGAGTGACGAAAAAATTCGGCCGATACCCACAGCTGCCGACATTAACGCCATCATGGTGCCCCGGGCGGCCGGTAATGCTTCAGAAATAAGCGGGAAGCTGGCGACGATGGCGTACTCGATTAAGAAATAAAACAAAAACATCATCACCGTGATGGCCCACCAATTGCTGCCTACAAACGGAAGCAACGCCAAACAAATACCAGTCAACAAAAATCCCCAAATCACCGAGCGCCGTTTGCCGATACGGTCAGCAAAAGCCACCACCGCACTCGAACCGGCTAATTCGGCAATGCCGATAATCACAAATAAGCCGCCAATCAGGGCCTCGTTGGCGCCCAAGTCGTTTTTGAGCCATGTACTTTGCGTGATAAAAAACAAATCATTGCCGCCAAAGGTCAGGAACGGGAAGAGCAAGAGGATGGCTAACCCGGGCTGACGCAGTAATGTCATGATATTGAGGGTCGCCGGCGTGCCGTGTTCGACCTGTGGGCGCTGGTGATGTTCAGGGAGTTGCCATAACATAACGAAACTTAGTATGCCGATGCCTGCCAAAATCGCATAGGCCACCATGCTTTGTTGTTGTTGGTTGATGAGATACATCAATGGTGCTACCCCGATGATGGCCGATATCGCCCAAGCCATCTCGAAAATCCCTAGTACGCGGGCGCGTTGCTCGTAGGGGCTACGGGCGCTGATATAGGCTTGGCCTGAGGGTAAATAGAGTGCCGTGGCTAAGCCAATCAATAAATACCCCACAAAAAATGCGTTAAAGCCACTCGCCAGACTACATGATAATGCGCCGCCGATAAATAGTGCGAGGGCGATGAGCATCGCCTTGCGCTCACCAATCCGGTCGGCCAAGGTGCCACCGATGGGTGAGGCGAGTGAAGCGGCGGTTTGGATGGCGATGAGCGTCGCACCTTGCTGAAGCGATATATCGAAGCGGTTGCTAAGAAATGGCAGCAACGGGTAGACGATGCGGAAGGCGGTGGTTGAGGCTAACCGTCCAGCAGTGACAACAATCAAATCAATCGGGCGTAGTGTAGGTAATTGGGTCATAAAGACTCCTTGTGATAGAACGCTTAGCGTGTGGGTGTCAGTGATGAACGAGTCAAGGCGATAAGTCCCAAGATGCTTGCGATGACGGCAACTGCACTAATGAGGGGTAATCCACCCTTGAGATACAAAAATTCACTACTCAGTGCGGAAGAAATTCGGCCGATGCCAACGGCTGCCGCCATCAAGGCCATCATGGTGCCCCGGGCGGCTGGTAAGGCTTCAGAAAAAAGTGGAAAACTCGCGACGCCGGCGTATTCGATGAGAAAATAAAATAAAAATATCATCACGGTGATTACCCACCAGTTGGTACCCACAAACGGAAGTAACAGCAGACAAACACTGGTCAACAAAAATCCCCAAATCACCGAGCGCCGTTTGCCGATCCGGTCTGCAAAGGCGACCACCGCACTCGAACCCGCTAATTCAGCGATTCCAATGATAACAAATAATCCGCCGATCAGCGCTTCATTCGCACCTAAGGCACTGTTTTTGAGCCAGGTACTCTGGGTCACAAAAAACAAATCGTTGCCACCAAAGGCTAGGAGTGGAAAAAGCAGCATAATTGCTAAGCCGGGATGGCGGAGTGCCGCCACGATAGAGAAGGGCGGCCGTGTATCGTGTGCTATGAGTTGGCGGTGGTGGTGTTCGGGGAGTTGCCATAACATGACGAAACTGAGTACGCCAATGCCTGCCAAAATCGCATACGCCACCATGCTTTGTTGTTGCTGATTGATAAGGTACATCAGCGGTGCGACTCCAATGATGGCTGATATGGCCCAGGCCATTTCGAAAATCCCCAGCACGCGCGCGCGCCGGTCGTAGTGACTGCGGGCACTGAGATAGGCATGTCCTGATGGGATATAGAGTGTGGTGGCTAATCCAATCAATAAATACCCAACAAAAAACGCCAAGAAGCCGCTGGCGAGACTACAAGACAATGCCCCAGTGATAAAAAGTGCCAGGGCGATGAGCATTGCTTTGCGTTCGCCAAAGCGGTCAGCGATGGTGCCCCCGATGGGTGACGCCAGTGATGCGGCGGTTTGGATGGCGACGAGGGTGGCGCCTTGTTGGAGTGATATGTCGAAGCGGTTGCTGAGGAATGGCAGTAATGGGTAGACGATACGGAAGGCGGTAGTCGAGGCCAGTCGACCAGCGGTGACCACAATCAAATCAATCGTTCGTAGCGTGGGTAATTGAGTCACAGTGAATCCTTGTAAACGTACACGCGCTGTCGTTGCGTATAGATAGTGTGCAAACAATCTATACGGCAATCATATTGGCACACTGCACCTATTGTTGTGGTATGGTGTGTAGCAAACGGGCAACTAAAAATATAATATGCCGTTCAGTGTAGTATATTTATGCGTAGTTGTCATACACAAAGGATGTCATCATGAACACTGCACTATTGATTGCGGGTGGGTTGCTGGCAATCTGGTTGGTTTGGAAGCTGATTACGGGTGTGATTCGCTTTATCGTGGTGCTCACCATTATTGCGGTGGTGGCTGCCATGGTCATGAGGATTTTTTGAAACAAGGTTTACGGACTGTGGTGGCCACTCGCTATGTGATGCCACTGCGTGAAGGTGGCTCGTTGCCTGGTTTAGTCGAAGCCAACGACGATGGCATGTACGTCGTCAAGTTTCGTGGGGCCGGGCAAGGGAGTGGCGCGTTGGTGGCCGAATTAGTGGTCGGCGAGTTGGCTCGGATTTGTGATTTGCCGGTACCCGAGTTGGTGTTTATCGACATCGACCCCGTACTCGCACGCTCAGAACCCGACGATGAGGTCCAAGCGTTAATCATTGCCAGTGCGGGCCTCAATCTGGCCTGTGATTTTTTGCCAGGGGCGTTGCCGTTTGATGCGGCGTTGGTGAAACGAGTTGACCCGTTGCTGGCCTCGGCAGTCGTCTGGTTTGACGCCATGATGACCAATATAGACCGCACTGCCCGCAACACCAATATGTTGTGGTGGCATCGTCAGTTGCATGTCATTGACCATGGAGCCGCGCTCTATGTGATGCATGCCTGGGACGGCTACGAAGAACGGATTATGAGCCCCTTTGCGGCGATTCGCGATCATGTGTTATTGCCAATGGCAACCCACATCGAAGCGGTCGATGCGCAATTGAGTGCGCGTTTGAGTGCTGATGCAATCACGACGGTGCTCGACATGGTCCCTGAGGCGTGGTGGCCGCTGGGGCGGCGCTGGCAAGAGCCTGCCCACGCGCGGGCTGCGTTGCACGACTATCTCGTGCGCCGGGTGGCGTCACCGCGAGCATTTGTGGCGGAGGTGCTACGTGCCCGCTCACTCATTTGATTATGCCATCATCCGGCTGACCCCCCGCATTGAACGTGGTGAATCGATTAATGTGGGTGTGGTGGTTTTTTGTCGCACCAAACGCTTTCTCGTGGCTCCCACCCATTGCGACCAAGGGCGACTACAGGCGTTGGATGCCAGTTGTGATATCGCCACCATCCAAGAACATTTGGCGGTGTTTACGGCGGTGGCGCAAGGTGACCCCTCTGCGGGACCGATTGCGCACTTACCGATTGCGGAACGCTTTCATTGGTTGGTGGCGCCACGCAGTACGATAATTGCCACTGGCCCGGTCCATTGTGGGCTATGTGATGACCCACACGCAGTGGCGCTACAGTTACTCCAAAAGTTAGTCAAGTAACTGTAGCGCCACTGCGTGGACGGCGCCGTTTGTCGGATTGTTACGGACGTATTACCCGAGGTTCATGTGAGCAGCGAGTTTGCGCAACGCATCAGGATTCCGTTGTAGTTTTTCAAATGCGGCAATGGCATGATCGACGCCGTCGTGGCCTGCGCGAAAAATTGCTTCATCGAGGTAAATTTGTTCTACATGTGCGGCGCGTTCAGACACGGGTAACGACCAGCGACTCGGGTCGAGTTGGTCTGCGTATTGTATGGCAACCGGTAGGCGTGACAACTTGGGCTGGAACAATGGGTATTTGCTCATGGGGTCATAACCCACCCAGCAACCAATACCTTCGGCATCGAGTGCTTCGCAGACAACAGCGTTTGTCACGCCGGCAAAGGCTTCTGGGTTAATTGCGACGATAAAGCGATAAAACGACAAGCGGGTAATCCGTTCGTCGAGGTGAAGTGCGCGTACTCCTTGGATGTCATTGAGTCGTTGCATGAAATAGCGGGCATTTGCGGCACGTTCTTCCATTTGGGCAGGAAATTTTTCGAGTTGTGACCCGAGCAACGCCGCATTGAGTTCGCCGAGACGATAGTTGCAGCCAAATGTGTACATTTGACCGGCAGGATCTTTGGGGCGACCGCAGTCGATGATGGAATGGGCCAGCTGGGCAAGTTGCTCGTCGTCGGTGAGGAGCGAGCCACCTTCCCCGGAAGTTAATATTTTGGAGCTTTGGTGGCTAAATGACCCAAATGCGCCAAAACTGCCGATGCCCCGGCCACGCCATTGTTTGCCTGGGCTATGGGCACAGTCTTCGATGATCTGCAGGTTGTGCTTTTGGGCGATTGCCATCAGTGCATCCATGTCACAGACAATTTGGCCGGTATGGACGGGGATGATGGCGCGGGTACGGGGGGTGATGGCGGCTTCGACGGCTTCGGCATCGATGCTCCAGCTTTTGGGCTCGACGTCAACCACGACGGGGAGGGCACCTGCCGCCATGGGGGCATAAGCAGTTGCGGCAAAGGTCAATCCAGGTACGATGACTTCGTCACCCCAGCCAATATTGAGTGCTTTGAGCGCGACTTCCATGGTAACCGTGCCATTTACCATCAAAATCCCATGTTTGCTTCCTTGAAATTGGGCAAAGTCGGCACAAAATTGGGCATTGTAGGGGCCAGGCTCGGGGTAGCCACCCCAGCGCCCGCTCCGTAGTGCCTCAATCAAACGAGCCTCGTCACGCTCATCGTATACGGGCCATTCGGGGTATCCTTGGGGGCGTATGGGGGAGCCTCCGGCAATGGCAAGTTGATCTGACATCGTCTTTCTCCTTTGATGCGTTATTTGGTTAAATTTGGGGTGGAAAAAATGCGTGCCCAATGGTCATTAATGAGCAGACGTACTGCGTCGCTTGATGGTGTACGCACTATGAGTATACTTGAAAATTTCTGTGGGGTCGATGATGCGATGTTGTGCAAATACAACAAAGCCACCAATCTACCCATCGTAGCAAACGGGTAAATTGGTGGCTTTCCATAATAGATCGCGTAGAAACCGCGCGCACACCGGGCGATTTACGGCTGACGCACGGTAACGACAATCGTCGTACCATCGGGAACTAGACTCCCAATGGTTGGTTCGGTACTCGCGACTTGACCAGCGGCGACGGTATCACAGAGCGTGCCAAGGGTATCGCACCCTTGATAGACCACATTGGTGGTGGTAATGCCTGCTGATTGAAGCAATTTGAGTGCGTCTATCTCAGAAATATTTACTACATTGGGTACGCGTCGATTGGCACCGAGGCTGGCATAAATACGTACGGTATCGCCAGCTTGTAAGGCAGAATCAGGTGCGGGATCGGTGCGGATGACATGATTAATCTCAATTGTGGCGTTGTATTCTTCGATGAGGATTACGCGGAGATTCATGCCTTCGAGTTGTTGGCGTACTTCATTGGCATTGAGGTCAACCACCTGGGCGGGGACATGGGGCGTCATTTTGCCTAAACTCGTGATGTAATGGACGGTTTTGTCTGCTGGTGCCGCATCACCGGCGCTCGGGTTTTGGCTCATGATGAGCCCTTTGGGGATATCGTTGGAGTATTTGGCTTCATCTGCTACTGCCGTAAGCCCAGCACTCGTCAATATGGCGATGGCATCGGCCTCGTTGCGGTTGCGCAGATCTGGCACACTGGCACTCGAGAAAGAAATAATCGCCGTTGGCGTTGCATCATTGAGTGGTTGCGTCGCGGTGGGTGCGGTATTGCGTGTGGCATTGGGGGCGATGAGCCCATTAAATGACCCAATGGCAAAGAGATAAAACACCCCGAGGGCGAGGGTTAGTAATAACAAGAGTAGTAAAAAACCGCCAAATTCGCGCCCGGCCCGGGAAGGCAGGGGGGATGTGATTGTGGAGCGCTTGGGGGGTAAATTGCGCATCCCAGCCGAAATCGACGTGGCACTGCGTCCATTGCCATTGGGTGTCCGCACTGGCCGTGGGGCAGTATCGCGGACCTCGGTTTCTTCTTGGGCGCGGAGCAACTGCCCAAATTCTTTGGCAGTGGCAGGGCGCTCTGAGGGGTTTTTGGCGAGTGCGCGCATGATGAGTTGCTCAAGCGCCGGTGAAACACTCGGGTTATGCCGGCGAATGGGAGGCGGCTTGGAGCCTACGTGTTGTAAGGCCACTGCCACCGCACTATCACCCATAAAGGGCAATTGTCCGGTGAGCGCTTCGTAGATGGTGACTGCTAAGGCATAGATGTCAGATTGGGCAGTTGCCGGTTGCCCACGCGCTTGCTCAGGTGAAATATAGTCGGCGGTGCCAAAGGTTACGCCGGTCTCAGTTTGGGCGGTCGAAAGCCCGCTTTTGGCGATACCAAAATCAGTGATTTTGGCAGTACCGTCATGAGAGACCATGATGTTTTGGGGTTTGACGTCACGATGCACCATACCAAGTTGGTGGGCTGCGTCGAGCCCATCGGCAATGGCGCTGGTGATTTGTAGCACCTGTTGCACAGGGAGCTGTTTGTAGCGCAAAATCATGCTTTTGAGGTCACTACCGTCGACGAACTCCATTACGATGAAGTGCTGGCGTTCTTCTTGACCGACATCATAAATATCGACGATGCTGGGGTGGCGTAGATTGGCAGCAGCCTGGGCTTCGTGGCTGAAGCGTTGCAAAAAATTCAAATCACTCGCATGATGCGGGTGGAGAATCTTGATGGCAACGACCCGATTGAGGCGTACGTCACGACCACGGTAGACCGTGGCCATGCCACCGTCACCAATTTTTTCTTCGAGTTCGTAACGCTGATTCAGTATTTTTGATTGCATGTTGGTAGGTTTACTTACGCAAATGTACGACGAATAGCAGGGTTGGCCGGTGTATGGGTGACGATGCCGAGATGTGCTTCGAGTAAACACAAATTGATGACATCTTCTTGGTTGTAATGGAGCAAGATTTCGAGTGATTGTTGGTCATGGAGATCTTCGTAGCGCCGCCAGAGCCGCGGAGCATCGAATCCACTTATGCCAGCCGTGGCACGCTGGATGCCAACGTGTGTTTCGATGAGCTTGAGCCCACCGCGTAGCCCGCGCTTGCGACACACCAACATCAAATCACTGTGTGTGTAATCGTTTAACAAATTAATCCGTAAACGACGTTTGATGAACGGTAAGTCGAAACCTGAACCGTTGAATGTGACAATCGTTTCAACACCTTCGAGGGCGCTGTAGATTGCCAAATCATTAATTCCGCCATCAATGAGTTGAATTGTGCCGATGTCACTACGATAAATGCCGATGACACTTATGCGCTGGTCATGGGTTGTTTCGATGTCGAGATACGCACGCATCCAAAACTCCCACCCACATCTGGCAGAGCAGGGCACAGATGGAAATAACTATACAATAACATGGCTAATTATGACATACTGTAGTGCACATGTCAAAACAGATATATACCGCAGTGGTATACTGTATTTTGACATTTTTGGTGCCAAACGATACGTTAAAACGATTAAAGGAAGATTACATTATGCCACGTCCGGTGATTCTTGATACCGATCCTGGTATCGATGATGCACTCGCCATATTATTGGCGATTGCATCCCCTGAAGTCGATTTACGTGGAGTGAGCGTGACGGGTGGTAACTGCCCACTCGCTGATGGC
>Ga0114980_10003852_pt1 | contig 10197 bp, 10 predicted proteins | sample S_140806_EF_Meta_FD_87018 | JGI IMG/M metagenome (GOLD analysis project Ga0114980, IMG submission 87018) | Freshwater microbial communities from Lake Simoncouche, Canada to study carbon cycling - S_140806_EF_MetaG | ecosystem: Environmental > Aquatic > Freshwater > Lake | place: Lake... | reverse complement strand
TTCAAAACGATATAGTATGTAGGAAACCCACAAGGGCAAAACTTGCGGAATAATTCCAAAAATAATCTCAGCTATTGGATGGCTGCCAGTGACTCGAATCCCCTCAACTGGTCTGCGGTCAACTGCCTCGACTGCTTCAGAAAATAATTTTGCAAGTGTGCCTGTTGTGTGAACGAATAACGCCATAACTCCGGCAAAAGGTCCCAGACCAACTGCAACGATAAATAATAGGGCAAAAACCATCTCATTGATTGCACGAAACGCATCCATGAGTCGTCTAACGGGTTGATATACCCATGGCTTCACAATGTTTGATGAGCTCAACAAACCAAATGGAACGGCAAAAACAATTGCCAGCAAAGTACCCCAAATGGCGATTTGTATCGTCACCAACATCTCTTTTACATATAGCTTCCAGTCCTTAAAGTCTGGAGGAAAAAAATCTTTGGCATAAGTTGCCATGTTTTGGGAATCATTGATTAGGCCTAGGGGGCGTATTTCAGCCCCATTCCATGCCCACGCCAGGACAACAAAAACCAGTGCCCACCCTAAGTAATAAATTAATCCATGTCTTTCAGCCAAAGCTCTAGCATGAACAGACTTTAAGGAGTGGGTACTGGGACTGCTAAGCATTGATTATTTTACTTTTGCAAGAGCCGCATCAATATCAGCTAATTTTTTCTTTTTATCAGCATCTGTTAAAGAAGCATCAGCTTCAACTTTTTGACGATCTTTAAAAAGCTCTAACTGTCTAATTGGATTTAGCTGTGCATCTGTAGAAGCTCTGAATCCAGCGTAGTTATAAATATTTTTGAGGACTTCCTTTTCAGCTGGATTATTTTTAGCATATTCCAGAACGAATTTTCTAATCTTGTCTTTTGTTTGCTGATCAAGGTCTTTTCTCCAAACAAAAGGATCGCTTGGAATCAAAGGGCTCTTCCATATGACTCGGATTTGGCTTGCAAGCTCAGGTTTTGTAGCTTCTAACCTACCATAATCTTCTGTGTTATTGGTTGCAACATCAAGTTGTTTAGCTAAAACAGCCTGAATATTAGCGCCATGGCTTGCGTTTCTTACTGTCTTGAAAGTGTTGCGTGGCTCAATATTTCTCTGCGCGAAGATATAATAAGTCGGCACTAAAAAACCAGATGTTGAATTTGGATCACCAATACCAAAATTAATATTCTTACCATTCTTAATAACATCATCAACATTCTTATATGGCGAATCTTTGTGTGTAATCAATAGTGCATGGTAACCCCAAGTGCCGTCGGCATAACCAACCTGAGCAAATACTTCACCATTAGCGCGATCAACTGCTTCCATAGCTGCTTTGTTACCGTACCAAGCAACTTGAACCTTGTTAAAACGCATTGCTTCGATAACACCAGCGTAGTCTGGTGCATAGAAAGATTTAACCGTCAAACCTGTGGCTTTTTCCATATCTTTAAAGAATGGCTCCCAACGTTCTCTTTGGGCTGATGCGGAATCGGTAGCAATAATTCCAAAACTGATTTCTTTTGCAATAGCTGGCAATACACTGATTGCCAACATGCCTGCCACAATAATTTTCTTAAACATAAATTTCCTTTTCTAGGGGTTGGTTAGTGAACTAAAGCTAATTGAGAGCTATCTTGCGGGCTAATACTTGAGCTCAATTCGTCTTCCATCTGAATATCGCCTAAATTTGAGCCGTAAAGTTTGGCTAAAGCATTTTTATCAAGCCGACTGGTGGGGCCATCGAAAACCAATTCACCATTATTTAAAGCAATGGTGCGATCACAACATTTACGAGAAATATGAATTTGATGTAAGCTGGTTATGAGCGTTAAGCCATACTGATCACTTACAGAAACAATCAGGTCCATGACTTTTCTTGAAGACTCGGGATCTAAGGATGCCACTGGCTCATCGGCTAATAAAATTTTCGAACCTTTAATCAAGGCCCTTGCGACAGCCACACGTTGCTGTTGACCGCCGGACAGAGTAGAAGCTCTTTGATAAGCAAAATCAGCCATCCCCACATTTTCTAAAACATCCAGGGCTAGAGCTTTTTCTTCTAGAGTGAATTTTTTAAATACCAATTGAACTATATTTTTTTGCGAGCCAATACCAATCAATACGTTAGTTATGACATCTAACTGATTCACAAGATTAAATTGTTGAAAAATAACACCAATAGAGGAGCGAATTTTTCTCACATCAGGATTTATTTTTCCATTGGCTTGAATTTCAGAACCGCAAACAGTAATTGCACCACTGGTGGAATCAAGCCTCTCTAGTCCAGAAATGGCTCGTATGAGAGTTGACTTACCAGACCCTGAGGCACCCAATAGGGCAACGCGCTCACCAGCCTTTACCTCAAAGGAAATCCCGTTGAGAGCAATTGTTTTTCTATTCTTAGATACAAATGTTTTTTTGGCATCTGCGATTGATAAAATTTTGTCGTTCATGCGCTACCCAAGGCCAATTCTTCTAATTCATAGATCACTTCGTCCAGCTCGGGCATTTTGCAATCGGATTTTTTGCCCAAATCATCCCAACGTCGGAGCTGTATTGATTCAGCTGCATATGGTTTTGAAAGAAAATTATGGCATTCGTCCATTGTCATAATTCCACCCTGCAATTGAAGACTTCTAATCGAATCAACTGATAATTGATCTCTGTACGCAGGTTCTGTTGAAACTAAAAACCTTTTAGCATCAACATGAAGCTCAATAGATTTGTACACAATCTCTGGGAATATAGAACTGAGGTACTTACTCCCAATCAATTCGTGTCGATCGTCTTTACCAGAAATAGTTGGCGAACCCTCTAACTTAGAAAGTAAATGGCCAATGTCATGTAACCATGCAGCTAATTGAAGTTGCCGAGATGCACCCTGACTTTTTGCAAGTTGACCGCATTGCCAAGCATGCTCAATTTGAGTTACGGCTTCACCTTGGTACTGAAGCTGACCTTTTAGTTCATAAAGATCAATAACGGGTGCGATTTTTGAGTTCATTACCGCAATATGTCACTCAATTATTACAGTATTAAGAAAAGATAGGTTTAACCAATTAATGGCTTAGCTACCCCCCCCCAACTTTCTATAGTCGGGTCAAACCGACGCCCGATAGGTAGGGTCAAACCAGCCCTCACCCAAATTTGTCGGTTTACCCGACAAAACTATTGATCACCCAGTTGCCCATAGTTGGCCAGGATCAACCACGCTAGACCAAGGTAAACCATGCGTTAGCCAGCTTGATCATGATTAATCACAATCGAGCCAATAGGTCAGCCTACGTTTATAAGAAAAATGAGATTCTGGCCTGCCCAGCACGATTCGAACGTGCGACCTACGCTTTAGAAGACGTGATGGATCCTGCAAAGACTATATCGATCAATGGCCTGCCATCTCCAGGTCTCAGGTGCTCATTTTCATACCGATCGAGGTGGCAACACGTGGGGCTGAATAGAGTCTCGTGTCTAGGCCCAAACATCGAATGGCGCGAGTAGGGAAAACTGCTATCTAAATGATCAAACTCATTGATTTTGCTCAACATAACGGTAAATAGCAGTATGATCCACATCGTTACCTAAATACTTAAGAGCATTTCTCCAAGCGTTTAAAGAAGCTTCGCCTAATTCCATAGAGGAGTTGACAGCAGAACCAAGCTGGTTGGCCATAGTAATATCCTTAACCATAAGCTTGGCTGTAAAGCCAGCACCAAATGACTCGCTCAGCATAAATTGTTTTGCCTTATTTTCTGTAGCGTTACTTTTACCTGATGAGGAGTTAAATACATCCACCATCTTATTGGGATCAAGACCAAACCGCTTACCAATTATTAAAGCTTCAGCTACAGAAAGAGTTGTAATCGCGGATAGATAATTGTTTAAAGCCTTTATTGCGTGACCAGAACCGGGATCGCCAACGTGAAAAATATTTTTTCCTAAATTCTCTAAGATTGGCTTTACCTTTACAAAAGCCTCAAGAGCTCCCCCAACCATTATTGCCAGTGAGCCATCAATAGCTCGCCTCACCCCTCCAGACACAGGGGCATCTAAATAAATTAAATCCATCTTTTTTAAACTCGTCCCCAACGCTCGGGAACGCATGGGCTCAGAACTACTCATATCAATAACTACGCTACCGGGCTTTAATTTAGAAGAAATTCCGGGGAAATTATCCACACCAAAAATAACACCCTCAACGATCTCTGAATCAGGCAACATTGTTATAACAACATCAATTGAGCTCAAATCCTCCGAAGGTAATAGTGATTTAGCATCGATTTTGTTACAGTAATTTTTAACAGTCTCTTGGTTGGCATCGTGGACAAAAACTGGATATTTCGCCTGAATCAAACGAAGAGCCATTGGTTGGCCCATCATACCCAAGCCAATAAATAAAATATTAGGTTTATCTTTTTTGAACATTTGCTAGATATCCATTTCCTTAAATACCTCTTTGGCCGCTTTAAAACTTCCCAATCCTGCAGGCATTCCACAATACACAGCGACTTGTAAAAATATTTCACAAATTTCAGCTTTACTAACGCCATTGTTAATAGCGCCACGAACATGAGCCTTAAGCTCTTCGGTGCGATTTAATGCTGCAATCATAGAGAGATTCAACATACTGCGTGTTTTACGATCAATCCCCGGTCGGCTCCAAACCTCGCCCCAGCAAAATTCTGTTACTAATTTTTGCATAGGCATACTGAACTCGTCAGCATTTTTTAAGGCAAGATCAACGTAGGCGTCGCCAACAACCTCTCGACGTATTTTTAATCCTTTTTCATATAAATCAGTATTCACCCTATCTCCTCAATCAAAAAAAATCAGTATATTCATATGTTGTACATATAATAGATTAGACCATTTAGGGGGCTGAGATGACATTACAAAATCGTACCGTTTTATTAATATCTTTATTCATTATTCAAATATTTGGGCTTAACGTTGCTAATGCTCAGTATCCAGATCGCCCCATTCGAATCATCGTGCCATTTGCACCTGGTGGTGGTGTTGATGCTCTTGCTAGGCCTTTTGCAAAAGAACTGTCTGAGATTCTTAAGCAAAATGTCATAGTTGAGAACAAACCTAGTGCCAGCGGTCAAATTGGAAACACTGAAGTCGCTCGTGCCAAGCCTGACGGCTATACACTCCTTTTTACTTCAGCAGCATATGCAATTGCCCCAGCTTTTAATCCAAAGCTCCCATACGACACTTTAAAAGATCTAGATCCGATCTCTATTTTGGCTTCCAACCCGCTTGTTTTAGTTGCTTCCAATAATTTCAAGGGGAACTCCGTTTCGGATATGGTGAAAATGGCAAAAGCGAATTCACAAATTAATTTTGCACAACCTGGAAATGCAGGAATTCACTATTTAGCTTCTGTAATGATGGCATCGACCGCTGGCGTTAAGTTCAACAACATTGCATATAAAGGTGCAGGTGCAGCTTTTCCTGACCTTATCAGCGGACAAGTTGACGTAATGTTTGACAACCCAGGATCCTCATTAACGTTCGTTAAAGGGGGTAAATTGCGGCTGTTGGCCACTACTGGCTTAAAACGCTCTCCAATTTCGCCGGACACGCCAACTGTATCTGAAACACTCCCCGGCTTTAATGCTTCTAATTGGTTTGTATTGGCAGCTCCTGCTAATACTCCAGTCACAATACTTGATAAATTACAGGCATCGAGTTCCCAAGCAATGCGCACTGAAAGTATGAAGAAATTAATGGAGCGAGATGGGATACAAGCAATTGCCAATTCGCGTGCCGAAGCTAACTCCTTTGTAAGGGGCGAGTTAAGCAAGTGGTCAAGTGTTATTAAAGAAAATAACTTACAAGCTGACTAACGATTAATTAACGTACATGTCGCCATTGACTGGCCTGCCCAGCACGATTCGAACGTGCGACCTACGCCTTAGAAGCTGTAAAAATGAGGTAAAACAATAAGTTAAACAATGGTTTTAAGGTGTTGAAATCAGGTGTGGCATAGGCACCGAGAAGCTTGGTGTTGGGTGGAATGCCACGGATCCGAATTGGTATCTGCGGGCGGTCAAATGTCTAATTTGTCGGGTAAACCGACATTCTCAAGCATCCTTTTAAGGTCAAAGTGACGTCATTCGGTCCAAGTGGGATACCTACACTGGAGCGGCACTAGAAATAAAGACAGTTCAGTAGAAATAGTGATTCGCCGTCTCTTTAGCTTTCAACCTTAATCAAAATCACTCCTGCTAATACTAATAAAACCCCAAACCACCTATATTTTCCGAACTGTTCTTTGAGAAAAAAGATGGCTATTAAAAAAACAAATAAAACTGATATTTCTCTTAATGCAGCAACAATTCCAATAGGAGCGACAGTCATTGCCCATAGTGCTATACCGTATGAACTAATAGTTGCAATCGCACCACTTAGAAAGAATGGCCAGCGCTTGATTGAATACTGTCCAATCACTTTTATTGACCATAAGCGCTGATTAAAAACAATAGTTGAATATAAAAATCCATCTATAAATAACAGCATGGCAATGTATGAAAAAGGATTTTCGGAGGCTCGCACCCCAAGACCATCCACAATTGTATAGAGTGCTATGGTTAAGGCATTTAGAAGCGAAAAAGATATTGCTTTAATTAATTTTTGATTTTTTTGGGATACAGTACTTAAAAAAATTAAACCAAATCCGATGAAGAAAATTGCAATAGTTTGATATAAGGTAAAGCTATCTTCATTCAAGAGAATCGACAAGATCAGCAAAATAATAGGCGCAACTCCCCGCATAATTGGGTAAGTGAGGGACATCTCACCCCATTGATATGCATTAGCCAAGGTGTGATAATAAATAATATGCAAGGCTAAAGAGACGGCTATGTATGGCAATACAGATTGATCAGGAATTCCAAAAATTATTAAGGCCGGGAGGACTAAAATACTTCCAGTTAAATTCATTAGAGATGTCTCTAATGGCTTATCTGGGGATAATTTAATCTGCGTATTCCAGAATGCATGCAATAAAGCACCAAATAAAACAACTAGAAAAATTGTTGTATTCAAGTCTAATTTTTAATTTTTTGGAAATTCACCTCTTGAAATCCGCTCATTAATTTCATCAACGATGGGCAATAAATCCGCAACGGAATCTATCACAAAATCAGGCTTCATTTCTTGCATCTTTATTCTCGCTGCATTTTTTAGGCGAGCAGCCTCTTCTTCTGGTAATGCATTTAACTCCTCAAGAGAAAGGCCAAGCGTATTTCCACTCACCGCGACGCCAACGGTCCAAGACCCAAATGACTTACCCTCCTCAATCCCCGGCTGCGTATCATCCACCTTAATGAATGAGAGAGGATTATCCAAGCCTAGCTGTCTGGCACATTTAATCATCATTTGAGCGGATGGTCGACCCAGCGGAGTATCTCCTGAATAAGAGAAGACATCAACTTCATAACCTTGCTCTTTAGCAATTGGTAGCAACAAATCTAAGAGTTCTCTGGTGTACCCAGTTGTTGAGCCAATTTTAATGTCACGCTCACGCAGTGCTTTGGTTAGCGTGGCTACACCCGGAATTAATTGGCTGTACTCCAGAATGCTCACCTTATTAATCGGCACAAAAATATCTAATAACCGATCAACATCTGCATCAGTATGAGGTACTTCATGAATCTTAAGCCATTGATTTTGAACTTCAGGAAGATTCAAAAGGAAATTAATATGCTCCCATTTAGATATTCCCATCGGAATACGGGCTTGAGCAATAGTCATCTCAATTCCTTCAGACTCGAATAATTTAACAAAAGCACCCATAGGAGCTCTGCTACCATAATCGACCGTCGTGCCGGCCCAATCAAAAATAACTGCTTTCACCGAAGTTTTCATTATCACCCTAACCATTCATCAAAATTATCTTTTGCAAGTCCAAAAGCTGTACTTGCCCCTGTTCCACTACTTACTATTGCAACTCTCATTGTTGGGGATACTTTTTCAATCAATGCATCGAATGCATTGGAGACTGGATAGACCCCAGTCCAACGCTCAATCACCGAATGCTCTGTAATACTTAAAACCCGGTACATCAATTCAATAATCAGTTGTTCAATTTTGTCACTTGCAAATACATTTTCAGAAGATCCATAACGATGGGAGTCTCCAACCACCAGGCTACCATCCGCACTTTGCACAACAATCAAATGAATGCCCTCTTTGACATATTCAGGCATCTCTATTGCAATGCGCTCTTTAAGGGCTTTGGCTTCAGGCAGCTCTGACCATCCTAAGTATCTAGCTAAGCTGTTATCGGTCATGACACTTCCAGGCAGTATGAAGCCTTCCTGAACCTTGATTCTGAGCATTTGAAGCGTACAGAGCTTCAAATCATGTTTTTCAATATAAGGTTTGGCTATCCCCGTTAACTCAGCGCCGGGACAAACAACAATTCTTTGAGCATCAAACTGATTATTTGAGGTATGAACAGATGAGTCATCAATGGATAAGACCTCGGTCTCCCAATAAAAATCTACGCCTATTGTGGTTTGCAAATAACTCGCTAACTGAGGGATGGCCTCTTTGGACTCTACTCTAAATTCATAGGGGCTATAGAGAAGTCCTGCAATTTGTTTAAGCCTCAAGGAATCAATATTTTTAATGCCTAGTCTGGGCAGCACCGAAAAGTCATCTGAGCTAAAAAGCTCACAACCTTCTCCCATCTCAGTTTTTAAAAATGCATGCGCTACATCAAATGCTTCAGACCTATTACAAACTACCCAAGAGCCATTATGAATAATTGGGATACCTGCCTTTTGAGTAATTTCATGCCAAACATTTCGAGAATACATAGCGCGCCGCCATGTATCTCGACTTGACTGTCCAGATACTGTAATAAAACCAAAGTTTCTTATGGATGCGCCAACACAACGAGTATTTTTCTCAACAACTACAACTTTTAAGCCTCGTTTAGAGGCTTCGTATGCATGAGCCAATCCAACAATACCTGCTCCAACAACTAATAAATCATATGTTTTCATGTGATTGCGAAAAACCTACAAAGTTTCTACCTCGCGGTGAAGGTTTAGCCATGCTAATTCTTTGATATATTTCAGGCGTCATATTTAATGGATCATACGACTTAATGCCAAGATTATCTAACCATCTGACCATATCCATCGGTGATTCAAAAAAGTCCCCAATCGCTTGATGAATAAAATCACAAGTCAAATGATTATTTGGAGTATCTAGCACAAGCTGCCAGACAACTGGCAGCCAACTCGCACATGCGTAACCATGCGAAACTTGTTTGCTAAGGGTGTCCTCATAGGAAAGACTATGAGCCAGGGCTGTCTGAGTCTGTGACATTGCCATTCCAGCTAATAAGGCTCCTTCGCTTAAGGCAAGACGTGCAATATGGCTGTTTAAATTGTTTTTTATCACTGAAAGCTGAGGACATATCTTTTGACATGCATCTATTGCCAAACGCCGAGTGTCGTCATTTGCGTGGATATTCCATATTGATTCAAGCGCATGAGATAGTGCATCTAACGCTGAGTCACGCGTCACAATCCAAGGAGCTCCGTAACATAGCTGAGGATCTACGATGGCAAAATCTGCATAAACCTGATTGCCGAATAAAGAGTGCTTAGTTTTATGCTTGAAATCCCAAATGGTTGCTGTTCCAGTAATTTCACTACCCGTGCCAGCTGTTGTTGGCATCAAAATCAAAGGCTGACGTTTACAGTCTTCAGTAACTTTGTCTAAGGCAACATTCAAATTTTCATTTAACCAGTTTGGGTTCAAAGAAGAAAATCTTAACACCTTAAGAAAGTCCATCAAACTTCCACCGCCAATCCCCAAAATGACACAATCTTTGACCTGATTATTGCGTGCGTTCTCATGTTGGGCTGCGGAAACGGCATCTAAATCAGGCATTCCCATTTCATAAATATGCTGAGACACAATTCGATTACCTAATTGACTTTTGATTTTAAAAAGGATTTCTTTGTTAATTTCAGGTATATGCCAAATGCTGAATTTTTTATGGGGGTATAAGTTGTTTAGTTCAGCAATTGAATTTACGCCCAATGAAATAGAAGGCTTCATCTCTAACTTACAAAACGCCTCAAATAGGATGAAATGACATCAATAATTGAAACGGCAACCACAAGAATAATTAATACTGCACAAGTTTGCTGATATTCAAAACCGCGAATG
>Ga0114980_10003843_pt1 | contig 10209 bp, 9 predicted proteins | sample S_140806_EF_Meta_FD_87018 | JGI IMG/M metagenome (GOLD analysis project Ga0114980, IMG submission 87018) | Freshwater microbial communities from Lake Simoncouche, Canada to study carbon cycling - S_140806_EF_MetaG | ecosystem: Environmental > Aquatic > Freshwater > Lake | place: Lake... | reverse complement strand
TATCAAGATACCCCAATTGAGACATTGCCCGAAGAGTGTGTTGGATTTGTTTACTTGATCACAAATAATCTTTCTGGACGCAAGTACATAGGCAAAAAATTAGCAAAATTTAGTAAAACAACTTACAAAACTGTAACACAAAAGAACGGCACAAAGAAGAAGAAAAAGATACGCTCAAAGATCGACAGCGATTGGCGAGAGTACTATGGGTCAAGCCCAGAATTAACTCCCGACGTAATCAAACTAGGCACCGAAAACTTTACCAGAGAAATACTTTTTTATTGCAACTCCAAATCGGAATGTAGTTACGTCGAAGCAAGAGAGCAATTTTCAAGAAGAGTATTGGAATCACGAGATTATTACAATGGCCACATACAAGTGCGTGTGCATGGCTCTCATATAATAGACAAACTGTAAGGCAACAATTACGACACTGTGTTGGGCGATGTGGCTCAACCTCATTGAGGATATGTGCGATACCATATTTGGACTTGGGCGTCAAAGGCAATTGCTAACTTAAGGCAACAAATGGTCGGGGCTATGTGAAAAAGATACAACCCCAGCTTATAGGACTTGGATCTGTATCGGGTTACTAGGGTTCCGTTGATATGTGAAGCTTGAGTAGGGGGTACCGGTCAACCGCCTCCGTGTAGGAAACTACAATCTCATTACGATAGATGACTGCTATACTCAGATAATGGCGTTTTTGTTCACCGTGCATACGGTGAACTATGACCACGTAATCTAGATAATAGCTTAAATCGCTTCGCTCAAGAGTTAAAAAAACATTGACGAGCAAAGCGAGTCAATAGAACTTCGTAGAAGTTCTTAAACAGTTACTCCAAGTTCAAGTAGTTTAGCAATAAAGAACTTTTCTCCATTGGATACAGATTGTTTCCAAGAGTCATGAGCTTGATCATCTGCTTGATCAGTAATGTATTTGAAGCAACGGAATTCAACTTTGTAACGTAAACATGCCTTTGCAATTGCATATGCTTCCATATCAACAACATCTGCAGGTATGTCAAGTTTGGGATTCATCACAAAGTTATCACCGGTACTGCATGTGAGTCCATTGGTACCTGTGCTCAATATAATGTCATCTTCAAATGGGGTTTGGCCGTTTGCACATCCCAGTGCCTGACACGTGATATCTCTTTGTACAAATTGAGTACATTCATGTAGGCCAGGGCTAGCAGTAATACCGCCTGCTGTACCTATGTTGATAATGCGATCTGGTTGATAACGTTCGATTACTTGAGCGGCAGTCAGTGCAGCATTGACCTTGCCAACCCCGGTATAAAACACATTCATCATGTGTCGTAGGTTAGGAGCCTCGCTAGGCAAGGCTATCAAGATCACAGTTTTCATACAAACGTATCGGGCCAATCACGGAACAATGCATGTTGAATTGTTCCTGAAACAAATTGATTAAATGACTTGTGTTTGACTTCTAGTTCACCTGCAAGAGGTGCAACACGTTTAAATGCTGAGTCCATCTGACCCATGTCTTTGAACTCCATCAGTATCATCCATTCAGGCATGTCTGCAATGCTTCTAAAGCCCATCTTGCATCTGGTAATGCGATAGTCTTCTAGTTTACCTTCTGATTTCAAATGATCAAAGAAACTCTTCATGCCGTTGACCCAGTCTAAGTCTGATATGTCGCCTTCTTTGTCTGCCCAAATTGTGTAAATGTCCATTATAGTGGTCCTAGTATTTCAAAACCTTCAAGGTCCTGTTTGTACAAATGCGCTTGATCCAAATACAAGTACTGGAATCCACGCTCTCTGTAGATTGCACATTCTGTCTGCAAGCTCGTGATCCCTAACCGTAGTTTGGGTTTACGATAGTTCCAGGCAAATTGTGCGGCTAATAAATTCTTGTCGTCATAGCGTTTTATCATGGAAAACGCTGCCAGTTCACCTGCATCTCTATAACCAATCAAATCTGTGCCAGGCTCGGTGAATTGACTGTCAAACAGCGGCATTACACTGGCAAAGTGTTTGTAGGTGCAATAGATTCTGTATATGTCTTGCAGTTCTGCAATATTGGGTTGAGTGATGTAAAACCAATCAACTGTGGGTTTGTAGGTAGTTTTTTCCAAGTTGATCCTGGCAAACTGATATGTCATGTTCTTGGATCCTCCCTGTGTTGAAATAGGCTAGTGAGATAATCTTCTGGCCAAGTGTCATAAAATCCTTTGCGAGCCACAAGCCTGGCTTTTGCATTGAGATCGCTGAGGCTTTGTACTAATGCTAACGCATATGTTCCTTGATTCATACAAATGCCGTTTACTATTTCCACATCGTCAGGATGATCTTCTAGTGCTAGTATGTCTGCTGCCAGCAAAAAATCTTGGTTGGCTTGATCCAAACTGCTGGCAAACAAACCATGAGGCCACTCTTTTGGGTCGTATGCGTATACTACAACTTCTCGGTTGCCCATGCCGTATCGGGCTCGATTTTTAAGATCAAAGTATGGATCGCTGCCAATGAATATATCATAACTTTGTTTCAGTCTTGCGCTACGTGCGTAAGGACAAGGAGGAAATCCGCCCAGTGCTGGATGCGGGACTTCTACAAAGTCCACAATCCACTTTTCAATATCTTTTTTAACTTGATCTATATCCATTAGAAGAACGGTAGTTTACTATTTTTAGTTGTTTCAAGATTGTCCTTGATCAACTCGCTGATCATCTGTCTCTCGTGATGCCCCATATTCATAACATCGGCATAACTGGCTCCGCCACGCATGTACCATGACATTTTTAAGCCTTGACGTTTTAAGTCGCTGGCCTCCTGGTCCATCCTGTCAACCATAGCAGAAATCTGCTCAGCTGATGCGGTCAGGAGGCGGTTTCGAAAAAACTTGCTTGATCCAAATTCATTGATTGTTCATATTCGTGGCTGCAATTGCTACAAGTTATTTTGATAGGTTTTAAGTCACTGGCAATTCTAAGCTCAATCACTCGATCACGAATTTTGCTAAACAGATTACGATCGCAATTGTTTAGAAATTCTTCGATAAACTCCGGCTCTGTTACCAGCGCCTGAGGTGTTTTGATACTGGCAATGTTAAACTTCATTGCTTCAACTGTGAGTTCGGTGATGCGCTTTAGTGCCGCATTGAGTTTGGCAATTTTTTCATCGTCGGGTAAATCACTGCCGGGGATGGCACGAATCATGCGTTGTTCTTCAAACTGCATTTGATTTGTGTCGTTTTGATTTTTATAAGATATGGGCTGGAACGCAATCTCCAAATCTCCGTGCTTGATTGTATTGGTATAGTCTGGAGATGACAGTTGATCAAGAATGTTACGTAAATCAATTTCGTATTGATCTTCGTTTTGGCATTTTGGACAAGTGGTACTAATACCCATGTTGTGTCCGTAGCTGGCAATACGTATAGCAACTAGGATAGCATTAACGTCTAAACTAGGTGCTGACCATGCATTTTTGATGTTGGGAATACAACTTTGAATAACTGAAATAACAGCCTGACCATTAAACAATGCATCTGGAGTACGATATGTAATTTCGTCAATAGCAGTCATTGGCAACACTGGCAGTTCTCGATTTTGTGTCATAACAAGATCGCGATCAGGCCAAAAATTGCCACCAGATGGCAATCTCAGGTAGATTGCAGGTTGTCTGAAAAATTGTCTTAGCGGGTTAGCAGTTTGGATCATTTTGCACCTATAAATATACTTCTACTTATAGGTAATACACCATGGCCGATACAAATGCACAGATGGAAGAACTAGCCCGGATACTTGAGCAAGTTAATGCTGAGATGGCTGCCTACGGCAGAATAACCAAACAAACAGCCGACGACAAGTATGATGCAGAAGTTAAAGCCAAATACGGAATTAATAACGCCACCAAAGCAACTGCTGCCTTAGGTGATGGACTTACCAGTGTAGCCGGCGCAGCCACAGCAGCCGGCAGGGCTATGTTAGACGGCAAGAAAGGTGCCGCGGCGTTCAATGACAGTGTTGATAACATGGCCAAGGCAGCAACAGCAGCCGCAGTAGCACTGGCTCTGATGAATCCGTTTGGCAAAGTAGTGGGCTTGTTGATTGCAGGAGTCACTGCCGCAGTGGGTGCTGTTGCAGCCTACACTAAAGCAGCCAACACCATGGCTGATCAGTTGTACAAAACTTATTCGGGACTGAGCAAATCAGGCGCAGGTGCCAGTGACGGTATGACCGGCGTGTATAAAGGGGCCAAGAAGTTAGGTCTGTCAATGAATGAACTTGACGGATATGTATCAATGGTCAGTGCTAGTAGTAAAGATTTAGCCTTATTTTCTGGCTCAGTATTCGAAGGTCGGCAAAAATTAGAAGGCATGGGTGGAGCTCTTGAAGGCAGTAGAGAAGACTTCTTAAAAATGGGTATGAGTATGACTGACGTGTCCGAAGGCATGTTGGGCTACTTAAAAATACAAACTCGACTGGGACAAAGTCAAGGTAAAACCACAGCAGAACTTGCTGAAGGTGCTAAAAAGTACCTGATTGAACAGGATCAGTTAACCAAACTCACAGGCCAGAATCGTAAAGAGATGGAAGATCAGCGTGAACGTGCGCTACAAGGCGAGCAGTTTGCGGCCAAGATTCGTCAGTTACAATTAGAAGGCAACGATAAGGCAGCACAAGAACTGCTGAAAATGAATTCAATCTATGAGGCTGCTGGGCCTAAGATGGCCGCTGCCTTCCAAGCGTCAGTTACTGGTAATCTAAGCAATGCTGATGCACAAGCAGCCAATCTGGCCAGTAACGGAGCCATGCTAGAGACCACACAAAAAGTCATTGCTGGCCAAATGAGTTATACTGATGCTGTGACTGTAACTGGCACAGCCATGGGCAAAACTGCAGACACAGTGGGTGTGGTTCTGGGACAATTTGGTGCATACAATGAGAGCTTTGGCCCTATCAACGAGCAGTTGAAACTAGCACAGTTAGCACAAGGCGATATCACTTCTAACATGGCCAAGATCAAGGCTGATCAACAAAAGATTTTAGAAGGTGGGGTTGATCCAATGTTGGCAGCACAAGCTGATCTGATCAACACTCAGATTAATGCCAACAAGGCCATGGATGACTTTATTGTCAAAGGTATTGGTCCTGCACAAAAGGCCATGAAGTACCTAGCTGAACTTACTATAGCAGGAGCTGACAAACTCAATGAGTTGACACCTGGCGGCAAGGCTATGACTGACAACACTAAAGGCAATATTGCAGGCGCAGTCGCTGGTGGTGTTGCTGGCAACTATGCTGGCAAAAAAGTTGCCGGTGCTATCACTAGCAAAGTGGTGGGCAAAGCACTTGGCGGTGCCATTGGTGGTATAGCTGGATCAGTAGTACCGGGTGCTGGTACTATTTTAGGCGGTATTGCCGGTGCTTTCATTGGTGACGCAATTGGTGAATGGATGGGCAAGACCTTTTTTGGCGGCGAAGAAGCTCCGGTAGCGCCAGAGGCCAGAGCAACAGGTGGACCTGTTACCCCTGGTAAAACTTACAAGGTTGGAGAGAAAGGCGAAGAATTATTCACGCCCAAAGTAGCAGGAGACATCATACCCAATAACAAACTGGCAGACATAGTATCATCTCTCACAGGCACATCCAAGTCTATGACCACAGGGTCTCGAGAGTTAGGAGATGCATTTGATGAGATTGTTAAAGATTCAGTAAAACTGGAACGACTTACAGACACAGACACAAAACGTGCTGAAAAATACAGCATAGCATACAAGAGTTATATAGAGCTCAAAAATCAGTTGATGGAGTTAGAAACACCTGATCTCAAAACACAAATTGATCTCCTACAACAAAAAGCATTGCAAACCAGTACCAGCAGTACCAGTAGCAGTGCAACCTCCAGTGGATCTGGTATGAAACTGCCCGCCGCGGGAAATATGCCTAGCATGGGCGGAGGTCAAGGGGTAGCCGGAGGTGTGGCATCACAGAACGATCTCACCAAGATGGGACTAAAGCTCAAGACTGGTGATGTACAAGCCGAAGGTGCTAAAATTGATCCTAAGATCATTGAGATGGCACAGCAAGTGCAGGCTAACATGCCTAACTTTGGTTACTTCTCAGGATTCAACGACAAGTTCCACCAGGAAAAATCACCAAGCAGTAGTCACACCACAGGTCGTGCCATGGACTTTGCATTGTCAAAAGAACCCAGTAAAGAAGAAGGCCAGGAAATTGTCAAGTGGCTCAAGAGCATGGGTGCAAGTGTAGCTATTGATGAGTACAATAACCCCAGTTCACAAGCCACAGCAGGACATATTCATGCACAAATTGCTGGGTATGCAGATGGCGGAGTTGCCTCGTCACCACAAATTGCTATGGTAGCAGAAAAAGGCCCAGAAGCCATGATTCCCTTGGTAAACGGTGCTATTCCCATTAACCTAAACCTAGGGCCATCGGCAGAAGACGAGCGCATGAGCAAGATATTTGAAGCAGGGTTTGGAGATCTGTCCACCCAGTTTGCCAAACTAACTGACATAGATTTGTTAAAATCTACCATAGCTGATTTTAAAAATGGACAATTTGGTCTAGAAGATGCAAAGGACCTGTTAAAATCAAACTCAACAGAAGCAAAGTCAGCACTAGATGATGGTGCACAGAGATACGAAAGAATGCTGGCCGAAGCACTGGAAAAACAAGCGGCTCAACAAGCAGACCAGTCAGCTAGAATGATTGATGCATTGTCTGAAATGTTACGAGCACAAAAGGACAGCAACAGTATCCAAGAACGAATACTGCAAACTTCCATGTAATCCCGGTAAATAACTTACTATGGCAGAAAAACAATCCCCCGGCTGGAAAAAATATTTCAAAGTGGCAGACACCACTGGACAGTTAGGTCCCATCTCTGGCCGCTATGCTGATGGCTATCCGCAGTATGGCAAGAACAACGGCACAGACAACTACCCAGCAGACATGGTGTATCGTAACTATGCCAGCCGACTGCCAGAAGTATACTCAGGTCATCCCAATCGTATTGAGCGTTATAATCAGTATGAAAATATGGACATGGATTCAGAGATCAATGCATGTCTAGACATCATAGCTGAGTTCTCTACCCAGCCAAACGAAACAAACGGCACACCGTTTGAAGTAAAATATTCTGACACACCTACTGATCACGAGATTGACATTATCCGTAAACAGTTGCAACAATGGGTCAAACTGAACAAACTGGATCAACGTATCTTCAAGCTGTTTCGCAACACTGTGAAGTATGGAGATCAAATCTTTGTGCGTGATCCAGAAACATTTGAAATGATGTGGGTGGACATGACCAAAGTGGCTCGTGTGATTGTGAACGAATCAGAAGGCAAACGTCCTGAACAGTATGTGATTCGCGACATCAACCCCAACTTTCAAAACATGACTGTGGCAGCCAAAACCACCACAGACTACATGACCAACCCTGTGACAGGTTCAGTGTCGGGTTCTGCCAACTACACCATGCCCAACGGCGGCACCGGGGGCGGAGTGGGCAACAGCAGATTCATGCAGGCCATGAACGAAGTTTGTTTAGATGCCAAGCATGTGGTGCACATGAGTCTAAACGAAGGACTTGATGTGTTTTGGCCGTTTGGCAAAAGCATCCTGGAAAACATCTACAAGGTGTTCAAACAGAAAGAACTGCTAGAAGACTCAATTCTTATCTATCGTGTGAGTCGCGCTCCTGAACGACGCATCTTCAAGATTGACGTGGGCAACATGCCCAGTCACTTGGCCATGCAGTTTGTGGAACGCATCAAGAATGAAATGCACCAGCGTAGAATCCCCACTGTGAGTGGCGGCGGACAAAACATGATGGATGCCAGTTACAATCCACTCAGTATCAACGAAGATTACTTCTTCCCACAAACAGCAGACGGCCGCGGATCAAGTGTAGATACCCTGCCGGGCGGACAGAACCTAGGTGAAATTGACGACTTGAAGTACTTCAACAACAAAATGGCCCGTGGCTTGCGTGTGCCATCCAGCTATTTGCCCACAGGTCCTGACGATTCAGGCAAGACATTTGACGACGGAAAAGTAGGCACAGCTCTTATCCAAGAGTACAGATTCAACCAGTATTGCGAACGTTTGCAAGCTCTAATCTGCCAAAAACTAGACGATGAATTCAAAATGTTCATGAAATGGCGCGGGTTTAACATAGACTCTAGCCTGTTTACCATCAAGTTTAATGCACCTCAAAACTTTGCAAGTTACCGTCAAAGTGAACTGGACAACACACGTATTCAAGCATTTACCAGCCTAGAACCACTACCATACATGTCAAAACGTTTTATGCTAGAACGCTTCTTGGGCCTAACAGAAGACGAAATCAAGAAGAACGAAGAGTTATGGCGTGAAGAACGCGATGATCCAGACATGAAACCTGCCACAGGACAAGACCTACGTGCAGTGGGTATCACACCAGGTGCGCTGGAAACTGACATTCAAACTGGCGAAGACATTGGACAAATGACACCTGCAGGTCCTGGCGGCATGCCTGGTGCGGCTGTTCCTCCTGCTCCTGGCGGTGCTGGTATGCCTGCGCCTCCTCCAGTATAAATAGTATTATGTTACTAACAGAATTTTGGCACAAAGAACCTGAAGCATATCAGGACACCGCACAAGACAACAGTCAACCGCAAATTGGCGACCTGCGCAAGAGTCGCCTAACCCTGCGCCAGTTAAACAAACTGCGCAAAATGAACGATGTACGAACCTACGAGTACAAAGAAAAAATCAAACTAGTGCGTCAACAATACGCACCGCCCCCTGCACCACCAATGTAATAAAAATTACATTTATGGTCGTTTTGACCCCATAAACCACCTATATTTCTTCTCGTGTGTAAATAACAACACACTTTACCTATAGGAGTTTCCATATGAACCGTTTTGAACAATTGATTGAATATGTGATCAATGATGACGAGCAAAAAGCTCGCGAACTATTCCACGACATTGTTGTGGAAAAAAGCCGCCAGATCTACGAAGACATCATGGCTGAAGAGTCAGAAGACCTCGAAGAAGGCGCAGATGAAGATCTAGATGAATCCGAAGAAGAACTAGATGAAATGGACATGGGCGGCGACGCCAGCAACGACCTGATCGACGACGTCGAAATGGAAGAAGAAAGCGACATGAACATGGAAGCCGAAGGCGACGAAGAAGACGAAGGCGATATGGCCGACGAATTTGGCGGAGATGACATGGGCGGCATGGATGACATGGGTGGCGGTGATGAACCAGCTACCAAAGACGACATCATGAATTTAGAAGACAAACTGGACCAGTTGATGGCCGAGTTTGAAGACCTAATGGGTGATAGCGACGAAGGCAATGGCGACATGATGGGCCCAGACGAAGGCGGCGACGCTCTTGAAATGGACGATACAGAAGAAATGGGCATGATGGAAGCTCTTGAACTGAAAGCAGCTCCAAAGCCAGTTACTTCTGAAGAAGGCAACACAAACAAAAAGTCTACAGTGGCAGCCAACTCAGGCGCACGTGGTGCAATGGCCAAGCCAGTACACACAGGTGCTGACGGCGGCGGACACCATGACTCTAGTGCTTACAAAAACACAGTCAAAGAACTTGGCGTGACACCCACACAAGATGCAGGCAAGAAGGCATTCAAGTCATCTGCTCCTGCTCCTGTTAAAACACAAGCTTCAGGTGTGAACACTAGAAGCCCACTGCCACGTAACTAAGCAATGAAAACACTAAGAGAACAGCTTACCTTTAATCAGGCCAACATCCAAGTGTTGGAGGAATCCGACATGACTGGGGGCAAGCATCTCTACCTTAAAGGCATTTGTATTGAAGGCAACAAGCGCAATGCAAATGAACGTGTCTATCCTTTACACGAAATATCTAAGGCAGTTAACACAATTAATCAACAGATTAAAGAAGGTAACTCCGTTTTAGGTGAAGTGGATCACCCAGATGATTTGAAGATTAACCTGGATCGTGTGTGCCACAGCGTTGAAGGCATGTGGATGGATGGAGACGCAGGATGTGGCAAACTTAAAATTTTGCCAACTCCAATGGGAGAATTGATCAAGACGTTGCTACAATCTGGTGTTAGACTAGGTGTATCAAGCCGTGGAAGCGGCAACGTTGATGACAGAACAGGACATGTAAGTGACTTTGAAATTGTCACTATAGATGTGGTTGCACAACCCAGTG
>Ga0114980_10003842_pt1 | contig 10213 bp, 7 predicted proteins | sample S_140806_EF_Meta_FD_87018 | JGI IMG/M metagenome (GOLD analysis project Ga0114980, IMG submission 87018) | Freshwater microbial communities from Lake Simoncouche, Canada to study carbon cycling - S_140806_EF_MetaG | ecosystem: Environmental > Aquatic > Freshwater > Lake | place: Lake... | reverse complement strand
CCCATCGGGGCGGAGCAGCAGCATCTCCACGGCGAAACAGGCCCCCACCAGGGCCACCAGCGCAATCACCAGGGCCTCCAGCCGCCGGATCCCGAACCGTTGAAGGCCCAACAGCAGCAGGGTGTCGAAGGCGGTGAGCACCACCCCCCAGGGCAGGGGCAGGCCAAAGAGCAACTGGAGTGCCACCGCGGTGCCCACCAGTTCGGCCAAATCACAGGCCACGATTGCCACCTCGGCCAGCAGCCAGAGGGGCAGGCGCAGGGCCCCAGGCAGGTGGCGCCGGCAGGCCTGGGCGAGGTCGAGGCCGGTGGCGATGCCGAGGCGGCAGCACAGCGACTGCAACAGCACCGCCATCAAGCTGGAGAGGGCCACCACCCAGAGCAGGCTGTAGCCAAAGGTGGAGCCTGCCGCCAGGTCGGTGGCCCAATTGCCCGGATCCATGTAGCCCACCGCCACCAGGTAGCCCGGACCGAGCACCCGCAGGAAGAGGCCCAGGCCTCCGGCACCGGCGGGGATGGTCACACCGCGCCCGCCCAGGGCGGTGGCCTCCCTCACGGGGGTGGCCGCGGCGGAGCGAGAGTCCTGCTCCTTGGAGGTTCGGCGCGGTCCTGCAGGGGGAGGCATCAGCACCGATCGAAAGCGGGGCTATTCCCGCCGGGCCTGGGCAGGTTAGGCAGTGGTTTACCCCAACCTGGCCCCTGCCTCAACGGGGGGTGCCATGGCGTTGGGAAGGCAGGCGAACGGCCGCCGTTTCCAACGCCTCCAGCGAGGTGGGCCGGCCATACAACCAGCCCTGCCCACGCCGGCAGCCCATCGCCAGGAGCATGTCGCGCTGGCGCACGGTTTCCACACCCTCGGCCACCACATCGAGTCCCCGGGAGAGGAAGACCCGCACGAATTCCTTCAGCAGGCCATGGCAGCGGCTGTCATGCACCATGGCGGCGACATAGGTGCGGTCGATCTTGACCTGGTCGATAGGCAGGGCCGTGAGCCAGTCGAGGCCGCCATCGCCGGTGCCGAAATCATCCAGGGCAATACTCACCCCCACCTCCCGCAGGGCCCGCAGCAGGGGGGCGGCCCGTTCCTTGAGCTGAAACAGCTGGGTCTCACTGATTTCAAGGGTGAGGCCCACCGGGGATACGCCAGCGAGCTTGGCCTCGCGAACGATGTCGCCCACGAGGGAACCTGCCTCCAGCCGGGCCGAACTGAGGTTGATCGCCAGTCCCAGGTTTCGGCCGGTGCGGCGCCAGCGCCGCAGGGTATTCATTGCTTCGGTGAGCACCCAGCGGTCGATGGATTTGATCTGGCCCGTGCGCATGGCCATCGGAATGAAAGCCTCGGGGGGCAGCACCTTGCCACCCTCCTCTTGGAGGCGCACCAGGGCCTCAGCTCCCAGCACCCGACCGGTGCCCAGGTTGACCAGGGGCTGATAGTTGAAGAAGAGGCCCCCCATCCGCAGGGCGACCTGCAGCTGTTGGCTGAGGGAGAGATGGTCTGGATCGGCCCCTTCCTCCTCCGCCCCCAGGGGCCATTCGTGAAGTAGAACGCCATCGCCGCCATCGCGCTTCACCTGCTGCATGGCCCCCTCAGCGGCATCGAGCAGCTCGGGACCACTCAACGCCCGCCGGCCGGAGGTGGCCACCCCGCAGCTCACCGTGATCTCCAGCGACTCCCCCTTCTCCAGCCAGGGCTGGGCCATGCAGCGGCGCAACCGCTCGCCCAGGAGGAAGGCATCGCCATCGGTGCCCACATGTTCGGCAAGCACCAAAAACACATCAAAACCGGATCTCGCCAGCACATCACCTCCGCGCAGGGCAAGCTGCAGGCGGCGGGTCACCTCCAACAGCAAGCGGTCGCCGGCGGCGGGACCATAGGCATCGCTGAGCTCCCGGAAGCCATCGATGTCGACCACCAGGAGCGCGAGCTGGCTGGGGGATCGCTGGATCCGATCAACGGCCTGGGCCAGGCTGTTCGTGAAGGAGCGGCGGTTGGGAAGGCCGCTGAGGGGATCGGTGAAGGCCCTGGCCACCACCTCCTCCTCGCTGGCGCGGAGGGCCACCACGTCCCGCAGGCTGAGCAGCCAATGGGCGCCGCTGGCCTCCCCAGCTTCAACCGGGGTGCTGCGCAGTTCGACCACCACCGTGCCACCGTCCGGGCGATGCAGCGGCAGGTCGAACTGCTCCGGCCGGCGTGACGCCAGGGCCAGCTCAAAGCGTTGCCGGTCGGCGGGGGGAGTCTCCGCCGCCAGTAGCCGGCTGGGGTGCTGGCCGAGCAAGTGGGACAGGTCGTAGCCCGTGAGCTGGAGGGCGGCAGGGTTGGCCCAGAGGATGAAGGGGCCCTGGGGTTCAAGCCGTTCGGCGCTGATCAACAGCAGGGGATCGGGCACGGCGGCGAGGAGGGCACCCAGCAGTTCGAGCCGGCCATCCGGTCGCTCCGCAGGATGGTGGGGGGGGAGTAGAGCAACACCGAAGCCCCCATCAAAGGCAAAAACCCGGCAGGCCACTTCGCCGTCGCCTAGGGGGACGGTGCAGTGTTGGGGTCCTTCAGCCAGCAGGGGAACCAGCCCCTCCAGGGTCGGCTGCAGCGCGGGCCACACCCTGCCGAGGGGATCTCCAGGAACCGCGCCGGCCGCCATGGGGATGCGGGCCCTGGCGGCGTGATTGAGATCCAAAAGCTGGTGATCGGAGCCCACCAGCAGCAAGGGATCCCCAGGAAACCAGAGGAAACCAAGCGGGGCCGCCCGATCGGATCCAGGGGTCGACGGCACTCCGGAAGGGCCGCTGTTCATCCTTCGGAAGCTGATGGCCTGAAACTAGCGACACCCGGCCGATCAGGCGAGGCGCCGGCCCCGCCTTTGCCGGAAGGAAGGAGGGCCTCGCCCAGCAATGCCTCCGGCGGCCCTGGCCGGCCAAACAGCCAACCCTGGCCGATGCCGCAGCCCATCGCCAAAAGCGCATCGCGCTGGTCGGCGGTTTCAATCCCTTCGGCCACCACTCGGAGCCCCAACTCCTGAAACATCCGCACAAAACCCTGGACCAGGAGGCGGGTGCGGGAATCGTGCACCATCGGGGTGATGTAACTGCGGTCGATCTTCACCTCATCGATCGGGATGCGACTCAGCCAGGCAAGGCTGGAATAGCCCGTGCCGAAGTCATCCAGGGCGATCGTCACCCCCGCCTCCCGCAACCTTGTGAGCTCCGTCACAGCGCGGGCCTCAAAGCGGAGCAGCACCGATTCGGTGATCTCCATGGTGAGGCCGGCCAGATCCACCCCGGTGCGATCGCGATGGGCGAAGAGGTCATCCACCAGGGTGCCCCGCTCCAGATGGGAGGGACTGATGTTGAGGGCGAGGCGATGGGGAAGCCCCCGCTGCTGCCAGCGGAGCAAGGTTTCGATGCCTTCCTGGATCACCCAACGCTCCAGCGGCAGAATCTGGCCGGTGCGCTCGGCCAGGGGGATAAAGGCATCGGGCGGAATCGCCTGGCCCTCCTTGGTCCGCAACCGCACCAAGGCCTCGGCCCCCAGCACGGCGCCGCTGGGGAGATCCACCAAGGGTTGGTACTCCAGAAAGAGACCGCCCTCCCGCAGGGCCTGCTGGAGCTGCTGGCGCAGCGAGAGGCTGGCCTGCACCTCCTCGTCCACCGCCCGGTCGTAAACGGCCACACCATCGCGGCCCGCCGCCTTGACCTTATACATGGTGATGTCGGCCCGCCGCAGCAGTTCATCGGCGGAGAGGCCGCCGAGCCCAGTGGTGGCCACCCCGAAACTCATCGACAGAGGCAACTCCCGCCCCTGATGGGCCCAGGGTTCCACCAGGCTGCTGCGCAGCCGTTCGGCCAGGAGATAGGCGTTGGCGTCGTTGCCAACGTTTTCCGCCAGCACCACGAATTCGTCACCGCCGATGCGGGCGAGGCTGTCGCCCAGCCGCAGCTGCGCCTTCAACCGCCGCGTCACCTCCAGGAGAAGCTCATCGCCCACGCCATGGCCGTGGCGGTCGTTGATCTCCTTGAAGCGGTCGAGATCGCAGAAGATTAGGGCCAGCTGGCTGCCCTGGCGATCAAGCCGGTTGAGCGCCTTCTCAAGCTGCTCAGCCATCCCCCGCCGGTTGGGCAGCCCGGTGAGGGGATCGTTGAACGCCTGCTCGATCAAGCGTTGCTCGCTATGGCGACGGGCGGTGACATCCCGCTGCACCGATACCCAGTGGGTGAAACGGCCCTGGGGATCGGCCAGGGGAGCGGCCTTGATCTCCGTCCAGTAGGTGCTGCCATCGCGGTGATAGTTGAGCAGCTCCACCACCACGGGCTGCCAGGCGCTGATGGCCTCTCGGAAGCGGGAGAGTTCGCTGGCGGAGGTTTCGGGACCCTGGAACAGGCGGGGGCTGCGACCCAGCACTTCCTGCAGCCGATAACCGCTCTGCCGCAGCATGGCCTCGTTGGCGTAAAGGATCACCGGCCCAGGGATGCCGTGGGGATCGGCCGTGGTCACCAGGATCGCGTCCTGGACCGATTCCAGGATCCTGCCGAAAAGCCTGAGCTGCTCTTGGGCCGGGGCATCGGCGGTTTCGGCCAGGAGCAACCCCACACCGAAGCCGTTGTCGGTGGGGAAGAGGCGGCAGGGCACCGAACGCCCCCGAAAGGCCAACGCCACATCCTGATGCGGGGCATCGGGGCCACGGGCCTTGAGCAGGCCGGCCAGCTCGGGCCAGCAGGCGGCCAGGGGGCTACCCACCGAAGGAGAGAGATCCGCTCCGAGCCAGCGGCTCGCCGCCGGATCGGTGAACACAACGCTCAGGTCGGCAGCCACCAAGAGCAGTCCATCACCGGGCAGGAGCAGGAACGCCGGAGCTGGGCCTGGCTGGGCTTCGATGTCCTCCAGGGACGACCCGAAGGGGATGCCACGGATACGTCCCGACAACAAAGGGAGGGGAGATGGGATTTCAGTCTCCCACCGCCACCAGAAAACGCCACCGGTGGAACACCGACCGCCCCGTCCTTAGGCACCACTGGCACCGAGCCCATCGATGCCCAGCTCACTGGCAGGGAAAGCCTCCAGCAGTTCGGCCCCACCCACGCCATGGCTCCAGATCTGCACATCAGCATCGGGCGGACAGGCGAAGCTCCAGTCTTCAAACGGGAAGATCACCTTCTCGTGGAAAAAGGCATCCGGCCCCACGCAGCGAAGAATCACCATCCGCTCGCTGCGATTGCTGTAAAGACAACCAGTCCCAAGGTCCGAGCGGGCGGGGTCCATGGGAAGGGCAGACGCGGGTGGGCTCAGCATCCCCTTCGCTGCGGGCAGGAACTGTGTCGAGAGCAACCAACGACTGGCACCACTGCGCAGCAAATCGATGCAGATCCGCACCCCGCGGATCGGATCCAACCCTGGTTGCCGTTCAGGCCTGGAAGACGGTGATATTGGCGAGTTCGCCGTAGGAGGCTTCGGCGCTGGAATCCACCCGGAAGGCGGTCCAGGTGGCAAAGGGCTCCGCCTCACTGCCCCGCAGGGGCCAATCGATGCGACGGCCATTCAGGGTGAAACCCACACAGGTGAGGGCCAGGTCATCGGCCATCAACGACCAAAGCACATGCAGATCGGCGCGCTCAAACGTGGGGGGTTCCTCCAGCAGAACCCGTTCCGGCAGAAACCCCGGCAGGGTTTCGACCCGGCGCTGGTTCTCCCAGCCCAGGTAGGTGCCGTCTTCGGTGGGATAAAACCAGCAGGTTTCGTTTTCGGCGTCCCGCAGCGCAAAGCGATCGAGGCAGCGGATCGAGCGGATCGCCAGGGCCCGCAAAGGGTGGCCTAGGGGCTCCGTTGGGCCGGCTTCACGGGGATCCCCTTCCACCAGGTAAACGCCAATCCAGTCGGAACGGGGATCGAAATGGGGAACCAGCGCATCACAGATCAGGCGGCGGCGCCCTCCCCCCTCTTCACTCTGAGCAGCCGCTGGAGGGGGGGAGAGGAAGGGGTCGTGGCCGGACGCATCGGCCCGGCCGTCGGCCACCAACTCATCGAGGCTGCCTTCCCAGCCCCCAGGGGTGCGGAAGATGCGCAGGGCCGCCGCACTGCCGATGCCGGACCTCTGCAGCAGCTCCAACTGCTCAGCCGTGGCGGAGGCGGGAAGGAGCGCCTCGGGGCCCACAACAAAGACCAGCGCGTAGAGGGGGCTGGCGGCGGGGGCGTCCATCGGAGAAGGGTCGCTGATGGCAGGGGGAGGGTGGGGGACTGGCCAGCAATGGTGATCCCGGGGTGGGGTCCATTGAAACCGCGCAAACCCTAAGGGGATCGGGCCGATCGCGATGGTGCGCCCTGATGCCCTAGCGCGCAAGGGCAAGGACCGCTCCAGCCCATCCCTGGCCGCCCAGCATGGGCCCATGGCGCTGCGCCCGAATGGCCCTGCTGGAACCCACCAACCTGCTGCTGCTGGCCTGCGCCCTGCTCTACGGCCTGGTCGGCGAACCGGCCGATGGTCTGGTGCTGCTGGTTTTCGTGGCGGCGATCGTGCTGCTCGATGCGGTGCAGCAACAGCGCAGCAACCGGGCCCTGGCCGAACTGGCCAAGCTCTCGGCCCCGCGGGCCCGGGTGCGGCGCCAGGAGCAAGACCTGGAGCTCCCCGCCGACCAGGTCCGCCTCGGCGACCTGCTGCGGCTGGAGGAGGGCGACCGGGTGGCCGCCGATGCCCGCCTGGTGGAAGGGGTGGGGCTGTGGCTGGATGAATCCCTCATCACCGGCGAGTCCCTACCGGTGCAGCGGCAGGAGCCGGGCGAGCGGATCCTGGCGGGATCGCTGGTGTCAGGGGGCCGGGGCCTGGCCGCGGTGGAGGCGGTGGCCGAGGCCACCGAATTGGGCCGCCTCGGCCGCAGCCTGGCCACGGTGGAGGCACCACCCACCCCCCTGCAGCGCCAGTCCCGCCGGCTAACGGCCCGGGTCACGATCTGGGCCCTGGGCCTCTGCACCGCCCTCACCCTGGTGCAGGCAGCGATCGGAGGCGATGGACCGCGGGCCCTGCTGGCCGGGCTTGCCCTCGCCCTGGCGGTGCTGCCCAATGAGATCCCGGTGGTGCTGGCCCTTTTCCTCGCCCTGGGGGCCCTCCGGCTGAGCCGGATCGGGGTGTTGGCCCGCTGGCCCGCGGCGGTGGAGAGCCTCGGCAGCGCCACGGTGCTGGCGGTCGACAAGACCGGCACCCTCACCGAAAACCGGATGGCGGTGCAGCGGCTGCTCACCTGGCCGGCGGAGCAACGCTGGAGCAGCGGCAACCCCTTAGGGGAGGACTGGCATGCCCTGCTCGAGCTGGCGGTGCTGGCCAGCCGCGGCGATCCGGTGGACGCGATGGAACTGGCCATCCAGCGCCTGGCCAGCGAAGAGCTGCAGGGCAGTGAGCACCTCCACCCCAACTGGCCCCTGCTGCGGGAATACCCGCTGCAGAGCGATCTGCTGGTGTTCTCCAGGCTGTGGCGCGATGACGAGGGCCACTCCCGGCTGGCGGCCAAGGGGGCACCGGAGGCGATCGCCGACCTCTGCCACCTGGAAGCAGCGGCGGCCGCAGCCCTGCTGACGGCGGCCAATCAGATGGCGGCGGAGGGCCTGCGGGTGCTGGCGGTGGCCCGGGGCCTCGACGGCCTGCCCCGCCATGGCCCTCCAGCGGGGGAGGGGCCGGCGGGCGCCGCAACGGATGCGCTGCCGCTGCATGTGCACGATGTGGCCTTCGAACCGGTGGGCCTGGTCGGGCTGGCCGATCCGCTGCGGGCCGATGTGCCGGCGGCAATCGCCAGTGCTCACCGGGCGGGGGTGCGGGTGGTGATGATCACCGGCGATGGACCGGTGACCGCCCGGGCGATCGCCGATCAGGCGGGATTGCCAGCGGGCCCGGTGCGGTGCGGCAGCGACCTCGACCCCATCGACCCAGCCAGCCCCGGGGACCCGATCAGCCCCCTCCAGGCCGCCGCTGCCGGCACGATCGCGGTGTATGCACGGGTGCTGCCCCAGCAGAAGCTGCAGCTGGTGCGGGCCCTGCAGGCCGCCGGTGAGGTGGTGGCCATGACCGGCGATGGCGTCAACGATGCCGCAGCCCTCAAGGCGGCCGACATCGGCGTGGCGATGGGGCGGCGGGGCACGGCGGTGGCGCGGGAATCGGCGGATCTGGTGCTGCTCAACGACCGCTTCGCAGACCTGGTGGCGGCCCTTGCCCTGGGGCGACGGGTGGATGCCAATCTGCAGCGGGCCCTGGCTTACACCCTGGCGATCCACCTGCCGATTGCCACCCTGGCCCTGGTGCCCCTGCTTGTGCCCACGGTCGGCCTGATCCTGTTGCCGGTGCACATCGCCCTGCTGCACCTGGTGATCGATCCGGCCTGCACGCTGGTGTTTGAGTGCCTGCCGGGCGCACCTGGGCTGATGGCCCAGCCCCCCCGCTCGCCGCAGCGGCCCTTGCTGGCGGCCACCACCTGGCACCGCTCTTTGCTGCAGGGCAGTGCGCTGAGCGCAGGGGCCCTGGCCCTGGCCTTCTGGACCGGGGCGGATCCGGAAACCCGGCGGAGTCTGGTCTTTTCCCTGCTGCTGCTGGGGGGCGGTGGGCTGGTGGGGATCCTCGGCGACCGACGCAGTCCGGCAACGGCCGCGGGGGTGCTGCTGGGGGTAGGCCTGTGGTGCCTGGTGATGGTGCTGCCCCCCTTGCAGCGAGCCCTGGCCCTAGCGCCACTGCATGGAAGCGATCTACTGCGCTTGCTGGCAACCACGGCAGGGGCCCTGATACTGGCGGCCTGGGCGGAGCGGGCAGCAGCCAGCAAGCCCTGAACGGCTAGGGAAAGCTCAACCCAGGGTCTCTAGAGGAAGCCAGCAACCGGCCGGGGCCAGCTTTTCAAGAATCATGGGTTGCTCGAAACTCCGCACCAGGGATTGGGCGTAGGTCTCGGCTTCATCGCGGCGCTGGAAAAGGGGGCCAGCCACGTCGTCAGGAGAGCTGTGCTCAGCTTTCACGAAGGGCCGAACGCGATAACAACCGATGGAATTCTTCATGCCCCAATCCTGGTGGTGCAGCAGGAAGAAATGGCCCGATCTGCAGAGTGTCTTCGGAGTCGGGGCAGGATTGTGCTCAGTTGCAGACGGATGGATCAGGGCGCCCATCGGCCAAGGTGCGGGCGGTAGCGAACGGCGCTCGGCCCTTCTAGGGCAGATCGGCAAGGGCTTCACGAATCATCGTGGCGCTCACCTCGATGCGCTCCAGGGCATCGGCATTGTCGAGGTAGGCATCGAAATGGGCATAGCGGAGCAGGTGGGGATCGGCCCCATCGGCGGCGCACAGGCTCTCCCAATCGTCCTCTTCGGAGCGAACGGCGGCATAGGCGGCGAGGGCCTCGGTGGGGTCGGCGCCATCGCCAATGCTCTCGCCCTGCCAGAGGGCCTCAAAGAAAGGAGTGGTCATGGGCGCAGATCGGCGGGGATGGGGTCGCCGGGAACCGGCGCTTCGGCATTGGGCCACAAGCCCCCCTGGGAGCAGGCGTCCAGCGTCTCCAGCAGGTGTTGGCGGAGACCGCGCCGGGAAGCAACGCTGCCAAGCCGGGCGGCCCGCTCCTGCCAGCGGCGCCAGCTGCCGAGCTGTTGGCTGCGGATCATCTCCATCAACACCGGTAGATCGGCGGCATCGAGGCGGAGGGCCCGGTCGGCCAGGCTGGCCTCCAGCACCTGCCAATCATGGAGTTGACCCAGATCATCCTGGGCCTGACGAAGGTCGGCCAACCAGGCGAGCAGGGTGGCATCGAGGCAGGGCTGTAGGTGCTCTAGGGCGTAGCGCACGGCCTTGATCCGCTTGCGCAAAGGATGGAGGGTTTCGGCGCAGGGATCCTCGGCAAACCAACCGGGCTGGAGAAAGAGATCGGCGGCGATGGGCGCCTGCCAGTCGAGCAGCCAGCCCTGGAGCGGCTGCAGACCGAGGGTCGTGAATACGGGCTTGCGTTGCCAGCGGCCAAGGCGGGCCAAGAGCTTCAGGTAGCGGCCTCCGTTGAGGGCCTCCACCAGGTCCCGGTGGGCCAGCTTGCGATCACGGGCCAGTCGCTTCAAGGCCGGCCGCAGGCGCTCCTGTTCAACCGCGGGAAGGGCAGGTAGGAGGCTGGCCTCGAAACGCTGGCGCAGAACGTCGAGGTCGCGGCTGAGGCCGGTGCGGCGGGCCACCCCCGCCAGTCGCGCCTCGCTCACCCCCTCGGGCAACTGCAAGGCCGGT
>Ga0114980_10003841_pt1 | contig 10214 bp, 10 predicted proteins | sample S_140806_EF_Meta_FD_87018 | JGI IMG/M metagenome (GOLD analysis project Ga0114980, IMG submission 87018) | Freshwater microbial communities from Lake Simoncouche, Canada to study carbon cycling - S_140806_EF_MetaG | ecosystem: Environmental > Aquatic > Freshwater > Lake | place: Lake... | reverse complement strand
TTCATTCATACTCGCATAGTCACGTAAGTTACCTTGAAGACTTGGGTTGCGATCTCTCCATTCGCGAGCGGTAATTCCAAATAATGCGACATTCAATAAATCAGCTTCATTGGCATAAATAGTATTCACTTGATCTTTGCTAAGCAATTTTGGAACAATGAAATCCTTGATTGCTTGCGTGTGAATGTGATAATTCACTTTCGCCAATTCTCTTTTTACCGACCAGCTAAACTGTCTCTTTTCATCTTGCTTTAATCGCTGATATTCAAGGATGAGATACAATTTGAATTTCACACTAACTGCAGTTCCAAACTCAAAGGCAATATCTGGATGGGCAAATGTTCCTCCATATTTTCCCTTTCGAACGATAAATCCTATTGCATTTGTTTTGTTTGCCCATTCCGAAACGGAGATTACGAAACTTGGCATACCAGCTTGGGATTTAAAGTGGTCAAATTCGACCACTTTAAAATTAGGGTTGTGAATCTGCTCCCAAACTCCAAGGAATTCCAAAGTATATCTGGTTCGAAGCCAATTTTTGATAATATCGGCAGATCTAACCTTGTTTTCTTTCACTGAAGCCATGTCAGTTAATGAAATAAAATCAACTCCTGCTGCTTGAATGACCGTAATTTCTGAATTTTCAACTTTAATTTTTGCCATGTTCTTTTAGCCACAAAGTTGAATTGGCCAATTGGCATAAACACTAACTTTTATATGCAGTTTATATGCTGTTTATTCGGTGGAACTGCGTTGTTTGAACTACGTTGTTAGAACTGCGTTGTTGGAACTATGTTGTTAGTCTTCCCCTTTCTTACCTTTTCTTAACTTCTCTTAACTTCTCCTAACTTCTCTTACCTTTAGTAAAGACATTCGCGAAGCATTCCTCGAAGAGATTCGTTACTTCGTAACATTCGTTGCTCTGCAACATTCGTTACTTCGTAACATCAGCCGTTCGCACAATCCCTCGTTCAAGAACATACCGTTCCTGGCTTTCCGGACAAACCGCCTCTCCATTCGCATGGAAATGCAACTTATGACCAAACTTGCTCATCCAGCCGGTTTGACGCGCTGGATTACCCATCACTAGAGCGTAGGCAGGAACTGCTTTAGTAACTACAGCTCCAGCACCAATGAACGCGTACTCGCCAATTTCATAGCCGCAAACGATAGTGGCGTTTGCTCCAATGCTCGCTCCCTTGCGGACAATAGTCTTGCGGTATTCGTCTTTGCGCGCGACAGCACTACGCGGATTAATCACATTCGTGAAGACACACGAGGGGCCCAAGAACACATCGTCCTCGCACTCAACGCCCGTGTAGATACTGACGTTGTTCTGAACCTTCACGTTGTTGCCCAACTTAACGCCCGGACTCACAACCACATTCTGTCCCAAGTTGCAGTTTTCACCCAAGACACAATTCGACATCACATGCGTGAAGTGCCAAATCTTGGTGCCTTTGCCAATGGTACATCCTTCGTCTATAAACGAAGATTCATGTGCGAAGAATTCTTTTTCCATTAGTGTGAATACTTATCGAAATTCTTATGTTCTACTTTATTCAATTCATCTGTCGTTAACGACTTGAAATAATCGTACGTGATCTTCAAACCTTCGCTGCGATGAACCTTTGGTTCCCAACCCAAAATGCTTTGAGCCAAGGTAATGTCCGGTCTGCGCTGCTTCGGATCGTCAGTAGGCAAGGGGTTGAACACAATCTTCTGATCAGTTCCAGTTAACTTAATAATCTCTTTCGCGAAATCTAAAATCGTAATCTCATCCGGATTCCCAACATTCACCGGCTGAGCATAGTCGCTCATCAACAAACGATAAATTCCTTCCACCAAATCATCTACATAACAAAACGAACGCGTCTGCGACCCGTCGCCGAATACCGTTAAATCTTCCCCACGAATAGCCTGACCAATAAACGCCGGCAATACACGTCCGTCGTTCAGACGCATTCGCGGTCCATACGTGTTGAAGATGCGCACAATGCGCGTTTCAACGCCATGATAAGTATGATAAGCCATGGTAATGGCTTCCTGAAAACGCTTCGCTTCGTCGTAAACTCCGCGAGGCCCAACAGGATTCACATGTCCCCAATAACTTTCCGTTTGCGGATGAACCAAAGGATCTCCGTACACTTCACTGGTAGATGCCACAATGATGCGCGCATTCTTTTCACGCGCCAGTCCCAAACAATTGTGTGTTCCCAAAGAACCAACCTTCAAGGTTTGAATCGGAATCTTCAAGTAATCGATTGGAGAGGCCGGAGAAGCGAAATGCACGATGTAATCGAGCTTTCCAGGAATATGAATGAAATTCGAAACGTCGTGATTGTAAAACGTGAAGTGCTCGTTCGGAAACAAGTGCTCAATGTTCTTCAAGTCACCTGTAATCAGATTGTCCATGCCAATCACTTCGAACCCTTCCTTCAGGAAACGATCGCACAAATGACTTCCAAGAAATCCGGCAGCTCCGGTTATAAGTACGCGTTCCATAATTAGTCTTGATTAACGGTTGATCTTCCAATGCTCTTGTAGAAATACCCCAACTCTTTCATCTTCTCGAGTTCGTATAAATTCCTTCCATCGAAAATAACTTTCGACTTCAGTGCTTTTCCAATTTTATCGAAATCTGGATTTCTAAACATGCCCCATTCCGTGCAGATCAATAACGCATCTGCGCCTTCCAATGCCTCGTATGCATCGGTTGCGTAGGAGATGGCATAACCTTTTTGTTTTTGAACGTTCGGCATAGCCTCTGGATCGTAAGCCACAATAGTTGCTCCGGCTTCCAACAAATGTTCAATCATATACAAGGCAGGTGCCTCGCGAATGTCATCAGTATCTGGCTTAAACGCCAATCCCCAAATAGCAATCTTTGCATGAGTCAATGAATTGTTGAAGTGGTCTAGAATCGGTTTCAACAACGTCGTCTTCTGACGCTCGTTCACCTTCATTACCGATTTCAATATCTTGAATTCATATCCGTTGTCGTTACCCGATTTCGCCAATGCCTGAACGTCTTTCGGGAAGCAGCTTCCGCCGTAACCCATGCCTGGGAACAAGAAGCGCTTACCAATGCGATCGTCTGTTCCAATACCCAAACGAACCATGTCTACGTCTGCACCAACCTTTTCACAGAAGTTCGCAATTTCATTCATGAATGAAATCTTCGTTGCTAAGAAAGCATTCGCTGCATACTTTGTTAACTCGGCACTGCGCTCGTCCATGAAGATAATCGGATTGCCTTGACGCGTAAACGGCTTGTACAATTCGTTCATCAACTGCTTGGCGCGCTCGCTGCGGGTTCCAATAACCACACGGTCCGGCTTCATGAAATCGTCTACCGCAAATCCTTCACGTAAAAATTCAGGATTGCTCACCACGTCGAACTGAACCTTTGCATTCTCAGCAATGGCGTTGTTCACCAATTCAGCTGTTCCAACAGGAACCGTGCTTTTATCTACAATAATTTTATAATCGGAAAGTAAATGTCCCAATTGCTTCGCAACGCCCAACACATAACTTAAGTCGGCGCTTCCGTCTTCACCCGGAGGGGTAGGAAGAGCCAAGAAAATGATTTGTGCGTCTGCAATAGAACTTGCCAAGTCGGTGCTGAAAGTAAGACGTCCTTCGCGAATGTTACGCTCGAACAACACATCAAGGTGTGGCTCATAAATCGGAATAACGCCCGATTTCATTTGCGCAACTTTCTCTTCGTTAATGTCTACGCATACTACGTTGTTTCCAGTTTCAGCGAAACATGTTCCAGTAACCAGTCCAACATAACCAGTTCCTACTACGGCTATCTTCATAAATTAAATTTCTTAGGGCGCAAAGATACAATTAAGCGTCTTACTTTCGTGGGGCTAATTGATATTAATAGGAACTTATGAAATACGCCATTCAAGCCGAAGGCATTAATAAAACCTACGGAAAATACCAGGCACTTACGAATGTAAGTATCGATATTCCGGAAGGGAAAATATTCGGATTATTGGGTCCGAACGGTGCGGGAAAAACCACCTTCATTCGCATTCTCAATCAGATTATTGAACCCGATAACGGTTTAATTAAGTTCTACGGAAATCCGCTTCAGCGTTCGCATGTAGAAGATATCGGATACCTTCCGGAAGAACGCGGACTATACAAGAAAATGAAGGTGGGAGAGCAATGCGTTTACCTCGCTCAAATGAAGGGCATGAAGGAAAAAGAGGCGCTTACGGAATTAAAAATGTGGTTCGAGAAATTTGAAATTCAAGCTTGGTGGGACAAGAAAGTAGAAGATTTGTCGAAGGGTATGGCACAGAAGATTCAGTTCATCACAACCGTTGTTCACAAACCGAAGTTGCTCATTCTCGATGAGCCGTTTAGCGGATTCGACCCCATAAATTCAGAACTCATACACAACGAAATGCTTCGTCTTAGAGATGAGGGAACAACGATTGTTCTTTCCACCCACGACATGGGAAGTGTGGAATCTCTTTGCGACAACATCGCTCTCATCAATCGTTCGCAAGTTATTTTAAGTGGAAGTGTAGCCGAAGTGCGCGACAGTTTCCGAACGAAAACATACACATTGAAGTTTGAAGGAACATTGTTGGAATTCACCATTGCCTTGGGTGCGCGATTCGAATTAATGAGCAACGAATTAAATAACGACATTCACACAGTAAACGTTCGCATTAAACCTGAATTTAAATTGAACGACTTGTTGAAGCAGGTCATTCCAGTGGTAGATATAATAAGCGCCGAAGAAAAAGTGCCAAGTATGCACGACATTTTTGTTCAATCGGTTCTTTCATTTAATGAAGCACAGTCATGAGTAAAATAGGATTAATCATTAAGCGCGAATACACCACGCGCATTCGCAAGAAGTCATTTATTATCATGACCATCTTGGGGCCGCTTTTATTTGCGGGACTTCTTTTCGGAACGGTATGGATTACACTCAACGATCAGCAGACGTACACTGTTCTAATTAGCGATCCTTATGGATTGGTTACCGAATACCGCGGAGAGCAAGATTCTACCTTAGTTCCGAGATTTCCAGATCAATTCAAAAACAACGATCAAGTCATCTACGGATTCACAGAAAAGATTCAGAAGCCCGAAGAATTGAAAGATGGTTTTTACAACATCATGATTGAGCTCGACGAGATCACAATCAACGATGGGAAATGCAACATGTACTTCGATAATTTTCCTTCCGAAAATATTCAAGGTAAATTGAAGAACGACTTGCAAGAATCACTCGAACGATTCCGCGTTGTTGACTCATTGAAACTCGACTACGAGAAATACAAGCGCGCGAAACTCGATGTAAGTTTCGCAGAGATAAACATTAACAAGTTGGGTGAAGAAGATCACACGCAAGAACGGGCTGTCATTGGATTCGTCTTCGCAATACTCATTTACATGTTCATCTTCATGTATGGCGTGCAAGTTATGCGCGGTGTCCTGGAAGAGAAGACCAATCGCATTGTTGAAGTCATGGTTAGCTCGGTGAAACCCTTTCAACTCATGATGGGTAAGGTGGTTGGAATTGGATTGGTTGGTCTAACACAATTCCTTATTTGGGTTATTCTTTCTGCTGTTTTAGCAACCATCGGATTGAATTATTTCGAATCTCATTTGGTGAACGGTGCTGCTGTTTTAGAAAACGGAGCAGTGGTTGGAAACGGTATGAATCAAGCCGCCATGGCGCAATCGCTCATGAACAACGAAGCCATCAATTGGATCTTCTTAATCAACTGGCCGTTGATGGTAGGAATGTTTATCTTCTTTTTCATCGGCGGATTTTTATTGTACGCTTCACTCTTCGCGGCCATTGGTGCTGCTGTTGACAGCGATTCAGATACGCAACAATTCATGCTGCCTGTGACACTTCCGTTGGTCTTTTCCTACATAGTTTCGGCCATGCTCATTACCAATCCGGAAAGTCCCATTGGAAATTTCTTCAGCATATTTCCGTTGACTTCACCCATAACAATTATGGTGAAAACCGCTATTGGAAATATAGGCGTGTGGCATCTCATTAGCGCCATGGCTGCGCTTATAGTGGCCTTCTTATTTTTCATTTGGTTAGGAGCAAAAATTTATCGCGTCGGTATTTTGTCGTACGGAAAAAAAGTGAGTTACAAAGATTTATGGAAATGGATACGTCAGTCGAATTAAATAACAATCAGCGCGTAGCCATCATCGACTGCGGAACCAACACCTTTAATTTATTGGTGAAGGAAAAGGTGGAAGGAAAGTGGAAGACACTCTTCAACACCAAGCTTCCGGTGAAGTTGGGAACAGGTGGATTCTCTGAAAATCTGCTAATGCCCGCTAGAATGGCACGCGGAATAGATGCATTGTACTCCTATAAAAATGTCATTGATTCGTTAGAAGTGAAAGACGTTCGTGTCTTCGCCACCAGCGCGGTAAGAGAGGCTTCGAACAGAAAGGATTTTGTTACGCGTGTGAAGAAGCATTTGAATTTCGACATGGAAGTTATTTCCGGAGATCGCGAAGCCGAACTCATTTTTGAAGGAGTGGTTCAAACCACTCAAGAGATTAAAGAAGATTATTTAATCATGGACATCGGTGGTGGCAGCACCGAATTTATTTTCGTGCGAGACCAAAAGCCGTTGTGGCGCAAAAGCTATTTGCTAGGCGTAAGCCGCATACATGGAATGCTCAATCCCGCTTCAAGAATTAATCAAGACGATGTTAACCGACTAAGGGGTCATTTGAATAAGGAGCTTCAAGATTTAATTTCTTTTTTGAAGGAAAATCCAGTAAAGATTTTAGTGGGGTCGTCGGGGTCTTTCGATACGCTGTTTGATATGTACCAGTTTGCGAAAGCAAAAGATTCTACGAAAGATTCTTCGAAAGATGTTGCACAAGATTCTGCGAAAGGTTTTACGGAACGTTCTACTGAAAGTTCTACTGAAAGTTCTACCGAAGGTTCTAACAAATTAAACGAGATACCGTTTTCCTCATACCCCTCCATTCATCAATGGTTAGTCGGAAGCACATTGGAAGAACGCTTGAAGCATCCGAGTATTCCGCAGATGCGTGCCGAGTACATGCCGCTTTCAACGTATTTGCTGAAATTCGTTTTAGAACAATCGAACTTCAATAAAATATATCAATCTGAATACGCTTTGAAAGAAGGCGTTCTTGCGCATTATTTAAATTAAATTTGCAAAATGATAATTGTAACAGGAGCAGCCGGATTCGTAGGGTCGGCGTTGGTAGCGAGATTGAACGAAGACCGTTTTTTCGACTTGGTGTTGGTCGATGATTTTTCAAGAGAAGATCGGAAAAGAAATTGGGAAGGAAAGAAATATACTGCCATTGTTCACAGAGATGAATTTCCAACTTGGTTGGAAGAAAATCAGAATCAAGTGGAATGTGTTTTCCACATAGGAGCCAGAACTGATACAACGGAATTTAATGTTGAAATTTTCGATCGCTTAAATCTTCATTACACACAATCGTTGTGGAAGACTTGCGCGAAACATGCCATTCCATTTATCTATGCATCTTCTGCTGCAACGTACGGTGGCGGCGAGCACGGGTACAACGACGATCATGCGACTATTCCACAATTGCAGCCGTTGAATCCATACGGACAGTCGAAACAGGACTTCGATGTGTGGGCTTTGCAACAAGAGGAAGCACCTTACTTCTGGGCTGGCTTGAAATTCTTCAACGTTTACGGTCCGAATGAATACCACAAAGGCCGCATGGCTAGCGTTATCTGGCACACGTTCAATCAGATTGGAAAGTCTGGCGAAATGAAATTGTTCAGAAGTCACAATCCGAACTTCACAGACGGTGGGCAAATGCGCGACTTCGTTTATGTGAAAGATTTGGTTGAAGTGCTCATGTTCTTAATGCATCACAGAAAGGATTCAGGCATTTATAATTTGGGAAGTGGTAAGGCGAGAACATTTTTAGATTTGGCTACCGCTACTTTTCATTCAATGGGAAAAGAACCGAACATCTCTTTTGTAGATACTCCGGAAGACATTCGCGACAAGTATCAATACTTCACCGAAGCGAACATGAATAAGTTAATTTCAATAGGTTACAGCAAACCGTTTCATTCTTTGGAAGAAGGAGTGAAAGATTATGTAACGAATTATCTACAACAAGATCTTAAAATCTATTGATTCCTTCGAACAAAGAAGGCACTCAAGTGATTTACTTTTATAACAATTATTGAAACATGGAAAAATTAGTATACGCCACACGCAGAGAACGATTCAACGCAGCGCACAAGTTGTGGCACGACGAGTGGGATGAGGCCAAGAATTTCGAGACATTCGGAAAATGTTCGAATCCAAATTGGCACGGACACAACTATGAGTTATTCATTACGGTGAAAGGTGTTCCGGATGCAACAACCGGATATTGCATGGATTTAAAGTATTTGAGCACTATCGTGAAGACGCAGGTCATAAACAAATTGGATCACAAGAATTTGAACATGGACGTGGAGTTCATGAAAGGAATGAAGACCTCTACAGAGAATGTAGCCATTGCAATTTGGGAACAATTGGAAGAATTGGTGAACGAGAAAGGTTGTCAATTGCATTGTATTAAAGTAACAGAAACAGAAAATCAATACGTAGAATACTACGGCGGGAAGTAATGGAGAATCAGAAAACGATAGAAATGGCGGTGGAGCAAATCCTTGCTGCTGTTGGTGAAAATCCACAGCGTGAAGGATTATTGAAAACGCCAGAACGTGTTGCTAAAGCATACGGGCATTTGCTGAAAGGGTATGATGAGAGTGCAGAAGATGTGTTGAACGGTGCTATATTTCACGAGTCGTATTCTGAAATGGTTATTGTGAAAGACATTGAAGTCTACAGTTTGTGCGAACATCACATGTTGCCTTTCTTCGGAAAAGCCCACGTGGCCTATATTCCAGATGGAAAAATTGTTGGGCTCAGTAAGATTCCTCGGGTAGTCGATGTCTTTTCAAGAAGACTTCAAGTGCAGGAACGTCTGACAATTGAGATTCGCGACAGTATTCAAAAAGCATTGAATCCTGTCGGAGTGGCAGTTGTTTTAGATTGTCATCATCTTTGTATGCAAATGCGCGGAGTCTCGAAACAACACAGTACAACTATGACAAGCGCTTATAGCGGATTGTTTTTAACAAGTGACACAACGAGAAAAGAATTTGTAAGTTTACTTCAACTAAATAAATAAAATAAACCATGAACAACAATTTAAACTTAAATGATGGCGTATTTGTAAATGACGACGCTGTATCAAAATCATTCGTAGCAAACGTATTCGCATACATGGCTCTGGCATTAGCCATTTCAGGAGCATTGGCTTATTTGTTTGGGACAACAGATTTGATATTTTCTTTAGTGGATCGCTCAGGAATGACAGCTCTAGGATGGGTAGTAATGTTTGCTCCGTTTGCGTTCATTCTTGCCATGAATTTCGGGTTCAATAAAATGTCATTCACCACATTGTTAGCCGTATTCTTAGGATACGCAGCTGTAATGGGAATTAGCTTGAGCTTTATTTTCTTAGTATACGATTTCGGAGTAATCACAAAAGTGTTTTTCATTACCGCTGGTCTTTTCGGAGCAATGGCTTTTATTGGTTACACCACGAAAACAGATTTAACGAAGTTCGGTGGAATCTTAATGATGGCTGTTATAGGTCTTGTAATTGCCTCTGTGGTGAACATGTTCATGAAGAGCTCTCAAATGGATTACATCATTTCATGTGTGGGTGTTTTAGTATTCACAGGACTTACAGCTTATGACGTTCAGAAGATCAAGCGTATTGGAGCAGGAATAGAGTTCGGAACAGCCGAGGCATCGAAACTTGCGTTAATGGGTGCACTTAATTTGTATTTAGATTTCGTGAATTTATTCATGTTCTTATTGCGCGTTTTCGCAAGAAGAAACTAAGATATTTTTATTGAAGCGTGAAAGATTACTATTTCATATTGGGTGTATCAAGAAACGCTTCGAGCACAGAAATTAAAACAGCTTACAGAAACGGGTGTAAGCAATATCATCCCGACAAAAATGCGCATCCCGATGCGCATTTGCGTTTTATAGAAATTCATGAAGCGTATGAATTTCTTGGAGATGAAAAACAGCGCAAGGCCTACGATCTTGCACAGAATAGAAGAGTAACTCCTAGCTACCAGCAGTATTACCAACAAAAGGAAT
>Ga0114980_10003839_pt1 | contig 10219 bp, 10 predicted proteins | sample S_140806_EF_Meta_FD_87018 | JGI IMG/M metagenome (GOLD analysis project Ga0114980, IMG submission 87018) | Freshwater microbial communities from Lake Simoncouche, Canada to study carbon cycling - S_140806_EF_MetaG | ecosystem: Environmental > Aquatic > Freshwater > Lake | place: Lake... | reverse complement strand
GCTCTCGCCCTTGGCCTCAAACAATTCGGCGGGGTTGCCGTCCTCGAGCAGCTTGCGGTACTCGGCAATGCCCTCGGCGGTCGACTTCGTCTGGGCCGCCGCCAGACCGCAGGCTGCGAGGGCAGCCGCGGCGATCATCAAGTGCTTCATATGTCTCCCGTATGGGGTGAGATCACCCGTCCCTGGTCGGGCGCGGGGCGGTTGCGTGGCCCACCCTCTGCGCCTGGGCTTGGTGGTGGCGTCAGCTGACGGTGGCCTCGTCCGTGCGCTTCTCGCCCTTGTTGTCCACCCAGGTCACCGCGATCTTGTCGCCTGCCTTGGCGCCCTTGACGAAGAACTGCAGGAACGGGTTCTTCGAGACGGGGGTGCCCCACTCGGCACGCATGACCTGCTTGCCGTTGTGCAGCGCGGTCACTTCCTGGATGAACCAGGCGGGAATGGTCTTGCCTGCGGAATCGCGGCGCTGGCCGGTCTCCATCTCGTGGCTCATCAGCACGCGCACGTTGGCCTTGTCGCCAGCCATCTGGGCGCGGATGCGCATCGGGTCTGCCATGGTGTCTCTCCTAATCTGTGGTCATGAGGTCGGTGTTCACGGGGTGAGGTGCAGGCGCTCAGCCCCCGCATCCGCCCAGGGTCACCTTGATTTCCTTGCCGCTGAACAGCACGCGGCCGTCGCCCATCATGGCCACGGCGTAGACGTTGGACGACTGCCCCATCTTGACGCGGGTGCTGAAGTTGGCGTCCACCGCGTCGCTCACGTCGAACACGGCCGCCAGCACGCTGGGGTTCTTCTCCACCAGGATGGCCATGCGCTTGACGCCCGGCAGGTTGGTGGAGCAACCCACGGGCACCACGGCGCCGTTCTCGGCGATGTCGGGCCCGGTGAGCGTGATGTCCTTGCTCTCGGTGGAGGGGTTGCCGCCGAGCGCCTTGATGGCGTCGGCCACGGACTTGGCTTCAAAGGCGGCCTTGGTCCAGGCGGCGTGGGCGGCCTGAGGCAGCAAGCCGGCGGTGGCCAGCAGGCCCATCACGGTGGCGCTTTGCGCGAGCATCTCGCGGCGGTTGGTCTTCATGGGTTTCTCCTTCTGATCGTTCGAGTGATCGTACTGTTTGCACGGTTCGCACGGTTGGCCGTGCGGGTGATGGAACTGGTCGCTTTGCCGTTCAAGGGCTGACGGTTGGCGGTATGTTATTTCGCTGCGCCGCTTGCCACCCATTGGGCCAAGGCCTGGGCATCCGCCTTGGGCAGGCTCTGGGCGGGCATGGGGATCGCCCCCCAAGCCCCTGCGGCGCCACCCACAATCTTGCCAGTCAGGTATTCCACTCGGTCGGCCCGGCTGGCGTACCGCTTGGCCACCTCCTGCATGGACGGGCCCAGCACCTTCCTGTCCACGGCATGGCAGGCCGTGCAGTTGTGCTTGCTGAACAGGGCCAGCGCTGCTGCGGATTCTGCCCCGCCACCTGCGGCCTTGGTGGGCGCGGCCAGCTTGGCTTCGGGCGCTGCGGGTCGCGCGGGCGCCGCACCGGCTGGGGCTGCCGGCTTGGTGGTGTCCGCACCCAGTTGCGCGCCCACCATGCGGTTTTGCTCGGCCAGGTTGCCGTGGGCATTGCGCGCGTGGTCGGGCAGGAGGGAAGCCACCTTGGCCTCGGTGGCGCAATCCTTCATGCAGGCCACGGCCTTGATGTCGGGTTTGCCGCCGTTGCCCAGCCCCTTGCCGGGCCACAGGCCGTGGTCGGTGGTCATGCCGTTGCGGTTGGGCATGAGCTTCTGCACCTCGGCCATGTTGCGGTCTGACAAGGTGAAGTTCTCGGGCACCACGTCGGCCATGTTCAGCATGTAGGCCGTGACCGCATAGACCTCGTCGGTCTTGAGCGACTTCGGCGCGTTCCAGGGCATGGCGCGGTTGATGTAGTCCCACAGCGTGGACAGCGTGGGCACCTTCATCATGGTGGTGCGGCCCGGGAAGGACTCGTCGGTCAGGCGCTTGACGCGGCCGGTCTTGATGTCGTCCTTGGTGGTGCCGCCGATCAACGGCGAAAACACTTCGTTGCTCTCACCAAACACGCCGTGGCAGGAGGCGCACTTGGCCTCCCAGACGTCCATGCCCTGGGCTACGCTGCCGTTGCCCTTGGGCAGGCCCTTGAAGTCCGGGCGCACGTCAATGTCCCAGGCGGCCACTTCCTTGGGCGTGGCGGCACGGCCGATGCCCGGGAAGGGGCTGGCCGACTGGGCCGTCACAGCCCCCGCCGCGGTGCCCAGCACCAGGGCCGCGAGGGCGTGTTGCAAGTGCAGGCGGTTCATGCCGAAGACGCCCGTACCCGTGCGGCTGGAATCAAGAAAGCTGGACATTCTTCACCTCCCCGCTGTCCTGCACGAGCCAGGTCTGGATGCTGTTGTTGTGATAAATCGAGCGCGTGCCCCGCACAGCGCGGGCCTGCCGGTAGGTGGGCTGCACATAGCCGGTGTCGTCCACGGCGCGGCTCTGGATCAACGCCGGCTTGCCATCCCACACCCAGTTGAGGTTGAAACGGGTCAGGCACTTGGACAGCACGGGGGTCTGCAGTTGCGCGGTGCGCCAGTTGGCACCGCCGTCCACCGACACGTCCACCCGCTTGACCTTGCCGCGGCCCGACCAGGCCAGGCCGCTGATGTTGTAGAAGCCTTTGTCCAGTAGCACCTGGCCGCCCGAGGGGGTGGTGACCACGCTCTTGCATTCCTGGATGCTGGAGTACTGGCGGTGCAGGCCCGAGGGCATCAGGTCCATGTAGTGGATGGCCTCGTCCTTGGCGCCGTAGGGCTGGTCGCCCACCTCGATGCGCCGCAGGTACTTCACCCAGCTCACCCCTTGCACGCCCGGCACCACCAGGCGCAGCGGGTAGCCGTTCTCAGGGCGCAGCATCTCGCCGTTCTGGCCGTAGGCCAGCAGCACTTCGCCGCTTTCCACCATCTCCATGGGGATGGTGCGCGTCATGGAGGAACCGTCGGCGCCTTCGGCCAGCACGAAGCGGCCGCGCTTGGTGTCCACGCCGCACATGTCCAGCACCATCTTCAGCGGCACGCCGGTGAACTCGCTGCAGCTGATCATGCCGTGGCTGTACTGGCAGGTGGGCACGGCCACGTTGCCCCACTCCATGCCGGTGTTGGCGCCGCACTCGATGAAGTGGAATCGGCTCACTGAGGGCAGCCGCATCAACTCGTCCATGGTGAAGACCTTGGGGATCTTGACCATCTTCTCGTCCGAGCCGTTGACCATCAGGCGGTGCTTGGACGGGTCCACGTCCCACCAGCCCTGGTGGTGGCGCTCGAAATGCAGGCCGCTGGGCGTGATGATGCCGAACAGGCTTTGCAATGGCGCAAACGACACCGAGGCCTGGGTGGTCTGTGTCAGGCCGGGGCTTTGCCGGCGCTGCACGTTGGACTCAAATTTGGACGGCTTGCCGTAGCCGTCGGTCACCACCGGCTGGCCCAGCCCCGTGGTGTGGGCCGGGTTGTTCAGAATGTGGGGGTCACCGCCCTCGGTGGGCACGGGGTTGGACTGGGCCTGCGCCGCCGTGGCGGCGGTGCCTGATGCGGCAGCCGCAAAGGCCGCACGGATGAACTCCCGGCGGCCCGACTTCGCCTGCGAAAACACCGTGCGCACGCCCTCTGGCGAGATGAAGTTCTCGGGTGCCTTGAGCAGGCGCCCTGATGTCGCGTCGTGGTCTGCCACGTCAATGCCTCCAGCCCTGAACGGCCATTGTTCTTAATATCAGCAAGTATGAATATTAAGGCTCAGATGCGCATCAGGGTAAACGCGGATCTGCGCGAGTCCAGTGACTCAACGCAGGGTCTGGGTGAGGCGTTCAGCGCTGCAGGGCTCTGGGTCGGGTGGGCCGGACGGCGCCTCTAGCGCGGGGGCTCAGGCGTGGCCGATCACTGAGGCCGTGGCTACCAACTCCTCAAAGAGTGCCAGCGACACCTTGCCCGACACCGCGAACGGGTCTAGCGCGGCGGTGGCCGAGTACTTCAGCAGCAACGAGGGGTTCAGGCGCGACATGTTCACCTGGCCCATGGACCAGCTGGCAAAGCGCCGCTCGCCGATCTCCTCGTACAGCAGCAACTCCACTTCAGTGTGCCGCGGGTCCGCGCAGATGCGGTTGTAGAGCTTGTTCACAGCGCTGCGGCCGCCTTCGAGTACCTGCAGGAAGATGCCGCCAGAAAAGCACAGCACCCCAGTCACTCCGGTCCCGGGGTTGTTCGCCTTGCTCTGGCGCAGGATGGTGACCAGCTCTTCCTGGTCCAGCGCCGGCACGGCCCGGCTGGCGTACATCAGTCGTACGAGCATGGCTTCAGCTCCCCTTGTGCTTAGGCAGCAGCGACAGGAACTCGCGCCGCAGGTTCGGGTCTTTCAGGAAAGCCCCGCGCATCACGCTGTTGACCATGGCGGACTCGTTGTCCTTGACGCCGCGCCAGTGCATGCAGAAGTGGTCGGCCTCCATCACGATGGCCAGACCGTCGGGTTTGACGCGGTCCTGCAGCTCGTTGGCCAGCATCGTCACGGCCTCTTCCTGGATCTGCGGGCGGCTCATGATCCAGTCGCAGATGCGGGCGTACTTCGACAGCCCGATCAGGTTGGAGTGCTCGTTGGGCATGAGGCCAATCCACACCCGCCCAACGATGGGGCACAGGTGGTGCGAGCAGGCGCTGCGCACGGTGATGGGCCCGACGATGATGAGTTCGTTCAGCCGCTCGGCGTTGGGGAACTCGGTGACCGAGGGCATGCGCTTGTAGCGGCCCTGGAACACTTCTTCCAGGTACATCTTGGCCACGCGCTTGGCCGTGTCTTGCGTGTTGTGGTCGCTCTCGGTGTCGATCACCAGGGCGCGCAACACCTCGTTGAGCTTGGCCTGCACCTCGGCCTTGAGCTCCTCGATCTCACCCTCGTGGATGAAGTCGGCAATGTTGTCGTTGGCGTGGAAGCGCTGGTCGGCGGTCACCAGGCGGTAGCGGATCCGCTCGGAGGCGCTCAGCGATGCCAACTCCTCCTCGGTGCGGAAGATCTTGGCCGGCGCGTCGATCCTGCTGCGGGGTTTGTCGGACATGGAAGGCTCCTGGGCAGGGGCGTGACATAGACTGCCCCGCATGGAATTAGTGTACGCCTCCCCCGCGTTGAACCGCTTGCTCAGCGACTGTGCGGACGCGGTGGCTGCGGTGCGTGCCGGGCGGTCCTTGACCGAGGTTCTGGCCGAGGTGGCGCCAACGGCCCGCCCGGGTGTGCAGGCCCTCACCTTCCATGTGATGCGCTGGATGGGCAGCGCCGATGTGGTGCGCGCTCGCTTGGCGCCCAAGTCGCCTCCGCCCCGTGTCGACTCGCTGCTGATCACGGCCATCGCCTTGCTGTGGCCCGAGGCAGACCCGCCGTACCCGGACCACACGCTGGTGGACCAGGCCGTGACGGCGGCGCGTGAGCGCACGCCGGCCGCGGCTGCTTTCGTCAACGCCGTGCTGCGCCGGTTTCTGCGTGAGCGCGCCACCCTGGTGGCCGCGGCCCAGCAAGACCCGGTGTCGGCCTGGAACCACCCCGCGTGGTGGGTGGAGCGCCTGCGCCGCGACTGGCCTGCTCAATGGCAGGACCACCTGCGCGTGGCCAACAGCCACCCGCCCATGACCTTGCGGGTTAATGCGCGCCGCCAGACGGTGGCCGACTATGTGCGCCTGCTGGAGCGCCAAGGCCAGCGCGCCTGGCCGCTGACGGCCCCCGAGTTGGGAGGCCAGGCGTTGCAGCTGGCACGCCCTTGCCCAGTGCAACGGCTACCCGGTTTTGCCGACGGATGGGTCTCCGTGCAGGACGCCGCCGCCCAGCGCGCCGCCCCGCTGTTGTTGAGCGGCGGCGCGGGAGGTTCGCCCTTGCCCCCCGGCGCCCGCGTGCTCGACGCTTGCGCGGCCCCTGGGGGGAAGACAGCCCACCTGCTGGAGGCTGCTGACCTTGAGGTCACCGCACTGGACAGCGACCCTCAGCGCCTGGCGCGCGTGAAGGAGACGCTGGAGCGCCTGGGCCTGAGCGCGCGGCTGCAGGTGGCCGACGCGCGTCAGACTGCCAAGTGGTGGGACGGCAAGCCTTTCGACGCCATCCTGCTGGACGCCCCGTGCAGCGCCTCGGGCATCGTGCGCCGCCACCCCGACGTGCGGTGGTTGCGCCGCCCGCAGGACATCAGCACGCTGGCCCGCACGCAGGATGAGTTGCTGACAGCACTGTGGCCGCTGCTCAAGCCCGGCGGCCGGCTGGTCTACGCCACCTGCTCGGTGTTCCTGGCGGAGGGTCGGCAGCGGATCGACGCGTTTTTGCAACGTCCGCAAGCCGCGGGAGCCCGGCTGGACCCCACCTCGCCAGGACATCTGCCCCCCCTGATCGACAATCCGCAGGCTGCATCCGCCGCGTCTCTGGGCGTCTCGGGTGACGGCTTCTACTACGCCTTGCTCCACCGTCCGCCCTGAACCGCTTGTCGCCACCCACCATGCCGCCGCGCTTGCAGGTCACCCGTCGCCGCGCGTTGGTCTGGCCCCTGGCTGTGGCGTTGCCGCTGCTGGCGGGATGGACGCACGTGCAGGCACAGGGCATGGAGCTGCAGACCCTGCAGCTGCAGCGCGCTGATAGCGTCCTGAGCCTGGACTTCGCGGCTCGCATCCAGCTCTCCCGTACGGTCGAAGAGGCCTTGCAACGCGGTGTGCCGGTGTACTTCACGGCGCAAGCGCAGTTGCTGCGCAACCGCTGGTACTGGCGCGATGAGCGCGTGGCGCGCGTGCAGCGCACCTGGCGCCTGGCCTTCCAGCCCCTGACCTCCACCTGGCGCGTGGGCTTTGGCGGCTTGAACCAGACGCATGCCACCTTGCAGGAGGCGCTGTCGTCAGTCTCGCGCCTGAGCGCTTGGAAAGTCGCCGACCTGGCCCAGGTAGACCCGGATTCGCGGCATTACGTGGAGTTCTCCTTCAAGTTGGACACCACGCAGCTGCCCGGCCCCATGCAGATCGGCCTGACCACGCAGGCCGACTGGACGCTGGGGCTTGAGCGCACCCTGCGCCTGGAATGACCAAGGCCGCACGTTGGGGCTGGACTGTGGCCGCCCTGGCCACCACAGGTGCGGTGCTGGTGCTGGCCTTCGTGCTGTCCATCAGCGGCCCTCAGGACCAGCGTTACGAGCGGCAGTTCGCCTGGCTGTTCTGGATCAACGTGGCGGTGGCCGCGCTGCTGACCATGGTCATTGGGGTGGTGGCCGTGCGCATGGTCTTGCGGGTGCGGCGCGGCAAGTTCGGCAGCCGGCTGCTCATCAAGCTCGCCGGTATCTTCGCCATCGTGGCGGTGCTACCGGGTCTGGTGATCTACACGGTCAGCTGGCAGTTCGCTTCGCGCAGCATCGAAAGCTGGTTTGACGAGCGTGTGGCCCGGGCCTTGGACGCCGGCCTCGAGCTTGGGCGAGGCACCCTGGAGTCCTTGCAGTCGGACCTCACCGACAAGGCCGTGGTGGCCGCCGGCCGTCTGGCCGAGCCACCGGGCGTCATAGGCCCGCTCACCCTGGAGCGCCTGCGCGAGCAGCTGGGAGCCCAGGAGTTGTCCCTGGTGGCGGCCTCCGGGCAGGTGTTGGTGGGCGCCACGTCCTCCCGAATGGGGACAAGTGGGGGTACAGGTGGGGGTGCAGGTGCGGGTCTGTCCAGCGTGGAGCGGCCGCCGGCGTCGCTCTTGCGCCAGGCGCGCGCGGGCGCGCCTGCCAGTCAGATCGAGGGGCTGGAGGACGATGCCCCGGGTGCGCGCATCCGGCTGCTGGTGCCCGTGCCCAGCAACGCCATCACGCTCAACGCCACCGAGGCCCGCTACCTGCATGTGGTGCAGCCGCTGCCCCGCGCCCTGACCACCAATGCTGTGGCGGTGCAGACGGCCTACAGCGAGTACCAGCAGCGTGCACTGGCCCGCGAGGCGCTGAGCCGCATGTACATCGGCACGCTGACGCTGGCGCTGATTCTCGCGGTGTTCGGTGCGGTCTTGCTGGCCATCGTGCTGGGCAACCAGCTCACCCGCCCTCTCATCTTGCTGGCCGAGGGTGTGCGCGAGGTGGCGGCGGGCAATCTGGCCGCCCGCCCGGTTTTTGCCTCTGGCGACGAGCTCGGCGGCCTTACCCGCTCTTTTGCCGACATGACCCAGCAAGTGGCCGACGCTCGTTCTCAGGTGCAGCGCGGGGTGGACCAGTTGGAGTCGGCCCGCACCCGGCTGCAGACCATCCTGGATAACCTCACGGCCGGGGTGATCCTGTTCGACCGCGAAGGCCGCATAGACACGGTCAACCCGGGGGCCACGCGCATCCTGCGCCAGCCGCTGCAGGCCTACACGGGCCGCGCCATGCAGGAGGTGTCGGACCTGGCCGCCTTTGCCGAGGGCGTGGCCCAGCGCTTCAGCACCTTGGTGGCCGGGTCGGAGCCTGGCGAGCGCGAGCAGTGGCAGGACTCCTTTGAGCTGCGCACCTCGCAGCCGGGCGCCATCACCCTGCTGGCGCGCGGCGCCATGCTACCCGGCGACGCCCGACTGCTGGTGTTTGACGACATCACCGAGGTGGTCTCCGCCCAGCGCGCCCAGGCCTGGGCCGAGGTGGCGCGCCGTCTTGCGCACGAGATCAAGAATCCGCTCACCCCCATCCAGCTGTCTGCCGAGCGCCTGCAGCACAAGCTCGCCTCGCGCCTGGAGGGCGCTGATCAGGCCATGCTGGTACGCGGCGTGGGTGTCATCGTCGACCAGGTAGAGGCGATGAAGCAGCTGGTCAACGAGTTCCGCGACTACGCGCGACTTCCTTCGGCCCAGCTGCACCCCCTGGCGCTCAATGACCTGGTGGCCGACGTGGCCTCGCTCTATGGCCAGGCGCAGGAGCAGGGCCGGCTGGCGCTGACCCTGTCGGGCGACTTGCCCGACATCCTGGGTGACGCGGCTCAGCTGCGCCAGGTCATCCACAACCTGCTGCAAAACGCCCTGGACGCTGTGGCCTCGCGCGAAGCCGGGCACGTCGTGCTGGCCACCGAGGCGGTGCGCGGTGAGGCTGACGGCGCCGTCACTGCGGTGCGGCTGACGGTCGTCGACAACGGCCCGGGCTTCGAAGAGCAGGTGCTGCGGCGCGCCTTCGAGCCCTATGTGACCACCAAGCTGCGCGGCACTGGGCTCGGGCTGGCGGTGGTCAAGAAGATTGCGGATGAGCACCGGGCGCGCGTTCGCATCCGCAACCGCCACGAGGGCGATCAGCCTGAAGGCGTGGTGACGGGCGCTCGGGTTTCGTTATCATTTTTCGCATTGGCACAATCGGGGTCGGGCATTGCGCCCGCTCCGCACCCTTGAGGTCCCGCTTTCTGCAACGGCCATGTCGACAATTCTTGTAGTGGATGACGAACTCGGCATCCGGGCGCTCCTGTCGGAGATCCTGGCTGACGAGGGCCACACGGTGGAGTTGGCCGAGAACGCCGGCCAGGCTCGCGCCGCCCGTGAGCGCTCCCGGCCCGACCTGGTGCTGCTGGACATCTGGATGCCTGATGTGGACGGCATCACCTTGCTCAAGGAGTGGGGCAGTGCCGGTTTGCTGACCATGCCCGTCATCATGATGAGCGGGCACGGCACCATCGACACCGCGGCCGAGGCCTCGCGCTTTGGCGCCTCCGCCTTTCTCGAAAAGCCCATCACGCTGCAGAAGCTGCTCAAGGCGGTGGACCAGGCCTTGTCCAAGCCGCCCGGCCCGCGCCCACCTGGCAGCGCCGCAGGTGCGGCCCACGGGGCAGGCGCTCTGGCGGGTGTGCCGCGCTCGGCCACCTTGACCGCCCCCGTCGGACCTGGCGGCGCAGCCGGTGCGGCGCCGGTGGGCCTGCCCGCCGCGGCGGCCCCTGGCTCTGCGTTGCCCCCCACCCGCCAAACCTTCGACATGGATCGCCCGCTGCGCGAGGCGCGAGACGCCTTCGAGAAGAGCTACTTCGAGTTTCACCTCGCCAACGAGGGAGGCTCCATGACCCGCGTGGCCGACAAGACCGGCCTGGAACGCACCCACCTGTACCGCAAGCTCAAGCAGCTGGGCGTGGACCTGACCCGCACCAAGCGCAACGGTCAGGGCTGAAGCTCAGGTTATACTGTTGGGCTTACGGCCAAGTAGCTCAGTTGGTAGAGCAGCGGATTGAAAATCCGCGTGTCGGTGGTTCGATTCCGCCCTTGGCCACCAAAAT